>OLWE01000120.1_pt1 | contig 63693 bp, 48 predicted proteins | sample 1673591 | NCBI WGS metagenome assembly OLWE01 (sample SAMEA103958116, study PRJEB25191) | human gut metagenome | biome: human-associated habitat [ENVO:00009003]; feature: intestine environment [ENVO:2100002]; material: feces | place: Germany | collected 2013/2015 | reverse complement strand
CTCCCTGGACGCACAACAAGACCATCCAGAAGGCCATCGAGAGCTACAGAATCACGCCCGATCAGAAGGAATATCTGCGGACATTGAAGATAAAATAATTATGACACAAGCGACAAATGTTAAGGCCGTTTTCCGGTCATTAAGGTCACGGTCATTAAGGTCATTAAGGATTTCCGGTTATTCAAGATATTCCCCAAGTTGTCCCTCAATGCTCCTCTAGATTAAGAATAAGGTTAAATCATGTTAGCCCTGCAAACAAAATTCATTCATAAAATCACATTTCTGAATATTTTTTGTATTTTTGCAGATATATTGCGCTGATGGCGTATTTGCACATGAATTAATAACAAAATAAATAACTAAGTATATGAGCATTAAAAAGAATGGGATATATTGGAAGGGCATCAAGCGCCGGATAGGGAAATTCTTTGAGAAGGTGCACGAATGTATACTTATATTTACCGACTGGCTGGGGTAAGTGCACATAGTAAATAAAATGCAAAACATTGATATAATCTGATGGAAACAGAAAGAATTTTACTTCGCCATTGGCAAGAATCGGATGCAGAGGCGCTCTTCAAGTACGCCTCAGACCCTAATATTGGACCACGAGCAGGATGGCCAGCACATAAGTCTGTAGAAGAAAGTAGGGAGATTATCCGGACATTCTTCCATAATGAAACGACATGGGCGATTGTGTTGAAAGAGACTGGCGAGGCTATCGGCTGCATCGGCTACTACACCCATGAAACCAGCAACATCCCTATCGGAGAAAACGACTGTGAGGTGGGCTACTGGGTAGGAAAGCCTTATTGGAACAAGGGAATCTGCACCGAAGCCTTGAAGCTGATGCTCGACTACTGCATCAACGAGAAGCATTTCGAAAACATCTGGGCAGACCATTTCACAGGCAATCCTGCATCGGGAAGAGTCATGGAGAAATGCGGTTTCTCAGACACCGGAATGCTGAACCGATGCAGCCAACTTGTGGGTGGCGACAAGGATATGGTTAAAGTATTTAAGTACAAAGGATAAGAAACTCCGATAAAGGTAATAACTTCCGAAAAATAGGTATAAGCTCTTTTGGAGAATGTGCGTATCTTTGCAAAAAATTTAAAATGAATAGGATTATGAAGGAATTATTCTTTAATACGATACAGGAGTTCAACGACTACATTGGGGTGAAAACGCTTCATCCTTTGGTAAGCATTGCACGTGTAGAGAACACCTCTCCTATACAGGAGGCTGTACATCACTACGGACTTTATGCCCTCTTCCTGAAGGAAAACAAGGGCTGCAAATTGTCATACGGCAGAACAGAATATGATTTTGACGAGATGACCGTCACCTCGTTTGCTCCAGGTCAGTCGATTAAGGTTGAACCCATTCCAAGAGTACCGCTTGCCAAATATACGGTATTGGCTTTCCATCCCGAGTTGCTCAACCGCACCCAGCTTGGCAAGAACATCTCTCGCTATGAGTTCTTCGACTATACAAGCAACGAAGCATTACACTTATCCGCTGCCGAGGTCAATATCTTCCGTGATGTGCTCTCAATGATCAAGCAGGAACTCGAGCATCCTATAGATAAGCATTCGCGTGAACTCATCGTTTCTAACATCGAGTTGCTGCTAAACTACTGCCTGCGCTTCTACGACCGACAGTTTATTACACGCGAGGAGATCAATCATTCGGTGGTAAAAAAGTTCATCTCTCTGCTCGATGAATACATTGCTCGGAAAGCAGAGCGTGAGGGGCTGCCTACCGTAGCCTACTTTGCCGACAAATGCTGCTATTCAACTAAATATTTCGGTGAATTAGTCAAGACAGAGACTGGCAGAACCGCAAAGAGTCTGATCAACGACCGACTGCTTTCTGCAGCCCGCCAACTACTTGTAGATGAAACCTTAACCATTACGCAAGTCAGCCAGCGCCTCGGCTTTGAGTATTCTCAGCACTTCGTCCGCTTTTTCAAGGCGCAGACGGGAAAGACTCCAAGCGAGTATCGCAAAACAGCTTAAATATAATGAAGCATATATAGAATAACTGTTATTTTTTACATCGAAGATGTTTTTTGGAGAAGAATTTGAAAATATGGATAAGAATTAAAAAAAATAATACAATGAAGAAAATAGTACAGACAGCAGGGCGCACCCAGCTGGGTGAGTTTGCCCCAGAGTTCGCTCACCTCAACGACGACATTCTCTTCGGAGAAGTATGGAGCCGCAATGACCTGCTTTCATTGCGCGACCGCAGTTTGGTAACAATCACTTCGCTCATCAGCCAAGGAATCACCGACAGCTCGCTGAAATATCACTTGCAGTCGGCAAAGAATAACGGAATTACCCGCACGGAAGCGGCAGAGATTATTACTCACATCGCCTTCTACGCAGGTTGGCCAAAGGCATGGGCTGCCTTCAATCTGGCAAAGGAGGTATGGAACGAAGATGTGAAAGGAGAAGACGCTAAGTCAGCATTCCAGCGCGAGATGATATTCCCTATTGGCGAACCCAACACCGCTTACGCCAAATACTTCAAAGGCAACAGTTATCTGGCACAAATATCTGACAGTCAGATACCTTTCTTCAATGTTACCTTTGAGCCTGGTTGCCGTAACAACTGGCACACGCACCACGCCACAAAGGGTGGCGGGCAAATGCTGGTAGGTGTAGCCGGACGTGGCTGGTATCAGGAGGAAGGCAAGCCTGCGCAGGAAATCCTCCCCGGCACAGTCATCCATATTCCTGCCAACGTGAAGCATTGGCATGGTGCCGCAAAAGACAACTGGTTTGCCCACCTCGCCTTTGAAATACCTGGCGAGAACACATCCAACGAGTGGCAGGAGGCTGTGAGCGATGAGGAATATAACAAGACTGAACTTTCGCAAGTAAGCTCCACACACCCTAACAGGGTAGCAGGTGCTGTGGTATAAGTCCGTAATACTGGTTTGCAAGTCCGCTAGGCGTTAGGAAGATACGCAAGTCCGTTAGGCGTTCCTGCGGACCCTAACGCCTAGCGGACCCTAACACCACACGAAAGCATCATGGTTTCTGCCCAAACCATTTCTTTTGATTTATTAAACTTGAAAAGGTTTATTGCATTAACGAGATTTAACCGTTTGATAAAAGATGTAGCAGGAGAAGAGAAATAGAAAGGAAAAAGCGAAAAAAAGAATATCTATTTTAAACCTTTGCGGATGATCTGCGTCTAATTTCTGTATGATGTTCAGATAATGATGTTCAGACATTCATCGCAAATAGAAATTATAAACTTTTAAATTTTGTGGTTTATGAAAAGAATGATAAGAATTTTGATGATTGCCATTTGCTGCATGCTATCATGCAATATGTCAGCAAATGCAGGCAATGACAAGCCTATCGCCATTAATGCACTCCCGGTTAAGGCTCAAACCTTACTCAGCAACCATTTCAACAATCAGAAGGTGATGCTTGCTACCATTGAGACGGGGGTTATCAACAAGAGCTATGATGTGGTTCTGCAGAACGGAACCAAGCTGGAATTTGATAAGAAAGGCAATCTCACAGAGATTGACTGCAAGCAGGGAAAAGTGCCAGCCAAGCTGATTCCGCAGGCCATCAGAAACTACCTGAAGGAGAATTATCCAGCGCAAGCGGTAAAGAAGATCGAAATGAACAAGAATGAATACGAAGTGGAATTGGCAAATGGGTTGGATTTAACCTTCAACAAGCATTTCCAGGTAATCGACATAGACTGATGAGACAACCCGATATTGACGGATTGTTTTCAAAAGTTTCACCCGAAAAAATGTGGTGACCTTCATCTGATGAACCCCACCAACTTTCCCATTCCGGTAAGGATGCGGATGGTTGGTGGGGATTTTCATTTTATAAAAATCGGTGGTCTGAAGGTGCTTCATGCAGCAGATATCGTTGAAATCTATAAGATGGCTAAATGATCTGCATTTGCGAAAATATTCATCAAGCAGAAGTTCCCGCTTAATGAAGCGGGGCTTCTGCTGATGGCTGACCGGGCAGGACGCGCAGATGATAGCGGTTGCCGTCAAATTCTACACGCATCAGTTGATTGAGCTCGGAAGAAGTCTTCTGAAGATAATTTGCCAAATCGATGGCTACATGACCCATCGTTCTGCGCAGATTAACCTCTATGCATTCGTTCACTCCGAAATCATCCTGCACATCAGAAGAAGTACCATCAGACGGAAGATTCTGTTCCTTGGCATAAATCATCATATCCACCCCAAACGGACCACTATAGATTCCCTTCAGGGCTGGCTCCATCACGTCAATGACATGCTGGCGAATCTGCAGCAATCGCTCCGGGCTGACGTAACGACCCATCATCTCCTCCTTCTTGTCTTCCGGGCAGAGAACATTTCCCGAATAAGCATTCTTGATGGTGTCGAAAAGCGACAAGCCACGATAGAGCACCTTGCCATCCACCATTTCAAACTCCATGCCGAAATCCATTACCTTATTATAATAAGGCTCAACGGTGACTCCACCCTGGCGGTAAATAATATTACCCACCCATCTTTCGAAAGACGGATAATCGCTGCCTTCCCTGAATTCATCAGCAGAAACGAAGCGCACTCCCCTGCCACTGCTGCTCCAGGGAGCCTTGATGACAGCCTTGCCCCACTCCCTGACGAGAGACTTCACCTCTGCCACGGACTGGACAAACCTAACCCCGCTCTGAAGATACTCTGCAGCCCATTGGCGACTGCTTAACGCGCGTACCTTATTTAATATAGCATCGCCCGGCAAGGCTATTTCCGGCATTCCGATGTGTTCCAGCTCTCCCTTCAGGCTCAAATCCCATCCCCAGGGGTGAACGCTGTCAAGAAATTCCGTCTTGATAAAATGTGCTAACTGAACTTTAGTGATAAACTCAACCTTATCAACAAGATCACCTCCAAGATGGCGCACCTTGTCACGGGCATTATCTATGTCGTCGACCAAGACCAAATCACCTTCATCAGCCCATAAAGCAGGGATGAAGGAAAGGTCACTCCTGAGTTGGCGTCCTGCATGTGGAGCAGTAAACTGACGCAAATTTGAGGCCAAAGCCAAATCGTGTTCTGGATTGAAGATATGTAGTTTCATGCTGCAAAGTTATAAATAAATCGTTGAAAAACTGCAAAATCAGACCAATTTTACTTAGAATAGTGCTAAATAAAATAAAAAAAGTTACTTTTTGCTATCTAGACTTTGCAAATTAGAAATAATTAATTACCTTTGCATCATAAAACAAAAAAGTAATAAAAGACAACTCATGGAAGAAGCATTCTTCAGAACACATACATACCTCGTAGAGCATACGAACGCCCCAGTAAGACGTACCTTGATGGACGAAATAGACTGGAGCGACCGCATGATAGGCATAAAGGGAACAAGAGGCGTAGGCAAGTCTACCTTCCTCCTCCAGTATGCCAAAGAGCACTTTGGCCCTACCGACCGTAAGTGCCTGTATGTAAACATGAACAATTTCTATTTCCAGAGTAGAGGCATTGCAGATTTTGCAGGCGATTTCGTGAAGCAAGGCGGCAGAACACTGCTCATAGATCAGGTTTTCAAACAGCCCGACTGGAGCAAGGAACTCAGAAAGTGCTATGACCTCTATCCAGAACTGAAAATTGTTTTCACCGGTTCCAGCGTAATGCGACTGAAGGAAGAGAACCCGGAACTGAACGGCGTGGTAAAGAGTTACAATCTGAGAGGATTCTCGTTCAGAGAATTCATCAATCTGCAGACGGGTAACAATTTCCAGCCATACGAACTGGACGATATCCTCCGCAACCATGAGCACATCATCAAGCAGATATTGCCGAAGGTGAGTCCGATGAAGTATTTCCAGGACTACTTGCACCACGGTTTTTATCCATTCTTTCTGGAGCACAGAAACTTCACAGAGAATCTACTAAAGACAATGAACATGATGACAGAGGTGGACATCCTCCTCATCAAGCAGATAGAACTGAAATATCTTACCAAGATAAAGCGTCTGTTCTACCAGCTGGCAGTGGAAGGAGCCAAAGCTCCAAACGTAAGCCAGCTTGCCGATAGCATCAATACGAGCAGAGCAACGGTCATGAACTACATCAAGTATCTGGCCGACGCACGACTCATCAACATGATCTATCCGGAAGGTCAGGACTTCCCGAAGAAACCGACCAAGGTGATGATGCACAATTCCAATCTGATGTACGCAATCTATCCGATACAGATTGACAAGCAGGAAGTGATGGAAACTTTCTTTGTCAACTCTCTTTGGAAAGACCACGTAGTGCACCAGGCAGGTAAGGACCATTACTATTCTGTTGACGGTGAGAAGCGGTTCAGAATCTGCGACGCTCAATCTTCTAATAAAATGCGCAATAATCCCGACATCATCTACGCCCGATACAATACCGAGGTAGGCAAGGACAACAAGATTCCTTTGTGGCTTCTGGGATTTCTGTACTAAAAAAGAATTTTCGAAAGAAGAATTAAATACAAAACATTTTTAATATTTTATCTAAAAGTAAAATGGCAAAAGAGAAAAAATTTATCACTTGTGATGGTAACACAGCTGCCGCACATGTAAGCTACATGTTTACTGAGGTTGCTGCTATCTACCCTATTACTCCATCATCACCAATGGCGGAGCATGTAGATGAATGGGCTGCCAAAGGTCGTAAGAACCTTTTCGGTCAGCGAGTTTCTATCCAGGAAATGGAATCAGAGGCTGGTGCTGCCGGTGCAGTTCACGGTTCTCTCCAGGCTGGTGCCTTGACTTCAACTTACACTGCTTCTCAGGGTTTGTTGCTGATGATTCCTAACATGTACAAGATTGCTGGTGAGTTGCTCCCTTGCGTGTTCAACGTATCAGCTCGTACATTGGCTTCTCACTCACTTTGTATCTTCGGTGACCACCAGGACGTAATGGCTTGCCGCCAGACAGGTTTCGCTATGTTCTGCTCAGGTTCTGTTCAGGAGGTGATGGACCTCTCTGCTGTTCCTCACTTGGCTACATTGGAGACAAAGGTTCCTTTCATTAACTTCTTCGACGGTTTCCGTACTTCTCACGAGTACCACAAGATCGAGGAGATGGATATGGAAGACATCCGTCCATTGGTTAAGGAAGAGTTCATCGAGGACTTCCGTAACCGTGCTTTGACTCCTGAGCGTCCTGTTACTCGCGGTACCGCTGAGAACCCAGAGACATTCTTCACACACCGCGAGGCTTGCAACCCTTACTACGATGCAATCCCTGAGGTAGTAGAGAAGTACTGCCAGGAGATGACTAAGATCACTGGTCGTGAGTATCACCTCTTCAATTACTATGGTGCTGAGGATGCTGAGAACATCATTATCTTGATGGGTTCTGCTACAGAGCCAGCTCGCGAGGCTATCGACTACTTGAACAAGCAGGGCAAGAAGGTTGGTATGGTTGCAGTTCACCTCTTCCGTCCATTCTCTGTTGACTTCTTGAAGAAGACTATCCCAGCTACCGTTAAGCGTATCGCTGTTCTCGACCGTACTAAGGAGCCAGGTGCAGAGGGTGAGCCATTGTACCTCGACGTTAAGTCAGCTCTCTACGATGACGAGCGCAAGCCATTGATCGTTGGCGGTCGTTATGGTCTCGGTTCTTCTGATACAACTCCAGCTAAGATTGTTGCTGTATTCAAGAACCTCGAGTTGCCACAGCCTAAGAACCACTTCACTGTAGGTATCGTTGATGACGTTACATTCACTTCTCTCCCAGAAGAGGAGGAAATCCCAATGGGTGGTGACGACTTGTTCGAGGCTAAGTTCTATGGTTTGGGTGCTGACGGTACTGTTGGTGCTAACAAGAACTCAGTTCAGATCATCGGTAACAATACTAACAAGTATTGCCAGGCATACTTCTCTTACGACTCTAAGAAGTCTGGTGGTTTCACCTGCTCTCACTTGCGTTTCGGCGACAGCCCTATCCACAGTGCTTATCAGGTAAATACTCCTAACTTCGTAGCTTGCCACGTACAGGCTTACCTCCACATGTACGATGTAACTCGTGGTTTGCGTAAGAACGGTTTCTTCCTGTTGAACACTATCTTCGACGGCGAGGAGTTGGTTAACTTCATCCCTAACAAGGTAAAGCGTTACTTCGCTCAGAACAACATCACTGTTTACTATATCAACGCAACTAAGATTGCTCAGGAGATTGGTCTCGGTAACCGTACCAACACCATCCTCCAGTCTGCATTCTTCCGTATCACAGAGGTTATTCCTTTGGATCTCGCTGTAGAGCAGATGAAGGCATTCATCGTTAAGTCTTACTCTAAGAAGGGTCAGGACGTTGTTGACAAGAACTTCGGCGCTGTTGACCGTGGTGGTGAGTACAAGCAGTTGACAGTAGATCCAGCTTGGGCTAACCTCGCTGACGACGAGGCTAAGGAGGATAACGCTCCAGCATTCGTTAAGGAGCTCGTTCGTCCTATCAACGGCCAGGCAGGTGACCTCTTGAAGGTTTCTGACTTCGTTAAGCACAATACAGTTGACGGTACATGGCAGAACGGTACTGCAGCATTCGAGAAGCGTGGTGTTGAGGCATTCGTACCAGTATGGAACGTAGAGAACTGTATCCAGTGTAACAAGTGTTCATTCGTTTGTCCTCACGCAGCTATCCGTCCATTCGTATTGACAGATGAGGAGCTCGCAGGCATCGAGGGTCTCGAGACTCAGGATGTTAAGGCACCTAAGGCTTTGGCTGGAATGCACTTCCGCATCGAGACTTCAGTACTCGACTGTCTGGGTTGTGGTAACTGTGCTGACGTCTGCCCAGGTAAGAAGGGTGAGAAGGCGTTGACAATGGTTCCATTCAACGTAGACGCAGAGGATATGGTCAAGGAAGCAGCTAACTGGGAGTACCTCGTACACAAGGTAGCTTCTAAGCAGGATCTCGTAGACATCAAGCAGAGCCCTAAGAACTCTCAGTTCGCTCAGCCATTGTTCGAGTTCTCTGGTGCTTGCTCTGGTTGTGGTGAGACTCCATACGTTAAGTTGATTTCTCAGCTCTTCGGTGATCGTCAGATGATTGCTAACGCTACTGGTTGTTCTTCAATCTACTCAGCTTCTATCCCATCTACTCCATATACAAAGAACGCTAAGGGTCAGGGTCCTGCATTCGACAACTCATTGTTCGAGGACTTCTGCGAGTTCGGTCTCGGTATGGTAATGGGTAACAAGAAGATGAAGGAGCGTATCGCTCACTTGCTCGAGGAGGCTAAGGCTAGCGAGAAGGTTTCTGCTGAGTTCGTAGCTGCTGCTGACAAGTGGATGGCTAACATGAACGATTCTGAGGGTTCTAAGGAGGCTGCTGCAGAGTTGAAGCCTCTCATCGCTGCTTGCGCTGAGAAGGGTTGCCCTATCTGCAAGGAGCTCAAGACTTTGGATCACTACCTCGTTAAGCGTTCACAGTGGATCATCGGTGGTGACGGTGCTTCTTATGATATCGGTTACGGTGGTCTCGACCACGTATTGGCTTCTGGTGAGGATGTTAACATCTTGGTACTCGATACTGAGGTTTACTCTAACACTGGTGGTCAGTCTTCTAAGTCTACTCCTCTCGGTGCTATCGCACAGTTCGCTGCTCAGGGTAAGCGTATCCGCAAGAAGGATCTCGGTTTGATGCAGACTACATACGGTTACATCTACGTAGCTCAGGTAGCTATGGGTGCTGACAATGCTCAGACATTGAAGGCTATCCGCGAGGCTGAGGCTTATCCAGGTCCATCACTCATCATCGCTTACGCACCATGTATCAACCACGGTTTGAAGCGTAAGGGCGGTATGGGTCGTTCACAGCACGAGGAAGAGTTGGCTGTTGAGTGCGGTTACTGGCACTTGTGGCGTTACAACCCACTGTTGGCTGATGAGGGTAAGAACCCATTCACACTCGACTCAAAGGCTCCTAACTGGGAGAACTTCCGCGACTTCTTGCTCGGTGAGGTTCGTTACCTCTCTGTACAGAAGGCATTCCCTAAGGAGGCTGATGAGCTCTTCTCTCAGGCAGAGAAGATGGCTAAGCTCCGTTACCAGACTTACGTTCGTAAGAGCCAGGAGGACTGGAGCGAGCAGATCTAGTATTATCAAAAAAACTTTAAGTTCTAAACATACGGGCCTTGGTTGCATTTTTGCAACCAAGGCTTTTTTAATAATATTATGCACAATCGAAGCAATATAACCACCCTATCCTAAAAAATGAAATAAATAGTTGCTCGTTTCACAAAAATAATGTATCTTTGCAAGAAAAATAGAAACGACAATGGAAAATAATAAAATAAATGTAGAAGAAATCATCAAGAATGATCTTTATCAATATCTTACTAGTAAAGACCTTGTAGACCAGCATCTGCCAGAAGCTCCTGACTTGGAACAACTCTGGGCAAAGGTTGGAGAAAGCTATCTTCCGGATGCACTGCGGGAGTTTAACAAATATCCTACCGTCAGCCTGGGCTGGATCATGTTCGTAGGAATGGCTCTGGCGAAGTATTGGGATGAAGATTGGGAACTCTACGGCAAGGTAGAAGACCACTACAAATATCTCAGAGACCGTATCGACTTCGACCACATGGATGACTATATCTGCGAGAAAGTTCTCCTCCTTGATGAAGCAAAGCATAAGGAACTGTCAGCCATCGTAGCCGAATGCGCTGCCCGCACCTTCCACCTGCTGATTCATCAGAATCTGCAGCCAGGAACCGAGGAAGCTTTCAGAGGCTTTATTGCGGCCCTTCACCAAATGTATCTCATGGGTATTGCCATGGAGCTGAAGGACCTGGGTTATCACATGACCCAACTGGCATAATCCTAATCAAAGGAGAATCATAAACACTGATAATAAATTGAGAATGAAGAAATATATCATCCTGGCACTTTTGCTAGCTTTTTCTGCAAATACAATATACGCCCAATCATCGTCTATGACTGATGATCAGGTGATGAAATATGTTGTAAAGGAACATGAGCGCGGAACATCCAATGCCCAAATCGTAACCAAGCTGATGCAGCAAGGCGTTGACATTTCGCAAATCCGACGCGTTCGCAATAAGTATGAACGACAGATGAAACAAGGCGGTATTGCCGGAGTCTCAGAAGAGATTGCCGGCAAGGACGCAACACGCCTTCGTACGAACAACGGAAAAAGGAGAGAAGATTACAATAATGTCAACAAAAAGGCAGAAAACTACAGCAATTATCGCATAAAGGCAAAAGAGGATGAAAATTTCAAGCGTTCTTACGATGAAAATGATGCGGAATTCATGGATTTTCAGAATGAGATGGATTTCATCATCCCTGATTCTACCCTGATGCTCAAGCGCCTTCTTGCTGAAAAGGAAAAGAACCGCAAGAAGGTTTTCGGTCGTGACATCTTCAACAACAAGGAATTGAGTTTCGAACCGAATATGAACATCGCTACCCCACAGAACTATCGTCTGGGACCAGGTGATGCAGTCATCATTGACATCTATGGAGCTTCACAGAAAACCATTCAGAGCACCGTTTCTCCTGATGGAGAAGTAACTATCGAGGGTTATGGACCAGTAAACGTAAGTGGTCTTACCGTAGCCCAGGCTAATGCCCGACTCCGCAACACTCTGGGAAGCCGCTACCGTTCAAGCCGGGTGAAACTGACAGTTGGGCAAACCAAGACCATCATGGTTAACGTGATGGGCGAGGTAAAGGCACCGGGAACCTACACCCTCTCAGCCTTTGCCACCGTTTTCCATGCACTCTATATGGCAGGAGGAACAAACGACCTGGGAACCTTGCGCAACATCAAGGTTTATCGTAACAACCGCCTTGTAACGGTTGTAGACATCTATGATTACATCCTCAATGGCAAGCTTACGGGCAATGTAAGACTGGCAGATAATGACGTCATCGTCGTTGGTCCATACGATTGTCTCGTAACCATTACGGGTAAGGTAAAGCGCCCGATGATTTATGAGATGAAGAAGAATGAGAGCGTCAACTCCCTTCTTAAATATTCAGGAGGCTTTGCTGGAGATGCTTACAGAAAATCTGTCCGCGTGAACCGCAAGACCGGAAGGGAAAAATCCGTATATAACGTAGAAGAGTTTGATTTTGCCAACTTCCGCATTGATGATGGCGACTCAGTAAGCGTAGATTCCATTCTGCCTCGTTACGCCAACACCGTAGAGGTAAAGGGTGCCGTGTTCCGCCCTGGAATGTACAACCTTGGAGAACAGGTAAACAGCGTCCGTTCACTGATAGAGCATGCAGAAGGACTCACCGAAGATGCATTCACCAACAGAGCCGTAATGCATCGCATGAAGGCAGACCGCAACCTGGAAGTAATCAGCGTGGATTTAGCCGGAATCATGGCAGGCAACACACCGGACATTCTATTGAAGGAAAACGATGTGCTCTTCATCCCTACCCGACAGGACAAGACCACAGAGCGCACCCTGACCATACGTGGCGAAGTGCAGTATCCTGGTGTCTACAAATATGCAGAGAATGAAACAGTTGAAGACTTCGTACTCCAGGCTGGAGGCTTGACTGACAAGGCTTCAACGGTTAACGTAATGGTAAGCAGACGAGTAAGCGATGCTAAGGCAACAGCGCCCGACAGCATCATTGCGCAGACCTATATCCTGTCTTTGAAGGACGGTTTTGTCATTGACGGAACTCCGGGCTTCAAGCTGATGCCTTTTGACGAGGTAAGCATTCGCAAGAGTCCTGCCTATGCAGAACAGCAGAACGTAAAGATTGAGGGGGAGGTGATGTTTGGTGGCACTTATACTTTGAGCCGTCGCAATGTGCGCCTCAGTGATCTCTTCCAAAGAGCTGGTGGCGCAACCGAGCAAGCCTATATCAAGGGTGCCCGCCTGATGCGTAAGGCAAACGAAGCCGAAAAAGCTCGTATGGAAGCCGTCCTGAAAATGCAACGTGAACAGCAGCAGAAAAATCTTCTGCAACTGGCTGCCAGCAGCAACAATGCTAGCGCCATCACGCAGACAGCAAAGGAAGCCAAGGACGCGGATCTTCTGAAGTTCAATGTGCCGGAAGAATATCCTGTTGGTATTGATTTGGAAGAAGCGTTGAACAAGCCTGGCTCAGATGCAGACATCATCCTCAGGGAAGGTGACCGTCTGGTTGTGCCTCAATATAACGGTACGGTCAAGATCAACGGCGCTGTGATGTACGCCAATACGGTTGCCTACGAGAAGGGCAAGAGCGTATCCAAGTACATTGCCGAAGCTGGTGGCTATGCATCAGACGCCTACAAGAGCAAATCCTACATCATCTACATGAACGGCAAGGTAGCCAAGGTGGGACATGGCACCAAGGTTCAGCCAGGCTGCGAGATAGTAGTACCTGCCAAGATGAAGCGCAAGATGAGCGTTGCAGAAACCATGAGTCTGGGTACAAGCATGAGCAGCATCGCTGCGATGATTGCAACGATAGCCAATCTGAGCAAGTAAATAAATGTAAGTACGTATGTGTACAGCTGACAAATAACATAGAATAATATGAATACAGACAAACAGATCGAGGATAAGATTGACTTAATTTCCATCATAAAAGTATTGTGGAAATCTAAAAAGTTATTTATTGAAGTTTGCAGTATAGCTTTGATAATTGGAGTTATAGTGTCGTTTAGTATACCCAAAACATACAAGGCAGAAGTTGTTTTGGCTCCAGAATTATCATCAGGCATGAATTTGTCTGGAAGTTTAAGCGATATCGCATCAATGGTAGGTATAAATGTGGGTAATTCTAATGGCGCAATAGATGCTATATATCCTGAATTATATCCTGAGATAGTTCAATCCGTACCATTTGTTACAGAGCTATTTTCTGTAAAAATTTCTACACAAAACAGTGGTTTAAAAGACATTGACCTCTACACATATTTAAAAAGCTATCAGAAAAATACGTGGTGGTCTAAAATGATTGGCGTAGCAACCTCTCTGTTTAAGAAACAAGATGCCAATGCTAAAAATGAGGAAAAAGTAGATAATTTTAAGCTCAATAAAGAGCAGGATGATATATTGCAAAACATCTCACAAACAATAAAATGTAATGTAGATAAAAAGACCAGTCTCATTACTATATCTGCGGTTACACAAGACCCGCTAGTATCGGCAACATTAGCAGATACGGTCAGAGCTAAAATACAGCAATATATTACAGACTATAGAACAAAAAAAGCAAAAAATGATTTGCTCTATATGCAGAAGCTTTGCACAGATGCAAAAGCACAATATACAAAGGCCCAACAATTGTATAGTTCATTTTCTGATGCTAACGAGGATGTTATATTGGCATCGTTCAAGACTAAACAGGAAGAAATGGAAAATGAAATGCAACTACGTTATAACATTTACAATCAATGTGCACAACAACTTCAAATGGCTAAAGCCAAAGTGCAAGAACGTACCCCAGCCTTCACTGTAATAAAACCTGCTACAGTTCCACTTAAGAAAGATGGACCAAAGAGAATGACTATTATAATAGCATACATCTTTGCAGCTTTTGTATTTACTAGCATATATGTCCTTTATAGGGATGCATCTAAAAAATCATAGTCATATATAGTATATGTATTTTGCCATTATAGGAATTATATCATTATTTGTATTTCTCGAAATGTTCAACAAGGACATTATCGAGAAATACAAGTATGTATTTGCCTTTACTTGCTTTGCACTCTTAGTTTTCCAAGACGGCTTTAGATGGGAAACTGGAACCGATTGGGATCCATACCACAATTTCTTTGAAGAACTCACCATATCAGAGCAGCCAGAAGATTCGGAATTTGACATAGGTTATGTCTGTTTTACGTATTTTATAAGAACATTGACAGACAATTATACCGTTTTTCTCACGATATACGCCATTCTTTTTTACGGATCATTCTTCTATTTAATATTTAAAGCATCCAAGTACCCATTTACATCGCTTCTGGTATTCTACATGTGTACAGTATACTATTTGGGAATGAATCGCCAATTTATGGCTATGATGTTGTATGCTATAGGTCTTGTTAAAATGATAGAAAACAAAAAAGGCATATACATATTCATGATTCTTCTTGGAGCTTTCTTCCACAAAACAATTTTGATGGGATTAATTGCATTATTCCTTAACAAGAAACTCAATACGATATGGGTTATAGGAATACTAGCCATCACGATGCTTATTGCAGCTTCGGGCATTATAAACAGACTACCTATCGGACTATTCGCCCTTTTAGGTGACCAAGCTGGCGATAAAATGGAATATTATTCGATAAATGGAGATGCAACCAGTATGGCATCCATGCTTTTAGCTACCATTCGAAGGCTAATATGGATTGTTCCACTCATGGTCTTTGAAAAAAGAGTAGAAGATAAGCCTCAAGGTTACCACCTCTTCTTCAACTTATATTTAATTGGAACCGTGTTTTACATTCTCTGTAACGGCACTATTCTACAAATCATTGTAAGTAGAGCTCTCATATATTTCAATATCATGGAGATGTTTTTGGTCCCAGTAGCTTTCACTTTGCTTCGACCTAATTATGGAAAATTGATTGCTACTTTTTTACTGGTTGCATATACAATCTTCTTTACATTTAAAGGCTTTGCAGGGTATGGTGAAGGAACCGATTACTTCCTTCCATATAAAGGTATTTTTATAAACACAGACTATAATCGACAATATACAAGATAATAATATGCCATCTTTAAAACAGAATTTTATATACAATGCCATACTTACCATGAGTGGATACATATTTCCACTCATGGTATACCCTTATGTATCCCGAATACTTGGTGTTAGCAATATAGGAGCATGCAACTTTGTTGATAGTATCGTAGAATATTTTACGATTATATCTATGATGGGAATGAATACTATAGGCATTAGAGAAATAGCAAAGTGCAAGGGCGACAGAAAAAAGCTAGACAGGACCTTCTCGCAATTGTTCTCCCTAAATACTATATCAACATTGATTGCCGTCGTATCTTTAATTTTAGCAACATTATTAATATCCAAGTTTTCTGATTACAAGGAATTACTATATATTGGAATAGGCAAATTATTTTTTAATTATTTACTCATAAATTGGTTTTTCCAAGGATTGGAAAATTTCAAGTATATCGCAATCAGAACTATACTTATAAAAGTTCTGTTTGTTGTATCAGTTTTTATATTTGTAGGTACCCAAGACGATACAAAGATATATTATTTTCTAATATTTTTAACCTTTGCAGGAAATGCTTTGGTTAATCTTTGGTATGCAAAAAAGATAGTTACATTCCGCTTTACATTCCATATTTCGAAGTCAATTATTTTGTCTTTTATTATGTTAGGAGTATATTGGTTAATGAACTCTATGTATTCGACATTTAATGTAGCATATCTAGGCTTTATTGCCAATGATACAGAAGTCGGATACTATACGACAGCCAATAAATTGTTACTAGTAATCATGACTTTCTTTACCACGGTCACTTCTGTATTAGTACCCAGAATAAGTAATGTACTTTCTTCCAACACAAAAAAAGGTATGATGCAAGCTAAAGAACTTATTAACAAGGCGATAAATGCATTGTTATTATTTGTTATTCCACTTATAATACTTGTGGTGTATTTTAGCAAAAGCATAATTTCAATTATGGCGGGAACTGGTTATGAGGGAGCAATCTTACCTCTTCAAATTATGGCACCATTATTTTTCTTAATCGGGTATGACCAAATCATAGTTCTTCAGACACTATTACCGTTAAACAAGGATAAGATTATATTGAGGAACTCATCTTTAGCTGCAGCTGTTGGTATAACAACCAATATCTTATTAGTTCCTAAATTCGGATCTATTGGATCTGCAATGGTCTTAATATTAGCGGAAATGGTAGTTCTCACAACTTCTCAGTATAGCGTAAAAAAGTATTTAGGATTAAGTTTCCCTTATGTTAATTTAGTCAAGAATGCCATAATTATGAGTCCTCTATCTCTTATTTGCTATGGCATCAAAAGTATCATTTATTCTGAAATATTCGCGTTTGCTTTATGCTGTATATTGTGCATCGCATACGTTCTTATAGCAGGTGTTTATATATTAAAAAATAAGGATTTGGCATCTACTGTAAGTAAAATATTTTAATAGGCAAAAAAATAACAACAAAATGATAATGTTATGGATATATCAATCATTATAGTAAATTTCAATACTGCCAAAATGACAGGAGAGTGCATTGCCAGCATTTACAAGCATATCCATGGAATAGATTTTGAGATTATACTCGTAGATAACAATTCTACAGATAACTCTGTTGCATATCTTAAAGAAAAATTTCCAGATATGGAACTCATCTCATTAAAAGAAAACATTGGGTTTGGCAGAGCAAATAATTGTGGGGCAAAAAAAGCAAAAGGTAAATATCTTTTCTTGTTAAATTCCGATACATTGCTCTTTGACAATGCTTTGTTTTCATTTTTTAATTTTTGCGAAAAGCATAACAAAACACTAAGTATAGGTGTTGTTGGAGGAATGCTATTAAATACAAAAGGAGAACAATTTGAGTCATTTGATAGATTTCCAAGATACACAAGTGAACTGGCAAAATTACTTGCAATACACACATCAAGCGATAATTACGTTAAGACACTTTTTGATCAAAATCAAGAGTGTGCCTACTTTCCTGTTGACTATGTTTGTGGTGCTGATATGTTTATTGAAAGAAAACTATTTGACGAAATCGGAGGATTTGACAAGACTTTCTTTATGTACTTCGAAGAATCGGATATGCAAAAAAGATTACATGACATGGGGAAAACAAATTATATTTTGAAAGATATAAAAATTTTGCATTATGGTGGTGGCAGCGAAAAGAAAACACTGTCTTTAAAAAAACGAACAATTGTAAGTACCAGTTGTTTGACTTACATGAAAAAGCATCATAATGCTATATCATATAAGATATTTAAATTGCTTTTTCTCGTTATAGAGACTGGTAAATTCTTTATAAAAGGTAATTTTTCTGAGTGCAAAGAGTATGTATCAAAAATTAGATTAATTTAAGTAGACATAAAAATGAAGATTACGTATTTTTATAGAAATCATAAAGCTGGTTATAGTATAAAAAAAGTATCCGATTTGTTTGTAAACCAGATAGAAGACAAAGAAGTCTTCGAAATGCCATCTCAGTATGCATCACCAAAAAGCATATTGAAAAATATGTGGTATACATTTAAGCACCGCAATAAGACTGGCATCAATCATATCACAGGAGATGTTCACTATTGCATCATCCCTTTAATGTTTTGTAAAACAGTATTAACAGTTCATGACGCATGCGTTTATGACAATTCAAGGGGACTCAAAAAACTTATCATGAAGTTATTTTGGTTTAAACTCCCTTTGTTATTAGCCAATAGAATTGTGTGTATATCAGAAGAAACGAAGAATGCTATCACCCGTTTTACGAACCGAAAAGATATACAAGTTGTATACAACGCTATGGACCCTGTAATTGAATATGTCCCAAAAGAGTTTAATACGACATGCCCTAACATTCTTTTGATAGGCACTAGTTGGAACAAAAATATTGAGCGCACAATAGCTGCTTTAAAAGATGTTAGTTGCAAAGTGACAATAATCGGAAAATTAACGAATCAGCAAAAGAAGATTATTCTTAATTGCGATATTGAAATAACCAATAAAACAGACTTAACAGATGCTGAAATCATAAATGAATACATTAATGCTGATATTATTAGCTTTTGCTCTGAATATGAGGGATTTGGCATGCCTATAATAGAAGCAAACGCAACTGGAAGAGTTATTGTCACCTCAAATCTTCCACCAATGACAGAAGTTGGCGGACAGGCAGCATTTTACGTTAATCCATTTGATGTAAACGACATCAAACAGACTATAATAAAAGTGATAGACGACGAAGAATCTAGAAATGAGCACATAGCTCTAGGCCTAGAAAACACAAAAAGATTTTCACTTTGTAATATTGTTGCTCAATATAAGAAGATTTATAAGTCATTAATTTAAAAGTATAACAAATAATTAAATTGTTGAAATAATGAAAGTAATAATAGATAATCTTGTATTTGCTTGGCAAAAGTCAGGAGGCATTTCCGTGGTTTGGTATGAGCTCATAAAACGTATGCTAAAATGTAGTTCCTTAACTGATAAAATTAGTTTTATTGACACAATAGGAACCAACGACAATATTTTCTATAATCGTCTATGCATACCAGCCAAGCTCATTTTAGATACGAAAAATAGAGCGGGATTTAATATGAAACGCTATTTGCCTATACAAGTGAAATATAATGCTCCATTTATTTTTCATTCTACATATTATAGAGTATGTATGAACCGTAAAGCCATCAATATCATTACTGTTCACGACTTTACCTATGAGCGTTATGCGAAAGGATTGAAAAAAGTCATCCATGGGTTAACTAAAAAGTTTGCAATAAAAAAGGCAGACTATGTAATATGCATTTCAGAAAACACAAAAATGGATTTAATTAAATATAATCCCAGTATAGACAAGGACAAGATTCTTGTTATCTATAATGGTGCCTCTGATGATTTCTTTGTTATTAATAATGAATTAGCTAGATATACTAAAGAGAGAGAACAATTTTTAGTGTTCGTTGGCAATAGAGTACATTACAAGAATTTCGAGTTAGCTTGCAAAGTTGCAGCAGAAGCAAAGATTAAGCTAAAGATTGTGGGAAGCAAACTCACTAATGAAGAACAAATAAATACGCAGCAAATTCTAGGTGACAATTATGAAGAGTTGGGATATATCACCAATGATGAGTTAAACGAACTCTATAATGCAGCTTTTGCCTTAATTTATCCTTCTTCATACGAAGGATTTGGCTTGCCGATTGTAGAAGCACAAAAATCAGGCTGCCCTGTTCTAGCATTAAAAAATTCTTCAATAGAAGAAATCATAGGAGATAAGGAACAGTTAATAGATAGTCCATCTATCAATCATTTCATTAGACAAATTAATAAATTGAAAGATGATACATATCGCCAGCAAATAATAAAAAAAGGAATTAAAAATGCTGAGACATACTCGTGGGAGAAAACTTTTCAGGAATACCTTGACTTGTATAACGAGATAGAAAGAAAATTCGAGTTTAGAGTCTAAACTCGAAGATCTTATACAAATATTTCAAACAGACAAGCAAGGAATTGGTGTAAAGGCCATTGTCACGACAAGCCTTTACATCCTCCTTGATAAGCGTAAGGCGACTTCTTACATTGCTGTTACTTGCACCACCTGTACGCATGGTAACAAAATCCTTAGCTATGTATTTAGCCACTATCTTATACTTTCTGAATAAACGAACCATCATCTCATAATCAGCTCCAATCTTGTAATCCAAACTATATAACCCCGCCTTGTCGAAAACCTCACGTTTGCAATAAAAGGAAGGATGAGCGGGCATGAAACCAAAACGAAGCCAAAATGGAGAAAATAATCTTGAAGAATAATACCTCACACATTTGCCTAAATCAGCATCATGAACAAAATGAATATCACCATAAACTGCATCAACAGAATGATTCATGAAATTATCAGCTACTGTCTGCAATACATTTTCATCCGTATAGAAATCATCAGAATTCAAAATTCCCACAACATCACCGGTTGCCATTCTGATTCCTTTATTCATCGCATCATAAATTCCCTTGTCTTTTTCTGAAATCCACTTCAATCTACCCTTGAAAGCGATTTGATATTCCTTCACAATATCAATAGAATTGTCTGTAGAACCTCCATCGACAACAATATATTCAAAATCTGGATATGTTTGACGAAGTACAGATTCTACAGTATACCTGATTGTCTTACCGCTATTATAAGAGGCTGTAATTATACTAATTTTCATTTCATCTCATTAATTATTATTTGAATAGATTCATCTCACCAAGCAAAAGTGCAAGACTATCTTTCTGCAAATTTACATCTTTTGTATGAAACTGCCAAACTTTTATGATTATTTTATGCCTGCAGATAAAAATATTGGTTGTTGATGCAATAAATAACTACATTAAAGGTTATTAATAAAAAAGAGAAAAATTAAAATACTAAATAATGACACAAATATTGTTACCCATTATAGGGTCTTTCCTGCTCAGCGCTTGCTGCGGATTCCTGTTTATCCCTGCATTATTGCGTTTCTGCAAGCAAAAGAATCTATACGATATGCCCAGCCTTAGAAAGGTGCACCATACAATGATTCCGCGACTTGGAGGTATTGCATTCATACCCAGCATGATCATTGCAGCAGTCATCGTCATGTATACTATGACTTCCAACACAATGAATGGTAAAATCCAAATCAGCCTATGGAGCATGGGCTTTCTACTCAGCTTACTCCTGGTTTATGCTGCAGGAATAGTGGATGACATCATAGGGCTGAATGCCAATATCAAGTTTTTCATCCAGATTGTTGCAGCTTCCATATTACCGCTGTGTGGACTCTGCATCAATAATCTGTATGGTCTTCTGGGAATATACGAAGTGCCTGCATGTATAGGAATACCGCTAACCGTATTTGTCATCGTCTTTATTGACAATGCAATAAACCTGATTGATGGCATTGACGGCTTGGCAGCCAGCTTGTCATTGATAGCATTATGCGGCTTTGTATATTGCTTCATGCAGTATAGTCTTACAGCTTACGAAGTAATGATTTCAGGATTAATAGGTGTATTGGTTACTTACCTCTACTTCAATGTTTGGGGAGATCCGGCAAAGGGCACGAAAATATTCATGGGTGATTCAGGCAGTCTTACCCTGGGTTTTATCCTGGCTTTCCTGTTCGTAAAATCAATAGCCGTAAGCCCTAACGTAATGCCTATTTCCATGGGAAGAGTTTTCCTGGCTTACAGTCTACTGATAGTCCCAACATTTGATGTCGTGAGAGTAGTATTACATCGTATACGCAAGAAGAAACCGATTTTCAGTCCTGATAAAAGCCATATACATCATAAACTGATGCAACTGGGCATGAACCAGCATCTTGCGCTGATAAGTATCATCCTACTAGCCTTGCTTTATATCATCATCAATCTGTTGATGTATAACTGGGGCTGTAATTTGACCATTACAATGGTTGCAGATATAGTAATCTATATCCTACTCCATTTGCTCATTAATAAAGGTATCAGGAACAAAGCTATCATTTCATGAAAGAAAAAGAAAAGACATACATAGATAAGAGTAGTTTTATCGAACGGTTTGTAAAGCGTTCGATAGACTTCTTCTTGTCTGGAGGATGTTTAATAATCTTCTCTCCTCTTTTCGCTATTATTGCCTTAGCTATCAGACGGGAGGATGGACTACCTGTCATTTATAGCCAGGAACGAATCGGGCGGTACGGAAAGCCCTTTCATATATATAAATTCCGCTCAATGAAAATAGATGCAGAAAAAGACGGGCCCAACCTATTGGAAACTAGCGGAGACCCCAGACTGACAAAGGTGGGAAGATTCTTGAGAACACATCATTTGGACGAACTACCTCAGCTCTGGAATGTCCTGAAGGGAGATATGGCTTTTATCGGTCCGCGTCCGGAACGTAAGTATTACATAGACCAAATCATTGAGCAAGATCCTAGATATAAATACTTGTATCAGATAAGACCGGGAGTAACTTCCTATGCAACCCTATACAATGGATATACTGATACAATGGAAAAGATGTTGAGGCGATTAGAGCTAGACCTTTACTATCTGGAGCATCGCTCATGGTGGTTTGATACTAAAATTCTGGTTAAGACCTTTATCAACATCATTTTCGGCAAAAAGTTCTAGTTTCCTTTTGAAACTAGAACTTTTTAAAATTCAATCTTAAATCTTTTGTAAGAAGAATCATTTTATTACCACTCAATTTCTCCTTATAATATGACTCTACCAAGTGGTTAATTCCACATTGTCGAAGAGTTTCGTTGATTTCTGTGATGGGAATATCCCCACCATTCTCTACATCTTGATGCCCATGATTCTTATAGGGAGAAGAAAGTATAAGACTATCGGAAGTCTGACGGAAACGGAAATTAAAACTTCCTCCCTTGTAATTATTCACTGTCAGCAACTTATACTGTACTCCCCAGAACACCCGCTGATTGCTATAGTCACATCTGCCCCCAGTGGCCAGTGTATCAACACTCTCCAAATGCCAGAATCCATCAAGATCGCCATTATCACTGCTATCTACTTCGCAAGAATTCAACAATGCACTACCCAGCATCAACATCAGCAAAAAACAAACATATTTCATATTTTTTATCATATCTTTATGCATCTTTGGTTAAACTAATCATTTTAACAACCCCTTCTTGGATATGGTTAATTGGAATCCCGCATTGTGTCCCAACATCAGATTACTTCCAAAATCCATTCCATAACCAGCCTTGACACACCAGCCATGATTAAAATCATACTGCGATTCCAACAAGAAACTCACATTGTGATGCTCCTTCGTAAAAGGCTCCTGATAAGTACCCCAACCTTTCTGATACGTAGCCAAAGCTCGGTATCCCAATCGTTTTGCCGGGTGGCCGTCAAATCCTAAATGGTAAGCTATGAAACGATTATCCTTTACATAAATTCTACCATCCGTATTATATATAGGTGAACGGAAAAGAGGATTGCCGATTACTTGACCCCAATGTTGCCAACCATTGTAAATACCGTGGTTATAATAATTATCCGTACCTGCTATATGGTCAGGAATATTCATTGTATGGTCGTGATAGATTGGTCCACTCTGATATTTCGTATAAAGGTATTCAAAGACTACATTTTGCAACCAATGTGTATTCTTTAAATTCAACTCTATTCCCCACAACATGTCCTTTAAATCATAACGGAAGAAACGGAACTTCTCTTTTTTCGTCCAGTTAGATTGTTCACCATAACCATCATAATCCAGAAGGAACATTTGGCTATGATCCTCAAAGAAATGATCCAAATAGGCATGAAGCGCCCATTTCTTGGCATTATAGTTAACGCGCATAACCCAAGAACCCAACTGATTGCCTGCTATATTTGGGTATTTCTCCCCATCAGTAGCATCGGAACCACCTGGAACAAACGCATGCCAAAATCCATTCAAACCCTTTTCTGTCGGTATCTGCACCTTTACACCATTATCCAGCCGATAGAGATTTCCTCCAAACTCAGCGCCCATTTCCAAACCTAGTTCTACGCTCCAAGGACTGTTCTTCCTCTGATTTTCTATCTTAAGATAACCCGCCTTGCTATGAAAAAGGACATGATCGGCATATTTGGATTGACAAGAAGTAAATGCGTGCTGCCAATGATCATCGGTCATTATTCCATAAGAGACATGACCTTTGAACTGCAACCAACCTTTCAGGAAAGGAAGCGTGATATATTCTGGTAAAGCGAATCGGACTTGAGGTATTGGACGGGCATTAATACCTAATGCCTGACTGCCGCTTGATAAAGTCTGATTCTTTAATTCCATAGGAAATTCCTTAGATCCTATAGTCATTGTTCCATGAAGCCAGCGAACCTCGGCAAAAGCTTGCTGGACAATAAAATGACTTGTATAATTAACCGGAACAGCAATATCCAAGCCATAACCTACAGCCCAGCGACGGGCTGAATCTGATTCCATAGGACGAACCAGGCTTCCACGTAAATAGCCATTGCATTCTTCCAGAGAGCTGAGTCCATGCTTATTTGCATTAAGCCATAATGGAGTTTTACCTTTAGAGAAAGTCCCCTGCATTTCAGCTTTCCATTCAATATTGCTAGAAAGATTCATCTTACTTACACCCTCACCTTTCTGTTCTACATTCTGCGCATACACTACAGGAGAAAAGAAGGACAAAACTGCAAGAAATGGTTTAATATTCTTCATTTTGATTACTTTTTTATATGATAAAAATTCCACTCACTTCTAATATCTATTTGATAAACGATTTCTTTTGCCTTTTATCATATCTATTCATTAAACAGTAAAAATTATCGTAAAAGACTATAGAAGTTGTTGAAAAAGACCGTAAGTTTCACCGATATAGATAATATCTGAAACCGCACAACAGCTGTTGTGCACTTGCATAGCAGCTGATATGCACACGCATAACAAGTGATGTGCAAGCGTATAACTCCTGCTATGCAGTGACCGAAATCATTTTGGGCTGCCTAAAAAATCGCCTCACCGATAATTCGGCAAGGCGATTATAAGTTTATATCATCCTATGTGATTACTTGCTCTCTTCCTCAGCCTTCTTGGTCTCAGGTGCATTAGGACCATAGTAACCATAGTAAGCCTGGTAGCGAGTGTAACCCCAGTTAGCCTGTGCCTTCTCAGGATCGAGTTCCTTAGCCTTATCAAGAATCTTGATAGCCTCCTGATAAACCACCTTACGACCCTGAACAGCCTGGATTTCACCAGCCTTGCTGTTATAGCAAGCACCAAGATATGTCATAACAACAACGTTGTCTGGCTTTGCCTCGAGAGCCTGCTTGAGGCACTTGATAGCGTTGTTAGCATCATTCTTCTGGATATACATCATACCCTTGTTGGCAAGAGCTACGAAGTTCTTAGGATCCTTAGCGATAGCTGCATCCAAAAGCTCAGTCTGCTCTTTCTCCATCTTCAAGGCAGAATACATAGAGTTCAAGCCATCGAGCATTACATCATTAGATGGATCCTTAGCATAGAGATCCTTCAGCTTGTTAACGTAGTTCAAAGAGTCTTCCTTAGTCTTCAAACCATCCTTCATTACATAGAGCTTGAGGTTAAGAGCATCCTTAGCCTCCTTCTCGCTTGTCATGGCAATGTCGCAATACTTCTCGCAACGAGCAGCATCCTTAGCCTGATAAGCATAACGAGCTGCGAAGAGAGCAACCTGACCGATATACTCCTTCTCACCTTCCTTCTGCTTAGCATCAATAGATGCGAAGAGAGGCTCAGCATCAGTATCCAAGAATGCACCCCAATACTTCAAAACATCATCAGCCTTATTGTTCTGAGCTGCAGCCTGACCTGCATTTACAAGCTGCTGGCGAGCAGCCCAAACACGTGATGCATTGCCCTTGAACTTAGGAGCAACCTTACCCTTAGCATTAGGAAGCTGATCGTACTTATAGCACTCAATAGCATTCATCAATGCATTGTAAGCACCCTCATTCATAGCATTCTCATCCACTGGATCATTTTTCTTCATGATTTGGTTGGTCTGCTGAATAGACTGCTGATCGTTGAAATCCTTCATACCAAGGTCTACCAACTTGTTGTAAGCCTTAGCCTTCTCGGCATCATTAGCAAACTGACCCAAGTTCTGCTTTACCAAAGCCTCAGCCTCAGCATAAGTCTTTGCCTTCATGACAGCCTTGAGTGCATCACTGTCACCTGCGAATGCTGATGTGGCACCTAGTACCAACATAGCAGCTACGATTAACTTTTTCATTTTGTTTAAAGTTTAAAAAGTTGAAATTTATAATTTTTTTACGCTTCGTCAATACGATATGAACGAGTGTTCAGGGGATTACTCCTGAACATTCTCGTCATCTTGATTCTCCAACTCAGCTTCTGCCTCAGCTGCTTCTTCAGCAGTCTTGGCACCAACTGTATCGTTTTCTATTTCCTCGCTCTTCTTTGCCCAAGCTGAACGGCTCTCCTCTTCTACAGAAGCTTCGAGTTCTGAACTCATCACCTTACATACGCTGGCAATGACATCATTCTTCTTAGCCAAATTGATGAGGCGGACACCCTGTGTAGCACGACCCATGATACGGCAATCGGCAACAGCAAGACGAATCACGATTCCACTCTGATTGATAATCATGAGGTCGTTATCATCGGTTACGTTCTTGATAGCTACCAGACGACCGGTCTTTTCTGTAATGTTAAGAGTCTTCACACCCTTACCGCCACGGTTGGTTACACGGTAATCTACTACGTCAGAACGCTTACCATAACCCTGCTCGCTGACAACCATCACGGTTTCCTTCTCAGGATCATTGACTACAATCATACCAATCAAAGCATCATCGCCCTCATCAAGACGCATACCGCGGACACCGGTAGAAGTACGTCCCATGGTACGGATCTGATTCTCATCAAAACGAACGGCACGACCGTTTCTGTTGGCAAGTATCAACTCGTTATGACCATTTGTCAAACGAACATCTACCACCTCATCACCCTCTACGATATTGATAGCAATCACACCGTTAGTACGTGGACGTGAATATGCCTCGAGACATGTTTTCTTTACTGTACCATTCTTGGTAGCAAAGACTACATAGTGATTATTGATAAATTCGGCATCATTCAAGCCTCTCAGGCGGAGGAATGCATTTACCTGATCATCATTTTCGATATTGAGGAGGTTCTGGATAGCACGACCCTTTGAATTGCGGTCGCCCTCAGGAATCTCATAGCACTTGAGCCAGTAGCAACGTCCCTTCTTGGTAAAGAACAGCATGGTCTGGTGCATAGTTGCAGGATAGATATACTCAGTGAAGTCCTTATCACGAGTACGTGCACCCTTAGAACCTACACCTCCACGAGCCTGTTCACGGAACTCTGACAATGGAGTACGCTTGATATAACCAAGGTGACTCACGGTAATAACCACAGGATCATTTGGATAGAAATCCTCTGGATTGAACTCATGATCATCTGGCTTAATCATGGTACGGCGAGCGTCACCATACTTTTCCTTCACCTCATTGAGTTCATCCTTCATTACCTTCTTGCAAAGCTCAGGGTCATTCAAGATCTGATTCAAGTAGTCGATGGTCTTCATCAACTCATTGAACTCGTTATGCAACTGCTCCAGACGCAAGCCTGTCAACTGGCTGAGTCGCATGTCTACGATTGCCTTACTCTGCAGTTCATCCAGTTCAAAACGCTTCTCCAAGTTGCGCTGAGCATCAGATGGAGTCTTGCTGGCACGAATGATATGTACTACCTCATCAATATTATCACAAGCGATAATCAGACCTTCAAGAATGTGAGCACGCTCCTGTGCCTTCTTCAACTCGAACTGAGTACGACGGATTGTTACATCATGACGATGATCAACGAAGTACTTCACGCATTCCTTCAAACTCAAGAGACGTGGACGTCCATTGACCAAAGCAATGCAATTCACTGAGAATGAACTCTGAAGAGCTGTCAACTTGAAGAGTTTGTTCAAGAGGACATTGGCATTGGAATCACGCTTTACATCGACAACGATACGCATACCCTGACGACCGGACTCATCGTTCACGTTAGCAATTCCATCAACCTTACCTTCCTTGGCAAGATCGGCAATTGCCATTACGAGCTGCTCCTTGTTAACTCCGTAAGGAATCTCAGTGATTACAATCTTATCATGGCTTTCACCGCTTTCTATTTCGGCAGTAGCACGAACCACGATTCTACCCTTACCTGTCTCGTAAGCATCCTTCACTCCCTGAATACCATAAATAGTAGCACCTGTAGGGAAGTCTGGAGCAGGAATATACTGCATCAAGCCATCAGTATCGATATCAGGATTATCGATATAAGCACAGCAACCATCAATCACCTCGCCCAAGTTATGGGTAGGGATATTTGTAGCCATACCTACAGCAATACCATTACCGCCATTCACAAGGAGATTAGGAATCTTTGTTGGCATGACGGTAGGCTCCTGAAGAGTATCATCAAAGTTGTTCATCATGTCAACGGTCTCCTTATCGAGGTCGTCCATGATGTGTTCACCCATCTTTGAAAGACGGCACTCTGTATAACGCATAGCAGCAGGAGAGTCGCCATCCACAGAACCGAAGTTACCCTGTCCGTCGATGAGAGTATATCGCATATTCCATTCCTGGCCCATACGAACCAAGGCACCATATACGGAAAAGTCACCGTGTGGGTGGTACTTACCGAGCACCTCACCTACAACACGCGCACATTTCTTATATGGTTTGTCACTGGTGTTTCCAATTCCCAGCATACCGTAAAGAATACGGCGGTGCACAGGCTTGAAACCATCACGTACATCAGGAAGGGCACGAGCCACAATCACTGACATAGAATAGTCGATGTAGCTAGACTTCATCTCCTCCTCAATGTTGATTTTCATGATTCTATCATGATCCATTGTCTGATTTTCGTCCATTTCTTATATTTATGTTTATGTATTTTTATTACCATGATTTTACTGGAAAATCGCTCAGAAGGGCATTTATTTGCGTTCTAAGCCGTTTTGCCTCTCCAAAAATCTCGACAAAGATACAAAAAAATATCCATACTCAAACGCTTTACAGGCAAAAAAAATGAATCTTTTAGCATTATTTGTCTTTTGAGGAAGAAAAAAAGTTGGCAAGAGGTTTGCAAATACCAAAATTATTTGTAACTTTGCACTACTTTATTAAGAAAGGAATATAGAATATGCAAAATCCATTTGAACATATACAGAAGATTCTAGCACAGTGTGGTGAGAATGTAGCTCGCCGCCATGGCAACAAGATTACGATAGAACATCTAATCTTGGAATTCGTGCGAAAGAATAAAGAGATAAACCACATATTGGAAACAGGATTCAGGGTCGACATCAACGTTCTTGAAAATTCACTCAATCAAGAAATTGCGAAAGAGCCAAATTGCGACTCAGAAGAATCTGAACTGGGAACTCCTTCTTTGGACGCAACAGCTTCCGAGCTGATGCGTAGTGCAATTAAGGAGGCTTATATCTGCGACAATTCACCTTATGTGGAGCCTAAGCATGTACTTCTGGCTCTGCTGAAACAGAACAATAATCCTATTTCCAATTTGCTTTCCGGCAATGGAATCACCTACGATAGTCTTAGAGATTATCTGAAAACCCAGAACAGGAAAGCGGATGATGAAGCAAAACATCAGGCAGAAGAGATTGCTGACGCTGAAGATTCTGAAATGGAACATGGAGAGATTACTGAAACAGACATAGAGGATACTCATGCAGAAAGTGAGTTGGCTGTAGATGAAAACAACGAGAATGACGAAGTTGAAACAGAAGAAGATATGGAACAGAAAAGTAAACGTCCGAAAGCTAACCTCCTGGATTCTGACGATGAACCTCTGGACCTCAACAGCAATCCTGAAGACAATAAGAAAACGGCTAAGAAAGAGGAGAAAAAGACAAAGACAAACACTCCTTTCATCGACAAATATGGTCACGATTTAACTCAGGATGCAGCTAAGGGAATTCTCGACCCTATGGTTGGAAGAGAAAACGAGGTACAGAGAGTGATGGAGATTCTGGGACGCCGCAAGAAGAACAATCCTGTTCTCATTGGTGAACCAGGCGTGGGTAAGAGTGCTATCGTTGAAGGGTTAGCCCAACTCATCAAGAACCACCAGTCTGCCCCACTCCTCTTTGATAAGCGTGTCATCAGCCTCGATCTTACGGGTCTTGTCGCAGGCACTAAATATCGCGGTTCCTTCGAAGAGCGTATCAAGGGAATTGTGAACGAACTGGAGACGCACCCGGAAATAATCCTCTTCATCGATGAGATTCATACGCTCATCGGTGCAGGAGGAGCTGAAGGTGCCATGGACGCAGCCAACATCCTGAAACCGGCTCTGGCTCGTGGAGTAATACAATGCATCGGTGCAACAACACTGGATGAATATCGCAAGAGTATTGAGAAAGACGGTGCACTGGAAAGACGATTTCAAAAGATAATCATCAATCCGACAACGCCAGAGGAGACACTGCGGATACTTCATAACATCAAGAACACCTATGAGAAATTCCATGAGGTTACCTATAGTGATGAAGCATTGGAAGCATGTGTGAAACTGACTGACAGATATGTTACTGACCGTTTCTTCCCAGACAAGGCCATAGATATTCTTGACGAGGTCGGCTCGCGCGTACATCTTAAGAATGCAAGCATTCCTGATGACATTCTGGAATTGGAGCATAATATAGAAGTATTGATTACAAATAAGCAAAATGCTGTAGCGAATCAAAACTATGAATTGGCCGCTGCTTATCGTGACCAGCAAGCCCAAATGGAGAAGATGCTGACACGTGCCAGAGAAAAATGGCAAAACGGTGAAAGCGACAGTCATCGCACACCAGTAGAAGTAGATGACATTACTGCCGTGGTGAGTAAAATGACTGGTGTTCCGGTACAACGTATGGCTGAGGCTGAGAATAGCAGACTCTTGAAGATGGCAGAAAAATTGAAGAGTAAGGTCATCGCACAAGATAATGCCGTAGACAAGATTGTAAAAGCTATACAGCGCAATCGTATCGGCTTGCGAGATCCAAATCATCCAATAGGAGTATTCATGTTCCTGGGTCCTACAGGTGTTGGAAAGACATATCTGGCAAAAAAACTTGCTGAAGAAGTTTACGGAGATTCCAGTGCACTGATCCGCATAGACATGAGCGAATACGCTGATGAGTTCAACTCATCCAGACTGGTAGGTGCACCTCCGGGATACGTAGGATATAATGAAGGTGGTCAACTTACCGAGAAGGTTAGACGCAAGCCTTACAGCATCGTCTTACTTGATGAGATAGAGAAAGCTAGCGGCAAGATTTTCAACATGCTTCTGCAGGTACTTGACGAAGGTAGACTCACAGATGGCAATGGCCGTCTCATCGACTTCCGCAATACCATCATCATTATGACTTCAAATGCCGGAACCCGCCAGTTAAAAGAGTTCGGTAAAGGTGTTGGCTTCAAGTCTGGCAGTATAGGTAATGTTGCCACCATGTCGGATACGGATAAGGAATACGCCCGCAATGTGATACAGAAGAGTCTGAGCAAGCAGTTTGCACCGGAATTTCAGAATCGCCTTGACGAGATTATCACCTTCGACCAGCTCGACATCAATGCCATCAAGCGAATCATTGACCTGGAACTCAGTTCGCTCATCAAGCGCATCAACGATATGGGTTATGGCTTCCAGATAACAGAAAAGGCAAAGCAGCTGGTTGCCGAGAAGGGATATGACGTGCAGTTTGGTGCTCGTCCATTGAAGCGCGCCATCCAAACGTATATAGAAGATGGAGTCTGCGAGCTGCTGATGCAGGGTAAATTGGAAAAAGGAAGCATCATCAATGTCGGGAAATGCCCTGGTAAGGATGAGTTGACTTTCAAATAAAAAAGGAAGAATCAATAACACTTCATTAAAAACATAAAGCGAAGCCCCTGTGCCTAAAAGAAGAGCACAGGGGCTTTACTTTTTAAAGTATCATTCTACAAGCTATTATTAAGCGCCATCAAGGCAAGTACAGCCTCATTGTATTCATTGATAACATTAGCTTGTTTCATTCTCATATCGATTGCCTCGTTCAAGGCATTCACATATTCCACATAATTGATTTCACCATTCTCATATTCCGTGGTACTCAGACGTACTATTTCATTGGCTTTATTAATATTCTCACCATTGTAATATTGCAACTTCTTCGTGGCATTCTGCAAACGGTTGTACCCCAATCGGTAATCACGTTCTTTCTCGCGGCGTTCCTGCTGCATATTCAGCTCTGCCAGCTCCCGGTCTTTCCTTGCAGCCTTCACCTTGGCCTTGGTTGCCCCATAAAAAAGAGGTACACCCACACCAATTTCAAAACCGAAGAAATTACCCTCTGTAAAACGCTGACGGTCGATATGATATGGATCCCAACTGGAAATCAGCAACTGCGAACGCAAAGCCAGAGAAAGCGAAGGCGCATAACCGGTCTTGGCACTTTTTATCTCCTGATCGAGTACCTTCAGGCGGTCCTGCTGATACTGGGCATCAGCCGTCTGCTGATAATTAAACGAACTACTGATAGATGAATCCAATATAATAAGATGAGATTCTGACGGCAATATAGGCTGATCAGAATTCAGCAGATTCATTAAAATCATCTGTAGATTCTCTGCCTCCGACTTCACATTTCTCATCTCCACCTGATTCTCATCACGCAGACGCTCTGAGGTAAGTACTTCCAACTGGCGGGTTTCTCCCGCCTTGTATCGTTTGCCGGCAATATCACAATAACGATTCAGTATAGAATCAAGACGTTGAAGAATACTCAGACGATAGGTCTGATACAGCATCGCATAATAAGTAGAAGCGATTTCCTGCTTCAACTGTTGCCTGGACACATTCAATCTGCTCTTTTCAGCCTGCGTCTCTGCTTTCAACTGTTTCTTCCTAGCTGCATAGACAGTAGGAAAATCGATGCTCTGAGAGAAGGTAAGTCCATTATCAGTATCACCGCTCGAAGCAGGATTCTGAGAGAAAGTCACCTCGGTTTTAGCTACATCCCAAGCTGTACCTTCCATTACCTTGGCACGTTCTATCGTTTTTCTCCCTGCCTGAAGCGAGAGATTCTGCTGTTCAGCCAGATCAAAACACTGCTGCAAAGTCATTTTCTTCCCAGGCAGACTCGCATCAAAAAACTGGGCATGGACTGTTCCTGGCAGCAGCAATGTCATGACCGAGAATATTACCTTTCTAAATGTTCCTATATACTTCTTCATGATAAGTTATTTTTTAGTAAAAGTCTTGTAGATGGCTGGCAACACAAGCAATGTGAGCAACGTACTTGTTATCAAACCACCTACCACTACAGTAGCCAACGGGCGCTGCACCTCTGCACCATCGCCCTGCGAAAGTGCCATTGGCAAGAAGCCCATAGAAGCAACAAGAGCTGTCATTAAGACAGGGCGCAAACGAACCATACAACTCTCGATGATGCGATGATGAATCACTTCAGAGAGATTGGCAGAAGTGTTATCAGGCGAAGCCTTCTCTTCCCGCTGCATCTGATTCATCTGTCCGATGAGTACGATACCATTGAGAACAGCCACACCAAAAAGGGCTATGAATCCTACTCCAGCCGAAATACTAAACGGCATTCCCCTGAACCATAAAGCCCAAACACCACCGATTGCAGCCAAAGGAATGGCAGAGAACACGAAGAGCGACTCTCGAACATTCTTGACCGTAGCATAAAGCAGCAGCAAGATGATGACAAGCGCTATCGGTATTACGACCATCAAACGCTGCGTTGCACTCTGCAGGTTTTCAAACTCGCCACCATAATTATAATAGTAGCCCTCCGGCAGCTTCAACTTTTCATCAAGAATCTCCTGTATATCTTCAACGGTACTCTGCACGTCTCTCCCCTTTACATTGAATCCCACATAGATGCGACGGGCTCCATTTTCATGAGACACCTGTGCCGGAGCAGGCTCATATCCGATATCCGCAACCTGTGAAAGAGGAATCTTAGAACCATCAGCCAATGGAATACTCAATTCCTGCAGGGACTCTGCATTACGCTGAGAAGGATCCATACGAAGCACAACATCAAACTTCTTGTCACCTTCATAAAGTGCACCAGCTACTGCACCAGCAAAGGTGGTTTCCAAGACCTGATTGATTTCATCTACACTCACTCCATAAGAAGCCATGCGTTCATGATTGTATTTCACCTGAATCTGAGGCAAACCCGATACTTCCTCCACAAAAATGCCACTCACACCCGGTACACGCTCTATCATCTTCTTCACCTTTCCGGCTTCAGAAGTCAAGACATCAAGATCCTCACCGAAGATTTTGATAGCCACGTCCTGCTTGATACCCGTCAGCAACTCATTGTTACGCATCTGTATAGGTTGCGAAATCTCAGCTTCCAAACCAGGAATCGCCTTCAAGGTCTCCTCCATCTTCTCCATCAACTCTGGAGTAGTTTCTGCCGATGTCCATTCCGTCTTCGGCTTGAGGGCAATCATGATGTCAGCTCGTTCTACAGGCATCGGGTCTGTAGGAATCTCTGCACTACCAATGCGGCTCACCACCTGTTTGACTTCTGGATACTGCGCCTTCAGCAGTTTCTCTGCCTTGGTACAGCTCTCCACCATCTGAGAGAGCGAAGTACCTTGTGACATACTCATCTCTACAGCGAAATCACCTTCTTCCAAACTAGGAATAAACTCACCTCCAAGGAATTTGAAACCAACGATACTCACACAGAACAATCCGATAGCGGCAGTAATGACATCTTTATTGCGCGCCAACACCCAGTCAAGGACAGGTCGATACCAACCTTGGAGTTTCTCTATCATCTTATCAGAAAAAGTCTTTCGGTTATGTACCTTGCGACTCAACAACAACGAGCTGACCATTGGTACATAGGTAAGCGAAAGAATGAAAGCGCCAAGGATGGCGAAGAAAACAGTCAGCGCCATCGGACGGAACATCTTGCCTTCAATCCCAACCAAGGTCATCAGCGGAATATAAACTATCATGATCATAATTTCACCGAACGCAGCACTCTGTCGGATGCGTGAAGCTGAAAAATGCACCTCTTCATCCATCTGCTTCTGTGTAAGAGCAAATGGAATATTCTGTCCGCCATCCTGACTTTGAGCCAGATAAGCAGCCCTCACTTCTGGCTGCGAAAAATGCCCCGTATTAATATGTGTTACTACTGCCTCAACAATAATAACGGCAGAATCCACTATCATTCCAAAGTCGATAGCTCCGAGCGACATCAGGTTGCCATCAATACCGAAAGTCTTCATCATACCGAATGCAAAGAGCATACTGAGCGGAATCACGCTGGCTACCACCAAACCCGCACGCCAATTACCCAAGAAGATAACCAGCACAAAGATAACAATGAGTCCACCTTCTATCAGGTTTCTGGCAATGGTACCCTCTACTCTATCCACCAGGTTGGTACGGTCAATGAATGGCTCTATCACGACGCCTTCCGGCAGAGATTTCTGAATCTGCTGAATGCGCTCCTTCACATTCCGACTTACTTCCTGAAAGTTTTCGCCTTTCAGCATGATGGCGATACCAGCCACAACCTCACCTTCTCCATTACGGGTAACAGCACCAAATCTAGTCGCATGACCTAACTGAACCTTAGCTACATCGCTCACCTTAACCGGTGTACCGCCAACTGTCTTAACCGTGATATTGGCAATATCCTCCAAACTCTTGACGGTTCCGATACCACGGATATAATATTGGTTGGCATTTTCTTCGATATAGCTTCCACCGGTATTGGCATTGTTCTTTTCTAGCGCATCAAACACTTCGCTAACGGTAATATTGTTGGCATTCAGCTGGTCTGTATTCACAGCCACCTCATATTGCTTCACGTAACCGCCCCAACCGCTCACTTCTGCAACACCGGGTGTTCCCGAAAGCTGCTTTCTTACTATCCAGTCCTGCAAAGTTCGCAATTGGGTAAGAGAGTATTTATGCTCATATCCTTCTTTGGCCCTTACCGTATAATGGTAGATTTCACCTAATCCGGTAGCAATAGGTCCCATCTCTGTATCGGTATTCTTTGGTAACTCTTTCTCTATCTGAGTCAGAACTTGACTCACCTGCGAACGAGCCCAATAGATATCTGCCTGATCATCAAACACCAAGGTGATGACAGAGAGGCCACTACGCGAAATACTTCGACGCTCCTGGAGCCTAGGAATGTTGGCGAGTGCCATTTCTACAGGAGTGGTAACATATTGTTCCACTTCCTGCGCTCCAAGAGAAGGGGCTTGGGTTATCACCTGAACCTGATTATCAGTAATATCAGGAGTAGAATCAAATGGAAGATGAACAAGCGACCAGATGCCCCATACCATTAGAGCTATAGAGAGAACTCCAATCACCAGCTTATGGCGAATGGAATAAGTAATCAATTTCTGAAACATAAGCTTTAATCTAAATTCTTTTACTGTCAATTAATGAATCATCAACTAAAGCTTAGTGGGCATGTTCACCATGTTCGCCTGTAAGCGATGCGAGATAAAACGCATTGTCGGTAACTATCTTCTTGCCTGCCTTCAGATGGTCGCAAAGCTTCACTTCTGTAAATCCACCGCCTGTAACGCCAGTGCTAACCTCATGTCGGGAGAAACTATACTCACCCTTCTTTGGTTCTCCATTGAGAGCAAAGACGTACTGCTTACCATCGGTAGAAACAATTGCTTCAGAAGGCAAGGCAAGACATCTCTGTGAACCAGTAGCAATCTGTCCACTCACATACATACCATCAAAGAGTTTGATATGATTGATACGACTTGTTTTCAATGACGCATCATCCATTTTTATATGAACAGCAACAGATTTCGAACCGTCGTTAAAGTATTGGTTCATACCATAAACTGTACCAGAAAGTTTGATACCTGGTTGATTGGTCAAAGAGAAAGTTACACGATTACCCACCTTCACCTTGGCCAAATCTTTCTCAAAAACATTCAGATCGCATTCCACTGCCTGAGTATTACGAATCTTCATCAGTGGAGTCTGCATATCTGCATAACTGCCCAGACTTGCAGTCAACTGGCTGACAACACCGGAGATAGGTGCACGAAGAGGAAAAGCCGTAGTAAACTTACCTTTGGCAACAGCCGAAGTAGAAATGCCCATCTGAGCGAGTTGTCTGCCAATACCCAAAAGATTGGCATGAGCCACTTGGTAATCTTTTCGGGTCTGCTGTAAGGTGCGCTTCACACCTGCTCCCTGCTTACTGAGCAGAAGTTGGCGCTCCAAATCAGCCTTGGCAAGTTCACACTCCTTGGCAGCAGAGTAATACTCACGCTGAAGACTTACCACATCTGTATTTTCAACAGTAGCAACAACCTGTCCTCTATGAACAAGCTGCCCTTCTTTTACAAAAATAGATTTCACGATACCGCCCATCAAGGAGGCAACATCACCCATCGCCTGTGCACGCAGTACAAGCGATCCTTTTGCTTCTATAGTGGCATCCATCTCGCGCTCCACAGCCTCACCCATCTTCAAATCTACGGTACTGACCTGCTTGGCAGTCAACGGAATATGATCAAAATCCACTTCTTCATGCTCATGCTCCTCGTGTGCATGAGCCTCTGAGCCGGTCTGTTTCGCAAAGAAAGCGAATCCAGCCCAGGCTATCGCCGTAACGGCGACAATCAAAATGACTCTTTTCATGTTTGTCTTTTCTTCTATTTTATAATTCTACACAACAATTTCACACAACGAATCTTATCAAAAATCCGTTGGCAAAAGTACACAAAAAATCTTGCAACTCAGTTGCATTCGAATCTTCAAACCGATTTCTGCAACCAAGTGGCAAACTTGTAAAATCATAAAATAGAAGGAGGTCCCCGTCTGCTATAGCCTGCCGCCAGTTCTTCAGCAAGAGGAGAAGCAGCCACATGCTGCCATCTCACTGAAATGAGTGAGAGACGAGGGAGGGTTAAAAGGGAAGAACAAGACAAGACCACAAACTGAAGGTTCTCATCTACCAGCAACTTGCGGATATTCTTCACCACCTTGGAATTGACTACAAACTGATGCATTTGACGAACGCTACAGCTCTCACGATCACCTTCGCTCTCCTGATCATGATGCTCAGTATGCTCATCATTGATATTGCCGTCCTGCTCACATTGTTCTTCTACCATGCAGATACGCCCTTTGTGGTGATGATGTGTCATCACCGTAGATAGCATGATACTCATGGTGGCTATCCAAAGACAGAATATGTACAGTATTCTTTTCTGCATACTTAATTTTTCCGCAAAATTACAGAAAAAAAGGTTAACTACCAAGAATAACAGATGTTTTTATAGCATTTTTTCTTAAAAAAATAAAAAGACCTATACCCGAATCAAAATTATAGGCGCATTTATAAGTATTATTTCGTAACTTTGCAATCAAAATTAGTACAAATATAGAAATGAAAAAAATTTTTGCAGTTTTACAATTACTCCTAGTAGTAATGTTGGCGCAGGCGCAGATGGTGAACCCAGTCAAGTTCTCTACTTCGCTCAAGACCAATGGTACCGCAATAGCGGAAATCGTATTTAATGGTAAAATCCAATCGGGATGGCATGTCTATTCTACAGGATTGGGAGCAGACGGACCTATCTCAGCTACTTTCAATGTCAACAAGATGGATGGTGTAGAGTTGGTTGGCAAACTTCAAGCTCGTGGTAAAGAGATTAGTAAGTTTGACCCACTCTTCGAGATGAAGCTACGTTATTTTGAAGGCAGCGTTACCTTCGTTCAGAAAGTGAAGTTCGTCAAGCCAAACTACCATATCGATGCATACGTTGAATACGGTGCGTGCAGCGACCAGAATTGCCTTCCTCCTAGCGAGGCAAGTTTCAAGAAGAGTGGAAAATCTCCAGCAGTAGATGGCAAGGCTGAGACTGACAGTAAGGAAGCTACCAAGGCTAACGGTCCTGAAGTCATTGATGCCGTCATGGCCAACACCGACTCTTCTTCACTTCAGGGAGTAGCTGAAAAGATGGACAGTACAGCCAATATCGATGCTGCATTCTCTGTAGATAGTGATGACGCAAAGGCCTGGTGGGCTCCGGTAGTAAAAGAGCTTCAGGCTTTCGGTGGCAATAACGACATTGCAAGCCACTCACTCTTCTATATCTTTATCATTGGCTTTGTAGGCGGACTTCTAGCACTTGTCATGCCATGTATCTGGCCTATCATCCCTATGACTGTAAGCTTCTTCCTCAAACGAGCTAAGAACGATAAGAAAAAGGGTATCCGCGATGCTTGTACATACGGATTGAGCATTGTTGTCATCTATTTGGTTCTCGGCCTTGCCGTTACAGCCATTGCAGGTCCTAGCACCTTGAATGCACTCAGCACCAGTGCTGTGTTCAATATCATCCTCTTCCTGCTCTTGGCAGTTTTCGCCTTCTCTTTCTTCGGATGGTTTGAAATCAAATTGCCAGACAGTTGGGGAAATGCCGTAGACAGCAAGGCTTCCAGCACTACAGGTATGATCAGCATCTTCCTGATGGCGTTCACACTTGTGCTCGTAAGTTTCTCTTGTACCGCTCCTATCATCGGATTGCTTTTAGTACAGACTGTTACTTCTGGCGATTGGCTGGCTCCTACCATCGGTATGTTTGGTTTTGCCCTTGCTTTGGCACTTCCATTTACCCTCTTCGCCTTGTTCCCATCATGGTTGAAGTCTGCTCCTAAGTCAGGCTCTTGGATGGAAACAGTAAAGATTGTACTGGGCTTTATCGAGTTGGCATTCTCATTGAAGTTCCTTTCTGTTGCAGATTTGGCATACGGCTGGCATATCCTCGACCGTGAGGTATTCCTCTCTCTCTGGATTGTCATCTTCGGTCTCTTGGGCCTGTATCTCATCGGCAAGTTGAAATTCCAGGTGGACGCCATTGGTGGCGACATCCAGAAGCCTATGCCTGTACCTTGCATCATGCTCGGTCTCTGCTCTTTGGCTTTCTCTGTATATATGATTCCTGGACTTTGGGGTGCACCTTGCAAGGCTGTCAGCGCTTTCGCTCCACCTATCAATACACAGGATTTCAATCTCAATACCAAGACTGTAGAACCTGCTTACAAGGACTACGAAACCGGTATGGCAGCAGCTAAGGCAGCAGGTAAGCCAGTACTCATAGACTTCACAGGTTTTGGCTGCGTAAACTGCCGTAAAATGGAAGCATCAGTATGGACAGATCCTACTGTAGCAGACATTTTGACAAAGGATTACGTCCTCATCTCTCTTTATGTAGATGACAAGACTCCGTTGCCTCAGCCAATGGAAGTAGAATTCAATGGCGAGAAGCGTACACTCCGCACCATCGGAGACAAGTGGAGCTATCTGCAGGCAAGTAAATTTGGTGCAAATGCCCAGCCTTTCTACGTACCAGTAGACAACGATGGCAAGCCTTTGAATGCAGCATTCAGCTTCAAGGAGGACGTCAGTGCCTATCTCGATTTCCTGCACAAGGGACTTGAGAATTACAGAAAATAATCTGGAATTATAGATTACCAGCAAATAATCTATAAATATATATATTGAATTTAATTGATTACAATGATGAACAACAAGGAAGTTCCGGTACTCCTACTCACAGGTTACCTTGGCAGTGGTAAGACCACACTGCTAAACAAAATTTTGGCAAATAAGAAAGGTATCAAATTCGCAGTTATTGTGAATGATATTGGTGAGGTCAACATTGATGCAGCACTCATAGAGAAAGGTGGCGTAGTGGGTCAGAAAGATGACTCGCTCGTTTCATTGCAGAACGGTTGCATCTGCTGCACGCTCAAAATGGACTTGGTTGAACAGTTGAAGGAAATCGTAGACATGAAGCGCTTTGACTATATTGTAATCGAAGCTAGCGGCATCTGCGAGCCAGCTCCTATTGCCCAGACCATCTGCTCTATCCCATCATTGGGACCTCAGTATATCAAGAATGGCATCTTGCGTCTCGACAGCATTGTAACCGTCGTAGATGCTCTCCGTATGAAGGATGAGTTTGCAAACGGTTCTGATTTGATGAAGTCAAATCTTGACGAGGAAGATCTTGCATCGCTTGTTATCCAGCAGATAGAGTTCTGTAATATCATCCTCTTGAACAAGGCTGCAGAGGTAGAGCCTAAGGAGCTGGAACATCTCAAGCAGATTATCCGTGCCATACAGCCTAAGGCAGAGATCTTTGAATGCAACTATGGTGATATTGATCTCGATTTAATCGTGAATACCCATAAGTTTGATTGGGAGACTGTAGCTACATCTGCTGGTTGGATTCAGGAGATAGAGGCTGAAAGAAATGGCGAGGAAGATGAACATGAGGAGCATGAACATCATCACGATGATGAACATGAGCACCATCATCACGATGACCATGACCACGATCATGACCATTGCCACCACCACCACGATCACGACCATGACCATGAAGGTGGTGAGGTAGAAGAATACGGAATCGGAACCTTTGTATATTATAGACGTAAGGCATTCGATCTAGCTCTCTTTGATGAATTCGTAGCCAGAAAATGGCCTCGTGACGTAGTACGTGCCAAGGGTATCTGCTATTTTGGTGACGAACCTGACATGTGCTATGTATTCGAACAGGCAGGACAGCAGAAAACTGTAAAGCAGGCAGGACAATGGCTCGCAACGATGCCAGCTGACCAATTGGCTGAGCTTCGCAGAAACAACCCTCAACTGGAGAAGGAATGGGATGACAAGTATGGTGACCGAATGATAAAAATCGTATTTATCGGCCAGCACATCAAAGAGCAGAAGGATGCCATCATCAAGGAGCTCGATAAATGTTTGAGCTTGTAGCAACATGCTAGGGCATCTTTGAAGACTATAGTTTCAGAATTTGAAGCTATAATAGCCTCAAAATAGAGAAAAAAGGAGAAAAATCGACACATTGGTGTAGTTTTTTCTCCTTTTTCGCTTTTATTTCGTTTTTTTTTGTTAAATTTGCAGCGGATTTAATATAATAGCAGCGTAGTTAATATAATAAAGGAAAAGATAATATGAAGACTGACTTCAGACCTGCATACAAAAAAGATTTTGAAGCTTGCTGGAATGTCATAGACCAGGCAAGAAAACTCATGATTGCTTCTGGAAGACACCAGTGGACTAACGATTATCCGTCTGTTAAAGACATTCAAAACGACATAGACAATGGTAATGCTTTTGTCATCACGGTTGATGACCAAGTAGCTGTCTATGGTGCCGTCATGCTGAACGGAGAACCACAATATGACTTCCTTAAAGGAGAATGGCTAACGAATGGAGATTACTATGTAATTCATCGTTTCGCTACTTTGCCGATGTTCCAGAGAGAAGGATTGGCTCGAATCTTTATCGATAAGGTTAACAGCCTTTGCGAAGTAGAAAAAGTACCAAGTATCAAGGTTGATACCAATCATGACAACTTACCTATGATAAATCTTCTCTCTTCAATGGGATTCTGCATCTGCGGACAAGTAAACTACGGAACGAGAGGTATGAGATTTGCATTTGAAAAAACGACTATGGAAATTGAAAAATAATGAACGATAAAATATCACTTATGAGAAGCTTGGTTGAACGACTCAATCAAGCTTCTCTTGCTTATTATAATGGTGAAGGCGAACGGATGACCGACTACGAGTGGGACGCCATGTTCGACCAACTGAAAAAACTGGAAGAGGAAACTGGTGAAATACTACCCGACTCCCCTACCAATAAAGTTTCTGAAGACCAGATTGCCGGTCAGAAAGAAGAGCATGAATTTGCAGCACTATCCCTTGCAAAGACAAAAAAGGTGAGCGATCTCGTCAAGTGGGCTGAAGACCGCCCGATATGGATTTCCTGGAAGCTGGACGGTCTGACTTTGGTGGTAACTTACGATAACGGTAGTCTCAGCAAGGTGGTAACACGTGGCAATGGACATATCGGCACCAACATCACCCACCTGGCTCCAGCTATCAGTGGTATTCCAGCAACAATCAAGGAGAAGGGGCATCTTGTTGTACGTGGTGAGGCAGTCATCTCCTATGCCGATTTCGAACAGTTCATCATTGAGAGTGAAGGCGACTATGCCAATCCTAGAAACCTGGCATCAGGCTCCCTCTCACTGAAAGATGTAGAAGTGGTTAAGCAGCGCCATATACAATGGATTCCATTTACACTGGTATATACCGAACATGAAATCACATCGTGGGGAAAACGTATGCAGTTACTGGAAGACCTGGGACTACATCCTGTGGAACGACAGTTGATAGAGCATCCTACGGAAGACCACATCCTACAGGAAATTGATGTCTTTACCAAAAAGGTAACCAACAAGAAAAATCCATTTCCTGTCGATGGTCTGGTTATCTGCTACGATGATACCGTGTATGGTGCTACAGGTTCTGTTACGGGCCATCATGCAACCAGAGCTGGCTTTGCCTTTAAATGGCAAGACGAGCATGCAGATACAGAATTAGACCATATCGAATGGTCGTGTGCTGCAAATACCATCACGCCTGTTGCCGTTTTCAAACCAGTAGAGTTGGAAGGAACCACTGTGCAACGTGCCTCTCTCTGCAATGTAAGCGAATGTGAGCGCTTGGGTATCGGTGGTAAGGGAACGAAATTGCAGGTGATTAAAGCAAATAAGATCATTCCTAAAGTGATTCATGTCACTGAAGCTATAGGAACTTTCGAAATACCTGAGTTCTGTCCGGTTTGCCATGCTGAAGCCAAAGTACAGGAAAGCGAGAGCGGTACAAAAACCCTACATTGTACAAACCCACATTGTGCAGCAAAGCAACTGAAGAAATTTGCCAGATTCGTCAGCAAAGAAGGTCTCAATATCGAAGGGATTTCAGAGCAGACTATCTGGAAATTCGTAAACGAAGGATTAATAAGCGAATATGCTGATTTCTATAAACTCAGAGAACCAGAGAAAGTCTTTAAAATTTCTAACTTTGAAGGCTTTGGCAAGAAAAGCGTCAGCAATTTACTGAACAGTGTAGAAAAAAGCCGTCATACCGATGGTCGTCATCTTCTCTATGCGCTCAACATTCCCCTTTGCGGTGGCGATGTTGCCAAGAAATTGATAGAGCGCTACCCGTTAGAGGAATTGATAGATATAGCCCAAAACAGCACCAGCTTGTTTGGTGATGACTTTGCTGACATTGATGGCATTGGACCGGAAAAAAGTGCTAAGTTCATCAACTGGTTCCATGATGCAGACAATAGAGCTCATGTAGCGCACCTCCTTCCACATCTCGTCATCGAGAAGCAGGAGCCTATAGAAAAAGGTACGAAGTGTGATGGTTTGACATTCGTAGTTACGGGAGATGTACATCATTATAAAAATCGTAATGAACTGAAAGCATACATCGAGAGCCAAGGTGGTAAAGTGACTGGCAGTGTGAGCAAGAGCACCCATTATCTCATCAACAATGATGCAGAATCACAAAGTTCAAAGAATAAGAAAGCGCATGAATTGAATATTCCTATCATAACCGAAGAGCAATTCATTGCACAATTTGGAGAAGAATAAGAAAAGAGCATCTCGTGAAAACGGGTATTCCCTTATTGTTATCAAGACGCCCTGTAAGGACAAAAGCATGAAAATGAAAGCCTTTGCCTTTACAGGGCGTATTATTTCTTCGGATAGTGAATCATACAACTTTCACTCATCCCCCTTCAGCTGGTATAAACACAAATGTTATTTTGCCTTCTTCTTTTTCAATTCCAACTTTGGAATCTTGACCTTCTGTCCACTCTTAATAGTAGAGGTACCATTAAGAGCCTCAATATAACATTCCATACCAGGACCTAAATATCGCTTGCTGAGTGCAGCCATTGTCTGATGCTCGCCAACAGTTACTACCTGGTCTACACCTACGATACGATAGGCACCAGTACGAACCCTAGGGTCACTGTCATATTTATCTGACACTACCTTTGCATGTTCAGCTGCCTTATCCTGCTTTTTATCTGTTGCAGACTTCTTTTTATGTTCTGCAGACTTTTCATCAGCTTTCAAGTTCTTTACAAACATTTCTTTATCTACAGCAGCCGATTTTAATGAATCGGCTCTTTCTGCAGCCTTAATGGCATCATTTGCCTTTGCCATACGCAAACTGTCCTGTCTTGCTTTTTCCTGAAGAAGTTGCTCTTGACTCTTCACATTAGCAGGCTTCGCTACGACATTCTTATCCGTCTTATATTGCGCCAATTGCAATTCAAGATGATCACGTTGAGCTGCCATCTGCCCGTAATTGAAGGCAAACCATCCCAAGCCTCCTATTAATAATAATAAGGTGAAGCTTGCAATAATCACCACATATTTTGGAATGATGAAATGACGACGACGTATCTCAACTTCATCATCTGCCTCAATTTCTGCATCAGTCTCAGCCTCAATTTCTGCATTAGAATTTTCCTCCCTGCTATCTGCCTGAATATCATCTGATACAGATGAAGGAATCTCCTCCGTTGGCACTTCCTGAGAAACAGTTGCCTGCGGTTCAATCGTCGAGTCTTCACCAACCACCACCACACTACTATCTTCAGATGGATTTTCAGGAACATCCAGAAAATCTATAACTCCACTAGTAGCAGGCTCTGAAGAGGAAACAGCTTCAGCCTGTGTAGTTTCTTCTGAAACAACGTCCGGTAAAGGAGTTTCAGTAGGTTCAACAACCTCTATTATAGGCTTAGGTTTCTCAAGAGATTCCTCTTGCTCCTCATCCTCTAAACTATCCTCATATTTCTTATCTATTGACTCGAAATCAACACCGTCATTCACAATCACAGTCTCAAACTGAGCAAAAGGCTTATTGACAATTTCCTTGAGAATATTATCAGGAGTAAAGGAAATCTTATCACGTCCCTCAATAATGATGCGCTCACCCGTATTCACATCTACACTCTCACGTTCCTTCACGGAAGTAACCTTGAAAGTACCGAGCCAACGCATCTTGACTATCTTATCAGCAGCAAGCCCCTGATGACAGACATCAAACATTTTACGAATAAAAAGTTCTGCCTCTATCTGGCTCAGCCCACTCTTCTCGGCCAATTTATCAGCCAATCCATTCAGACTATTCTTACTCATACAGCATCCCCTCCATTTTTAAGTTTCTCCTTGACAGCAGCTACCGGACGAAATCCTAATACGAGCTTCGGTGGCACCAACTGGCGCTTTTTGGTAGTAGGATTAACCACCACACGCTCCATACGCTTTTTTACCTCAAACGTACCAAAATTGGGGATAGCGACAACCTCGCCATCCTCAAACTCAGTTATCATAGCATCGATAACCTTACGTACCAACTTCTGAGTGTCATCTTGCGAATAACCAGTTTGCTGAGCCAACTCAGCGACAAATTCCTTATTATTCATAAGCCATTTATTATTTCACCACTTCACCATAGAGGTCAAACTCTTCGCTTGCAGTAATCTTAACATTATAGAAACAACCCACACGCAGGCGCTTCTCCGTAGCACGAATCAATACTTCTGGATCTACTTCCGGCGAACAGAATTCTGTACGACCTATATAATAATCACCTTCCTTACGGTCGATGATAACCTTTAAGACCTTGCCTACCTTTTCTGCCTCTATTTCAGCACTGATGTCCTGCTGAAGAATCATCAGTTCATCAAGCCGGCGCTGCTTCACATCTGCAGGCACATCATCCTCATAATGAGTAGCACTATAGGTTCCCTCTTCTTCAGAATAAGCAAAGGCTCCCATACGCTCAAAACGCTGCTCACGTACAAAATCCATCAATTCGTCAAAGTCTTCCTTAGTCTCACCAGGGAAACCAACCATCAGTGTAGTACGGATATGAATTCCTGGCACACGCTCACGGATAGCCTTCAAGAGATCTATTGTCTCCTGCTTGGACACATGACGGTGCATACGGGAAAGCATGTGATCACTGATATGCTGCAACGCTATATCAAGATACTTGCAGACATTTGGTTTCTCGCGCATCACATCGAGCAGATCCATAGGGAACTGATTAGGATAAGCATAATGCAATCTAATCCATTTCACGCCTGGAATATCAGCCATTTCGCTGATAAGCTCTGTGATATGATGCTTGCCATCAAGGTCAACACCATAATAGGTTAATTCCTGAGCAATAATCTGAAATTCCTTAACTCCTTCTGCCACTAACTCCCTAACCTCATTCAAAATCTCCTCCTTTGGGCGAGAAACATGTTTTCCTGTAATGATTGGGATGGCACAATAGGCACAATGACGGTTACAGCCCTCTGCTATCTTGACATAAGCATAATGACGAGGAGTGGTAAGATGACGGTGTCCATCGCAGGAAGGAACGTCAGCCTTACCTAATTCCTGAAGTAACTGCTTATAATTGAATTTGCCGTAAAACTTATCAACCTCAGGCATTTCTGCTTCCAGTTCCTTCTGATAACGCTGTGAAAGACAACCCATTACATAAAGTTTCTTCAGTTTTCCTTCTTCCTTAGCCTGGATAAACTCCAGAATGGTATCAATACTCTCTTGCTTGGCATCTTCTATAAAACCGCAGGTATTGATAACGGCTATTTCCCCCTGAGGACGCTTTGGGTCATGAGTACAATGATAACCGTTGGCCTCAAACTGCTTCATGAGCAATTCGCTGTCAACCAGGTTTTTCGAACAACCCAAAGTTATAATATCTATCTGATTTTTCTTCATCTATTTTATCACTACTATTTCTTAAAAAGAGAGTCAACGAACTCACGCTTATTGAAAAGCTGGAGATCTTCCATACCCTCACCAAGTCCAATGTACTTAACAGGTACCTTCAACTGATCAGAGATACCGATAACAACACCACCCTTTGCTGTACCATCCAGCTTGGTGATGGCAAGCGAAGTGATATTGGTAACAGCCGAAAATTGCTTAGCCTGTTCAAAGGCATTCTGACCAGTACTGCCATCAAGAACCAGCATTACCTCATCAGGTGCATCAGGAAGCACCTTCTTCATCACTTCCTTAATCTTCTTCAACTCGTTCATCAGGTTCACCTTATTATGAAGACGACCGGCTGTATCAATCAGAACTACGTCAGCACCGTTAGCCTTAGCACTCTGCAGAGCATCAAAAGCCACACTGGCAGGATCGCTACCCATCTGCTGTTTTACAACAGGCACCCCGACACGTTCGCCCCAAATACAGATTTGCTCTACAGCAGCTGCACGGAATGTATCGGCAGCACCGAGATAAACCTTCTTACCAGCCTTCTTAAACTGGTAAGCCAATTTGCCAATGGTGGTAGTCTTACCTACACCATTCACGCCAACCACGAGAATAACGTATGGTTTATGATCGCTAGGCAAATCCCAATCATCATTATCATCAGAATGATTCTCAGACAAAAGATTGGCGATTTCGTCACGCAAGATCTGATTGAGCTCTGAAGTAGAAACATATTTATCACGTGCTACACGCTCTTCGATGCGACGAATGATTTTCACGGTAGTCTCAACACCAACATCAGAAGTGATGAGAACTTCCTCCAAATCATCAAGCACATCGTCATCTACGGTCGACTTACCAGCCACCGCACGAGCTAATTTTCCGAAAACACTCTCTTTGGTTTTTTCCAAACCCTTATCGAGAGTTTCTTTTTTCTTATTACTGAAAAATCCGAATAATCCCATTATTTATTTTTTATAGCTATAATTTTCTGCAAAGATACGAAAAAAAATGTATTCATCTGCCATTTGAGGCGAAACTTTTCAATTAATTTTTATTTATATTGAAACCTTTAGCCAGTCCACCCTCACTCGTTTCCTTATAAAGAGAAGGCAAATCATGTCCTGTCTGGCGCATCACCTCCACCACTCTATCAAATGAAACACTATGATGACCATCTGAGAAGGAAGCATAGAGATCTGCATCCAAAGCACGGGCTGCCGCAAAGGCATTACGCTCTATACAAGGAATCTGAACCAAACCGCAAACAGGATCACAAGTCATTCCCAAGTGATGTTCCAAACCCATCTCGGCAGCATATTCTACCTGTGCAGGACTTCCGCCAAAGAGTTGACAAGCTGCAGCCGAAGCCATAGCACAAGCCACACCTACTTCTCCCTGACAACCAACATCAGCTCCACTGATAGAAGCATTCTGCTTCACGATATTACCCACCAATCCAGCCGTAGCAAGAGCACGAAGGATGCGCTGTTCACTCATGTCATGGGCCGTGTGCATATGATAAAGTACCGCTGGCAACACTCCACAAGCGCCGCAAGTAGGAGCAGTAACAATGGTACCACCCGAAGCGTTCTCTTCGCTTACTGCCAAAGCATACGAATAAACCAATCCTCTACTCTGCAAAGAGGCACGATAGCCCCTTGCCTTGATAAAATAAGTAGCAGCCTTGCGCTGAAGCTTGAGAGGACCAGGCAATACGCCTTCATGATCCAATCCATTACGGATGGACTGTTTCATGGTTTGCCAGACAGTACCGAGGAAATCCCAAATATCACTACCCTCACATTTTTCTACATATTCCCAGAATGAACGGCCATTATCATAACACCATTGCTGAATCTCGTGCATGGTATTCAATTCATATATATCTTTAGCCCCCAACTCATCATGGCCATCTGTGCCATCAGAAAGAGCACCACCACCAATACTGTATACCGTCCACTCTTCAATAATATCACCATTCAGATCTTTACCCACAAACTTCATCCCGTTTGGGTGGAAAGGCAGGAAGGTCTGTGGCTCCCAAATGATGTGAACTAACTTATGCGGTCCGAAGACCTCCTCAATAGCAACATCAGTCATGTGCCCCTTACCAGTAGCCGCAAGACTTCCATAGAGGGTAACTTCGTAAGTAGAGGCATTTGCACAACGTTCCATAAACAGCTTTGCTGCACGCTGAGGTCCCATGGTATGACTACTGGATGGTCCCTTACCAATTCTGTACAATTCCTTTAAAGATTTCATCGTAATAATGTTTTTTTCAGTTATTTATAGATTTTATTTCACTTGTATAGCCTTGAGGATTACTACATCCTCTAAAGGTCGGTCATTATTTTCTTTGTTAGTGGCTACATTCTGAATTTTGTCTACCACTTCCAAGCCTTCCAGCACCTCTCCAAAGACAGTATAGCCGTTATCGAGATGTGGCACTCCTCCATGCTTCATATATCCTTGCTGAATCTGCTCAGAAGGAATGGCATAGTTTTTACCCTCGTTCTTCATTTTGTTGACGGTATACTCCATTTGACGTGGAGAAAAATTGCGCCCCCAAGTGATATAAAAATCAGTAGAAGCCGAGGCCTTGGTTGGGTTTTCATCATCTCCTTCACGGGCAGCACAAAGCTGACCGCGTTTGTGATAGTATTTAGGATAAATGATTTCAGCAGGCACGGTATAATCAACATCAAACTTTTCAACCTTTCCTGGAGTCACCTTTCGGGTAGAATAGTCACCTCCCTGTATCATAAAGTTCTTGATAACACGCTGAAAGATGCAGCCATTGTAAAATCCGGAATTCACAAGTTTCAGAAAGTTATCTCTATGCTTCGGTGTATCATTATATAACGCCACAAGAATATTGCCCATATTGGTTTCGATCATCACCTGATGACAGGTTGGATCATGAGGAGTTTCCCAAGGCAAGAGCTGCATGGTACTATCCAGAGCTGCCTTGTCCATCAAATTTTCTTTTGAACCCATATTTGCATTTTGAGCATGAACGGCTGTTGCAGTCATCATGAACAAAATAGTGAATAAAGAGAATACTTTTTTCATTTTTTCTTCAATTTTTACCCTTATTTATGTTATCGAGTGCAAAGATAACGATTTTATTCTAAAAAGATGAGTGTTTCTCAAACTTTCTTTATAACTTTGCGTCTGAAATACAACTTTACGTCTTATTTCTTGCTTTTCAGTAGAATTACATGACGGTCATGGCATTCTGAATCTGGGATTTCAGGAATCTGAGTAAAGAATTTATAAAAAACAATATACAATGAATAAGAAAAGACTATATATCCTTTTCATGTCGGCCTGTCTGATGATGACCCATGCATACGCCCAACAAATCAGTTTCGGGCCTTTGCATAGTCTTGACAGTCCTCGTGAAGATTGGATTTTGCCAGGCGATACCATTCTACAGGATGGCAAAAAGATGATTTATAGCGGAAAGCCTATGCAGAACTCCTATGTTCCGTTACGACATATCAATGAATCCGCATCTAATGGACTTGCTCCAACGGCAGTATACAGTTCTGCACAAGATAGCCTTCAGACAAGTCTTTGCCTTTCCAATCCTACCCCAACCGATTACGGATATGGATGGGGAGATTACGGTTGGGGACTTCATAAAGGACTCAATATGTCGGTTGATCTTTCTGCCTTTGCCACCTTCGGCAAACATGCGCCTCATCGTGGCGGGTTTACCCAGACGATAGATGCCACCTATCTTACACCACTCAGTAAGGACGAAAAGTTATGGATGGCATTGGGTGTTTATCTTACCAATACCAATTATGGTGGCGACAGTTATCATGACGGTGGTCTCTATGGCATTCTAGGATACAAGATCAACAAGAATTGGGAGGCTTACGTATATGGTCAGCTGAGCGTTGCCAATAATTACAACTCAATCTATGGTAGATATGCCGGTTACGGTCCATACGGATATGGTGCGTACGGTTACGGTCCTTATGGTTTTGGAATGCATCCAGGTTATTGGAGCCACGGCATTATGCCTGGAGGTTATGGCATGGGAGTACCGGGAGCCAACGTGTTAGGCGGTGGCATCAGATACACCAATGACAAGAAAACATTCTCCATCGGTCTGAATGTAGAAGGTATCTGGTATGACAATAAAACTCCTTCTTATTTCAAGAAATACGATTATCCTGCGCCAAATAATACAGCAAAATAAAAAAAGCGCCCTGAAAAAGCAAGAGCATTTTACATCAATGCTTCTGCCTTTTCAGGGCGCTTTACCATGCTATATGAATCCCCTTTCTTCAAAGGATTATTCAGCAAGAATCTGAACGATGCGTTCTGCAGATCTTCCATCCCATCTGTCAGGAATCCCTGCCTTTTTCCATTCACCATTCAATATCTTTTCCATCGCATTCTGCAATTTTTCAGGGTCCTCTGCCACCAGTTCATTGGTACCTACAGTCACAGTCTCCATGTGCTCGGTATAACTGTTGAGCGTAATGCAAGGCACGCCATTGAAGGTTGCCTCTTCAGCCACATTACCGGAATCTGTAATGACGCCCATCGCATGAGCGGTAAGATATGAGAACTCGAGATAACCCTGTGGCTGTACCACCATAATGCCCGACTGATGATCGGCAACATCCTGATAAGCCTTGAATGCCAGAACGAAACCCAATGCCTTACCACGCAATGGAGCCACGACCTTGATGCCTGCCTTTCGAGCCACGGAATCAATAACTGTGATAAGACTCTTCATCTCATCAATGTTATTGACTATCGCCTTACGATTTAGGGTCAGCACCATATACTTGCCTTCTTCCAGATGCATCTCATCCATCACCGCAGGACGCTGCATGCGCTGCTGTAGGAATCGGATATTGTCGATAAGCACATTACCTACCATATACACCTTGGAAAGCTCTGCTCCCTCTTTATTGGCAATACTGTTATTGGAAATACCAGCGGTAAAGAGAATATCCGAAAGACCATCTATCACAAGACGATTGATTTCCTTTGGCATCGTAATATCAAAACTGCGGGTTCCTGCTGCAATATGAGCCAACTGCACGCCCTGCTTCTTGGTTACGATAGCAACAGCCATGGTAGAAGCCAGGTCATCAACAACGATAACTACATCCGTAGGATGATCCTGAAGATAACGCTCGAATTGCGCCATTACCATACCCGTCAGTTCATTCATATTCTCGCAATCCACCTCAAGGAAAACGTCAGGACTCTGAATATCCAAGTCTGCAAAGAGAGACGCTTCCAGTGTTGGATCGTCCTTTCTTCCTGTATAAACCAATTGATATTCTACATCAACGCCCGACTTCTGAGCATTGCGAATGGCTCTGATGACTGGTGCTACCTTAATAAAATTAGGTCTGGCACCAGCTACAATACATATATTCTTACTCATTTTTTTATAATAAAGTACCGTTTATTAAAAATCAACCTTTAAACAAATCTTTGATACCACCAATAGATCCCATCAGATTAGTAGCCTCATAAGGCAGGTAAACCACCTTATTATCCTTACCCTGAGCCACTTCCTGCATCATGGCAATATACTTCTGGGCAAGGAGATAGTTGGCAGGATTTGTACTCTGCCCCACAGCTTCTGTAATCTTCTGAATGGCAATAGCCTCTGCCTCTGCCTTGCGGATACGGGCTGTTGCCTCACCTTCAGCTCTGAGGATAGCCTGCTGTTTGGCAGCCTCTGCCTTGTTGACGATGGCAGCCTTCTCACCCTCAGAAAGCAGACGCTGCTTCTCTTTCTCACCTTCAGAAGTAAGGATGGTAGCACGTTTGTTACGTTCTGCCTGCATCTGCTTCTCCATTGCCTGCAACACGCTTTCCGGTGGAGTAATATCCTGCAACTCTACACGGTTCACCTTGATACCCCACTTATTGGTAGCATCATCCAGTACCGCACGAAGTTTGGTATTGATGGTATCACGAGAGGTCAGGGTCTGATCCAATTCCATCTCACCTATGATATTACGAAGAGTAGTCTGAGTCAACTTCTCGATAGCATTTGGCAAATTGTTGATTTCATATACACTCTTGAATGGGTCTACAATCTGGAAATACAGCAAAGCATTAATCTGCATCTGGATATTATCCTTGGTAATCACATTCTGTCGGTCGAAATCATATACCTGTTCACGGAGATCAATGCTGTTGGTATAAGTATATCTTCCATTTCTCATAGCCACGATTTCCTTGGCATGATCGATAAAAGGAATGATGATATTGATACCAGGCTTCAAGGTGGCATAATAACGCCCCAGACGCTCAATGATTTTCGTTTCACTCTGAGGGATGATAACAATGGTTTTCTTAACCACGACAAGTGCGAGCAATACGAGAGCCGCAAGTACATAAATTCCTATGCTCATGATGTTTATGATATTAAGTGAATAATTATTATTTCTATCTTTATAATTAATTCTTTTCAGGAAACAAGAATTAAACTTTTTCTACTTTCAGAATGATAGACTCATGTCCCAGCACCCTTACTCGCTGACCCACCTGCAAGTCTTCAGTACTATCAGGAGCCTGTGCCTTCCAGTCATCGCCATCAAGTTTCACGCGTCCGAAACCGCCAGCCACGATGGTCTCACTCACTTCTCCAATCTGTCCAGCCAAAGCATCATAATTGCTCTTTCTGTTATCTGCCCCATGTCTTATTGCCTTTACAAGATGTGGTCTAATCAAGAGAATGCTCAATACCGAGCAAACGGCCCATACCACTACTTGAACCCAGAAGGGAGCATCCATCACGGCCACAGGAATACTGATTAAAGCTCCGATGGCAAAGCACGTAACATAGAAGTCACCCGAAGACAACTCCAGTATAAGGCAGATGAACATGATTACTGTCCAGAACAGCCAAAGATTTTGTGAAATATAATCCATCATAGTTGTTAATATTTAGTGAATACTACTTTCTTCTTTTAGTTGTTTTATGAGTAGGCACCTTCCAGGTTTTCACGGTCTTGGAGGTAGAAGTAGCCGGTTTGTAATACTTCAAAGCCACTGGCATTTCCTTCTGAAGAGCAGCAATACGCTTGGCATCCGAAGGGTGATCACTGAAGATATCACTCTGGTTGGCGCTCTTACCTTGCGACATGCGCTGCCAGAATGGAATTGCCTGCTGAGGGTCGTAACCTGCCATGGCAGCAAAGATAAGTCCCATGTAATCAGCCTCAGTCTCGTTGTCACGGGAATATTTCAAGTTGCGGAAAGAGAAATACTGTCCGGCTACAGCACTAGCCACATCGCCAACGCCATTACCTACAGCCTGATTCAACACACTACCCACAATGGCAGTACCTACCTGCTGGTTCTGCTGCTTACTCAACTGCTCGGCACTATGCTTAGCCACGGCATGCGCAATTTCATGACCTAACACAATAGCCAGACAAGTCTCATTCTGAGTATAAGGTAACAAACCTTCGAAAACAACGATCTTGCCGCCAGGCATACAAAATGCATTGACGTTTTTATCTTGTACGAGATTAAACTCCCATGCATAATTCTTCACATCATTGGCAAAGCCATTATTCTTCAGGTAAGTTTCTACGGCATTAGCCAACTTTTTACCTACACGCTGCACCATGGCAGTATTGGCAGCGTTTGTCGACTTTTTAGCCGATGCCATATATTTGGTGTATTCCTGATTAGACAAACTCAAGACCTGCTCATCGGATACAGAGATACGATGAGTTCTACCGGAAAGAGGCACCTGCTGAGTGGTACCACAAGATGACAGCGCAAGAATTGTAACTGCTGTCAAAGCCATCATTTTAACACTTTTCATTTTTACCTATAACATTTTAAAATATTTACACTGCAAATTTAATATATCTTGCTGAAACCACCAAATAATTCAACAAAAAACTAAACAAAAATTCTCATTTATTTCAATAAGGTATGACCTTTTATCCTTCTACCGTTAATATTACCTAAAAATCAACCACCTTTCTTGCTCCTTTCCAAGAATATCATTACTTTTGCGAACGATTATCACGGGGTGCTGAAAATTTGGCTGAGATTATACCCATTGAACCTGACACAGATAATGCTGTCGCAGGGATTCGATATAAGCTTATCATGATAGAGCCCCTATTCTGTGCAACTTCTGCTAGGATTAGGGGCTTTATTCATACCGGACTTTCTCAAGAACAGTTCTCCGTGTTGATTACATATTATTATTAGGAGTAAACAACGATGATTATCATCGATGGCGAAAGATAAACATCTTTCTTTTCCCATGATGAATATCATCATAAAAACGAACTGTTATGAAAGTAACTATCAACAACAAAGAGACAGAAACTCAGGCAAAGAACGTAAAGGAACTTGCCCAGGAACTCGACCTTCCTGCTACAGGTTGCGCTGTAGCCATCAGTAACGAAATGGTGCCACGTGATGAATGGGAAAACCATCTCATCCAGGAAGGTGCCGACATCGTGATTGTGAAAGCTTTCTGCGGAGGATAATCTATAGTTTATAATTTATAGTTTATAGGACTATGGCAAAAATACCTTTAGACAGTTTTCAACTGCAGTTCATCTCCCACCAGAATGAGAAGATGACTTACCTGGATGGCATCCGTGAGGCATTGGCTGGCGGATGCAAGTGGATTCAGCTCCGCATGAAGGGTGCCACCGATGAGGAGGTGCGCCCTATAGCCCTGAAGGTCAAGGAATGGTGCAAAGAGCAGAATGCAACCTTCCTCATCGATGACCGAGTACAGCTAGTGAAGGAATTGCAGATAGACGGCGTGCATCTGGGCAAGAACGATATGCCGATAGCCGAGGCCCGCAAGATTCTGGGCGACGACTTCATCATTGGCGGAACGGCAAACACCTTCGAGGATGTGAAGGCTCACTATGAGGCTGGTGCCGATTATATCGGTTGCGGTCCGTTCCGCTTCACCACCACCAAGGAGAAGCTCTCTCCTATCCTCGGTCTTGAAGGATACCGAGAAATCATCCAGAAGATGAAGGCAGAAAATATCGATATCCCTATCGTTGCCATCGGCGGCATCACCAAGGAGGATATCCCCGAAATCATGAAGACGGGAGTTAACGGCATCGCCCTCAGCGGCTGCATCCTCAATGCCAAGGACCCGGCATCAGAAACCCATGACATCATGGAAATGATGAAGGAATTCAGATAAGCAAACATTTAAAAATAAGAATAACAGAAAAATGGAAAAATTAGTAATTGCAGGACGAGAGTTCAACTCCCGCCTCTTCCTCGGAACAGGAAAGTTCAACAACAACCAGCTCATGGCTGAAGCCATCAAGGCTTCTGAAACAGAAATGGTAACCGTTGCCATGAAGCGTATCGAACTCGAAGACAAGCAGGACGACCTGCTCTCTCATATCGTGCAGAACCCAAATATCCAGCTTCTTCCTAACACCAGTGGCGTGCGCAACGCCGAGGAGGCTGTATTCGCAGCACAGATGGCTCGCGAGGCTTTCGGAACCAACTGGCTCAAGCTCGAAATCCACCCAGACCCTCGCTATCTTCTTCCAGACTCTATCGAGACCCTGAAGGCTACCGAGAAACTGGTAAAGCTCGGTTTCGTAGTATTGCCATATTGCCAGGCAGACCCAACCCTCTGCAAGCACCTCGAAGAGGCTGGTGCTGCTACCGTGATGCCACTCGCTGCACCTATCGGTACCAACAAGGGTTTGAGAATGAAGGACTTCCTGCAGATCATCATCGAGCAGGCTACCGTTCCTGTGGTAGTAGATGCAGGTATCGGTGCGCCTAGCCACGCTGCCGAGGCTATGGAGATGGGTGCCAGCGCTTGTCTGGTCAACACAGCCATCGCCGTAGCCGGAGACCCTGTAGAGATGGCCAAGGCATTCAAGGAAGCAGTAGTATGCGGTCGCCGTGCTTACGAGGCAGGTCTCGGAGCCATCAGCGATTGTGCCGAGGCAAGTTCTCCACTCACCGCATTCCTCAACGACTAATATAAAAAATGAAAGATGAAGGGAACAAGAAAGCACTAGAATTCTTCACTCTTCGTTCTTCACTCTTCACTTAAAATAGCATTATGCCAAACGATAAGAAAGCTTACGCCCAGAGAGAAAAGGCGTATATGCAGGGAAAACTCTTCCCACAGATCAAGGTTGGAATGACCAAGGTAAACCTCACTCCTACTGTTGTGAAGGATGAGCGCGGCATTCCACATACAGAGCCAAACGCTCCGGTTTATATCTACGATACCAGCGGTCCTTACAGCGACCCTAACTATCAGGTAGACTTGAAGAAGGGCTTGCCAAGAATGCGCGAGCAGTGGATTCTCGACCGCAACGATACCGAGCAGCTCAAGGAGGTTACCAGCGAGTATGGCAAGCAGCGTCTTGCTGACCATAGCCTCGACCACCTCCGCTTCGAGCACATCCAGTTGCCTCGCCGTGCACAGGCAGGCAAGCACATCACCCAGATGGCATACGCCAAGGCAGGCATCATCACTCCAGAGATGGAGTACGTGGCTATCCGCGAGAACATGAACTGCCAGGAGTTGGGCATCGATACCCATATCACCCCTGAATATGTGCGTGATGAGATTGCACGCGGACGTGCCGTTCTTCCTGCCAACATCAACCACCCGGAGAGCGAACCGATGATCATCGGCCGCAACTTCCTCGTGAAGATCAATACCAATATCGGAAACTCTGCCACTACCTCCAGCATCGAGGAAGAGGTGGATAAGGCTGTATGGTCTTGCAAGTGGGGAGGCGATACCTTGATGGACCTCTCTACCGGCGACAACATCCACGAAACCCGTGAATGGATTGTGCGCAACTGTCCTGTACCAGTAGGAACCGTGCCTATCTACCAGGCTTTGGAGAAGGTAAACGGCAAGGTAGAGGATCTGAACTGGGAGGTATTCCGTGATACCCTCATCGAGCAGTGCGAGCAGGGTGTTGACTACTTCACCATCCATGCCGGCATCCGTCGCCACAACGTGCATCTCGCCGATAGCCGTCTCTGCGGTATCGTGAGCCGTGGCGGTAGTATCATGAGCAAGTGGTGTCTCTATCACGACCAGGAAAGCTTCCTCTATGAGCACTTCGACGATATCTGCGACATCGTGGCACAGTACGACGTAGCCCTTTCTTTGGGCGATGGTCTGCGCCCTGGCTGTATCGCCGATGCCAACGATGCAGCCCAGTTTGCCGAGTTGGATACCATGGGCGAGCTTGTTACCCGTGCCTGGGACAAAAATGTACAAGCCTTCATCGAGGGCCCTGGTCATGTGCCATTGCAGAAAATCAAGGAGAACATGGAGCGCCAGCTCGACCACTGTCACGAGGCACCATTCTACACCCTCGGCCCATTGGTTACCGATATCGCTCCAGGTTACGACCACATCACATCAGCCATCGGTGGCGCCCAGATTGCATGGCTCGGCACCGCCATGCTCTGCTATGTAACACCAAAGGAGCACCTCGCCTTGCCTAACAAGGAAGATGTGCGCACAGGTGTGGTAACCTATAAGATTGCTGCTCATGCAGCCGATTTAGCTAAGGGTCATCCAGGCGCAACCATCCGCGACAACGCCCTCTCCAAGGCACGTTTCGAGTTCCGCTGGAGAGACCAGTTCCACCTCTCTCTCGACCCAGAACTTGCCTTGAAGTATTTCGAGGAGGCAGGTCATACAGACGGAGAGTACTGCACCATGTGTGGTCCAAACTTCTGCGCAGCCAAGTTGACACACGATTTGAGAAAGTTTAAAAAGTAAGAAAATGTTTTCAGACGAATTAAAGAATATCAGTTGGGAGGAGACCACGGAGCGCATTGCTCGAATGACCGATAATGATGTGCGCCGTGCCCTTGCCAAGGACCATTGCGATGTAAACGACTTCATGGCGCTGATTTCACCGGCAGCCGAGCCATACCTGGAGGTAATGGCGCGTCTTTCCCGCAAATATACCGAGGAGCGCTTCGGCAAGACCATGTCGATGTTCATTCCTCTCTACATCACCAATTCATGCTCTAACTCCTGCGTGTATTGCGGTTTCCATCGTGAGAATCCGATGGCTCGTACCATCCTCACCCCAGAGCAGATTGAGAACGAGTATAAAGCCATCAAGCAGCTGGCTCCATTCGAGAACATCCTTCTCGTTACGGGTGAGAACCCAGCCAAGGCTGGCACCCCTTATCTTGCCAAGGCTATCGACATCGCCAAGAAGTATTTCTCTAACGTGAAGATTGAGGTGATGCCGCTCTCTACTGAGGATTACAAGACCCTCGCCGACCATGGTATGAACGGTGTCATCTGTTTCCAGGAGACCTACAACCACGAGCACTACAAGCTCTACCACCCACGTGGCATGAAGAGCAAGTTTGAGTGGCGCTGCGATGGTTTCGACCGCATGGGTATGGCAGGTGTCCATTCCATCGGTATGGGTGTGCTCATCGGCTTGGAGAAGGAATGGCGCACGGATGTAGTGATGATGGCTCATCATCTGCGCTACCTTCAGAAGCACTACTGGAAGACTAAGTACAGCGTGAACTTCCCTCGTATGCGCCCTGCACAGAACGAAGGTTTCCAGCCAAACTGCTTCATGACCGACAAGCAGTTGGCACAGGCTACTTTTGCCATGCGTATCTTCGACCACGATGTAGATATCTCCTACTCTACCCGTGAGCCTGCCTACATCCGTGACAACATGGCAACACTGGGCGTCACCACCATGTCGGCAGAATCAAAGGTAAATCCTGGTGGTTACCATACCTATCCTCAGGCATTGGAGCAGTTCACCGTAAGCGATGAGCGTACCGCCAAGGTAATCAATGCGAGATTGAAGGAATTGGGCAGAGAGCCAGTCTGGAAGGATTGGGATGCCTCATTCGATTTCTTCGGAAATATCGCAAACGGATAAAGAAGGTATTATTAGACTGAATATATAAAAAAAAGAGTGTATCATAAATTCATGACACACTCTTTTTTTGTTAATATTCTCAGACTTTCAGATGGATGGTCTGTGTTTTCCCCGTGATATCAGTTACCACGGCGATCCCTCCATCACGAATCTCGACCTTCTCATATTTGGCATCAACTATCACCTTGCCTTTTAAGGTCATAATACCCCAATATCTTGGAATCTCTTCAAAGGCACAATAGGCACCAACAGGTTGCGCTATGCTGCGATAAAGGGGTGGCACGACAACTCTGCCATCCACTTTTATGCCCCATTTCTTTCCAGCCTGATATAATTCCACATGTCCTGCTACAGACTTTTCATGCAAAAGAATCATCTCGCTTGCTTCCTTTTTCTTCTCCTGTAACATCATCTCATCATAGTATTTCTTGCCAAGGCGAGGCATTACAATATGAAGATCTTCATTTTCATTCTTTGGGTTATTGCATCCAATATAGGTCTTCTTCAAATATGAATCCACCAGGTAGTAGTCCTGCTTGCTGTCCATAACCACGATACAACCACAACGAAGAGTGGCACACTTCCAATACACATGTTCATAATCACCACGCAAGAAACATACTCGATTACTATCTATAGTAGCCTTCATCATCAAGCCATTGCCTCCTTCATAATAGTACCATTCCTGGCAACCACTATCTACTAAATAATTATAACGATATATCAGGTAATCCCCAAAATTGAACAGGTCATATTTGGAAGGGCAATATGGCCAAGAGAAATGTTCGTAGGTGCGAGACATATAAACATCTCCATATTTGATGAACTCCCAACCTTCTAGCGTAACCACCTTTGGAACATCGTAAACATTGGGACCATCGTCAATAATAGCTCCAGACAACAGGTCATAATAGCAGACCTCCTTTCTGCGATGTCGGCAGAACAGGATGTTGCCATCCAACAGCTTCATGTCACGGTAATCGCCTGGCTCCAAGACTTGTTCTCCCTGCCGGTTCACTACCGTCATCTTCCCATCAGGAAGCTTGATGATGGCAAACTCCCCTCTACTGTCCACAAACTCTCGATAATACAGCGTCTGGAGCAACTCCTCATGGCTCACCACCATCTCCATTTCCGAATCAGAATCATCCTGATGCCCCTCTTGCTCCTCACTTCCCAGGAAAAACGCTCTTTCCTTGGCAGTCTCCTTCTTCTTGCCAACTTTCAGCTTTCCTTCAAACATCGCATTCCAGTTCCATACCTGTGATGGCAATCCGAACACCCGGTATAATCCCACGTTATCTATCATCACACAGCTCTTCTTTCCCCTGGCTACTCGCAATCCTCTTCCTACCATCTGCAGATACTTGGCAAGCGACAAGGTAGGACGAGCCAACTGCACAAACTCAATATCCGGACAGTCAAAACCCTCCGAGAAGATATCCACATTCACCAATACTTGTATAGGAGCAGCCCCATCAGCAGCCCGCAAGCAAGTAGCACCCAGGCGGTCCCATCCCGCACAATCTGGCGAGACCTTTGACACCTCCTTTGATGCGCCAGCCGACAAACAATCTGGCGAGACCTTTGACGCCCCCTTTAATGCGCCAGCCGACAAACAATTTGGCGAGACCTTTGACGCCCCCTTTAATGCGCCAGCCGACAAACAATCTGGCGAGACCTTTGATGGTCCGCCATCCTTAGAGCGTAGCGGTTCCGAGCGACGAGGAGGAGCGGTTTTCTCCCTCGCTCCTGAGGAGAGAGGGTCGGGGTGAGAGGTGGAGCCCTCTTTAAGGGTAAAGAGGGACGGGGTGATTTTCGAAAAATTTTGAGAAGTATTAGAAGATTTGAATCTTTCAATCAGCATTCTACGCTCACTCGCAGGAGTCTTGCTATCAATAGCAACAGCCGCTATGCCGTGTTCTCTATAGAACTCGGCAATAGCATTGGCATGAGAAATATTGATAGCATACACGATGCCCTTTCTTTCTTTACCAAATTCTTCCAAACTCCGATAGAGCCTTTCGATGCTCGGCTTCTTATTCAGCAGCATATCCATTTCCTTGTTCTGGTAGTCACCATCTGCTCCTCGCTTCTGCAAGGAGTCGATGAGCCGTTGCGTCACACCATCCGATTTGATGCTCACAAAATCGTATGTTGCCAATCTTCCCTTGCTGATAAACTCAGGAACATCCCACGACTGCACCAATACATCAAACAGGTCAGTGAATCCCTTTCCGTTCAATCGGCAAGGAGTAGCCGTCAGTCCCAGGAACTTAGCCTTCGGGAATCTCTCCCACATCTCTTTATAGGTCTTGGCAAGGGCATGGTGCGCCTCGTCAATCACTATCATTCCCGGTTCTTCCTCTATCTCGTCATAGTGCTTCGACAACCATTGTATCGACACAGCCTTGATAGGAACATTGAATGCGCCAGCCGACAAACAATCTGGCGAACAACTTGACACCTCCTTTGATGCGCTAGCCGACAAACAATCTGGCAAACACTCAGAAGCCTCCTTTAATGCGCTAGCCGACAAACAATCTGGCGAGACCTTTGATGCTCCACTCATCCCCAGGCGGTCCCATCCCGCACAATCTGGCGAGACCTTTGATGGTCCGCCAACCTTAGAGCGTAGCGGTTCTGAGCACCGGAGGGCGGTTACATCCCCGCTTCCTGAGGAAGAGGGGCTTGGGGAGAAAGTGGAGCCCTCTTTGGGAGGACACTGAAAAAGATGCCTATTTTTGGAAAAACGAATGAAAATGCAGTCAGT
>OLWE01000114.1_pt1 | contig 65329 bp, 71 predicted proteins | sample 1673591 | NCBI WGS metagenome assembly OLWE01 (sample SAMEA103958116, study PRJEB25191) | human gut metagenome | biome: human-associated habitat [ENVO:00009003]; feature: intestine environment [ENVO:2100002]; material: feces | place: Germany | collected 2013/2015 | reverse complement strand
TCTGTGCTCGTTTCTTCCTTTCCAAACCGCAAACTGAATTTGCGGTTTGGGTTTTCGTGCAAATCTGTTACGACCTCTCAGTCAGCCTTACGGCTGACAGCTCCCCTTCCAGGGGAGCCTTTGGTCTTGCATACCATCAAAAATCAACGATTATGAAGGAGGACATCCGATGCGTTTACAGTTCCCTGAGGGCTTTCTGCTTGGCGTCAGCTCCGCCTCGGCGCAGATCGAGGGCGGCGAGGTCGGCAGCAATTGGAACGACTGGTATCACCAGGGCCGGATCAAGGACGGTTCCGACCCCGCCGTCGCCGACGACCACTGGAACCGCTGGCGCGAGGACTGCGCGCTCATGGCCGGTCTGCACCTGCCCGTCGCCCGTCTCGGCGTCGAATGGGCCCGGATCATGCCCGAGCGCGGGCAGGTCGACGAGTCCGCCGTCGCGCATTACCGCGCGGAGCTGGAATACCTGCGCCAGCTCGGCATCCGCCCGCTGCTGACGATCCACCATTTCTCCAACCCCATGTGGTTCGAGCGCATGGGCGCGTTCTCCAAACGCGAAAATCTCGACGATTTCCTCTCCTTTGCCAAGCTCTGCGCCGACCGCTTCGGCGATCTCGTCAGCGACTGGATCACCATCAACGAGCCGAACGTCTATGCGACCAACGGCTATTTCTTCGGCGACTGGCCCCCGGGACACAAGAAATTCGCCGAGACCTTCACCGTGCTCGAAAACATGGCCTACTGCCACATCCGCTGCTACCGGATGCTCCATGAGACGCGCGAGGCCATGGGCTATTCCGACACCATGGTCGGCTTCGCCAACCACCTGCGCGTCTTCGAGCCGGAAAACCCCCGCAATCCGGCCCAGGCCGCGACGGCGAAGGCCGTCGAGTGGCTGTTCCAGGGCGCGATCACCGAGGCCATGTCCACCGGCACGTTCCGCTGGCCGCTGCGCAATCACTGGAAGCTGCCGAAGGGCGAATACTGCGACTTCCACGGTGTCAACTACTATACGCGCTCGACCGTCACCGGCTTTGCCGACGGCGTGCGCAAAAACAGCCCCCGCAACGACCTCGGCTGGGAGATCTACCCCGAGGGCATCGTGCGCTGCGCCCAAAAGCTTGAAAAGCTTCTCCGCCGCCCCATCTGGGTGACGGAGAACGGCACCTGCGACAATCAGGACGCCTTCCGTGCCCGCTATCTCTACGAGCATCTGGAGGCCATCGTCCAGTCCGGCCTGCCCTTTGAGCGCTATTACCACTGGTGCTTCTGCGACAACTTCGAATGGCTGGAGGGCGAGAGCGCCCGCTTCGGCCTCGTGAACGTCGACTATGCCACCCAGACGCGCACCATCAAGCGCTCCGGCGCGTTCTACGCCGATATGATCCAGCACGGCGGCGTGACGGACGAGGCGTTCAACACCTACGTCAGAGGGGAGGTCTACCGCATCGAATGATCAACGTCAGACAAGGCGTGTTCCACCTGCGAAATGAAGAAGCGTCCTATCTCTTCCGCGTGAAGGACGGGTTTCTGGAGCACCTGCACTTCGGCGCGCGCGCCGAGACTGCCGACGCGCCGGCCTTCGCCGCCCACCCCGGCTGCGGCTGGGGCGACAGCACGCTCTACCGCGAGGGCTCCAACGCCGACTGCCTCGACATCCTGCCGCTCGAGTGGAGCGGCTGCGGCCGCGGCGACTACCGCGAAAGCCCGCTGGAGCTGTCGATCGGCGGCAGAGCCGTCTCCACCGACTTCCGCTATCTCGGCTGCGAGGTGCTGAAGGAGCCGCCGCCCTCGGCGCTGCCCGTCTCCCGCGGCCAGACCATCCTCGCCGTGTACCTGGAAGACGCGGCGGCGAAGCTCCGCCTGACGCTCCTCTACGGCGTCCTGCCGACGGTCTTTACCCGGCGGGCGATCCTCGAAAACTGCGGCAGCTCCGCCGTGCACATCCGCAAATGCATGAGCGCCTGCACGGAGCTTCCCGGCGACTGGGAGCTGCATACCTTCTCCGGCGGCTGGATCGCCGAGATGCAGCACACCCGCACGCCCGTCACCCTGGCAAGGACCTGCCTCGAGAGCACGACCGGCGCCTCCTCCAGCCGCGCCAACCCCGGCTTCCTGCTCGCCGCGCCGGACGCGGGGGAGCAGGCGGGCGCGGTCTACGGCTTCAACCTGCTCTACTCCGGCAGCCACTATCTCAGCGCGCAGAAGAGCCTGCAGGGCCTCACCCGCGTGCTGCAGGGCATCTCGCCCGCGAATTTCGACTGGGAACTCGCGCCCGGCGCGCGCTTTGAGACGCCGGAGGCCGTCATGGCGTATTCCGGCGCAGGCTTCGGCGGCCTGTCCGCCTGCTTCCACCGGTATGTGAACGAACACCTCATCCCGCCTGACTGGCAGGGCCGGCCCCGCCCCATCGTCTACAACAGCTGGGAGGGCTGCATGTTCGATTTTACGGAATCGAAGCTCCTGCGCCTCGGCCGGGCGGCAAAGCAGCTCGGCTGCGAGCTGTTCGTCCTCGACGACGGCTGGTTCGGCAAGCGAAACAGCGATACCACCAGCCTCGGCGACTATACCGTGAATGAAAAGAAGCTGCCGGGCGGTCTGCGCGGCCTCGGCGAAAAGCTGAACGCCATGGGATTGCAGTTCGGCCTCTGGTTCGAGCCCGAATCCGTCAGCCCCGACTCTGCGCTCTACCGGCAGCACCCCGACTGGGCCCTGCACGACGTCCTCGGCCGGGAGGATCTGCTCGGCCGCCACCAGCTGCTGCTCGACCTCACAAAGCCGGAGGTGCGGGACTATCTCGTCGAGAGCGTCGGCGGCATCCTCGATTCCGCGCCGATCTCCTACGTCAAGTGGGATATGAACCGCCATTCCTGCGCGCTCGGCGCGCAGCAGCACGCCTTCGTCCTCGGCCTCTACGACGTGCTGCGCCGCATCTTCCTGCCCCGGCCGCAGATCCTGCTTGAGAGCTGCTCGTCCGGCGGCAACCGCTTTGACTGCGGCATGCTCTGGTTCTCTCCGCAGATCTGGTGCTCCGACGATACCGACCCCGTCGAGCGCCTGCGCATCCAGCAGAGCCTCAGCTTCCTCTATCCGCCCTCGTGCTTCGGCACGCACGTCTCGGCCAGCCCGCACGCGCAGACGCTGCGGCACACACCGCTCTCTACGCGCGGCAACGTGAGCCTGTTCGGCTGCCTCGGCTACGAGCTCGACCTCACGGAGCTCCTGCCGGTCGAGCAGGCGGAGATCCGGGCGCAGACGGAGTTCTACCGCGCCCACCGCCGCACGCTCCAGTACGGCCGCTTCACAAGAGGCCGCACCGACGGCGGCGGGACCGTCTGGCAGATGCAGACGAAGCAGGAGACCGTCGCGGCCGTCTTCCACGGCCTGCAGCCCGCTGCCCCCGGCTACGAGCACCTGCGCGTGACGGGGCTGGACGGGGAGAAGCAGTATCGCCTGACCTCCCGCCCCCAGCTTCTGCGCGTGGGCGATTTCGGGACGCTCCTGCGCCACGTGCTGCCCGTGAAGCTCAATCCCAACGGCCTTGCCGTCCAGACTGCAGACAGCCTGTACCGGATGTCCGACGGCAGCCAGAGCCTGACGGCCTCCGGCGCGGCCTTCGCCGCCGGGATCTGCCTGGCGCCGCGCTTTTCCGGCACGGGCTACGACCCGGACGGCCGGATGCAGGGCGATTTCGGCTCCAATGTCTATTTCATTCAGGAGGTGTGCAGTCATGAAAAACCTTGACCGCCGCAACAAATACTTCTTCGGCCTCGGCACCATCGGCCGCGACATGTTCTATGCGTTTGAGGCAAACGCGCTTCTGTATTTCCTGTCCAACATCCTCTCGCTGCCGCTGCACGTGTTCGCGGCGGTCAGTCTTGTGCTCTCCGTCCTGCGTATCGCCGACGCGCTGAACGACCCCATCACCGGCCTCGTCATCGACAACATCCACACGAAGTGGGGCAAGTTCAAGCCCGCGATCCTCGTCGGCGGCGTCGTGTCCGTGATCTTCTACCTGATCCTCTTCGGCAATGTCGGCACCGGCACGGCCTACGTCATTTTCTTCGCCGTCGCCTACGTCCTCTGGGATATCAGCTACGGCATCAATGACATCGCCTACTGGACGCTCCTGCCCGCCCTCACGCAGGACCAGAAGCAGCGCGAGAATTACGGCGCTTTCGCCCGCATCTGCGCGAACATCGGCATGTACATCATCATGGTCGGCTGGCAGCCCATCACCGCCGCCCTCGGCAACACGCCAAAGGCGTGGATGACGGTCGCCGTGGCCGTGAGCGTCATCTACCTCGCCGGTCTGTGCTTCCCGCTGTTCGGCGTGAAGGAGAACCGCGAGATCAAGGAGGACGAGGAGAAGTTCACCATCCGCGACATGTGGAACGCGCTGACGAAAAACGACCAGCTCATGTGGACCACGCTCTCCATGGCCCTGTTCATGGTCGGCTACTGCACCACGACGGGCTTTGCCACCTATTACATGCAGTACCTCTACGGCGATATCAACATGTACGCCGTGCTGGCGGCTGTCTGCGGCGTGGCGCAGCTGGCCGCGCTCATGATCTTCCCGCTGTTCTCGAAAAAGCATGACCGCCGCCAGCTCTATACCGGCGCGACCATCCTCGTCGCCGCGGGCTACGCCGTGTTCTTCTTTGCCGAGCATTCCATCGCCCTCATCGCGCTGGCCGCCATCCTCATGTTCGTCGGTCAGGCCTTCATCCAGCTGCTGATGCTCATGTTCCTCGCTGATACGATCGAATACGGCCAGTGGAAGCTGGGCCGCCGCTCCGAGTCCATCACCTTCTCCATCCAGCCGCTCGTCAACAAGATCGGCGGCGCGCTCTCGACCGGTCTCATCAGCATCAGCATCATGCTCGCCGGCATCAAGACCAGGGGCAGCGACGCGGCCGCGGCCGCCATCGACGCCTCCGGCAAGCTCACCATCAAGCTCGCCATGCTGGCCATCCCCCTCATCCTCATCGCCGCCGGCTACATCATCTACCTGCGCAAATACAAGATCAGCAAGGAATTCTACGACCAGATCCTGCAGGACCTGAAAGACCGCGAGAAATAAACAGAAAAATGCCCCGCCTGCCGGCGGGGCATTTTTTTCGGGTTTTTACTTGGTCAGATACCGGTGGAGCATGACCGCGACTTCGGCGCGGGTGGCGTTGTTCTTGGGGCTGAGCTTGGCGCCGCTGCCCTTGACATAGCCGCTGCCGACCGCCCAGCTCATCGCGTCATAGGCGTAATCGCTGACGGAGGCATAGTCCGTGTAGCTGCGCAGGCTGGCCGAGTAGACCGGCTTGCCCGCGAGCCGCCAGAGGATGGAGGCGATCTGCTCGCGCGTGATCTTGCCCTTCGGGCCGAACGTCGTGGTGCTGGTGCCGTTGACGACGTTGTTGCGGTACGCCCAGAGGACGGCCTCATAGTAGTAATCCGTGCTCTTCACATCCGTGAACGGGTTCGACACACCGTAGACCGACGGGGAACCGGCGTTGCGGTAGAGGATGAGGACGAAGTCGCCGCGGGTCATGCTGCCCTTCCAGCCGAAGGTGGAGGTGCCTGTGCCCTTGACGAGGCCGTATTCATTCATGAAGTCGACCGCGTTCGCCGCCCACGAGCAGGTCCGCGCGTTCACATCCGAGAAGACGGAGGAGGCCGTCTTCGAGGCCACGCGCACGGTCAGCTCGCCGCTGCCCAGCTGCGTGCCGGACGTGCCGTAGACCGTGAAGGCGAGCCGGATCTGCGTGCTGCAGTCCGCCGCGGGGAGGAAGAAGACGCTGTCGAGATACAGGTTCTTCGCGCTCGTGCCGCTGAGATAGAACTGGTCCTTGCTGTAGTCGACCGCCGTGTAATTCTGCGCGGCGACGGAGCGGAAGTTGTAGAGCAGACGGCCTTCACTCACCGCGGGCTGCTTGAACATCACATAAGCGGCGTTCGGGTAGGCCCGCAGGACCGCATCCGCCGCGCCCAGCATCTTCATCGACGCGCCGGAGGCCGTGATGGAGTCGTCGCCGGAGACGGTGATGGCGGTGTAGCCCTCATACCGCGAGCCGGAGGTGCCGACAGCGGTGTAGGGGAGGTAGACCGTGTACTTGGTCCGGTAGCTGCCGGTCACATAGGTGACCTCGTCGAGGTCGAGCTGCGTGTAGCTCGCCTGATAGTAGCACTTGTCGGTGGAGCTCAGCTTCGTCGTGGCCTTGGGGGTCGTGTAGGCCCAGCCGAAGATGGCGGCGTTGCTGCCGTCGTTCAGACTGTAGGTCTTGTTGTTCATGACGACCGTCGCGCGGTTCATCGCGAACGTGACATAGTCGAGCTTTTCGCCCGCCTTGCCGGAGAAGGCCTTGCTGAAATCGGATTCCAGGAAGGTCACGCTGCCGCCGAAGCTGGCGGAGTATTCCATGTCGACGCTCTCATCGCCGAGCGTCACCTTGCCCGCAGCGATCACATCGCCGTCGGCGTCATAGCCGATGTAGGTGAAGTAGGCATTCGTCGTGCTGGTGGAGGAGGTCCGGAAATACAGGCTGGAGATCAGCTTGTTGCGCGCACCGGAGACATAGTATTTTGTCGACGAACTCACGCGGCTGCCGTTTTCATAGACCGAACCGCCGTTCGAGCCCTCGATGGTGATGGCGGAGAGCTTGCCCGCGTAGCGGCCCGTCGCGCCGTCGACGGCCTCGGAGAAGTCGTCGGGATCGAAATAATCCTCCTCATGCACCGCAAACGAGGGCGCGGAGGCCGGACTCACGCTCACGGAGAGCGGAGAAGCCTGATAGGGCGTGCCGCTGATCGTGACGGAGACCGTCACCGGTACCTGCACGGCAGTTTTGGATGTGCCGGTCGCGTAGGTATAGAGCGTGACGCTCGAAGAGCCGCTGTTCGTCGTGGTCTTCACGGCCTTGCTCGGATTGCTGCCGCCAAGATCGGCGACGTTTTCCTTGTAGGCGTTCCACGTCAGCTCCACGGACTGCTGATAGGGCACGTAGCCCTGTTCCTTCATGTACTGGTAGACCGTCGCGGAGACGGTGGAGGCGCTGCCTGCCGTCAGGCTCGACGGCGCGGCGCTCAGCTCGATCTTATATGCGTCTGCGACCTCGACGGTGTAGCTGGCTGTCCCGACGATAACGTCGGAGGCGTTCTTGACCGTCGCGGTGATCGTGGCCGTTCCGGCGGCGGCGCCGGTCACGGTGCCGTCTTCCGTGACCGCCGCGACCGCCGTGTTGCTGCTGGCATAGGTGAGCTTATCGCCAGCCGCCGGGCCCTTTGTGACAGGATTCACGGCAGTTTCACCCTTTTTGACCGTCAGCTTCTGCTTTTCAAAGGTCACGGTATGGTCTTTCGTCGCCTTGACGGTCACAGCGACCTGCGCCGTGGCTGTGCCGCAGCTGAGCGTGACCGTAGCCGTGCCGGTCTTCACCGCCGTCAGCGTGACAGTGCAGCTGCCGCCCGGAAGTGTGATGGAGCCAGCCTGCGCCGTCACGACGCTCTCGTCGGACGACTGGACCGCCAGCACGTCGCCGCTCGCCGCGCCCGTGAGCGTCACGGACAGGGAAGCAGTCTTCGCGTTGTCAGCATCGATCTCAATGGAAGAAGGATCGGCCGTGATCGCAGTCACGCCCAACTCCACAGTGATCTGGACGCTGCCGAGCGTCTGCGTTTTTCCGTCCTCTGTCACCATCGCCGTAATGGTGGCGGAACCGACCTTCAGTGCCTTGATCGTCGAGCTGTCAATAACGCTGACGATATCGGTATGGTCACTGGTGAGCGTTACGCCTGTCACAGCGTTTCCGTCCGCATCCGTGACGCTGACCGTCGTCGTGTTGCCGACCTTCAGCGTGGTATTTCCCGCTGTGACTGAGACCGTTCCATCCACGGCGAAAACCGCCGGGACCATGGCGATGACGAGCGTCAGCACCACGAACAGGCTCAGAAGCTTTGCAAATGTACGTTTCATCCCTGTACACCTCTTTCTGCGGCGGGCTTCGCCGCTTCTTTTGTGACTCCAGTTTACCGTAAGATTTAAAAATTGCAATACTTTTGTAAATAATTCAGAAATTCTTCACAACTTTCCGCCCCAGCCGCAGGAAGCCCCCGGAAACACAGGAAGACCCTTCCCGAAACAGGAAGGGTCTTCAATTATTTTTCCTTATAATAGAGCATACAGTGGCAGTAGCCCTCAAAGTCGGGGTCGGCGATCTGCTCGCGGAATTCCTTGCACATGCACTTGTTTTCCTCCGTCCGCGCGAGTCTGCACGGGCAGTAGCCGCCGGTGCGCTTGAGCCCCTCCTTGACGCGGGCGACGACCTCCTTGTCTTCGTTCAGCCGGACCTTCACAGCGCTTCCAGCTCCTTTTTGAGCGCGTCCTTCTCCCGGTAGCCGACCAGACGCTTCACGACCTTGCCGCCCTTGATGCACAGCAGCGTCGGGATGGACTCGATGCCGAATTCCATCGCCAGATCGCGCTCGTCGTCGACGTTGACCTTGCAGAACTTCACGCCGTCCATCTCGCCGTCCAGCGCTTCCATCACAGGCGCGAGCATCATGCACGGGCCGCACCAGCTGGCCCAGAAATCGACCACGACAGGCGTCTGTGCCTGCATGACCTCCGCGTCAAAGTTATCCAGATTCACATTCGTCATGTTGGGTGCCCTCCTTGTATCATTAGATTTCCGCAGTCTGCGCGCTTTATCCCTCCAGCCGGCCGCAGATGGCCTGCGCGGCGGGGATCTGCTTCATGGCCAGCAGCGACTGGCGCATGATGAGGCGTTCTTCGTCGTTTTCCAGCAGCTCCCTGCAGAGCGCGGCGATGTCCTCCGGCGTGCCGGCCGTGGCCGCGCCGCCGTGGGAGACGAAGAAATTCAGGTTCGGCGTCTCGCATCCGCCCACCACGTTGACCAGCACCATCGGCAGTCCCTTGACCATGGCCTCGGTCGTGCTGATGCCGCCGGGCTTGGTGAGAAAGAGATCCGCGCTGTCCATCAGGACGGAGACGTTGCTGATAAAGCCGCGGATGTGGATGTTGGGCTTGTCCGCGAACCTGCGCTCCATGCGCCGCAGAAGCTGCCGGTTGCTGCTGCAGGCTACAGTCACATCATACTCCGGCGGGAGCGAATTTGCAAGCAGCTCCGTGATTCTTTCCATCGGCCCGCAGCCCATGCTGCCGGTCATCATCACCAGATGCCGGTGCGAGGGCTCGAGCCCCACGGCGAGCTTCGCCTCCCGGTTCGGCAGGCAGGTATAGAGCTCCTCGCGCACGGGGATGCCGCAGGGGAGGATGGTCTCCGGCCGGACGCCGTTTTTTTCGAATTCCGCGCGCAGCGACGCGTCGGGGATGACGCAGGTGTCAAGCTGCATCCGGTCGCACGAGGGGCTTGCGGTGTAGTCCGTGGCGATGAACATGGTCCTGACCGGCAGCGGCTGCTGCCGCTGGATGAACGTGAGCATCAGCGCGGGGAACAGATGCACGCACACCACCGCGTCATATCCGCCCTGCACGATGGCCGCGCGCAGCCGCTTGCACCCGCGCCGCAGGATGCGGCAGGCCGCAGACGACTCGTCAAACGACGCCGGGTGCTCCTCCGCGTATTGATAGCCCTTGTTGTAGAGCTTCGGGAAATAGCGGTAGAAGCGCACATGCCAGTTGCTCACAAAGCGGCTCGTGCCCTTCGACACGTACAAGAGCGCGTCGTCGGTCTCATAGGTGTGGCCGCGGCGCTGCAGCTCCGTGCCGATGGCCCGGGCGCAGGAATTGTGCCCGCCGCCGGTATTGCAGCTGAGGATCAGGACTTTCATGCTTCTTTGCTCCTTTTTGCGCACATCCGCTCATACAGCCGCACAAGGCGGGGGCGGTTATAGCGCTGAATGATGAGAAAAACCAGATTGCCGAAAATGGCGTAGATCAGATATAAAAGGATGCCGCCCGCGCCCGGCCAGACGGCAAGCAGCCCGAGCCCCGCCAGAATGAGCAGCGCGTGCGTGGCCTCCGCCGCGCAGGTCTCGCGGATCATGACGAGCAGCGTCTGCTCGTCCGGCCGGGCCGGGATCTTCTTGGCGGGCATGAGCTTCGGGAAGATCCGGCTCATATCCGGTACGCGGCTCTGCCACTTTGCAATGCCGATGGCCTCGTAGATCTTCCCGCCCTTTTCAAACGCAAAGCTCCGGTAAGGGAAGCGCGTATAGTCGAACCACTCCTTCGGCACGAGCCTGCCCAGCACAAAGCTCACCACACCCAGCCCCGCCGCATAGCACAAACAATAAATAAACCGCATCGGTGCTCCTTTCTGTCTTCGGAAAGGCTCCCCCTCCCAGGGGAACTGTCAGCCGCAGGCTGACTGAGAGGTCGCCGCAGATTTGATGCGACCTCTCCGTCTCGGCTTCGCCGAGCCACCTCCCCTGGAAGGGGAGGCTTGGGATTTGCGCACTCCAAAGGCTTCCACTATGAGGGGAAGGCATGTACAGTCCGCAGATATTCTATATGATCATACCAAACCCCGCCCTTCTTTCCTATGGTCAGTTTTTTGTTTCTGCCCAGCCGCGCGGAGCGGCGAAAATTCGTGATTTTTCATGAAATTGGAACATTCCCGTTGCCGGATGCGTCAAACTATGGTATCCTGAAAGCAAGCACAGATGCAGATACCATTTATTATTCTGTCAGTAAAGGAGCGTAAACAAATGGGACTTATCAAAGCAGCTCTGGGTGCCGCGGGCGGCGTGATGGCCGATCAGTGGCTTGAGTATTTCTATTGTGATTCTCTTCCGGAAAGCGTCATGGCTGTCCGCGGCCAGAAGCGGACCTCCGGCCGCAGCAGCAACACGAAGGGCTCGGACAACATCATCTCCAACGGCTCCGTCATCGCGGTCGCCGACGGCCAGTGCATGATCATCGTCGATCAGGGCAAGGTCACCGAGTTCTGCGCGGAGCCCGGCGAATTCAAATACGATTCCTCGTCGGAGCCGTCGCTGTTCTGCGGCAAGCTGGGCGAGAACATCCTCGCCACCTTCAAGAACATCGGCAAGCGCTTCACCTTCGGCGGTGAGCCGCCCAAGGACCAGCGCGTCTACTACTTCAATACCAAGGAGCTCATCGGCAACAAATACGGTACGCCGTCTCCGGTGCCGTTCCGCGTCGTCGACCAGCGCGCGGGCATCGACATCGACATCGCCATCCGCTGCTTCGGCGAATACAGCTACCGCATCTGCGACCCGATCCTCTTCTACACCAACGTCTGCGGCAACGTCACCGACGGCTTCACCCGTGACCGGCTCGACAGCCAGCTCAAGACCGAGCTGCTGACCGCCCTGCAGCCCGCCTTTGCCAAGATCTCCGAGCAGGGCATCCGCTATTCTTCGCTCCCCGGCCACACCATGGAGATGGCCGACGCCCTCAACGACGTCCTGTCCTCCAAGTGGCGCAACCTCCGCGGTCTCGAGATCGTCTCGTTCGGCGTCTCGTCCGTCAAGGCGAGCGAGGAAGACGAGAAGATGCTCAAGGAGATGCAGCGCAACGCCGCCTTCATGGACCCGACAAGAGCCGCCGCGCACCTCGTCGGCGCGCAGGCGTCCGCCATGCAGGCCGCCGCGAACAACCAGAACGCAGGCCCCGCCATGGCTTTCATGGGCATGAACATGGCCGGTCAGGCCGGCGGCGTGAACGCGCAGAATCTCTACCAGATGGGCGCGCAGCAGGCCGCGCAGCAGCCTGCCCCCGCCGCGGCCGCCCCGGCTGCTCCGGCCGGCGCCTGGACCTGCCCGCAGTGCGGCAAGACGGCGACGGGCAAGTTCTGCCCCGAGTGCGGCGCGAAGAAGCCCGAGGCCGACGGCTGGACCTGCCCGACCTGCGGTAAGCTGAACAAGGGCAAGTTCTGCGCCGAATGCGGCACGAAGAAGCCCGCCGGCACGCCGAAGTACAAGTGTGACAAGTGCGGCTGGGAGCCCGAGGATCCGACCCATCCGCCGAAGTTCTGCCCCGAGTGCGGCGACCCGTTCAACGACGGCGATATCATTGTGTAATTCTGACTGAACTTTGAGTCCCTGCCCGCGCTCTGCGCGGGCAGGCGCGTATCAGGAGGTTTTCTCTTCTATGGCAGATCAGATCACCAACTATCAGTGTCCCGCCTGTACCGGCCCCCTGCATTTCGTGGGCGCGTCCGGACGGCTGGAGTGCGACTACTGCGGATCGAGCTACTCCGTCGACGAGATCGAAGCCCTCTACCAAAGAAAAGACACACAGGCCGCGGCCGAGACCGCCGCGGCGGATGAAGCCGCCGCAGCACCGGACGGCGACGAGGGCGCCTGGACCGCGCCCGAGGGCGGCGACTGGGCCGAAGACGGGATGCAGAGCTATACCTGCCCGTCCTGCGGCGCGGAGCTCGTCTGCGACGCATCGACCGCCGCGACCAGCTGCCCCTACTGCGGCAACCCCTCGATCGTCCCCGGCCGCCTGTCCGGCGCGCAGAAACCGGACTATATCATCCCCTTCCGCCTCAACAAGGCCGACGCCGTCGCCGCCCTCAAAAAGCATTACCAGAAAAAGCCCCTTCTGCCCAAGGCCTTTTCCGCGCAGAACCATATCGAGCAGATCCAGGGCGTCTACGTCCCGTTCTGGCTCTTCAGCGGCAGCGCCGAGGGCGACGTCACCTACAAATGCACCCGGTCGATGACCCGCCGCGAGGGCGATTACGACGTGACCGACACGCAGCACTACCTTGTCCGCCGCGCAGGCTCCGTCACGTTCGAAAAGATCCCCGTCGACGCCTCGAGCAAAATGCCGGACGAAAACATGGACTCCAGCGAGCCGTTCGACTATCAGGCCCTCAAGCCCTTCTCCAACGCGTATCTGCCGGGCTTCCTGGCCGATCAATACGACGTGAGTGTCGAAGAGAGCGCTTCCCGCGCCGATACCCGCTGCAAAGCCAGCTGCGAAAGCGCCCTGCGCAGCACCGTCACCGGCTATACCACCTGTACCCCGGAGACGCAGACCGTCCGCATCCGCCGCGGTCAGGTGCAGTACGCGCTGCTGCCGGTCTGGATGCTGCATACGCAGTGGAAGGGCAAGGACTACCTGTTCTCCATGAACGGGCAAACCGGCAAGCTGACGGGAGACCTGCCCGTCTCGTGGGGCCGGTTCTGGGCGTACTTCGCCGGGATCGCGGGCGGCCTCGCCGCTGTGCTGTCCGTGCTGCTGTTCGCGCTGTAAGGAGGGAACCGGGATGAAAAAACGCATCATTTGCCTGCTTGCCGCCCTGCTGCTCCTGCTCGGGCTGAGCGTCTCGGCCTCCGCGGCCGTCTACGCCAACGTGATCGACACGGCAGAATTGCTGAGCGAGAGCGAAGAGGAAGCCCTCGACGCGCGCTGCAGCGAGCTCGAGCAGACCTACGGCTGCGGCGTCTACCTCGTGACGGTGGACGACTATACGGCCTATTATTCCGCCGATTCCATCGAATCGTTCGCCGCGTCCGTCTTTCTGGACCTCGGCCTTGGCGCAGGGCAGGAGCAGGACGGCGTCCTGCTCGTGCTCAGCATGGCCGAGCGGGATTACGATATCTGCGCCCATGGCACGATCGGCAACCGTGCCTTCACAGACTACGGCAAGGGCGTGCTCGCCGAGCGCTGGTTCCTCGAGCCATTCAGCCGGGACGACTGGTCCGGCGGCTTTGCCGCCTTCCTCGACGGCTGCGAAGAATACCTGCGCATGGACGCCGAGGGCGCGCCCTTCGACCAGGGCACCGACCCAGAGCGGCTGGAGGATCTGGCCGTGGTCAAGTGGCTGGTCGTGATCCTCGTGCCGCTGCTGACGGCGCTCGTCGTCTGCCTCGTCATGAAGGGGAAGATGAAGTCCGCCCGCCTGCAGACCCAGGCCGACGCCTATATCACCCAGGACAGCCTGCGCCTGACCCGTCAGGACGACCGCTACATCACCACCACCCAGACCCGCGTCAAGATCGAGACCGCCAAGTCCGGTGGCACCTCCGTCAACTCCGGCGGCTTCTCCCACAGCAGCGGAAAGTTCTGAAAAGCAAAAAAGAGCCTGTTTCCATCCGGAAACAGGCTCTTTTCATATTTATTTCTGCGCGGCCTTCTTTTTTGCCGCCTCGTTGGTGTCCATGCTGCCGCGGAAGACGACGAAGGTGTCGAACAGATATTCCGTGACGAAATTGAGCAGCATGTTCATGACCGTGACCAGATATTCGTTCCACCCGCAGCTCTCCACCAACCAGTTGCCGAGGATCGTCGACAGCGGCGTGAACACGGCGTAGTAGCCCAGCACCATCGCCATGGCCTTCGGCACGTTGTTGGCGCTCTGGAAGGTGAACTTCCGGTTCAGCGTGAAATTCCACACGACCGACGCCACCAGCGCGATCAGATAGCACGGCCAGTAGCTCCACCGGCAAAGCTCGTTGAGCGCCGTAAACAGCCCGATCTGGATCACCCCCGCCGAAGCCGAAAACAACACAAACTTCACCACCCGCCAGAGCTCTTTCTTCTTTTCCTTCCTCATGGTGTTGTCCTTTCTGAATTTCAGATTTTTCCGCAGTGAAAAGCCTTCCACTACGAGGGGAAGGTGGCTCGGCGAAGCCGAGACGGATGAGGTGGGGGCACTTGCGTTTATGCAACGCTGTCCACCTCATCAGTCAGCCTTGCGGCTGACAGCTTCCCCTCATAGGGGAAGCCATCGGGGGTGCGTTTGTTCTTTGGGCTGCGGCCGTTTCTTATGTTTTTCTGAAAATATACACTTTGTTGATAAATTCTGCCGAAGATGTGTTATGATATCAGCAATCATTCAAAGGAGGACGGCATTTGTGGCAGCGTCATTCCTGAAGCGAAAACCGAAAGAGCCGGAGCGGCCGCAGCGGGTGGAGATCCCGGCTGTGGAAGCGGATCCGGAGCTGGGGCTTACCGGCGAGCAGGTGCACGAGCGTCTGGCGGGCGGCTGGGACAACCGCCCTGTGGAGCCTCCCGGCGCGACCGTGCAGCAGATCATCGTCAAAAACGTCTGCACGTATTTTAACTTCCTCTTCTTCCTGCTGGCCGGCTGCGTCATCGCGGTGCGGCAGTGGCTGAACCTGACGTTCCTGGGCCCGGTCTTCTGCAACATGTTCATCGGCATCGTGCAGGATCTGCGGGTCAAGAAAAAGGTCGATAACCTGCGGATCATGTCTGCGCCGAAATGCCGCGCCGTGCGGGATGGGCAGATCGTCCAGACCGAGGCGGCCGCGCTGGTGCGCGACGACATCGCCGTTTTCGGCCCCGGCGACCAGATCCCGGCGGACGCCGTCGTGGCCGCGGGCGAGTGCCGCGTCAACGAGGCGCTCGTCACCGGCGAAGCCGACGAGATCGTCAAGCGCCCGGGCGACGCGCTGCTCTCCGGCAGCTTTGTCGTGAGCGGCAGCTGCCGCGCGCGGCTGACGAAGGTCGGCGCGGACAGCTTCGTCTCCCGCCTGACGACCGAGGCCCGGCAGACCGGCTCGCAGCCGCAGTCGGAGATGATGCGCTCGCTCACGAGCCTCATCAAGTGGATCGGTTTTCTGGTCATTCCGCTGGGGGCGGTCATGTTCATCAAGGAATACCTGTGGCTCAAAAGCCCGGTCGCCGACGCCGTCACCTCGACGGTCGGCTCGATCGTCGGCATGATCCCGGAGGGACTGTATCTGCTGACGAGCCTTGCGCTCGTGGCGAGCGTTATCCGGCTGGCCAACCGCCGCACGCTGGTCCACGATATGGGCTGCATCGAAACGCTGGCCCGCGTCGACACGCTCTGCGTCGACAAGACCGGCACGATCACCGAGCCCAAGATGACCGTCGACGACATCGTCCCCCTGCAGCCCGACCGCTATATCGCGGACGACATCCGCATGATCATGGCCGATTACGTCTGCGCCATGCAGGACGACAACGACACCATGGCCGCCCTGCGCCGCTATTTTACCGGCCAGTCCATGCAGACGGCCATCGCGGCCATGCCGTTCCGGTCGGCAAAGAAATACGGCGGCGTGTCGTTCCATGAGGACGAGACGTATCTGCTCGGCGCGCCGGAGATCCTGCTGGCCGCCTGCCCGGAGAAGGACCGGTTTTTGCCGCAGGCCGAGGAATGGTCGGCCAAGGGCTGCCGCGTGCTGCTGCTGGCCCTGTACGACGGGAAGCTGGACGACGAGGCGCTCACGGCGGAGATGATGCCGCTCGCGCTCATTCTGCTGTCCAACAAGATTCGACCCGAAGCGCCGCAGACCTTCGCGTATTTCGCCCAGCAGGGCGTGCGCACCAAGGTCATCTCCGGCGACAATCCCCTGACCGTCTCCGAGGTCGCCCGCCGCGCGGGCATCCCCGACGCGGAAAAGTTCGTCGACGCGCGCACGCTCAAAACGGATGCGGAGCTTGCAAAGGCGGCGGAGGAAATGACCGTCTTCGGCCGCGTCACGCCGGATCAGAAGAAAAAGCTTGTCGCGGCCATGAAGCGGGCGGGGCATACCGTCGCCATGACGGGCGACGGCGTCAACGACGTGCTGGCCCTGCGTGAGGCAGACTGCTCCATCGCCATGGCCTCCGGCTCGGGCGTGGCGTGTCAGGCGTCGCATATCGTGCTGCTCGATTCGCAGTTCTCCGCTCTGCCCTCCGTCGTGGCGGAGGGGCGGCGGGTCATCAACAACATCGAGCGCAGCGCCTCTTTGTATCTGGTCAAGAACGTCTTCACCTTCGTGCTCTCGCTCATTACCCTGTTCTTTACGCTCCCCTATCCCTATACCCCGGCGCAGCTGAGTCTGGTCAACGCGCTGACGATCGGCATCCCGTCGTTCGTTCTGGCCATGGAGCCGAACGAGAACCGCATCAGCGGAAAGTTCATGCGCAACGTGATCTTCCGCGCGCTGCCCGCGGCGCTGACGGACCTCGTGCTGGTGGTGGGCGTCATGCTGTTCTATCTGGCCTTCCACATCCGGGAGGAAATGCTCTCGACGATCTGCACGGGCATCATGGGCGTCGTGGGCCTGCTGATGGTCTATCAGACCTCGCAGCCGTTCAACAAGCTGCGCAAGGCGATGATGATTGGCCTGACGGCGGTGTTTGCCCTGTGCTATTTCTTCCTGCCGAACCTGTTTACGCTCAGTGCGCTGGATAACCCGTCGCTGCTCATTCTGGTGGTTCTGGGACTGCTGGCGTTCTCGGTCATGTTCGTGTGCCGGAAGGGGCTGAACGCGGCCAAGGCGCGTCTTTCGCAGGGGCGGCGCCCGCTGCGCAGAAGAAAACGGGAAGACGGAGGGCAATAAGCATGGACGAACGATATGTGGCCTTCGACGTGGAGACGCCGAACGCGCAGAACCGCCGCATGAGCGCCATCGGCGTGTGCGTCATCGAGCAAGGCCAGATCGTGCAGGAGCTCGACACGCTGGTCGACCCGGAGACGCATTTTGACCCCTTCAACGTTGCCCTTACCGGCATCACACCGGAGATGGAGCGCGGCCAGCCGACGTTCGCCGCGCTGTGGCAGCTGCTGGAGCCGATGCTGCGCGGCAGCATCCTGGTCGCGCACAACGCGCCGTTTGACCTGCGCGTGCTGGCCAGCTGCCTGCACGACTACCACATCGACTGGCAGCCGGAGGCGGCGTATCTGTGCACTTGCCAGATGGGAAAGCGCGCCTACCCCTACCTGCCGAACCACAAGCTGAACACCCTCTGCGATCACCTGCAGCTCTCGCTCGACCATCATAAGGCCGGCAGCGACAGCCGCGCCTGCGCCCTTCTGCTCCTCAACTATCTGGAAAAGGGCCTGCAGCCCGAAGCCTTTTTGCGCACCTACCGTTTCGCGGACCGGAAAACGATCCCGTACTGCGGCTGCAGATAAAAAGATCCCGCCCCACCGGGCGGGATCTTTTTATGTCTGCGGCTTCTGGCCCGGCATCCAGCGGAAGAAGCGGTAGTAGATGAGAAACAGCAGCGACGTTGCACCCCATGTGGCGGGGTAGCAGATCGCGATGGTCCAGTTGTTCAGGTGCGGGAAGGTCACCGTGTACAAAAGCGCCAGACGCAGCAGACACGTGCCGAAAAGGGTCAGGACCGTCGGCATGACGCTGTTGCCGCAGCCGCGCATGGCGGAGGAGAAGACCTCCACGCAGCAGAAGACCGGGTAGAAAAACGCCAGCATGCAGATGATCGTCACGCCCTCGGCGATGACGGCCGGATCGTCGGTGAAGCACCGCACGGTCAGATACCGCGTGAGAAACAGCGTCAGGCTGAACAGCGCGGAAAAGCCAAGATGCATGCCAAGACCCGTGCGGATGATCTTACGGATGCGATCCGGCTGGCGCGCGCCGTAGTTCTGCCCGGTGAAGGTCATGACGGTGATGCCGATGGCGTTTGAGACCGGCCAGTAGATCCCGTCCAGCTTCCAGAAGATCGACCAGGCGGCCGCCGCGTCGGTGCCGAGGAGGTTGATGGCCTTCTGGATGATGACATTCGCCGCGCTGTACATGATGCTGGCCAGCCCCGCGGGCAGGCCGATGGCCGTTATGCGCCCGAGCAGCGCCCGGTCAAAGCGCAGCTCGGAAAGCTGCAGGCGGCAGGCGCCGGGGATGCGCGCCAGCGTCCACACTACGAGCCCCGCGCAGATCAGCTGCGACAGGCTGGTGGCGATGGCCGCGCCGGCCGTGCCGAGACGGAAGCCGGCGACAAAGAGCAGGTCGAGCACCGTGTTGGCCAGCGCACAGACGATCAGGAAGTATAACGGCCGCTTTGAATCGCCCACCGCGCGCAGAATGCCCGCGCCCATGTTGTAGACCATCGAGGGGATCATCCCGGCGAAGTACCACTGCAGGTACACGATGGAATCCTCCAGCGTGTCGGCCGGCGGGTCCAGCAGCACGAGGATGGGCCGGGCCAGGCCGATGCCCAGCGCGGTCATGCCCGCGCCGATCACGACGGAGAAAAGAATGGCCGTGTGGACCGCGCGGCGCACCGCGCCGTCTTCCCCCGCACCGTAATGCTGCGAGACCACGACGCACGCGCCGGAGGCTAGGCCGACAAAAAAGCCGACCACCAGATTGATGATCGCCAGATCCGAGCCGCCGACGGCGGCCAGCGCCGTCTTGCCGACCAGCCGCCCGAGGACGACGGCGTCGACCATGGAATACAGCTGCTGCAGAAGCGAGCCCAGCATGATCGGCAGGAAGAAGCGGGTCATATTCGAAAAAACCGGGCCGTGCAGCAGGTCGGGCGCCCGGGAGGATGCGTGTTTCATACGGGTGATACCTCTTTTACCGGAAGGAATGTCAGCTCTACTATCTTAGCGGTTTTTACCGAATTTGCAAGAGGGATCGCGTTTATTTTTTCCTTGACGCACCGGCGGTCAGACGGTATAATATGGGCAGACCACAGACAATCGAACACAGGGGCGCTGGGCGACCGGCTGAGATTGCGTTTTCGCATGTCCCTCAAACCTGATCCGGGTAATGCCGGCGTAGGAAGCTGCTTCGTATATGGACTCGTATCGATACGCTGCGTACTGCACGACAACAGATCCGGTTGTGTGCGGTACTTTTTTATTTCTGGAGGGATTTTTTATGAAAAAATCCAAGCTGACGCTTCGCTGCCTGTGCGAAGCGGCCATCATGATCGCGCTTGCGCAGATCCTCGGGTATCTCAAGCTCTATGAGCTGCCGCAGGGCGGCTCGATCACGCTGTCGATGCTGCCGATCTTCCTGTTCTGCTCCCGCTGGGGCTTCGGGCCGGGCATGCTCGCGTCCTTCGCGTTCAGCCTGCTGCAGCTGTTTCTGGACGGTGCATACGCCTGGAGCTGGCAGTCGATGCTGGGCGACTACATCTTCGCCTTTACGGTCCTCGGCTTCGCGGGCCTGTTCAGCAAGAAGCGCTTCGGCTTCTTCTACGGCACGCTCCTCGGCAGCGCGCTGCGCTTCCTGGTCCACTATGTCGTCGGCGCGACGGTCTGGGGCGAGTACATGCCGGAGACCTTCTTTGGCATGACGATGACCTCTCCGTGGTTCTACTCCGCGCTCTACAACGGCTCCTACATGGTGCTCGACTGCGCGCTGGTGCTGCTGGTCGGCTGGATCCTGTGGAAGCCGATGGGCAAGTACATCCGCGGCGACGACATCAAGGCGCTGCGCGGCGACGGCAAATAAGAATTATTTTTGCAAAACCCGGCCGCAAGGCCGGGTTTTGGTTTACTTTCCGGGCAGGAATCGCTATACTAGCATCAGTTGACAAAGAGAAAGAGAAAGCAGGAACGACCACCTATGACGACTTGTATCAAATGCGGGCAGCCGATCCCGGACGGGGAGCTGTTCTGCGAAAGCTGCGGGCTGAACGGCGAGGTGCCGCAGCCGCTGCCCGCGCTGCGGCCCGTCGGGAGAATGCAGACGCCCGTCAAGCGCGAGCCACGGCCCGGAAAGCCGCAGCCCGCACCGGCGCCGGAGAAAAAGTCCCGCGGCGGCAAGGTAGCAAACGCGGTGCTGGCGCTGCTCTGTGCGCTGCTGCTGGCGGGCGGGGCCTTCGGCTATGTGACGCTCGACGGAAAGCTGCAGGAAAAGCAGGCCGAGATCGACCGGCTGCAGGAGAAGACGGCATTTTTTGACCAAAACGCCGTCTGTGTGAATGACGACGGCTCGATGCTCTATCACCGCTACGGCTGCGCGTGGCTCGAGCCGGATCAATGCAGGATCTACAGCCGGAAAACGGCCGAGGCCGGCGGCTACGAGCCGTGTCCGGACTGCTTCGGTTCCTGAGGAGGCTGCGATGGATATTCTTGCGTTGTGCCGGAAGATGGTCATCCTGTTTTTCTGTATGGCCACCGGCTTTGCCGCCGCCAAGGGCGGCGCGATGGACCTGCAGAGCAACAAAAAGCTCTCCGCGCTGGTCGTGAACATCGCCAACCCCATGCAGATCCTCGCCTCCGCGCTGACGGGCGAGCATCTGCTCTCCAACGGCGAGACGCTCCGGCTGGCGGGGCTGATCGTGCTGATCTACCTCGGGCTGATCGCGCTGAGTTTCCCGGCGGCAAAGGTGCTGCGCGTCAAGGGCAGCGAGGCGGGGCTCTACCGATTCATGTTCATCTTTTCGAATACCGGCTTCCTCGGCTACCCGATCGTCGAGTCGCTGCTGGGGTATCAGGCGACGTTCTATGTGACGCTGTTCGTGCTGTTTTTCCAGCTGTTCTGCTGGAGCTACGGCGCAAGCCTCATCCGCGGCGAGGCGCGGTTCCGGTTCCGGTGGCAGGTGCTGCGGCAGCCGTGCGTGGCGGCGTCGCTGGCCGCGCTGGCGATCTATCTGTCCGGCTGGCAGCCTCCGGCGCTGCTGCACCAGGCCGTCAAGTATGTCGGCGACATCACGAGCCCGATCGTCATGCTGATCGTCGGCTGCTCGCTCGCGCAGATGCGCTTCGGGCAGATCTTCGGCAGCTGGCGGATCTACGCGCTGACGATTCTCAAGATGGTCCTCATGCCGCTCGCGGCGTTTTTCGTGCTGCGGCACGTGCTGACGAACGACTTCACGTTCCACGTGCTGATGGTCATTTTGTGCATGCCCGTCGCCACCAATACCACCATCCTCAGCTACCAGTACGGGTCGGACGAATCCGTCGCCTCCGCGGGGGTCTTTGTCAGCACACTCGCGTGTATGCTGACGATCCCGCTGATGATGCAGCTTTTGTTCGGATAACGGTTTTTCACACGCCGCAGCGGCCGCTGCGGCGTGTTTTTCCGCCTTCATACATAAGATATGAATTGTTCACAAATAATTTAAGTCTGCAGGTCTTGACATTGCGGGCAGGCGGTGGTACACTTCGGTTAGCACTCAGGGAAATGGAGTGCTAAGACGAAAAGGAGGAACAGACATGGAGCTTTCCGATCGGAAAAAGAAGATCCTGCGGGCGATCGTAGATCTTTATATCCGTACGGCGGAGCCGGTCGCGTCCAAGACAATCGCGCAGATGCCGGACATGGACTTTTCCTCCGCAACGATCCGCAACGAAATGGCGGACCTCACCACGCTCGGCTATCTCGAGCAGCCGCACACCTCGGCCGGACGGATCCCGTCCCCTGCCGGATACCGGCTGTACGTCGACGAGCTGATGCAGGACTACCGCCTGTCCACCGACGAGGCCAAGTCCATCAACCAGGCGATGGAGCTCAAGATGCAGGAGGTCGACAAGGTCGTCTCCCAGGTCGGCAAGCTCGTCTCGCAGATGACGAATCTGCCCGCCTACGCCATGGCGGCGCGGCCCGCGGGGCTGACGGCGCGGCGGTTCGACCTGATCCTGGCGGACAGCGGCAGCTTCATCCTGGTGGTGATGCTGAGCGACAGCTCCGTAAAGAACAAGCTCATCCGGCTCCCGGTCGAGCTGACGGAGCAGGATCTGAAGCTGCTCGGCGCGGTATTGAACGCGAGTGTCACGGAGCTGACGGCCGACCAGCTGACGCCGGAGCTTCTGTCCCGCGTGACGAGAAGCGCCGGGAACGCGGCAAGCCTCGTCCCCGTCATCATGGACTTTGTGACGACGCTGCTGCATCAGGAGCGCAGCGAGGTCTACATGACAGGCCAGGCCAGGCTCCTCGGTCAGCCGGAATACCACGACATCGACAAGGCGCAGAAAATGCTGACCACCCTCGATGAGGATGTGGTCTCCAACCTCCCCGCGGCGCTCTCCTCCGACAGCCGGACGCAGATCCTGGTCGGTCCGGAAAACGTCTCGAAGGAGCTCAAGGACACCAGCGTCGTCATGACGAAGTTCGACATCGGCGACGGCATGCAGGGCCTGATCGGCGTGGTCGGCCCGACAAGAATGGATTACGCACAGATCACCGCCCGGCTCAGCTATTTCGCTGAGAACCTCAGCCGGATGTTCCAGAAAAACCAGACCCCGGCTCTGGAGGAGCCGGACGACAAGCACAATGATCCGGAGGCATAGAAGATATGAGTAAGAAAACAAACAGTAGCCCGGCTTCGGAAGAACAGGCAAAGGAAGCTTCCGCAGCCGAACAGAACGAGCAGACCGCCGCGCAGGCCAAGCCCGAAGCGGAAGCCGCGAAGCAGCCCGAGGAAAAAAAGCACGAGGACGCCAAGCAGCAGGAAGCATCCGAGTTTGGAAAGGCGCAGCAGGCGCTGGCCCAGGAGCATGACAGCTACCTGCGGCTGGCCGCAGAATACGACAACTACCGCAAGCGCAGCCAGAAGGAAAAAGACAACCTCTATACCGAGATCCGGTCCGAGACCGTGGAGAAATTCCTCCCGGTGTACGACAATCTCGAGCGGGCGCTGGCCCAGGAAACGCAGGACGCCGCCTTTAAAAAGGGCGTGGAGATGACGATGAACCAGCTCGTCTCCGTGATGGAAAAGCTGGGCGTCGAAAGCTTCGGCGCGGCGGGCGATCATTTCGATCCGCAGCTGCACAACGCGGTCATGCACATCGAGGACGAGAGCCTCGGTGAAAACGTCATTGCAGAGGTCTTCCAGAAGGGCTTCAAGGTCGGCGAAAAGGTCGTCCGGTTCGCAATGGTAAAGGTCGCAAATTAACACGCATCCCCGCCGGAGATCCGGCATGATATAAATTTGTAAATACAGGCATTCATATAGGAGGAAATTTATTATGAGCAAGATTATTGGTATTGACCTTGGTACGACCAACAGCTGCGTGGCTGTTATGGAAGGCGGCGAGCCCGTCGTGATCGCAAACGCGGAAGGCAACCGCACCACCCCGTCCGTTGTGGCATTCTCGAAGACCGGCGAGCGTATGGTCGGTCAGGTCGCAAAGCGTCAGGCTGTCACGAACCATGACCGCACCGTCGCTTCCATCAAGCGTCATATGGGTTCCGATTATAAAGTCGACATCGACGGCAAGAAGTACACCCCGCAGGAGATCTCCGCGATGATCCTGCAGAAGCTGAAGGCTGACGCAGAGGCTTACCTCGGCGGCACCGTCACCGAAGCCGTCATCACCGTCCCGGCCTACTTCAACGACGCCCAGCGTCAGGCCACCAAGGACGCCGGCAAGATCGCCGGTCTTGACGTCAAGCGTATCATCAACGAGCCGACCGCGGCTGCGCTGGCCTACGGCGTCGACAAGGAAGCTGAGCAGAAGGTCATGGTCTATGACCTCGGCGGCGGCACGTTCGATGTCTCCATCCTGGACATCGGCGACGGCGTCATCGAAGTTCTGGCCACCAACGGCAACACCCACCTCGGCGGCGACGATTTCGACGAGTGCGTCATGAATTACCTCGTCTCCGAGTTCAAGAAGGCAGAGGGCATCGACCTGTCCAACGACAAGGTCGCCATGCAGAGACTGAAGGAAGCCGCCGAGAAGGCCAAGATCGAGCTGTCCGGCGTCACCTCCACCAACATCAACCTCCCGTATATCACCGCTGACGCCACAGGCCCGAAGCACCTCGACGTCACGCTGACGCGGGCAAAGTTCAACGAGCTGACCGCCCATCTGGTCGAAGCGACCGCGGGCCCGGTCAAGCAGGCTATGGCCGACGCAGGCCTGACTGCCAATGATATCTCCAAGGTCCTCCTGGTCGGCGGCTCGACCCGTATCCCGGCCGTGCAGGACGAGGTCAAGAAGCTGACCGGCAAGGAAGGCTTCAAGGGCATCAACCCCGACGAGTGCGTGGCTGTCGGCGCAGCCATCCAGGGCGGCGTGCTTGGCGGCGACGTCAAGGGCCTGCTGCTGCTCGACGTCACTCCGCTGTCGCTCGGCATTGAGACGATGGGCGGCGTGTTCACCAAGCTGATCGACCGCAACACCACCATCCCGACCAAGAAGAGCCAGGTCTTCTCCACTGCCGCTGACAACCAGACCTCTGTTGAGGTCCACGTCCTGCAGGGCGAGCGTGAGATGGCTGCCGACAACAAGACCCTCGGCAAGTTCCAGCTGACCGGCATCGCTCCGGCGCCCCGTGGTGTCCCGCAGATCGAGGTCACGTTCGACATCGACGCCAACGGCATCGTGAACGTCTCCGCGAAGGACCTCGGCACCGGCGCTGAGCAGAAGATCACCATCACCGCGTCTTCCAACCTCTCCAAGGAAGACATCGACAAGGCCGTCAAGGAAGCCGAGCAGTATGCGGCGGAAGACAAGGCCCGCAAGGACGAGGTCGACACCCGCAACAACGCCGACCAGATCATCTACCAGTCCGAAAAGACTCTGAACGAGATGGGCGACAAGGTCACCGAGGCAGAGAAGGCCCCCGTCAAGGAAGCCATCGAAAAGCTGAAGACCGCCCAGAAGGGCACCGACCTTGCAGCCATCAAGGCAGCCACCGAAGAGGTCCAGAAGGCGTTCTACGCCGTGTCTGAGAAGCTCTACAAGAACGCGGCTCCGCAGGGCGAGGCCAACGCTGCCCCGAACGCGGGTGCAGGCCAGCAGGCCGGCGGCAATGACGACGGCGTCGTCGACGCGGACTACGAAGAGGTCAAGGACAACTAATTCGCGGAATATAGCTTGATAGGGGCGGCCCGTCCGCCCCTATCGGCTGTTGCCCACCGAATCTGAGGTGAGAAACTATGGCAGATCAGAACAAACGAGATTATTACGAGGTGTTGGGCGTGGAGAAAAACGCGTCCGATGCCGAGATCAAAAAGGCCTACCGCAAGCTGGCCATGAAATATCACCCCGACCAGAACCCCGGCGACAAATCTGCCGAGGAAAAGTTCAAGGAGATCAACGAGGCCTATGAGGTCCTCTCCGACGCCGACAAAAAGGCCCGGTACGATCAGTACGGCTTCGCGGGCGTCGACCCGAACTTCAACCCGAACGCGGGCGCCGGCTTCGGCGGCGGGTTTGGCGGCGGCTTCGGCGGCTTCGGAGATCTGGGCGATATCTTCGGCGACTTTTTCGGCGGCGGCGCTTCGTCATCCTCCGGCCGCAGAAGAGGGCCGAGCAAGGGCCAGAACGTCGTCAGCGAGATCGAGATCAGCTTTGAAGACGCGGCCTTCGGCTGCGAGCGCGAGATCACCTTCTCCCGCATCGAGACCTGCAGCACCTGCCACGGCACCGGCGCGAAGGAAGGCACGACCCCGCAGACCTGTACGTATTGTCACGGCACCGGCACCGTGCGCACGCAGCAGAACTTCATGGGCATGACCATGCAGTCCTCGCAGCCGTGCCCGCAGTGCGGCGGCACCGGCACCATCATCGCCGACCCCTGCACCGCCTGCCGCGGCAAGGGCAAGGTCCGCCACACCAAGACCATCAAGGTCAAGGTCCCGGCCGGCATCGACGACGGCCAGTCCTTCCGCGTGCGCGACGAGGGCAACGCCGGCTCGAACGGCGGCCCGAACGGCGATCTGCTCGTGACGGTCTCGGTGCGCAAGCACCCGATCTTCACGCGTGATGGCGCGAATGTCATGTGCCAGATGCCCATCTCCTTCACGCAGGCCGCGCTCGGCGCGTCCATCGAGGTCCCGACACTCGACGGCAAGGTCCGCTACCAGATCCCCGAGGGCACGCAGACCGGCACCACCTTCCGCCTGCGCGGCAAGGGTATCCCCTACGTCGGCTACAAGACGCGCGGCGACCAGTTCGTCACCGTCGTCGTCGAGACGCCGACCAGGCTCACGCGCGAGCAGAAGGAGCTGCTCCGCCAGCTCGAATCCTCCGTCGGCGAAGACGGCCAGCCCAAACGCAAAAGCTTCTTCGATAAGCTGAAGGGATAAAAGCAACAATACCCCCGCCGCAGCTGCGGCGGGGGTATTTGTTTCTTTCGGAACAAAGATATCGGCTGGAAAAGTGTTGAAATCCGGAAAGGGCTATGCGTTTTTCGGTGTGTAGCCCCATTTGGGGCTACACACTTTTTATTTTTAGGAGGAAAGACAGATGAAAAGAATTGCTGCATTGCTTTTATGTGCCATAATGTTGCTATCATTATGCGCATGCGGAAAGAGCGAAGCCGTATCCGCTGCTGAGAATGCAATAAAGGATATTGGCGAAGTAACCGCCGCCAGCGGAGATGCGATTGCAAGAGCTCAGAAATTATACAGTATTTTGACGGAATCGGAAAAAGAAAAAGTAAGTAATCGACTGGCGCTGATTGAGGCGCAGAACGAGTTTGAAGCGCTTCAAGGAGACGTTACTTACACAAGCGCAAAAGAAGCATATGAAAAGCTGAACGAAGCAGCAGAACTGTGTATTTCTGGAATGAAGTCTATATATGGCGCCTGGAGTTACGCGAAGTCGAATACAAATCAGTTTGGGTCGTTCCGCGTGGATGGAATAAGCCTTGGAAAAGCAGCGCCAGCTGCCAACAGTCATATTCATGACGGGATCAAAGCGCTTGGAATCGAAAGCGGTGACTGGGTAAGCTGGACGTATGCCGGATATATTGCGCAAGCAGCGCTTGAGGCGAAGGGCGTATATAATACAGTCAGTACAGATATGGAAGAGGCCGGAGATATTATCAGAACGCTCTCTCAAAATGAGGATTCTTCATATTATCCAAAACTGAACGAATACTACTCAGCTGTATATTCATATGTTGATTTTTTTAAAGAACCAAGCGGAAATGACCTTGAACAGATTTCGGATGTAACGAGCAACCATGAAAAGGAGATCTCGTCTGCGGATGCGGGATTCCTGTTCTACAAGTAATTCTCAAGGCAAGCACTCTATGAAAGCATGAAAAAGACGCTCCCTCCGGGAGCGTCTTTTTGGGATCGGTCATTCTGCCGAGATCAGGTAGTAGTAGATCGGCTGGCCGCCGGAGACAAGGTTGACTTCGGCGTCGGGGGCGTGCTGCTGGAACAGGGCCAGGGCCTGTTCGGCGTCGGCTTCGGAGATATCGGCGCCGTAGAAGATGTTGATGAATTCCTTTCCGGCCGCCGCGGCCTTGTCCGCGAGGGTCGCGAGCAGGGCGGTGATGTCCTGCGTGGTCCCGGCCAGCGCGCCGTCGCACAGGCCCAGGTAGTCGCCTGCGTGGATGTCGAAGCCGTCAAAGTCGGAATCGCGCGCGGCGTAGGTGATCTGCATGGTCATGACGCCGGAGAGGCAGTCGGTCATGGCGGCCTCGTTCTCGCTCGGCTCCATGCCGGGGTCGAAGGAGAGCATCGCGCTGATGCCCTGCGGGACGGTTTTCGTCGGGATGACGACGACCTCGCGCGCGGCGAGCTCCGCCGCGGCCTGCGCGGCCATGATGATGTTCTTGTTGTTGGGCAGGACGAAGACGATCTCCGCCGGGGTCTTTTCGATCGCGTGGAGGATGTCCTCGGTCGAGGGGTTCATGGTCTGCCCGCCCTCGATGATCTCGTCGACGCCAAGATCGCGGAACACGCCCGCGAGCCCTTCGCCCGCGCACACGGCGACGCTGCCGTAGCGCTTTTCAGGCGCGGCCGGGCCATCCGGCTGCGGCGCGGGCTGGCTTTCCAGCTCCTTTTCCACGGCCTCGAGATCGTCGGTCGACCGGGCCTTGCGCCCGGCGGTCAGATCGTCGTGCTGCAGGCGCATGTTCTCGATCTTCGCCAGCTCCAGCGTCCCATACTTCTGGGCCTCGCTCAGCGCGTCGCCCGGAATGTTCGTATGTACGTGGACCTTGAAGGACTCGTCGTCCTCGCCGATGACGAGACTGTCGCCGATGCTGCCGAGATACTCGCGCAGCGGGTCGAGCGAGGTGATATCCTCGCGCTTGCGGACGATAAAGACCGTGTCGAAGGCAAAGGTGATGTCCTCAGAGTCAAAAATGCCGAAATCAGCCTCTTCGTTCGCCGCGCCCGTGTCCTCGCAGACAACGTCGTTGCCGCGCAGGCTCTCGAGCATGCCGCGCAGGATCAGGCAGAAGCCCATGCCGCCCGCGTCGACGACGCCGGCCTTTTTGAGGACGGGGTTCTGGTTGACGGTATTGTCGAGCGCGGCGTGCGCGGTGTCCAGGCAGTGCTGGAGCACGTATTCGATCTCGCAGTTTTCCTCGGCGAGGTCGCGCGCGGCGTCCGCCGTCAGGCGGGAGACGGTCAGGATGGTCCCCTCGGCGGGCTTCATGACGGCCTTGTAGGCGGCCTCGACGCCCGCGGTCAGCGCGGCGGCAAAGTCGCGGCCGTCGGCCTCGAGCTTGCCCTTGAGCGCCTTGGAAAAGCCGCGGAACAGCAGGGACAGGATGACGCCAGAGTTGCCTCTGGCCCCGCGCAGAAGCGCGGAAGCGGTCATGTCGGCGGCCTTGGTGAGCGTCACGTTCTCTGCGCGGCGCAGCTCGGTGCTGGCGGCGTTCAGCGTCATGCTCATGTTCGTGCCGGTGTCGCCGTCGGGGACGGGGAAGACGTTCAGCTCGTTGACCTTCTGCTTATTCAGGTCGATCTCGGCAGCGGCGGAGAGCATCATCCGGGAAAATACCGCGCCGTCAATGGATTTGATCATGGTGGTTTACCTCCGTGAGCGCCAGCGTGTGCGCGTGAATTGAGATCAGTCGACCGACATGGAGTCGACGAATACGTTCACGGCACGCACCTCGGTGCCCGTGGACTTGGTGACGAAATAGCGGACCTCGCCGATGATGGAGGACGCGATCGCGCTGAGATTGACATTCTTGTCGACCATGATGTGCAGGTCGATGGAGAGGGAATTGTCGGCGTTGAACGTGACCTTGACGCCCTTGCCCATGGCTTCCTTGCGCAGCAGATGCACAAGCCCGTCCGTCATGGAGCGCACAGCCATGCCCTTGACGCCGAAGCAGTTGGTCGCGGCGAAGCCGGCGATATTGGTATAGACAGCGCTGTCGACCGTGATCTGGCCGATGTCTGTATTCATACGGATCATCAAGATTCCTCCTTCTGGGATATTCAATTCATTCTAACCGATTCACCGGGAAAGTACAAGTAAAAAATAGGATTTTCAGCTCTTTTCATAGCCGGTGACGCCGTGGCTCTGCATCCATTGGAGCTTTTCACCCATGAGATAGGTCAGCGTCTCGTTTTCCGTCTTGCCGAAGCCGGTGAGATACTTGCGCAGGTACAATAGATCATTGTAGGTGAGGTAGGGATAGTCGCCCTCGACGTAGGTGCCGTCGGGCTTGATGCTGTAGTAGAGATTGTGGTCCGGCATGACCCAGCCGGAGCCGGTATCCTCGATGGCCAGCAGCATCCGGTCGGCCAGCGCGCGCAGATCCCCGCGGTCAAACAGGTCGGACGCGTGGTAGAGCGCCAGACACTCCGCTGCCTGATGGTTGAGCGAGGTATGCGGCGCGGTGATCTCCGACGGGTGCCAGTAGTCCGGGATCAGCCAGCCGCCCGCCTCCGTGGAGATGTGGCTGGTGTCCGCGATCTGGCTGAAGAAGCCGAGGTATCGGGTGATCGTCTCGTCGAACATGCCCTTGCCGAACTTGCGCGCGGCCTTGATGTAGATCTCCAGCAGGTCGGTATTGAACCGGGTGTCGTAGAAGCCCGGGCCGATGCCGTAGTCGCCCTGCAGCCATTCGCTGCCGGGCTCGGTGGCCCAGTAGCCGTATTCGTTCTGGCGCTGCGCCATGGTGTCGAGCATGACGATGGTGAGCGCGGCGGCCTCTTTGCACATGGGCATACGGGAAAGGAAGCCCTTGATGCAGTAGGACGCGGCGCAGCAGTAATAGTAGTTTGTGCCGGTGGGGATATAGTTGGACGGGGCCTTCCGGTAATAGCCGTCGAAGCACCAGTGGGACGCGCCGTTCTGCACATAGGTGACCCAGGCCATGGCGCAGTTCTGCATGCTCCAGTCGACCAGCCGAAACGGCGCGGAGAGGATCAGGCAGTCCGTCACGCGCCCCTCGGCCAGCCCGTAGCCGTTCACGGTCAGATGGAAGCCGTCCGGCGTCTTTGTGACGTAGAGCGTGCCGTCCATCTCCGGCAGGTATTCCTTGGTGTCGTTTTCGTGCAGGACGAAGGTGCGCGGCAGCGCGAGGAAGTAGGACGCGCCGGAGGCAAGCTCGATCACGACGACCGGCGAGGCGTATTTGCCCTCGGCCAGCGGCGTCTCGACCCATTTGCCGGAGGCGGCGTCAAAGTAGTACAGTGTCCCGCCCTCCTGCACGGTATGGTCGAGGAATTTGCTCGGCCCGCCGACGCCTGTGGCGCGGAAGGCGCGGGCCGTCACGCCGTCGGAGACGACGTATTCCCGGCTCTCGATCGAGCAGCGGTACTGCCGGATGGTGGTCTCGTAGATCTCCGCGGAATAATGCCTGGAGGCCAGTACGCGGTCGGGCACATGCGGATCGGCCGGCTCCGGCGCGGGCGCCTCGGCCGCAGGCTCGTCCGGCCCGGCTGCCGGGACGGCTGATTCTGATCCTGCTGCCGGCGCGGGGTCAGCCTGCGTCTTGCCGCAGGCGCACAGCTGCGCCAGCACCAGGATCAGAATCATAAGGATTGAGAGCTTCTTTCGCATGGGACAAATACCTCCGGAGAACGAACGTCGGAAACAGGCGGGGCAGGATGCCCCGCCTGTTGGGAATAAAGCTTAAATCATGCTCGGCTGCCAGCAGTCGGGGGTCTCGAGGCCCATCATGGTGACGATGGTCGGCGCGACGTTGGCAAGGCCATAATGGCCGTCCTTGATCTCGTACTTGTTGTCCGGATCGTAGATGATGAAGGGAACGGGGTTCAGGGAGTGCGCGGTGCGCACGCTGGTCTTGCCCTTCTTCGTTTCGAGCATCTGATCGGCGTTGCCGTGGTCAGCGGTGACGAGCAGGGTGTAGCCGTACTTGTCGGCCGCTTCCTTCACGCGGGCCAGCGCCGCGTCGACGGCCTCCATGGCCGTGATAACGGCGCTCAGAACGCCGGTGTGGCCGACCATATCGCCGTTCGGGTAGTTGCAGCGCAGGAACTGATACTTGCCGGAGGCCATGGCCTCGACGAGCAGATCGGTGATCTCCACGGACTTCATCGCGGGCGCCTGCTCAAACGGGATGACGTCGGACGGGACCTCGGCGTAGTCCTCGAGGCTCTCGTCGACCTTGCCGGAGCGGTTGCCGTTCCAGAAGTAGGTAACGTGGCCGTATTTCTGCGTCTCGGACACGGCGTACTCGTGCACGCCTGCCTTGCACAGGACCTCGGTCAGCGTGTTGCGGATGACGGGCGGCTCGACCAGATAGTGCGTCGGGATCTTGAGATCGCCGTCGTATTCCAGCATGCCGGCAAACTTGACGCCGGTGTAGTCGCCGCGGTCAAAGTGGTCAAAGTCCTTGCGGTCGAAGGCCAGGGAGATCTCCTGCGCGCGGTCGCCGCGGAAGTTGAAGAGGATGACGCTGTCGCCGTTGGCGATCTTGGCAACGGGCTGGCCGTCCTTTGCGATCACGAAGGGCAGCAGATCCTGGTCGATCATGCCGGGGTTCTCGGCGCGGTAGGTCTCGATGGCTTCCTTGGCGGAGGCAAACTGACGGCCCTCGCCCTGCACGTGTGTGCGCCAGCCCTTTTCGACCATCGGCCAGTTGGCCTCATACCGGTCCATGGTGATGACCATACGGCCGCCGCCGGACGCGATCTTGTATTCGTGCTCCGCGTCGGACAGGGAGGCCAGCACGGCCTCGAGCTGGTCGACATACTCCAGCGCGCTCGTCGCGGGGACATCACGGCCGTCGAGCAGGATGTGGCAGTAGACCTTCTTGAGGCCCATCTCGCGGGCCTTTTTCAGCATGGCGATCAGGTGCGAGATGTTGGAATGGACGTTGCCGTCGGACAGCAGGCCGATGAAGTGCAGGGCCTTGCCGTTCTGCAGGCAGTTGTCGGTCAGCTCGACCCAGGTCTTCGACTGGTACAAAGAGCCGGTCTCGATGGACTCCTGCACGAGCTTGGCGCCCTGGGAGTAGATCTGGCCGCAGCCGAGGGCGTTGTGGCCGACCTCGGAGTTGCCCATGTCGTCGTCGGTGGGCAGGCCGACGGCCGTGCCGTGCGCCTTGAGCCACGTCATGGGGCAGGTCGCCATCAGCTTGTCGAGCGTCGGTGTGTTGGCCTGCTTGACAGCATCGCCGGGGCCGCCGTCGCCGCGGCCCACGCCATCCATGATCACGAGTACGATCGGTTTTTTCATTGGTATTCCCTCCTGAGTAGGATATTCTTAAATTTCAATATATTTTACTACATTTTCCCCGCAGATACAACTGAATTTTCTTTGAACGATCGCAGCGAACGCTCACCCCAGCAGCTGCAGCGCGTGCGCATGCGCCAGCGCGTAGACGCGGGCGAAGTCCACGTGCGGGTTATAGACGGCCTCCAGCTCGTCATGCAGCGCCTTGGCCTGCACGAGCAGGGAAAAAACGTCCGAAAGCTCCGGCAGCGGCGTATCCGGGCTGCGGTAGTACCGCGCCTCGCCCGGCAGCCAGACGGCCTCGGTCACATCCGGGAAAAGCGGATTCTGGTACCAGACGGCGCCGGGGCGCGCGCGCAGCGCCTCGAGCTCCGCCGCGGAAACGAGCTGCACGGCTCCCGCGGGCGGCGCAGACTGGAAAAGCCCCCGGCAGGTCACCGCCCGGAGGAAGCGCCGCTGCGCGCCGTCCGCGTCCGGCAGGCGGCAGGCCGCAGGCGCGAGCGCGGCGAGCTTCGCATATGCCTCGCGGTAGAGCGATTGATAGCGCTTTTGCAGCTGCTCGATGGTGCGGCGCTCCGGCTGCAGCGCGAGCCGGTCATAGAACCGGCCGAGATCGAGATACAGCCCTGCCGCGCCCGGCGTCACGGCCTCGAGCACGTGCGGGGCGGTCCCGTCGGCGTAGCCGGTGTGCAGGGCGGGGAAATAGACGCCGTCCACCGACTCCGGGTCGCCGGAGCACAGCACGTATTCTACGTCCAGCCCCTTCTCCTCCGCCGCGCGGCCGATGGTCTTCATGAAGCTCGACTTGCCGCAGCCGGGCCCGCCCTTGATGACCCACAGAAAATCCTCCGGCCCGCGGCAGAAGCCGGAATAAAACGACACGAAGCCCCGGACGGTATTCCCGCCCAGAAAATACTGCGTCACCGCCATAAATAAGCCCCTCCTGAGTTCTGGAATACCGGTAGTCTATGCGCGCCGGCCGCGGAATGTGCGCCATACGGCCGTCTTCGCGGTTTCAAGCCTTGACAGGACAGGTATAATATACGTATAATATCACCACATATGTTCGCCGGGAGGAGGTGTGCGCGATGGCGGAGGGCGTGAAGATCGCCGCAAGAAATCAGAAGGCCTTTCATGAATATTTCATCGACGAAAAATTCGAAGCCGGCATCGAGCTCACCGGCACTGAGGTCAAGTCCATCCGTCTCGGCACGCTGAGCCTCAAGGAGGCCTGGTGCCAGATCAAGGACGGGCAGCTCTATATCCGGCAGATGCATATCGCGCCCTATGAGCAGGGCAACATCTTCAACAAGGATCCGCTCCGTCCCCGCCGGCTCCTCATGCACAAGCGCGAGATCATGCGCCTGTTCGGCCGGGTCAAGCAGGACGGGTATGCGCTCATTCCACTCTCGGTGTACTTCCGCGGCAGTCTCGTCAAGGTCGAGGTCGCGCTGGCCCGGGGCAAAAAACTCTACGACAAGCGGGAGGACGCCGCGAAAAAAGACGCCAAGCGTCAGATCGACCGCGCAATGAAAGGACGGTAACCCATGGAAAATCCCATTATGACCATCACGATGGCAGACGGCGGCAGGATCGTCTGCGAGCTCTACCCCGAAAAAGCGCCGCAGAGCGTGCGCAACATGATCGCGCTCGCCAACAAGGGCTTCTATGACGGCCTGATCTTCCACCGGGTCATCTCCGGCTTCATGATCCAGGGCGGCTGCCCGAAGGGCACCGGCACCGGCGGCCCCGGCTACTGCATCAAGGGCGAGTTCAAGCTCAACGGCGTGAAGAACAACCTCAGCCACAAGCGCGGCGTGGTCTCCATGGCGCGTGCGCAGTCGCCCAACTCCGCGGGCAGCCAGTTCTTCATCATGCATGAGGACGGCGAGTTCCTCGACGGGCAGTACGCCGCCTTCGGCAAGGTGCTCGAGGGCATGGACGTCGTCGACAAGATCGCCGCGACGAAGACCGACGGCAACGACCGTCCGCTCACCGAGCAGAAGATCGCCTCCATCCGCGTCGATACGAAGGGCGAGGAATACCCCGAGCCCGACAAGCTCCGCGACCCCTACGGACGCGGATGACCGCGGCCGTCATCACCGGCGCGTCCGCCGGTCTCGGCGCGGAGTTCACGCGCCAGCTCGTGCGCGAATTTCCCGACATCGAAGAGTTCTGGCTCATCGCCCGCCGCGTGGGCAAGCTCGAAGAGCTGGCCCAGCAGTTCCCGGAGAAGAAATTCGTGTGCATCGGCCTCAACCTGCTCGACCCCAAGAGCTTCCGCTATCTCGGCGAAAAGCTGGCGGAGCAGAAAGCCGACGTGCGGCTGCTGGTCAATAACGCCGGCTGCGGTACCACGGGCAATATCGGCGCCTCAGCGTCGTCCGCCGATGTGATGCGCGTGGTCGACCTCAATGTCCGCGCGCTCACGATGGTGACGCAGACCGTCGTCCCGTTCATGACGCGCGGGGCGAAGATCATCAACGTCTCGTCCATCGCGGCCTTCTGCCCTACGCCCCGCATGACGGTCTACAGCGCGTCCAAGGCGTATGTTTCCGCGTTCACCGGCGGTCTTGCCGACGAGCTGCGGCCGAGGGGCATCACGGTCACCGCCGTCTGCCCCGGCCCCATGAAGACGGAGTTCTTCGACGCCGCGGGCGACCATGATCTGTTCGGCAACATCCCCTGGTGCGACCCGGTCAAGGTCGTCGTCGGGACGATCCGGGCAGCAAAAAAGGCCGGACGTTCTACACGCCCACGGCCTTCAACAAGTTCTATCGCTTCGTGGCCAAGATCCTGCCCATGAAGTGGATGATAAAAGCAACAAGAGTTTGATCGATTTTTCCAGCGATCCGCAGCGAGTTTTCGCTGCAATACGGGGCTGCACTGGTTTCGACGGGGGCAGTGAGGCTGGATAAGCGGGCGGAGGCGCCTGGCCTCCATAAAACGGGCAATTTTTCTAAATTAACTGACAACTCTAAAGTTGCTCTGGCTGCCTAATTAGGCAACCCGTCCTCCCCGGAAGGGCCGCGAGCCGGGCTTGGGCGTGACGAAGCGGCGTCCGTGAACGCAGTAAGCTTTGCCTGCGTCATGCATCATGAAGCTACCAAGGTGCGAAGAGTGTCTGTTCCCGCCGCACCGAGGGAATGTAAATAACAGACTGCGCCCGGAGAAAGTCCTGTCAAGTTGCTTTCGGACAGGGGTTCGATTCCCCTCAGCTCCACCATGTAAAAACAAAACCTGCAGTTGGTAAAACTGCGGGTTTTGTTTGCATATCAACGGACTTTCTGATTTTTTACGATTTTTAGCAGGAACGAAATCATAACATTTTATCGTAAAAAATAAGAGTTTATCAAAAACTATAAAGCCATGTGCTAATGGATTTGCTAATGGGCTTCGCCCTCTGGCTGCGGGGCAAACAGGCTGCGCATACGACGCAGATCATCCGTCTCGTCGGCCTCTGCGATGTGCGTGTAGATCTTGTGCATGGTCTGATTGTCGGCCCAGCCGCCCCAGACCATACACTGTAACTCGCTGACGCCGGCATGGTGGCAGAGGGATGCGAAGGAGTGCCGCAGGCCGTGGATAGAGATATCCGTCACACCGGCCTCAATGCAGTCCATGTGCAGGTGCTTTTGCAGATACGACGGATTGATTCCGGCTGCCGTCTCGCCGGTCAGATCTTCGGCCAACTCCCGGACGCGGTCGATCATGATCGGGATATTCCGCTGGCTGCTTTCGTTTTTGTTTTCGTCCTTTCGGGTCCAGCCATCTGACCCCATGACGACTGCACCGGATACGCGAATCAGCCCGTGCTGCAGGTCAATGTCCTGCGGGCGCACGGCGAAGATCTCCGAACTGCGCAGCGAGTGCAGACCCAGCAGGATTGCCAGTTCCTCCGGGCGGCCCTTGATGGTTTGCAGCAGCGGCGGTATCTCATTGTACCGCAGGAACGGCGTAGGCTTTTTGATAATCTGCGGGATCTTGATCTCCGGGACAGACAGCTTTGCGTACCGCAGCGAGGCCGCAACGAGCCCCCATGCGTTCTTGATGGTCTTCGCGGTGACGTGCTGCAGCTCCTCATCAATGACTTCCTGCCAGTCCTTTACCTGCTGCGGCTTCTGATTCATAAGCCCGGCAAAACGGTCTTTCCGGTATCGCTTGTATCCGAGGATCGTCGACGGCGAGGTTTTAGCTGGGCGCGCCGCAATGTAGGCATCCACCAGCTGGCCAACGGTCATATCGGACTTCGACTTGATCTGCCTGCCAGCCAGATGCGCGGCCTTGATCTCCATAGCAGCCTGCGTACACTCGCGCGCCGAAGGCCTCGTGATGGAGATACTTTCCCCGCCGAGGCGCAGCTGGATGAAGTAGCTGCCGGATTTCAGCTTGCGGGGTTTCGGCGTTTTCAAATGGGCCCCACCTCCATCTGCTCAATGAACGCGGCGCGGATCCAGCCGACGTTGGGGTTGCACAGGTCGACCAGCAGGGCAAGCAGAGCAATCAGCACGATCGCCGATAATATCCAGAGCTGCACGTTCTTGCGCTTGAGATCCTTTTCATAGATCGCGTTTACGCGCTCCGCATTCTCCAGCTGGAGCCGCAGGCGCTCGACTTCGGATGTGTCGTCCTCCGTTTGCGCGTCCACCCCGAAATGCTCATCCATGGATACGCCGAGCGCCGCGCAGATCGGCCCGACCGTATCGACGGACGGGCTTTTTGTTTCACCGCGCAAAAACTGCCCGACAGTATTGACGGACAGCCCGGATTCGTCCGCGATATCCTGATTCGTCTTTCGCGGCTGCATTGTTGCCTTGGCCTCCCGGCACGTTTCCCACAAATTTTCCGACAAAAACCATCCATCCGTATGTAAAAGCTACGCTTATGGTAGCGGATTTCTGAGTAAAACCCATCCTGAGTGCTTTACAAAACCATCCTATATTTGACATGATTTAAGTACAGACGGCTCCCAGTCGCCTGCGCAGATAAAAAGCCCGCGCCGGTGTTCGGCAACCGGCACGGGCAACCCCAAACAAAAGGTCAGCTAACCAAGCCGGGGAACAAATTCACAACGATATAAAAGATAATGCAGAGAACAGCGACACCAATTAAAATATTGCGGCGAGTCCGGCGTCCGCTCTTCCGAATTTCCTGGCACCGCTCTGCTTCCTCCGGCGTAGGTGCTTGCGATTTGGATGCCGTGGCGGCAAGAGCGCCGAAGGCGATTGCGGTCCACAGAGAGCTTTGCAGCTTTCGCTTTCGGCCCTGCTTCGTGGTTGGGATGCCGGTTGCACGTGCAATCTTTTGCTTTGCAGATGTGATGCCCAGTGCTCGGTTCCAACTGAAACCAGGGATGATGGATTTCCGTTTAGCCATAACAGCCTCCTACGGATTGCAATCCTTACACGGCGTATAGCGGGCGGCGGCTTCAGCGCGGGGGCCGGTGAATGTGGTGCGGTTGGCGCTGCTCATCTGATCGATGTGGTAGCAGCCTACGCGATGGAAGACGCCGGTTGACGTATTGACGATAAACGTATCAGATGCGCCGGAGATCTCCGGGACATCCGCGGGGAGCGTGCCGGGGATAAAGGAGACGAAGTTGCCGATGATCGGTTCCAGCGGCTCGGTATCGAGCGGATCGCCGCCGATGCTGCCATAATATGCAGCTGCGGCCTCGGACTGCTCGGCCTCGGTGTATTCTCCGCTGCCGGAAAACGCGGGATCCGGAGCAGGGAGAACGGCCGCGTCGGCGGCTGCCTGCAGCTCTGCGGGCGAGGCTTTGTAGGAGCGGACAGAGGAGATCGTGTCCGCCAGATTCAGCAGGCCGATCCAGCCGGCAACGGCAAGCGCGCAGCATACGACGACCATCAGCGCCCTGCGCCAGACGCGGTTCATGTCAACCCCTCCATTTTATCGAGCAATTTTTTGTTAATTTCTTCTCTTGCGTAATTCGAACGAGTGTTCTAAAATAAAAGCATCCTCACCGGAAGAAAGGACGGACAGCCATGGAAGACCTGCTTGAGCGCTTACATAAACTATCCGACGAAAATCTTGACCGGCTCATTGCTTACCTTGCTGCTCTAAATACTCCAGATACCGCAGAGCCTCAGTCTGCCTGTCTTCCGGAAGCGAACGAATAATATCATACGCCTTTTGGGCCTTGTCAGCGTGAAGCTCGGCAGGGCCCCTTTTTATTTGCACATCCAGCAACTCGTCTGCCGACACATTCAGGATCGACGCCAACTGCATGATTGCATCCGGGCCAGGGGTAGCGTCTCCACGCTCCCACTTTCCTACAGCTTGTGCCGAGACGAATAGTTTTTCAGCGATTTCTCGCTGGCTGAAACCGGCTTTTTTTCGCGCTGCGCGAAGGTTATCACAAAACATAAGCATCACCTATAAAAATATTACAACTAATAGTTGTAGCGTGCAATAAAAAACCTCTTGACAGCAACTAAAAGTAGCGCTATAATGCAAATACAACCTAAGGTTGCGAATGGAGGTGAGCACAACGAGAGGTTTAAGGCGTAGACGTGTGAGTGCGGGCCTGTCGCAAAACGAACTTGCTGCACGCGTGGGTGTAAGTTATCAGGCCGTGGGCAAGTGGGAGCGTGGAGACGGATATCCGGCGGCCGCATTGCTTCCGCTGCTGGCCAATGCTTTGAGCTGCACGATCGACGATTTGTACAGAGAGGAGGACACACCAGATGGGCAAGGACAACAAGAGCAAGCTGCATGTTGAGATCGGCATTGATGGCATTTCCAACAGCATTGCTCATGTGCAGGGCAGCTACTTGGACTTGCTAATCGCAGCGACTTATATCATCAATGTCATTTACCGCGCGGTTTGCGAGGGCGGCCACGGCGAGAAATTCAAGCGCGACATTTGCAAGTACTTGAATGATGGCGACAGCGTGGTTTGGCGCTCAGGAGGGCAAGCGCATGGCGAAGGCTAAGGTCGACCGGAACACTGACTATCTGCTCCGGATGCGGATCCGCGGCGAGATGGCCGCGCAGCATGTATCGATCGAGCAGGCCTGTACCTACGCGATGGTCAGCCAGGCGACGCTGTACCGGCTGATGGATTCGCCGACACGGTACATGGATAGGACGCTGCGGCTTTTGCGGTGTTTGACGGTGCCAATCGAGGATGTGCGTGAGGCAATCGCATATCCATGGTGACATGGTATCAAGTTTGACCGGCATGGGCAAGGCCGAGGCGGCCCCGGTGCCGGGTGCATGGCGGCGGAAATGCTGCCGATGGAGGTATGGATGCAGCAGAATATTTACCGGGCGGCGCGGATATCCCGCGGATTGACGCAGGAAGCCGCCGCAGCAAAGATCCCGATCAATGTGCGCAGTTTGCGCGAGTATGAATCCGGCGAGCGTGTGCCCAATTCTGACACTGTCGTTCGTATGTCGGAGATCTACGACGCGCAGTATCTGTGTTACCAGCACCTGCGGCAGACCAGTGAGATTGCGCAGCGTCTGATCCCGGACGCCGGAGATCTGGCTTTGCCGGAAGCAGTCTTGCAGCTGCTGGACGCGGTCTATGCGTTCGCGGACAACAAGACGGACCGGCGTCTGATCGCCATTGCCAGAGACGGCGTGATCGACGAGCAGGAGCGGCCGGAGTATGACCGGATCGTGGAGGATCTGCAGGACATCATCAAGTACGCAATGGCTGTAACATACCGCCAGTGATAGGCGTTCCGTCCTATCTCGCAGGAAGGAGGTATGGACATGTTCCGAGCATTCAACAATGCGCTGATCCTGGGCGGGCTTGCGTTCATCGCGGTCGTGCTCCCGGTTTTGGCCAACTACAGTATGATCTGAGGTATTTTTATGGTTCCCAATAAATTCGACGGTTATGACATCCTGCTGCAGTCCAAGGTGTCACCGGGCCGGTATATCGTCCTGGGTACGCGCAGCAAGATCGACCACGCGACGTTCATCTACGACGAGCAGACGGAGCAGTTTACAAAGGGCTGCTATTTTGGCTCCATCAAGCGAGCCTGCAACAACTATACGATCCGGAAGGACGGGGAGACACGTGCCTATCAGAATAAGCTCCAGAAAGCAAAAAAATGACCGCACAGCCGCTGGAACAGCTGCACGGTCACTGTCACCCGATAAGGGCAACATGAAAGCATCTATATCTTACCATGAGTTTCTCTAAAATGCAAGGGGCGGAGGTGATGATTTTTGGCAGAAAAACAGGTGCGGGCCTACTGGGCAAATATCCCGGCCCCGGTGCTCTATGACGATGCGCTGAGTGCGAACGCGAAGCTGCTCTATGGCGAGATCACGACGCTCATGCACTTCGTCGGAAAAGAGGGCTACTGCGACGCCAGCAACCAGGAGCTGGCCGAGGGGCATAAGTGGAACGCGAAGTCTGTCAGCCGGCTGGTAGCTGCGCTGGCGGGCGCCGGATACATCGTGATCCAGCTGTCGAACGACCCCAAAACGGGGGCCACGATGCGGCGGATCTATCAGACTTTGCCGCTACCCCCCTCCGCAGAATTGCGGAGACCCCCCTCCACCGAAAAGTCCACCCCCCCTCCGCAAAAAAGTGGAGGTATATATAATGATTTAGATAATATACAAGATAAACCCCCTAAAGCCCCCCAAGGGGGGCAGCGCCCTAAAAAGCGCAAAACAGAGCCGAAGGCGACCGCCGACTGGAAGCCGGAACGTTTTGAGGGCTTCTGGAAGTTCTATCCCCGCGGAGAGGGGAGACAGGCCGCAATCCGGGCCTGGGATAAGCTCCAGCCGGACGACAAGCTGATCGACCACATTGCCGTCTGTCTCAAGCGGCAGATGATGTCTGAGGAGTGGCGGCAGGGCATTGGTATCCCGCATGCCTCGACGTATCTCAACCAGCAGCGCTGGACGGATGAGGAACGGCAGCCGGTCCCGCCTGCACCCTCGCACGTGGTCAGCACGGAGGGTACGCGATGGCTGTAGACAGATCTGCGCTGGATCAGCAAAACCTGCTGGACGCGCAGGCGTCCGTCCTCGGCTCCATGCTGATCGACAGCCGCTGCGTCGGCGCGGTGCTGGCCGAAGTCCGGCCGGACTACATCACGCAGCCGACATACCGCATGATCTTCGACGCGATCACGCACCTGTATGCCGACAACCGCAAAATCGACGCGGTCACGGTGCTGGCCGAGGTCACGGGCGGCGGGAAGAACACCGCCATGTATGATCTCGTGGCCAGGCTGATGCAGGTCACGCCGACGGCAGCCAATGCGGGCGAGTATGTGCGGATCCTGAAGCAGCGGGCACGGCTCATGAGCCTCAAGGATCTTGCGTCCGAGATCCTCAGCGCGGAATCTGAGGATGATATCGCGCAGCTGCTTGACCGGGCCAACGCGATCATGGTCAGCCGCCCCGGCGTCCGGACGGCGACGATGGCCGAAGCGTATCAGGAATTCTTCGCCCGGCACGATCCGGACGTCAAAAAGGAGTATCTGCGCTGGGGCATCCAGGAGCTGGACGACGCGATCTATGCAGGGCCGGGCGATATGGTCGTCATTGGCGGCTATCCCTCGGACGGCAAGACCACCTTTGCCCTCAGTACGGCCTTTCGCATGGCCGGGAAAAAGAAAGTCGGCTTTTTCAGCTACGAGACCGACAAAGACAAGCTTTATGACCGCATAGTTGCGTCCGTCGCGCAGATCGGGCTGGCAAAGCTCAAGCTGAACGCGCTCAACGCAAACGACTGGGACACGATGGCGGCCATTGGAAAGCAGCTCGCCGAGCCGAAGCTCCAACTGATCGAGGCCAGCGGCATGACCGTGCAGGACATTCGCAGTTGGGCGCTGTCGCGGCATTTTGACCTGATCGTGGTCGACTACCTGCAGAAGATCAAGCCGGTCCGGTCGACGCGCTACGCCAGCGACTACGAAAACGTCTCGCAGATCTCCAGCGACCTGCAGCAACTCGGTAGACAGACGGGCATCCCCATCATCGCGCTTTCGCAGCTGTCGCGGCCGGAACGCAACAAGAGCGGCAAGATCCCGCCGCCGACGCTCTCGTCGCTGCGCTCATCCGGCCAGATCGAGCAGGACGCGGATGTGGTCATGCTCCTGTACCGCGAAGACCAGGACTCGCCAAACAGCCGCCGCCTGCTGCGCGTGGCAAAAAACAAGGAAGGCGAGAGCAATATCGGGGTCAAGCTGGACTTTGACGGCCAGACACAGACCTTCCGCCGCAGCTCCAGTCAGCCGCAGCATGGCTCCATGCCGCAGCCCACGAAGCCGCGGTATCAGCAGGCGTCCATGAAGCCGGGCGAATGGGGGCCTATCGATATCCCGGATTCGGAAATTCCATTTTGAAAAACGGAGGACAACATGAAAGCAATTTGTATTATGAACCTGAAAGGCGGCGTCGGCAAGACAATCACCGCCGCAAACATGGCTGCGATCCTCGCGCGTGACCACGGCAAAAAGGTGCTGCTGGTCGACTGTGACAGCCAGTGCAATCTGACGTGGTTCGTCGGCCCGGAAGAGGGGTGCTGCACCCTGTCGGAACTGCTGACTGATCCGGTCTATCCGGAGTACGAGAGTTACATATCATGGACAGCCATGTCCGCAGGCGTCGACATTCTGCCGGCGGATGCGTCCCTGATGGCCCTCGATGCGTCGCAGCTGCTGGCTGCGCCCGGCGAAGGGCGCGTTCACGCGCGGGCGCTGTCCGATCTGGTCGACGCGGTCCGCGAAGACAAAGCGTATGATTTTGTGATCTTCGACTGCCCGCCGGCATTCAACGCAGCGGCGGCCTGCGCACTTCGCGCGGCGGATGAAGTCATCATCCCGATCAAGCTGGACGCCTTTGCTCTGCTCGGCATGGACAACCTGCTTGCGCAGATCAAGAATATGCAGCGCATCAATCCCAAGCTCCGGCTGGCCGGTGCGCTCATCACCATGCGGACACGGGCGGACGGCGTTGACGCCGCCGAGCAGCAGCTGCGCAGTGTGCAGGGCCTGCCGGTGTTCCAGCGCGTGATCCGCCGCAGCGGCAAGGTTGACGGCTCGACCTTCGACCGGTCTCCGATTACGGTTTTCTCCCCCAAGTCTGCGACCGGCATCGATTACCGCCGCTTCGTCCGCGAGTATCTGTCGCAGGAGGGATTGATCAATGGCTAAGGGCTTTGATATCACCTCGCTGTTCGGAGACGCCGCAGCCGTGTCCAAATCGGACATTGACCGAACGGTCAAAATGATCGACATTGACCAGCTGCAGGCCAACGAAAAAAACTTTTACAAGGTCGGCAAAAAGGATCTTGACGATCTCAAGAGCAGCATTGAGATTTCCGGCATTCTCGACCCGCCGAGCGTCTGCAAGGCGGACGGCGATAAATACCGCATTATCTCCGGGCATCGCCGATGCGAAGCGGTGCGGCAGCTGGTCAAGGAGGGTCGCAAGGATCTGCGCATGGTTCCCTGTTTCATCCGCAGCCCGCAGAGCGCGGAAATGGAGGAACTGGAACTGATCTGGGCGAACGCCACATCGCGCGTTCTGTCCTCGCCGGAGCTGGCCCAGCAGGCCGCCCGCGTGGAGGAGCTTTTGTATCAGCTCAAGGAGCAGGGCGTGGAATTCCCCGGCCGGATGCGCGACCACGTCGCGCAGGCCTGCAAGATCAGCCGGACGAAGCTGGCGAATCTGCATGCCATTCAGACAAACCTCCGGGCGCCGCTGCTCGATATGTGGCGCAAGGGAACGCTCAACGATGCGCAGGCGCTGGAGCTGAGCCGGCTCGACGGCGGGCTACAGGATCGGCTGGCAGGGCTGTTCCCGCGCATGAGCAAGGACGATCTCCCGGCGTCTGCAATCATCCAAAAAGTCGGAGAGTGCGCAAAAGGCGGGGCAAAGTGGCAGGCCTGTTCCGGTACATGCCCGGCTGGCGATGGTCTTGCCTGCCCGACCGCTCGCGGAGACGCATTCCTGCGGCACGATTTGGGCCATTACTACGATATGTGCCAAGGCTCAAAATGCTGCTGGACCTGCCGCTATGGCCGCACGGCCAGCGGATACAATGCTTGCGACAGTATGTGCAGCCGTGCGAAAGCGGCACGCACTGCGGCCAACCAGCAGCAAAAAGACAAAGAGGCCGCAGCGCGGGAAAAGGCCGAAGCTAAAGTCAAACAGGCGTTTATTACCGATGCAAAACGGTATCTTGCCGCTGCTGATGCTGCCGGGCTGCCGGAAAACACGCGGATTGATCTGACATCCTATTCGGGTGCAACGGTCAAGCAACTGCGCAGCTGGGCGGTAGGAAAGGATCTTGAGCATCGCAGCTTTTCCCGCAACGATCTGGAACCCCGCTTTGTCGACGTGGCCAAGGTATCCAAGCAGCTGCAGTGCTCCGCGGATTATATCGTCGGCAACATAGACCAGCCGTGGCCGGTCGTTCCGCTGTCGGAAACGCTTGAATCCGACCAGCCGCCGAAGTGGCGCACCGGAAAGCCGCCTGCATCCGGCTACTACTGGTGCAGCTTTGACTGCGGCGGCACTGTGCTGCATTCCGACGCAGTCTATGACGCCGTATTGGGTGTGTGGCATTTCCGGGCCGGTGGCGCACAAATTGATTCAGTCTGCACTAGTTGGGTGCGGCTGCCGGAGGAGGACGACGCATGATAAAAGATCGAAACGACATGGTCGATCTTATGGTCGAGCTGCTGGAAAACGAACTCTCCGAACCAGATTATATCCCGACTGCCCGCGGGCGTGAAATCATCAACGAGATCGCCGACTACGCTGAGGGCACAAAGCTTTTTGCGGCAAGCGGATCTCGCGGCACGTACATACAGGGGTGGAGCTACTCGGCGTTGTTTGCGCATCTGCTGGATCGGTGTGAGAATGCGCCGACGGTGTTCCATCTGGCCGCAAGTGTGATTCTGCTCATGCCTTTCATCCGAAGAAAACTTATGGAATTGGAGGTGTCCAGATGGCAACTGATGAAATCTTGTGCGCACTGGACGCACTCGCGGTTCAGACAGGCAGCCTTGCCTGTCTGGGCTGTGGCCACGAGCATAACTGCGGCATTCACGGCTGCGCGATCATTCGCGCAGCAGGAACAACAATCAGAGAGTTGATCGCCGAAAAAGGGCGGCTGAAGCGACGGATCCGCTTCCTTCAGGCAATGTCGGTTCCTGGCACGCTGCCGGAAAGGAGAGATGATCCATGAGCGACGCATATATCCGCCGCTCGGCGGCAATTGGTCTGATCCGACGACACATTGGAGACTTGCAGACATCTCGGGAGGAAAGTCTGATTGCATGGGTTATCAGCACTCTACGCACCATGCCCGCCGCCGACGTTGCGCCTTTTGCAGCCGAGGCGAACGGAAAGGAGAAGATGGATGACACGTAAACGGTTTATCAAGCTATGTATGGGACGGCTACATTTGTCACGCAATCAGGCAGCGGCAGCCGCAGAATCCAGAGGGCTTACGTATCATATGCTGCGAATGGCCATATCGATGCAAGAGTGTGCGCAGGCCTTTGCTCGAATGTCCTGCTTGGTGGCGCATGTGGACTCCGGCACGGAAATTCGCTACCGGCACGTCAAGAGCGTCCGCGATGGAGTGATCGAGTATGATGAGTAAGCGAGCCGCAAAGGTAGCATCCATGGGCGACGCAAGATTTGCAGTTGAGTGGGAAAGTAGGGCTTGTACAGTCGGCCAAAGGAATGGATATTTCCATTGCTGGGAGCGCCGCATCTGCGGCGATCAAATCCAAGTTGTCGGAATTGTTGAGTTTTCTGACTGCGTCAAACGAGTTGACCCGGAGAGCATTGCTTTTCGTGATGAGACAAACGCACTTCTGTGTACCTTGGATCGCTTCGGGGTTCCGCATGATGGGTGACGATACAAAGCGCGTCGTGATCCGCATCAAGCGGCACATTCCCATCTACCCGCATCTGGCTCCCGCGGTCGGTGAGATCGTTGTGGCAGACAGGCTGAATGACCCGTACAGCAACAGATACTTTTATGTCCTCCAGCGGGCCGGCAAGCGCGTAATCATCCGACCGGACGAATGCGTGGAGATCTCACCGGCGGAAGCGTGGCCTGAGCTGTCCGTTTCCGGTCGTTGGGCGAGACTGCACCGGGAGCAATCACGGGAGGCCGCGCGGCGAAGCTATTACAGGAGGAAACAGAAAAAATGAGACGACGGTACATCAAGCGGCTCATGGCGCTCGGCATCCAGCGCAATGAGGCGGCAGATCTGTGGATGCGGTATGGCAGGCAGCTCTGGCCGCCGAGGCTGGCGCTGCCCGGACGGTAAAGGAGGAACGGCATGATTATTGAGATTCTGACACTGGCGGCGCTGATCGAGTGGATCGTGGTGGGTGTGCTTGTTGTTAAAAGCATTCGCAGCGCGTGCAGAAAGATCTGCGTTGTGGGCGATACGATGCTGGGAGAGATGCAGTCCGGAGGTGCAGACGATGGCTGATTTTATGACGCGCATGGATGAGGTCAGTCGCAACGGTATGGCCAATGCGTTTGACGCCGGAGTGCAGAAGGGCGCGGATCTGATCCTGTGTGCGCTGGCGCTCGAATTCGGATTCGGGCCTGAACGAATGCGGCGGCTTGCGGCCAAGGTCGCGGAACTTGACGACGCGCACCGGGCCGCATGGAATGGAAGCGAAGAGGCGGACTTCCACAAGGAACGGATTGATTCCGTCCTTCGGATCGCCTGCGGCGACGCCTTCGTCCCCTTCGATCTGCGCAACGAGTTTATTCTGCCGACGAATTATGGCAAGCCGGCGCGGCAGCATAAGCGCAGGCGCTGACAATCTGATATCAACCGGCTGTTATATTTCATGGACTTATGGCAGCAGCTGCTTGCCATGGCAGCTGCTGCGGGGAACGGGCCGGTTTGATATAGGCTCGCCGCGTCCCCCTACGCGGCGAGCCAACACAAAACAGGAGGTGATCGCGATCCCCTATTCGCGCACGATCAAAGAGATCTATGCCGGGCCGTGCTACCGCGCGATTGACAGCGCATCGATCCGGCCGCCGACCGGGCGACGCTCCGGCCGCGCCGATGAGACGGCGCCATACCAGCAGTATCTCAACGACAAGTCATCCGTGCAAAAGCTGGAGCATCTGATCGAGGCAAACTTCACACTGGACGATCTGTTCGTTACCACGACCTATGCGGATGATTTCCTGCCGCCGAACTATGATATCGCCGCCCGGCGGCTGCGCGCATTCTTCGCGCGGTATCGCCCGGCGCGCAAAGCGCGCGGTCTGCCCTTTGATTATGTGTATGTCATAGAGGGCGAGCACGGCGACAAGCGTATCCATCATCACATGATCCTGCCAGCGGACGGCGGCAATGCAGAGCTGATCCGCGAGCTGTGGCGATACGGCAGCATGGATATCGAGACAATCCGGCAGTTTGGCCTGCGGCCGATCCGCGGCAGTCCGTCTCTGCAGCTGTCCGAGTATATAGAGATGTTCGGCCCGGACAAAGGCCCGGGACACTATGAGATCGACTGCTATCATAAGGTCGCGATGTACATGACAAAGGAGCCGCGCAAGACTGGCCGGGCCAGATGGCAGGCGCGGATGTACACACCATCAAAGGGACTTGTGCAGCCCGTCGTGCTGGAGCGGTCGCTGGAGCCAGGCGAACGATATGAGCCGCCGGATAATGTTGTGCAGCTGTCAGCCGAACGCAAGGACAACCGGTACGGCGACTTTGGATATACCTTCGGCTGGGTCAAAAATCAAACCGGGATAAACATTTTCGGCTCGAAACAATCAATAAATAACGGAAAGGGTGGATAAAAGTCTTGCAAAACAAAACTGTGCGTGATATACTGTTGGTGTCAGCGGATGACAAGCTGATCTGCCCACTATGCGGCAGGCCGACGCAGCAGCGAGTGCTGCCGACATCCAGGCTGATCGACTTCCCGCTTTACTGCAAGCACTGCAAAAAAGCGACAGTCGTAAACGTGAATACGAGCCAGAGCCAAAGCCAACGTGCTAGTGCCAGCGCCAAATGATTTGACCATGATGGTCGGATCGTTTGGCGCTTTTGTTATGCAGCCGAGGTGATAGCCGGCTGGCAGATGCGTCGCGATCCGTTCAGGGTCACGGCGCTTTTCTTTTTGCCGATGGATTACAAGAGCAAGCGATGGCTGGCGCTTCGGGCGCGCGTCCTTCGCCGGGACAAAGGCCTGTGCCGTGAGGCGCTGCGGTATGGCCGGCGCGTCGAGGCAACGACGGTGCATCACGTCTACCCGGTCGAGGATTACCCGGAGCTGCAGTGGGCCGAGTGGAATCTGATCTCGGTCAGCCAGCAGGCGCACAACAGCTTCCACGATCGGTCGACCGGGAAGCTGACGCCGGCCGGGTTGGCCTGGCAGAAACGAGTATCCCCCCCTAGAAAATCAAAAACGGAAAGGACCCAGATCACCGGGCTGGGGGACTCTTTCCGACGGACGGAAAATAACGGGAGGGGGTAAGCGACAAGAAAATACGCGAGCAGGATGCGCGCGCAAACGACGCGGGCGCGCGTGTCCCGGGTCATCCGGTTTCCCCAGGCGCGGGGTTATTCTCTCCACCTCCGCCTGGAACGCATGGTGAATCCTCTACCAGCCTGGGCGCGGCTTTTCGGCCGCGCTTGGGGAAACCGGATGACGGAATCCGAGGTGATCAACAGTGGCCAGAGAGGACATGATTCGCGCCGACATGCAGGCCGTCGGCACTTACAACCAGATTTTTGAGCCGACGATCAAGCAGCTGGCCAAGACAGAGCGCGAGCTCAGTCGCGCGGAGAAGGCTTGGAAAAAGGCGGGCGGCCTGATGGTCGCAACTCTGACCAACAAGACTGGCGGCGAGTACACAGCAAAGGACCCGAACTGGACGGTCGTTGAAAACCTCCGTGCGACGGTCACGGGGCTGCGCAATCAGCTGGGTCTGACGCCGACCGGCCTGAATAAGGCCCGCAGCAAGCAGACCGTGAGCCAGGACAAAACAAAGATCGAGCAGCTGCTTGACGATGCGCACGATTATGCCGTCGAGCACGCGGCGGAGTATCAGCGCGACGTTGACACATACGTCGACAAGGTGCTCAGCGGTGAGATCGTCGCCTGCGAGTGGATCGTGCTGGCCTGCCGCCGATATCTCAACGATCTGGCGTCCTGCCGGTGGGACTTCCGGCCGGAACCGGCCTGCGAGATCATCGCGATCATCGAGACGACGCTTTGCCACCAGCAGGGGGAGTTTCTGGACGCGCGGCCGCTGCGCGGCACACCGTTTTATCTGCTTCCCTATCACAAGTTTATTTGCTTCAATGTCATGGGCTTTTATCTCAAGGGCACCAGTGAGCGCCGATTTAAAGAAGCCCTTGACTTTATCCCCCGAAAAAACGTCAAGACCACATTTGCTGCATCGCTGGCGTGGGCGCTGGCCCTGTATGAGCGCAGATCCGGCTCCAAGGTCTATGAGGTCGGCGGCGCGCTCAAGCAGGCGCTCGAAGGCTTCGATTTTTTGAAGTATAACGTCAACCGGCTGGGCGTGACCGTCAAGGAGGATGCGGAACGCGGCCTGCGCATCACGGACAACAATATGGAGCACTCCATTGTCGGCGATATCGGCGACGGCTTTATTTCCATCAACGCGCTGGCCGCGAACCCGGACAAACAGGACTCCTTTAATGCCAACATCGTCATCTGCGACGAAGCGCACGTGTATAAGTCGCCGAAGCAGTTTCAGAAGCTGCGTGACTCGATGAAGGCTTACACGAACAAACTCTGCATCATTATCTCTTCCGGCGGCGCGAACGCACTCGGCTTTCTGGCGAAGCGTGTGGAGTTTTGCAAGAAGATCCTCGACGGGACGATCAAGGACCCGTATGCGGATGAGATTTTTATCTTTATCGCGCAGGCCCCGACCAACGAGAACGGCGACGTTGACCTGCTGGACCCAAAGGCGCTGGAGGCCGCAAGCCCCGGCTGGGGCTACAGCATCCGCCCGCAGGCGATGATCAACGACGCCGCGCAGGCTGAAGCCGATCCGCAGCTCCGCCCTGAGTTTTTAAATACCTCGCTCAACATCTTCACGGCCGCGCTGCGTGCCTGGTTTGATATTACGGAGTGGCGAAAGTCCGACGCGAAATACAACTGGACGCTGGCGCAGCTCGCACGCCTGCCGATCAAATGGTACGGCGGCGCTGATCTTTCCAAGATGCACGACCTGACGGCCTGCTGCCTGTTCGGCCATTACAAGGGCGTTGACATCATCATTCCGCATTGCTGGTTCCCGCGGCCTGCCGCGGAGATCAAGGCGAACAAGGATCAGATTCCGCTGTTTGGCTGGAAGGACGACGGCTGGCTGGACATGACCAACGACAAGGTCACGAACTACAGTGACATTGTCCGCTGGTTCAAAAAACGCCGCGGCGAGGGCTTTAGGCTGCGCCGCATCGGCCATGACCCGAAATTCTGCCGCGAGTATTTCGTCGAGATGAAAAAGGAGCATTTCCCGGTCAAGGCGCAGATGCAGACCTTTATCCTCAAATCCGAGGGGTTCCGCTATCTCGAAAAGTCCGCGAAGCAGGGTACGCTCTACTATATGCACGCGGAGCCGATGGAGTATTGCGTGCAGAACGTCGCCGGTGTTGAAAAGGCTGACGACATGGTGCAGTACCAGAAAATCGAGCCGAACTTGCGCATAGACGTGTTTGACTGCGCGGTCTTCGCGGCCTGCGCCTATCTGAATGATCTGAGCGAGAGCAGCAAGGGCGCTGGCTGGTACAGCAGTGCCCAGCATGAAACGGAGGCTGATGCCGATTGAAAGTGAAACCGCAGCGCCGCAGCGCTGCAAGCGACCAGTCCTGCCTGCAGTGGCTGGTGTCCAATTCTGACACGCTGGCTGTGACAGGGTACCGGCGGCTGGTTGACAGCCCTGATGTTCTGGCAGCGGTCGGAGGGCTGGCGGATATCGTCAGCAACGCGACGATTCAGCTGTTCCGCAACGCAGAGAACGGCGACATTCGCGTCCGCAATGAACTCAGCCGGTTCGTCGATATTCATCCATGGCGGTACGGCGGCCGAAAGGACTGGGTTGAATGGATCGTTGAAACAATGCTTCTTTCCCCGTGCGGCAGCGCGTTCGTCCTGCCGCAGACGCAGGGCGGCCTACTGGTCGACCTGACCCCGATGCCGGGCGCGACAGTGGCCAGCGCGGACGGCGGCCTGACCTACTTTGTGACGTGGCGCGGAAAGGTGTACGACCCTGCTGATGTGCTGCACTTTAAGTACAGGCCCGACCCGGATCAGCCGTGGCTTGGGCTTGGCCTCCGGGCAAGCCTGCGGGACGTGACCGGCAACCTCCGGCAAGCGTCCGCCACGAAAAAAGGCTTTATGTCCGACAAATGGAAGCCGTCCGTCATCGTCAAGGTCGACGGCCTTTCCGACGAATTTTCGGACGAAGCGGGCCGCAAGCGGCTGATGTCCGAGTATCTGCAAAACTCCGAGGCCGGCGCGCCGTGGATCATTCCGGCGGAACTTATGGATATCCAGCAGGTAAAACCGCTGAGCCTTTCGGATCTTGCGCTCAAGGACGGCGTCGAACTGGACAAACGGGAGGTCGCAGCAATCGTCGGTGTGACGCCGTATATGCTGGGCGTCGGCAACTACTCCGACGCCGACCACAACCACATGATCCGGACAACGGCGACGTCCATCGCGAACATTATCTGCTCGGAGCTGACGCGCAAGCTGCTGCTGTCTCCGGACTGGTATTTTAAGATGTCCGTCCGCCGACTGTACAGCTACACGCTCAAGGATCTGGCCGATGTTTCCACCGGCCTGTACGTCAAGGGCATTATGAGCGGCAACGAAAGCCGCGACTGGCTGGATCTATCCCCGGTAGACGGGCTGGATGAGCGCGTTATCCTTGAGAACTACATCCCGGCCAATATGATTGGCAATCAGAAAAAATTGGAGCAAGGAGGCGAAGGCAATGGCGAATGAGCGCACTGCGCGCCAGATCCGCAGCTGCTCGCAGCAGTTTACCACCCGCGAAGCAGCTGACGATCTTTATATCGAAGGCTATTTTGCCGTCTTTAACTCGGAGTATCCGCTCTGGGAGGGCGCAAGCGAGATCGTCAAGCCCGGCGCTTTTGACACCAGCGTTTCCGGTGATGTTCGCGCCCTTATCAACCACGATACTACGCTTGTGCTCGGCCGCACGAAGTCCGGCACGCTGACACTGCGGCAGGATACCCGCGGCCTGTGGGGATCCGTCAAGATCAACCGGCAGGACAGCTCGGCAATGGATCTGTACGCACGGGTCCAGCGCGGCGACGTCGATCAGTGCAGCTTTGGCTTTGAAATCAAGCGCGAGACCTTTGTCGATCTCGGCGGCGGCAAGTATCGCTGGGAAATCGAGGAGGTCGACCCGCTGTATGAGGTGAGTGTCTGCACATTCCCGGCGTACACCGAAACGAGCGTATCGGCCAGAAAGCAGGATCTGGAGGAAATCAACCGGCGCCGCTGCGAAGCATGGCGCGCGTCGGCAAGAAAGAAACTTGGAGGTAACAATGGCACTTAAAATCTTGAGACGCCAGCAGGATCTGCGCAGTATGCAGGCGCAGATGGAAACACTGGTCAGCGAACGCGACGCCTTCGCGGCCCGCGAGCATGAGCTTGAGGCGGATATTGCTGCCGCGCAGACCGAAGAGGATCGCGCCGCTGTCGATGCCGCCATCGACGAATTTGAGCAGCAGCGCAACGCAAACGTCGTGGCCGTCGCAGAGCTGCAGACCCGCATTGACGCAACGACCGAAGAAATCCGCAGCCTTGAGGCTGCCCAGACGCCGCCTCCGGCGGCAGGCCAGCCGGCAGCACCGGCAGCAGAAAGGAGTAATAACACCATGCCCATGACCAACCCCGAGCGCCGTTGGCTCGGCCTGACCTACCAGGAGCGCGACGCTCTGCTGCAGGCCCCCGAAACCCGCGATTTCCTGTCCAATATCCGTGCCCTTCGCATGTCGCAGCGCAGCGTCAGCGGCGCAGAACTCGGTATCCCCGACAATCTGCTGCCGCTCCTGCGTGATCTGACCTATCAGTCGTCCCGCGTCCTGCCGCACATTTCCGTGATGGCCGTTGGCGGCACCAGCCGCCAGAACATTGCAGGCGTCGCGCCGGAAGCAATCTGGACGGAAATGGACGCCGCCATGAATGAGCTTGATATCAATTTCTATCAGCTGACTATGGACGGCTTTATGGTCGGCGGCTACATTGCTCTGCCGAACTATGTGCTGTCCGACGATACGGATCTCGCCCTCCTGACCACGGTTATGCAGTATCTGGCCGCGTCCATCGCAAAGGGCCTGGATAAGGCCGGTATCTACGGCACCGGCACAAAAATGCCCGTCGGCATCATCACCCGGCTGGCCGCGACGTCCAAGCCGGAATGGTGGGGCGCAAATCAGGGCACGTTTACCGATCTGCACGAGAGCCATATCCTCAAGCTGGATCTCGGCGCAAAGTACGGCGAGGAGTTTTTCCAGAAACTCTGCGAGGCAACCGGCGTCCCGTCCCCGAACTACTCGGACGGCCGCGCAGTGTGGTTCTGCAACCGTAAAACGCACCTCGATATCGTGGCACGCAGCCTGAACTTCAACTCGGCTGCAGCTCTGGTCGCCGGTGTCAGCGACACGATGCCCGTCATCGGCGGCACGTTCGTCGAACTTGACTTTATGCAGGACTACGATGTCTGCGGCGGCTTCGGCTCCCTGTACAGTCTGGCGGAGCGTGAGGGTATGGTCATCGAGGCCAACACGAGTGTCAAGTGGCTGCAGAACATGACCTGCTTCAAGGGCCTTGCCCGCTACGACGGCAAACCGGCGATCGGCGAGGCGTTTGTGCTGTTCAACTACAAAAATGCCGCGCCGAAGACGACTATTACGTTCGGTGCCGACTACATCAACGAGGGCCTCGGCACCCTGATCGTCACGACGGCGGCCGGCGCATCCGGCAAGACGACCGTCACGGTCGCAGGCAACGCCAGCGCGAACAAGCTCCGTTATAAGCTCGCCGGTGCTCCGCTGTCGGTCAAAGCCGGTGAGAAGCTGGACGCCAGCTGGACGGCGATGACCTCCGGGGCTGCGGTCGCAGCCGCGACCGGGAATGTCATCACGGTCGTGGAGATCGACAGTGCTGGCAAGGCTGTCAAGCTCGGCTCTGCGACCTGCACGGCCGGCGCATAAGAAAGGAGGCGGCCTGATTGTCTGAGCCTTGTGTGAACACGTCGAGGCAAATCGACCTGCTTTGCGTGGATCTCGGTCTGATGCGGATCAGCGACGATCAGGCCGCATATCTGGGCAACCTGCTTGCGCAGGCTGCCCGATATATCGAAACCAAGGGTATTACGCTTGATTCCGCGAGCGATGAGGATAACGGCCTCGTCGCCCGCGTCGCCGCATGGATGTATCGCAGCCGCGCCACAACCGCGGACAATCCGCTGCCGTCCGGCCTCAGATCGTATTTGCACGATAAGCTGCTGCAGCAGAAGATGCGGGAGGTATCACCATGATCTACGATCAGATTCTCGATGTCCATGATCTTCGCCCCGGCTCCTCGCCGCTGCTGGCCAAGCTCGGCCCCGGTACGTCGTACTATTACGCCGAGCAGGAGGTCTATGCCTCGCGCTACTACGCGGGCAAACAGGCCAACAGCAAGATCGTCAAGCTCGTCTGCGTCCCGCGCGGCATGGATGAGCCGCCGATCACGTCCGATCAGTATGTCAGCCTGACGGGCTACGAGGGCCGCCACATCTACAAGATCGATCAGGCGCAGTACGGGCACGACGACAATGGCCTGCCATGTACGACGCTGAGCCTGACCGAGCCGGAGGGCAAATATGAGCTACTCGAAGATTGAGTCCATTTTGGACACCGTCGTTCCGGAGGACGTCAGCGTTTACAAGGTGCAGGCGAGCCCGAGCGAGGAGCGCTATGTCGTCTGGACGCCGACCGGGACGCGGTCGGAACGGGCGGAGGGCGCGCCGATCTGCACGGTCAATCTGGGCGTTGTCACAGTGGCCACGCAGACGGAAAACGATCCGCTGCCGGCGCAGATCATCGCCGCGCTCATTGCCGGCCGCGTCGCGGTCGGGCAGGATGAGCAGAGCTTCGATGAACAGACCATGACGTATTACACGGATATCCCGTTTGAGGTGATCTGACATGGCGGAATTTGAAGCCGAGGTAAAGGCGCAGGATATCATCAAGGAATTGAAAGCTGATCGGCTTTTTACCGATACGAACCTGAAGACGATTCTGTCTGCCGGCGCGGACGTTCTGCTGGACAGCGTAAAATCCGCCTATGTGGCCGCTGGCCACAACCGCCGCACTGGTGAGACATACCGGCACATTGTCCGCCCGAATACCGTCAAGCGCGACAAGCAGGATGTCCCGTATATGGTCGTCACGCTGCGCGGCAAGGACGCGCGGCAGCAGCCCTATAATATCAAGGGCTTTGTCCTCAACTATGGCCGAAAATCGCGTAATCTTTGGAAGCGAAGAGGCGGCGCGATCAAAGCTGACCATTATTGGAACCAGGCCATAAAGGCCGCGCGTGCGGCGTCAAATGAAGCCATGCGCAAAGAAGCGATTAACATTTTGAACAGATAGGAGGAGCCTATGCCTGCATATGACCTGCGGTACATTCAGGCCGCAAAATACACGAAATCCGATTCCGGCAATACTGTGACCTACAGTGACGTCACAAAGGTCGGCGACGCCATGACGGCAAACTTCGAGCTGCGCAACGCCGAAGGCCGTCTGTATGCCGAAAGCTCCCTTGCCGAGTATATGCGCAAGGCGACCGGCGGCACGATCTCGCTCGGCGTCAAGTATATCACCGAGGCGGCGCAAGTGCTGCTGTATAAGGCCGTCAAGACGACCAGATCCGTCAAGACGAAATCCATCAACGTAGTCCGGTACGGCAAGACATCCACCAGCCAGTATGTCGGCGTCTCGTTCTACGCGCCTGACATGATCGACGGCGTGGAGAAATTCACCTGCATTTTCATCGGCCGTGCGCTCTTCGGACCGCCCAGCCATGTCTACCAGACTCTCGGCGAGAACATCACGTTCAATACGCCGGTCACGTCGGGCGAATTCCTCGTCGATGCTCTCGACAACCTTGTTGAGATTGCTACCTGCGACTCCGAGGAGGATGCAAGAGCGTACTGCGACGCCGTTCTCGGCAAGACTGCGTAAGGGGGCCGGTCATGTACTTACAGCCGAAACCCCTGCCGTTTGAGCACGGCGGGAAAACCTATCAGCTTTACGTTAACATGAACGTCCTGGCAGACCTACAGGAGCTGCACGGCGGTACGCTTGAGCCGCTGCTGTCCCGGAAGCGCACCATGAAAAACATTCTTGAGACAGTGGCCGCCGCTATGAATGAGTACGCCTACGACCAGGGCTGGCCGGAACGCTTTACGAGCCGCGATGTCGGCAAGATGATGACGGTCAAGCGCTTCGGTGAGATCGCTGACAGAATCATTGAAATGATCTTTCAGGCGGTCTACGAGCCGGACACAGAGCGTCCGGCCGAAAATCAGTCGGAGGAATCCGGCGAAAAAAAAGAACAGACCACGCAGCCGAACCCTACAGCATCCGATTCGCGTGGTACCTAAACATTTGGATCAACGTCCTGCACAACGATGAGGCTGTATTTTGGAGGACGATGACGCCGGCGCGGTGCATGGCAATCTATCGGGAATACTTTTCCCTTGCCACGCCGCGCCGGTCTGCATCTCAGGCAATGCCAGACGGCAGATATGTCGATCTGGATCAGCCGTCCGGCTTGTCGTTGCACGACTATCTTGTATCAGGGGGGCTTTAAATGGCTGACGCCACCATTAGCACAAAAATCAAACTGGACGGCGAAGCCGAGTACAAACAGCGGATCTCCGAGATCAATGCCGCGCTTGGAACGCTGGACAGCAAGATCAAACTGCTTAACACGACCTATTCCGAAAACGAAAACAGCATCAAGGGCCTGACGGAGATCAACGAGGTTCTGAACCAGAAGATCCTGACGCAGCGCGAGAAGGTCGAGCAGCTACAGGAGATGCTGCAGAAGTCTGCTAAGGCCTATGGTATATCCGACACAACGACCCAAAAATACCAGCAGCAGCTGAATAACGCCGAGGCCGCTCTTGTGAAAATGGAGCGTGCATTGGCTGATAATACATCTAAGCTGGAGGCGGCCGGCGGTGCTGCCGACAATTTTTCGGATGGACTGAAGGATCTAGCCGAGCGAACCGGTGAGGAGGCCGAGCAGAGCATGGGCAACCTCGGCGACGTGGTGAATGGCCTGACCTCCAAGCTCGGGATTCAGCTACCGGACGGCATGAAGTCCTCCATGAACGCCATGGGGAGCCTTGACGCGTCGTCTCTGGCGCTGGCTGGCGGCTTCGCTGCCGTCGCGGCGGCGATCGTAAAGGCAGAAAAAGCCATGATCTCCATGACGAAGGAATCTGCATCTTTTGCCGACAACATCATCACGCTTTCCATGCAGACCGGGCAATCGACACAGCAGCTGCAGGAGTTTTCCTACGCAACCGAGCTGATCGACGTCTCTGTCGACACCCTGCAGGGCAGCCTTCGCAAGCTGACCAACAACATGCAGGACACCATGAACGGCACCGGCAATGCGAAGGCATCCTTTGAGGCACTGGGCGTCTCCGTGACCAATGCCGACGGCAGCATGCGAAGCGCGAACGACGTTTTCTACGAAACGATTGACGCGCTCGGGCAGGTAAAAAACGAAACCGAGCGGGACGCAATGTCCATGGACATTTTTGGCCGCTCCGCGCAGGATCTGAATCCGCTGATCATCCAGGGATCGAAAACTCTCAAGGCCTACGCTGACGAAGCCCATAACATGGGCTACGTGCTCGACGACGAGGCGCTTTCCGCACTCGGCGCGGTCGACGACGCCTATCAGCGCCTGCAGAAGACGCAGGAGGGCGTCAAAAACCAGCTGGCCGTCGAGTTTGCCCCGTACCTCGAAGAATTCTACGGCGACGTCACCAGCATGGTCAAGGACGGCGGCAAGGCCATCAAGGACTCCGGCATCGTCGACGCCTTCGGTATGCTGCTTGAGACCGTCGGCGATATCCTCAATCCCATGTCCGACCTGTCCAACAACCGCGTCCCGGCGCTGACCAAGGCGCTGCAGCCGCTGGCAAAGGTCATGGCGCTCATGGCCGACGCGGCGGAGCTGCTCAAAGGCGTCATCAACTTCGGCACCGGCCACATCAGCGAGGGCTGGGGCCAGATGAAGCATGCGCTGGGCTTCGGCTACAGCAGCGGCAACGGAAACAACTACCAGAACCTGCTCGACAGCTACAACGAGCAGCAGTGGGGCCAGAGCGCGTCCGACCTCTCCAAGGCCTACGAAGAGGCCGTCGCCCGCGGCGATTCGTCGACCCTCGGTATCACCGAGGACGAATGGCGCAGGCGGTATCTGGGCGGCAACGCCGCCGGCACGGACAACTGGGCGGGCGGCTGGACGCGGGTCAACGAGAACGGCCTTGAGCGGATCTATCTCCCCTCCGGCTCGCGCATCCAGACGGCCAGCGAGACCCGCTACACCTCCGGCGATACCTACAACACCACCGTCTACGTCGATCACGTCGAAGACCTCGACACCATCCTCCGCATCGCCAAAAACGCACGCATCACAACCAGAATGGGGGCGAAGTAAATGCCGACGTTTACAATGGCAGCAAACGGAATGACAGCGGTATCAGCAGAATTTCCGGATAAAAACTACAGCAATCTCACAGAGTTTACATTCGGACAAACACCATTCTCAGATATGAGCGTAGTGGACGCGGACTGCGCCTACGTGTCATTTGCAAAGCCAGCTGGGACAGAAAAGTACAAGAAAATCAGATCATTTGTACTGCATATTTTTGTAACACCGCTAGAGCTGGTAACATCGAGCAGCGGGGCCGCATCAATTCAGATTTACGCAATAGGAACAGCCGAACAAAAAAACATCAGTGAAATCACAAAAAACAACCAACCTGCGCTTGCTGGCGACGGAGAACGAGCAACAAAGGCTGTGACGGCCATAGGAACAACAACAGAAGTTGCGCTAGAGTGGAAAGAAAATTCACAAACAATCCACTACTACGGGCTCCAGGTGCTGAGAAACGGAGTGTGCACATCACCCGTTATTGGATATTCGGGAAATATAAAAGAGCGGGTAACGCTGCACGGGCCGAAGCAGTCAGGGAAAGCCCCATACATCATAGTAACATACGCAGATACAACAGCTGGATTAACTGTGAATGGGATGTCGCCGACGAATGCTGCGTATGTCGCAAGAGGAAAGGCATCCACATTCACATGGAATACTGGATGCGACGATCTGACGCTGGAAGAGATAAAGCAAGCGTCCGCTATCTTCGAGTGGCGTATCAAGAATGCAAGCACATCAAAAACGATAAGCGTATCTGGCTCGACGACCGCTTGCACGGTCCCGGCAAACACATTCCCGTCCGGGATGATCGAATGGCGCGTAAAGGTGACGGCAAACAGCGGCACGACAACGACGTCCGCATGGCAGGAGATCACGACAACAGAAGTTACCCCGACGGCCAAGCCCGTCTCCCCTTCCGGCATCGTCATCGACGCGACAATCGTCAACCGCTTTAGCTGGCAGCACATCATTTCCACCGGCACGCCGCAGAGCAAGGCGGATCTGCAATGGTCTGCCGACGGTACGACGTGGAATACCCTTGCGACCGTCGCGGGAAAAAACCAGTATTACGACGTTCCGGCAAACAAATTCACAAGCGGAACAAAATACTGGCGCGTGCGCACCTACAACACCGACGGCACGGCCTCGGCGTGGAGCGAAAAGGCCGAGTTTATCGCCATCAACGCCCCGTCGGCCCCGTCCATCGTCATTCAGTCCACCGGCCCGCGCCCGCGCATCACCTGGCAGACCTCTGAGCAGGAGGCCTATCAGCTGACGCTCTCGAGCGGCTACGCCTCCGGCACGGTCTACGGCACGGAAAAAGCATGGCGCTCGCCGGTCTACCTCGCCGACGGCAGCTACACCGTCCGCGTCCGCGTGCAGAACAAGTACGGCATGTGGTCCGAGTGGAGCGCAGCCGCGCTCCCCGTTTCGCACACCGAGGGCGAGCCCATCACCCTGACCGCCACCGCCGGCCATGAGGCCGCGCTCACCTGGCAGACCGCCGGGAGCTACGATTTTTACCTCGTCGAGCGGGACGGCGTGGCCATCGCCCGCACCGTCCAAAAGCAGTACATCGACCACACCAGCATCGGCTCCGTCACCTACCGCGTCCGCGGCTGCTACGACGAAAGCGATAACTACGGCGTGTCCAATTCGGATACCGTCGAGATTCTGCCCGAGACCAACATGATCTGCGACCTCGAGACCGGCGTCTGGCTCGAGATGCGCCTGTCCGAAACGCAGCTGCGCACCAACCGCACCAGCTTCTCGGCCGGTGTCTCGACCGTCCATCTGGCGGGCCTTGCCTACCCCGTCGAGGAGCGCAGCGAGCAGCGCGACCGCGCCCTGTCCGTCGCCTGCGCCTGGCCGCACGCGCAGCGGGCCGCCGCCCTCGCGCTGGAGGCCCTTGTCGGCCGCCTCGTCTGCCTCAAGGACCGCTACGGCAATATGGCCATCGGCTCGCTCCCGTCGCTCGAGAGCAACTGCGACGAGTTCATGCGCCGATATTCCTTTACCATCTCGCACACGAACCGGGAGGAGGCGATCACCCTTGACCCGTGACGTCCGCTTCCGCGTCGACGTGCTCAGAAACGGCGCGCCCATCACCCACCTCCAATGGGACACCGGCAGCGCCCCGCAGATCATGTGCGACCGGACAGCCACCCTGCACGGCTCCTTCAAGGGCAGCTTCCTGCCAAACGACCTCGCGGAGCTGGAGTCCGACGAGCTGCGCCCGTGGATCAGCATCAACGGCGTCGAAACATCGCTCGGCATCTATCAGGCCGCGACCGTCAGCAACAAGGGTAGCAGCTCCGGAACGCGCGTCGAGATCGAGGCTTACGACCGCTGCTGGCGGGTGTACACGCAAAAAACAGAGACGCTCCTGCATCTTGCGGCCGGAGCGTCCTACCTCACGGAGGTCCGAAAGCTCCTGACCGCCTGCGGCATCACGCTTGTGATCGCGGCACCGAACGACGCAGTCCTCGCCACAGACCGCGAGGACTGGCCGATCGGCACGAGCTACCTGACGATCGTCAACGCCCTGCTCTCCGAGATCAACTACGAGAACCTCTGGTTCGACGCCGACGGTGTCTGCCGCCTCGAGCCGTATCAGGAGCCATCCGCCGCCATCATCGACTGGCGCTACGGAACGACGGACCTGTTCCTCCCGGAAAAGCACCCCGGGCAGGACTGGTCCGACGAGACGGACATCTTTGACGCACCGAACGTTTTTGTCGTGACCTGCAACAACCCGGATATGGACGCAGCAATGGTGGCGACCGCCGTCAACGACAATCCGGCGTCCAAAAAATCCACCTTCAAGCGCGGCATGCGCATCACCTCCGTCGAGCGGGTGGACAACATCGCCTCGCAGGAGGAGCTGCAGGCCTACGCAAACAAGCGCCGCAACGAATCGCTGCTGGCCACGCGCACGATCACATTTTACACGCTGGCCGAGCCGGGCCACGGCGTCGGCGACATCCTCGCCCTGACGCACGACGAGATCGGCGGCATCTATCTCGAGACCGGCTGGTCTGTCACAATGCAGCCCGGCAGTCTCATGACACACTCTGCGAAAAGGACGGTGATCGCCTGATGGAGGGCATCGACAGCCTGTTTGTAACGAATATCGAGATCACGAACGAAAACCTGCCGGAAAACTTTCTGGCGACCGTCGGCGCGGTCTATGACGATGGCCTGTCCCTCATCCTCGAGGGACAGACCGAAGCCACGACCAAGCACTACCGGTGCAACACGTCCGTCAAATTCGCCGCGGGCGACCGCGTCAAAGTCGCCCGCATCTCCGGCAGCTACGTCGTCGAGTACGTCGTCGGCCCGCCGAGCAGCGGGGGGACAACAAGCGCAGTACAGGATCGAATCAAAAAAGGAGATTACGGGATCTATGTGAACCAGAATTTCGTGCTGCCGATTTACGGGAACGAACGTGTAGGCGCGGCAAACGTCCCATTTAACGGGATGAGCGCGAATGGATTTTACGTATGCTACAACGCGAGTAAACACGCAACGCTGACCTGTAACAGCAACGGGAAGCTACTGGTCAATGGAACCGTGATCGGATAGACCACAATAGGAAAGAAAAAGTCGCCCTTTCGGGCGGCAAAGAAGGAGCTGATAACGCATGATCACCATCCACTGCTCCCGCGCGTGCGCGCATCTGGCGTCGCCGCCGGAGCTTTTGACGGCGGGAATGAGCAAAGCCGTGACGGTGCAGTTCGTCTTCTCGCCCGAGTGGGACGGGCTGACGAAGACCGCCGTCTTCTCGAACGGCAAGACCACCGTCGACGTTCTGGCGGCGAACTGGGACGGGGATACTGTTCCTGTACCGCACGAAGTTCTCGCCGTCCCGGGCCGCCACGCCCGCGTGGGCGTCTATGGCGCGAACGAAAGCGGCGTCGTCCTGCCGACCGTCTGGGTGAGCCTCGGCAAAGTCCAGCCCGGCGCAGACCCATCCGGCGACGAGACCGCCGACCCGTCCCTGCCCGTCTGGGCGCAGCTCCAGAAGCAGATTGGCGACCTGGACGACCTCAAGACCTACAACAAGGGCAACCTCGTCGACGCCATCAACGAGGCCCGCAGCTCCGGCGGCGGCTCTGGTGGCGGGGGCATCCAGTCGGCACAGATCGACGCAATCCTCGTGATGACAAAATCCGAATATGACGCGCTGGACAAAAAGGACGCGCGGACACTGTATCTGTTGGAGGGATAACATGCTGGCAGTTGGACTCAAACGCATTCTGGAGCTGTTCATCGGCTCCATGGGAATCAAATCCGCCCACCTGGGCACGAAAACCATCTACGAAAGACCGGGCGGATTTTTGTACATTGAACTCACAAGCGAAGAAAGGGGATAAATCCAGATGGCAAGTTTTTTCAATCTGACACTTGATACGCTGGCACCTGCCGGCCTATCGCTGATCCTGAACGACGGTGCACAGTACGCGACCAGCGCGACCGTCACGGCGAAGATCTCTGTCTCCGACGAGACAACGACGGGCTACCAGATGAAGATCTGGGGCACGAAGACGGCGGAGACCGAGGCGGAAGCGTCGTGGGAGACATTCGCCAAGACAAAATCCATCACGCTGCCCGACGGAGACGGCCTCAAGACGATCTATGTCAAGATGCGCGACGACGTCGGCAACGAAACGGCCGCAGTCAGCGACACGATCACGCTCAACACGTCGATTCCTGCCGTGACTATCACCGGCCCCGACAAGAGCAGGATCTCGAAGGTCACGGGCTACGATGCAGCGGCGTTCTCCTTCGTCTGCGACGTGGACTTTGAGGAATACACCATTCGCGTCGTTCCGGCGACGAGCAGCCTGCACACGGCGGGCACGCAGATCCCGACGACGGGCGGCTCCACTAACGTCAGCGGCACGGAGGGAGGCTACAAGAAGAACACCGCCATCAACGTCACTGTCAAGGGCGCGGACCTCGAGGCAGCGTCTTCCGGCGACGGCACGAAGATCGTCAAGGTCTTCGTCAAGAACGCCGCCGGGACCTGGAGTGCCGCCTGATGGCAGCGCCGCAGCTGACATTTTCCATCACGGGCAACAAGATCTCGGCGGTCTCGGGGTTCGACTCGATCACCGTTTCCTTCTCGTCGGACATCGCCTACACGGCCTTCGAGTGCCGCGCGACGAAGTCCGGCGAGGATTGGGGCCGCGGGAAGGGTGCTTTGATCGCGTCCTTCTCCAAGACCCCGGCGGGCACGCAGCGCACCTTTGAGGTTTACGACGATTTTCTGCTTTCCGGTGATGGGGAATACCGCATTTCGTTGTTCGCGCAGGGCGCGGACGGCAGCTGGAACGACAACTACGGATTTATCCCGCTGGGAGAGTCGCAGGCGCTGAAGACCGCGGACGGCGAGGATTTTCTGTGGGCGACGATAAGCTCCCTTGACGCCGAGGATATAGAGAACACGATAAAGTCAAAGGATAAATCCGGCTCGGTCACTCCGGTGAAGAAGCTGAACACAATGGGAACCGACGTTCTGAAGCGCAACGGCTTTTACGCTCCCATGGGAGACCTTGAGTTTGACGAGGAACCATCGA
>OLWE01000107.1_pt1 | contig 67096 bp, 66 predicted proteins | sample 1673591 | NCBI WGS metagenome assembly OLWE01 (sample SAMEA103958116, study PRJEB25191) | human gut metagenome | biome: human-associated habitat [ENVO:00009003]; feature: intestine environment [ENVO:2100002]; material: feces | place: Germany | collected 2013/2015 | reverse complement strand
TCCTCGGCATGGGCAACAACCCCATGGTCGGCGCCACCGTCGCCGTGGCCGTCGCAGTCGAAGAGGCTATGAAGTAAGCGCAAAACATCATACAGAAAAACGCATCCCTCCGGGGATGCGTTTTTTATAAAATTCCGAAAAAAGGAGCCCTGAGGGGATCTTTTTTCATAGAACAAGAACAGGGAGGACATGGTCACCCGTGCGTTACCGCTTTACCGCCCGCAGCGTGATCTCGTCTGTGACTGTCAGGCCGCAGGCTGCGACGAATTTTTGGTACGGCTCGAAGGTCTCGGGCTGGAAGAAGCAGTTCGGGTCGTGTGCGTCGATCCCGGCGACGATCGTGCTGCCGCAGGCCTTGGCGATGCGGAAAAAGCGCTCCGAGGGGTAGGTGCGGTTGGCGCGCAGACCCAGCAGATTGAGCTCCAGCGGGATGTTCAGCTCCTTCGCGGCCAGACACAGCCGCTCCATTTCCCTGCGGTAGAATGTTTCAGAGCCGGTAAAGTTGATCAGGTCCGGATGGGCCAGATAGGTATAGAGGCCGGTCTGCAGGGCCTCAATACATTGGTTTACATAAGTTGTGAGGACCTTGGGATCGTCCGTCGGCTCGTAGACATAGACCCCGTCGATCTCGTTACGGATATAGTGCTGCCCGAGCAGCAGATAGTCGACCGGATACTGCGTGATGCGGGCAAGCAGATCGTCAAAAAATCTGGGATAATACTCCGCCTCGTAGCCGATCAGGATCTCAATGCGCCCCGCATATTCCTCCTTCAGCGCAAGAAGCGTCTGAATATAGTCCTCCAAATCCTCCGGGAACATGTGAAAATAGGAGACAATGCCGTCTGGAAACTGATACGGCGCGTGCTCGGAAAAGCCGAGCGTCTGATAGCCGCCCGCGATCGCGGCCTCGATATATTCCCGTTCCGTGCCGACCGCATGATGGTTGCGGAACGTGTGGGTGTGATAATTGTGAAGCATACTGCACCTCGAATTTGATCTGAGAAAAGTATAGCACGCCGGAAAATCAAAAACAATAGCGTGAGCCCCGCTTTGTCACGAAACGGCGCTTTTCTGTATATTCTGAAATAGAAACCGGAAAACAGAAAGGGGAGTGCGCCCATGAAAATGCGGCGGATGGGATTGGATACGCTGCGGCCGGGGGAGCAGTGCGTGCTGCGGCAGATCCGGCTGCCTGCGGCGCAGCGAATGCGGCTGGAAGAACTGGGATTGCTGCCGGGGACCAGAATCCAGTGCCTGTATCAGGCACCGTGCGGGACGCCTGCGGCCTATGCGGTCAGCGGTGCGGTCTTCGCCCTGCGGCGGAAGGACGCCGCGCGGCTGCTCGTGGAGGCCGTCTCATGAGCCGTCCGGAGGCCGCGCCCCGCGCCGTCGCGCTGGCCGGGAACCCGAACGTCGGCAAGAGCAGCCTTTTTAACGCCCTGACGGGCCTGCACCAGCATACCGGCAACTGGCCGGGCAAGACCGTCGCGGTCGCGCAGGGGGAATACGCCTACGCCGCCGCGCGTTATGCCGTCACCGACCTGCCGGGGGCCTATTCCCTCACGACCGGCTCTGAGGAGGAGCATATCGCAGCGGACTACCTGCGCGCGCATACGGACGCCTGTCTGGTCGCCGTCTGCGACGCGACCTGTCTGGCGCGGAGCCTGCCGTTTGCTATCCAGCTGATGCAGCGCTGGCCGCGCGTGATCGTTTGCGTCAATCTGATGGATGAGGCCGAAAAGCAGGGGATCCGCATCGACCTGCACGCGCTGCAGACCCTCCTTGGCGTCCCAGTCGTCGGCACGTGCGCAAGCGACCCGAATGCGGTCGCCCGCCTGCGGCAGACGATCCGCGACGTGCTGGATGGCTTCATGACCGTCCGTCCGCATCTGCCAGACGGTCAGAAGCCCGCGGACTGCGTCCGCTATGCCCGGCAGCTCACCGCGCAGACCGTCACCGGCGGCCAGACCCGGCGTCACGCGCGGCTGGACGCCGTTCTGACGGGCAAACGCACGGGGCCCGTGATTTTTGCCGCACTGCTGATCGTTCTGTTCTGGCTGACGCTGGTGGGCAGCAACTGCTGCTCCGACTGGCTGCAGAGCGGCTTTGACCGGCTGCAAGCATTGTTTCTGCGCGCCTGCGGCGCGTGGCCGCCGCTGCTGGCGGACGCTGTCTGGAACGGCATCTACGCGACCACGGCGCGGGTCACGGCCGTCATGCTGCCCCCGGCCGCCATCTTTTTCTGCCTCTTTTCCGTGCTGGAGGACGTCGGCTATCTGCCCCGCGCCGCCTTCCTGACAGATCACCTGTTCGAGCGCTGCGGGACGTCCGGGCGGCAGGCGCTGACCATGTGCATGGGCCTTGGCTGCAGCGCCGTCGGCGTGACGGGCTGCCGGATCATGCCGACGCGCGAGGAAAAGCTCATTGCCATCAGCACGAACGCCATGATCCCCTGCAACGGCCGCTTTCCCATGCTGCTGGCGATGGGGACGGTCCTGCTCGGCCGGGAAAACGATCTGCTGCTGGCCCTGCTGCTGACGGCGGCGGTCTGCCTGGGGGCGTGCGGGACGTTCGCGGTGTCCTTCCTGCTGAGTAAGCTGCTGCACCGGAAGCCGCCGGCGCCCTTCGTGCTCGAGCTGCCGCCCTACCGGCGTCCGCAGCCAAAAAAGATCCTGACCGACGCGATCTTCGGCAAGACGCTGCATGTGCTCTCCCGCGCGGCGCTGGTGGCGGCTCCGGCGGGGCTGATCCTGTGGGTGCTGTGCACGGTGCAGGTCGGCGGCATGAGCCTCCTGCAGCAGCTCGCGCGAACGCTGGACGGGGCAGGGGAGCTGCTTGGCATGAACGGTGCGATCCTGATCGGCTTCCTCTTTGCCCTCCCGGCCAACGAGCTTGCGATCCCGGTCATTCTGATGCTCCTGACGCGGCAGTCGCTTGGCACTGCGCCGGAGGCAGGGGCCGCCGCGCAGCTGGCCGCCTGCGGTGTCGGCGCGAAGACAGCTTTTTGCTGTCTGATCTTCAGCGTGTTCCACTGGCCGTGCGCCACGACGCTCCAGGCGATCCGGCGGGAGACGGGGAGCCTTCGGTGGACGCTCCTGTCCGCGGCGCTTCCGACGGCCGTCGGCGTCCTGCTGTGCCTGCTCGTCAGCTGGCTCGTCCCATAGACATAAAAAACACGCTGCACGGATGTGCAGCGTGTTTTGTGTACGAAAGCAAGTAAATTACTTGACCTCGACCTCTGCGCCAGCTTCCTTGAGCTCGGCAGCGATCTTCTCGGCTTCGTCCTTGGAGACGCCTTCCTTGAGGTTCTTCGGAGCGCCGTCGACGAGTTCCTTGGCTTCCTTCAGGCCCAGGCCGGTCAGAGCACGGACGACCTTGATGACAGCGATCTTGTTGGCGCCAGCGGCCTTCAGAACGACGTCGAACTCAGTCTTCTCTTCCTCAGCAGCAGCAGCGCCGGCAGCGGGAGCAGCGACAGCAGCGGCAGCGGCGGAAACGCCGAATTCCTCTTCCAGAGCGTGGACCAGCTCAGCCAGTTCCAGAACGGTAAGAGTCTTAACTTCTTCGATCATAGCAGTAATCTTTTCGGATGCCATTGTAGTTACCTCCAGTAAATTGTTTCAATCGATTTAAAATTTTGTAGTGAATCAGGCTTCTGCGGGAGCTTCTTCCGCAGGAGCGCCGCCCTTCTGCTCCAGGATCTGGTTCAGAACAACTGCCAGAGAGGAGATCGGAGCGAGGAACGTGCCGAGGACCTGCGCAACGAGTGCGTTCTTGGAAGGCAGCTCGCCGAAGGACATGAGTTCTTCCACAGACAGAACCTTGCCTTCAACCATGCCGCCCTTGATCTTGACGACGTTCTTGTTTTTCTTTGCGAATTCGCAGATCACGCGAGCCGGAGCAATGGGATCGTCGGTGGTGGAAGCCATGGACGTCGTGCCGTTGAGAACCTCGTCGAACTCGGTGTAGCCGGCCTTATTGGCGGCGAAGCGGGTCAGCGTGTTCTTGACGACAGAGTACTCGACTCCCGCAGCACGGAACTGATTGCGAAGCTCGGTATCCTGCGCGACGGTGATGCCCTTGTAGTCAACAAATACAGCAGCGGTAGCGTTCTGGATCTTGTCAGACAGAGCATCAACGACGGTTTTCTTGCTTTCAAGTACCTTTGCGTTGGGCATGAATGTCACCTCTGAAAATAAAATGTCCTCACGCCAAAGACGTGAGGACACAAAAATGTTACCATTTGTGCGGAACCTCGGCAGGAAGGGAAGACCCTTTACGGCAGAATGCCTCCTGCTGTCTTTGGCAGCTTGTATATTATAGCAGAATCTGCGCGGATGTCAAGGACGAATTGAGAAAATCCCAGAAAAAACTCAGATCTTCGCGGTAGCGACCTTGATGCCGGGGCCCATGGTGCTGGCCACGGTGCAGCTTCTGATATACTGGCCCTTTGCAGCGGCCGGCTTTGCCTTGATGACGGCGCCCATCAGTGCGTTGAAGTTCTCAGCGAGCTTTTCGGGGCCAAAGGAAGCCTTGCCGATCGGGCAGTGGATGATGTTGGTCTTGTCGAGACGGTACTCGATCTTACCGGCTTTGATCTCCTTTACGGCGGCGGTGACGTTGGGGGTCACGGTGCCGGCCTTGGGGGAGGGCATGAGGCCCTTCGGGCCGAGGACCTTACCAAGACGGCCGACGATACCCATCATATCCGGGGTAGCGACGACGACGTCAAAGTCAAACCAGTTTTCCTTCTGGATCTTCTCAACGAGCTCCATGCCGCCTGCGAAGTCGGCGCCGGCCTCTTTGGCCTCGTCGAGCTTGGCGTCCTTGGCGAAAACGAGGACCTTGCGGGTCTTGCCGGTGCCGTTCGGGAGAACGATGGCACCGCGGACCTGCTGGTCAGCGTGACGGGAGTCGACGCCGAGCTTGATGTGGACTTCAACAGTCTCATCGAACTTGGCGGAAGCGGTCTTTACAACAAGATCCATGGCAGCGGGAACTTCGTACTGCGTAGCGCGGTCGATCAGTTTCGCGTTGTCCTTATATTTTTTACCTCTGAACAATGTAATTTCCTCCTTAGTGGTGATTCGGAATGATTCCTCCCACGTATTTATGAGGTTCGGCCTGTTGCCGATATCCCTCGGTCAAGCTGTTATGCAGTCAAACTCAGTCGACGACCACGATGCCCATGCTGCGGCAGGTGCCTGCGACCTGGCTCATAGCGGCTTCGATGGTGTTGGCGGTCAGGTCGGGCATTTTGCGCTCGGCGATCTCCTTGACCTGTGCCTTGGTGATGGTAGCGACCTTGTCCTTGTTGGGCACGCCGGAACCCTTCTCGATGCCCAGAGTCTTCAGAATGAGGGTCGGGGTCGGGGGGGTCTTGGTGACGAAGGAGAAGGAACGGTCAGCGTAGACCGTGATGACGACCGGGATCTTGAAACCAGCCTGATCCTTGGTGCGCTCGTTGAATTCCTTGATGAACTGGGAAATGTTGACGCCGTGCTGGCCGAGTGCCGGGCCGACAGGGGGCGATGCAGTTGCCTTTGCAGCCGGGATCTGCAGCTTGATATAACCTGTTACTTTCTGTGCCATGATGAGCACCTCCTGAATAAATGTGGTGATACGCGCGCATGCACGTATATTTGGCGGGGGTCAAGCCCCTCCCACGTTCCGCGCCTTGGCGGGGTCAATCATTGACCAGTTCGACCTGATCGAGCTCCAGCTCGACCGGCGTCTCGCGTCCGAACATGGAGACGATGACGCGGACCTTGTTCTTTTCGATGTCGATCTGGTCGACCGTTCCGATGAAGGAGGTCAGCGGGCCGTCGTTGATCCGGACGCTGTCGCCTTCACTGTACGCAACCACGATCTCATGCTTTTCAATGCCCAGCTGCTGCACTTCCTCTTCGGTGAGAGGGGTGGGCTTGGTGCCGGAGCCGACGAAGCCGGTGACACCGCGGACATTTTTGATGATGTACCATGCCTCATCCGACATGATCATCTTGATGAGAACGTAGCCCGGGAATACCTTGCGGTCGTACGTTTTGGGCCCGTTGTCAGTGATCTCGGTCACAGTCTCCATCGGGATGGAGACGATGTGGATGAGATCCTCGAGATGACGGGTCTCAATGGTTTTCTCGATGGTGGCCTTGACGGTGTTTTCGTAGCCGGAATAGGTATGCACGACATACCATTTTGCTGCTTCCGCCATGCCTTAGCCTCTGACCAGGGTAATGAGACCGTTAACGACGACGCCGCCAACAGCATCGAAGACCCAGATGCAAATACCGACGATCAGCGTGCACACCAGAACGATGACGGTGTTGTTGACCATCTGGCTCTTTGTCGGCCATACGACTTTTTTCAGCTCGCTCTTCATCTCACGGAACCAGCGGCTGATGCGCTTGCCGGCGCGGGCAAAGAAGTTTTCCTTTTTCGCTTCTGCCATGATGTTCACCCTTTCTGCTTGTCCGATGTGTTACTTCGTCTCGCTGTGCAGGGTCTGCTTCTTGCAGAATCTGCAATACTTTTTCAGTTCGATACGGTCGGGGTCGTTCTTCTTGTTCTTCATGGTGTTGTAGTTTCTCTGCTTGCATTCGTTGCATCTGAGCGTGATCTTAACTCGCATGTTCGGCACCTCCTTAATACTTGCCTCCCTGCAAAACTGCGGCTATTGTAAATTTAGATGACGCCGAAACTACCTGGCGTCCCGCAGCTTGAAAAATGGGCGCAAAAAAATAAAACCCTTTTTCACAGGTAGGGTCATTCTATCACAAAACCCGCCGCGGGTCAACAAATTTTTGAGAAAAAAACAGGAAATTTTTCACCTGAATTGCGCGGGCGGAAAAAACCTGCTATAGTGTAGAATCATGAAAACCGAAGGGCAGGGAAACCATATGAAAGTAATGGCCATCGACTATGGCGACGCGCGCACCGGCGTTGCAATTTCAGACGCGCTCGGCTGGATGACCGGGCAGACGACTGTGATCCATTCTTGGAAGCCGGAAAAGACGGCGGAGGAGGTCGCACGGCTGCTGCGCGAAAGCGGCGCGGAGCATCTGGTCATGGGCTTCCCGCGCAATATGGACGGGACTGAGGGTCCGCGCGCGGCCCTCTACCGCGAGTTTGCCGCCCTGCTGGAGCAGATGACCGGCATGAAGCCCGTCCTCTGGGATGAGCGCCGCACCACCATCGAGGCCCATCAGATCCTGAACGAGGGCAACTACCACGGAAAAAAGCGGAAAAACACCGTCGACGCTGTGGCGGCCAGCCTGATCCTGGAGGGATATCTGGCCTATCTTCGCAATCACAAGGAGTAAGCATCATGTTCACTGGCTATACCGATCAGACCGTCGACGTATTCTGGGGCATCCGGTTCAATAACGACCGCGCCTGGTTCGCCGAGCACAAGCAGGAATTCCAGGACGCCGTCATGGCCCCGACCAAGGCGCTCGCCGCCGAGCTCTATGACTGGTTCCAGGCCGATTATCCCGACCTGCATCTCAATCTGCACATCTCCCGCATCTACCGCGACGCGCGCCGCCTGTTCGGCCGCGGGCCGCTCAACGACCATATCTGGTTCTCGTTCCAGAACGCGATCGAAAACCGCGGCGAAGCGCCCTGCTTCTGGTTCCAGGTCGGCGCCGACGGCTACGGCTGCGGCGCGGGCTGGTGGATGCCGGCGGCCTCCGGCGTGCAGCTGCGCCGTCTGCTGGACCATGACCCCGCCCGCGGCGAGAAGCTTCTGCGAAACCTCGACGCGCAGAATTCGTTCACGCTCTCCGGCCCCGCCTATGCCCGGCCCAAGGGCCACGCGGCAGAGCCACTCGGGCGGCTGTATAACCTGCGCTCGTTCTCGCTGGAGAGCATGCACCCGTTTGACGCGCGCAGCAGCAGCGCGGCGCTGACCGACTGGGTCAAAGACGGCTTCCGTTTCCTCTTGCCGTATTACCAGCTTTTCGAGCAGGCCTACGGCATGGTGGACTGAGCCTACTTCTTTTTCAGTCCCTTCAGGAAGACCTCCGACAGGCCGACGAGGATCAGAAAGCCGCCGAACAGCTTCCGCAGCGTCTCGGCGTCCGCCTGCTGGGCCAGCAGCGCGCCGCCCACGGCGCACACGGCTCCGGCAGCCGCCGCCGGCCAGACGGCTCGCCAGACGATCTGGCGGTTTTTGATATGAAAGATCAGCGCACAGGCGGCGCAGGGCAGGAAGTACAGCAGATTCACGCCCTGCGCCGCTTTCTGATCCATGGACAGTACCGCGGTCATCCAGACCATCAGCAGACTGCCGCCGCCGATCCCGAACCCGGACAGCACACCACAGACCAGCCCCGCGAGGATGGCACCCAGAAACGTCAGCATACGATCAGCCGCACCCCTCCTGCCAAAATCACGCCGCCGAGGATCAGATGCAGCGCCTTCGCCGGGATCTTCCGGAACCAGAGCCCCGCTAGTACACCGCCCGCTGCGCCGCCGATCAGATAGGGCAGGGCATCCCGGAGCGGCAGGCTGTCATGCACCGCATAGACCGCGATGGACACCGCGCACAGCGGCAAAATCACCGCGACCGCCGAGGAAAACGCCGCCTTATCCTCCAGCCGGACGAGCCACAGGAGCAGCGGCACGAGCACCATCCCGCCGCCCGCACCGAAAAATCCATTGATGAACCCTGCCAGCGCCCCGGCCAGCAGGCAAAAGCCGAGCTTCGGCTTCTGTGTCTCAGGCATAAAAAACCACCTCTCTCGCGGCATAGTCTGCCGGAAACGGGGTGGTTTTATACATCCGGGAAAAACGAACAGCCGTCCGGAAACCGGACGGCTGTTCTGCAAAAACCTTATTTCGTGGTGTACTTCATGCCAAAGGCGGAGGTGGTGTAGCTGCCGTCACCGGCCGTGGCATCGTACCAGGCGTTGTAGTCGGCGCTGCGCAGAGCGTTCTCGACCAGCGCGTCACGGTAGATCTTGCCGAAGCTGTCGAAATACATGACATGCACGCCGTAGGACGTCTCGATGATGCCGGTATCGCCGGGCTTGCGGTCGGCGTCGAAGCACCAGTCGTTGAACTCGGTGACCATCTGGCCGGGCATGATGTTTTCATACAGGCCGCCCTCGTCGCCGTTGGAATCGGCGGTGTATTCCTTGGCCAGTTCGCCGAAGCTCTCGGCGGTCTTGTCGCCGGCTTCGTACTCGGTCAGGACGTCTTCGGCCTTCGTGCGGGCCTCGTCCATCGCGGTCTCGTCGGTGGTGTCGCTGACGGAGAAGAGGATGTGGCGGACGTTCGGCAGCTGATAGTCGTTTGTGCTGCGGGAGACGAAGTAGAGGACGTAGTAGACGCTGTCAGTGGCGATATAGGTGGTATCACCCTCGGCACGGCCGGCGTCAAACAGCCAGTCGGCAACGTCGGTGCTGAGGGAGCTGTACAGCTGGTTCTCTTTCAGCGTGGCGCTGTCTTCCGCATAGGTCTCCTTGGCGGATTCCAGGCAGTTTTCGTAAGCCTGATCGATGAAAGCCTGCTCGTCGCCCTGCGTGTCAGCAGCCATCTTGGAGGCCAGCTCTTCCTTGAGAGCGGTCAGCTCTTCATCGGAGAGGGTCTCAGCCTCGGCCTCGGCGTCGTCATCTTCCGTGTCAGTGCTGTCGGTCTGGAACATGGCGTCGGAGACCAGGAACTGCCGGTAGGTCACGGCGTCATAGCTGTTGGGGTCAGCGGCGTATTCCGACGCGATCTGCTCGTCGGTGTAGGTAAAGCCGTTCTGGGTGGCGGTGGCGTAGCTGTCGGCCAGCGTCACGACCTCGAGATACTCGCGGAAGTTCTTCTCGTTGCAGCCCGTGCCGTAGACACCTGCAATGTAGCCGCTGGTGTTCGTGCCGTAGTAGGAGGCATACAGCGCCAGGGAGGAGATCTGCGAGTCGATGGAAGCCTGCTCATCTTCGGAAAGCGTGTGGCCGTCAGCCTTTGCCGCGTCATAGAGGGCATAGGCGTTGGAAGCGTTGATCAGGCCCTGATCGGTGAAGTAATCGGCCCAGGTCTCGCCGGACTCTTCGTCATAGACCTGCTTGTCGAGCGGCGTGTCGGAGTCGATGACGTAGCTCATGAAGTCGCCGTACTGGTTCTGCATGTTGCTGTAGGCGCCTTTATAGAAGTAGTTGACCATCGCGGGCGTCAGCTTGTGCGTGCCGACGGTGGCAGCCGTGGTGTGGGAAGCGAAGAAGCCGCTCGTCAGCATGTAGAAGAACACGACGATGCAGACGATCAAAACAGCGCAGACGGCAATCAGCGTCGTCTTCAGGCCCTTGCTCATACCTTTCTTTGCTTCGTTGGCAGCTGCGGGAGCGGCGGCCTCTTCCTTGCGCTTGTTCTTTTCGCGGGATGCGCTCATGTGGGATCATTCCTCTCATTTGTCATAAGTCTGAGTTTTGCCGCAAACCGGCGGCAGTCAGCCGATCAGGCAATTCAATGCGTATTATACCGAAAACAGCCGCTATATGCAAGCAAAATTTTGCAAAAGGGAAAAAGTAATAGTGAAAAGGGAAGAAGTGCGGTACCGGCTGCGCCAGCGATCCCGATCGTGCCGCTCCGCAGCACACCACACCGATTCACTTTTCACTATTACTTCCTATAAACACAGGTATCCCCGCAGAAGCCGTGCGGATCCAATTATAACCTGCACGAAACGGGCAGGTGGGTTGCCTCTTTGCTGCTTCTCTGCTTCCAACGTCCACCACCGGTCAGAGCCGTGGGCGGGAGGCCTGCAATCGACAGCAAAAGTATCCGGCATCCCCTAAATATAATGTGGGTTTAAGTGGACCCGTCACGCACCCCGCAGGGATACGCGTTTATTATTATATTTGTAGTTTGCTGCGGCGCGGCGGAATTATGCTTCCGGTGCGTCGTCTTCCTCGTAGATGAGATCCATCAGCGCGCTGTAGACCTCCTCGAGCTCCGCGTCGTCTTCGATGGCTTCGAGGAATTCCTCGCCGTTTTCCTCCACGGATTTGAGGATGCTGACCTCAAGATCCTCTTCCTCATCGTCGTTGCCGCTGCCGGCCGGGACGAGGGCGAGATAGCGGCTGCCGTTGTGCTCCAGCTCGGCCAGAACTTCCAGCTCGTATTCCTTGCCGTCTTCGTCGGTGATGCTGATGAAATCGTCGCCGTATTGCTGCTCCATGGGACTCCTCCGTATCACTTGATCTTGGCTCTATTTTAACCTGCGGGCCGGATAAAATCAAGAGGAATTTGCTGACCGGATGCGGCCTGCCGCACGCCGGAACGCCATTTTATTCCGGAAAACCTGCCAAACAGGGCGTTTTTGCCCCATGCGCGCGGGAAAAAAGCGGAAGAAGAAAAAGACTGCATGGATTTCAAAATTTGTTTTCAAAATAATTGACAGATGTGTTATAATTGCTTGGATAGCATGATATATAGTGGCGCAATGCGCCGTTTGCCTGTATAACAGAAAAAAGTATGGAGGGTCCGTATGGCTCAGCAAAAAAGAAATGAAGCTGCGAAGAAGTCCGGCGCAGGCCATGTCTTCGCGGTGATCGGCAAGGTGATCGGGACGGTCTTTCTGACCGCATTTCTGGCGTTTCTGATCTTCGCCTGCCTGTTTGCGGTCTATGTGAAGAACGACCTTTCGCAGCAGGCCGAGTGGGCGGCCGACAGCTTCTCACTCGACCAGACCTCGGTCATCTACTACGAAAACCCCGAGACCGGGAAATATGAGGTGCTGCAGACGCTCTACGGCGGCTCCAACAGCACCTGGGTCGAATACGATGATATCCCGAAAAACCTCATCCACGCCTGCATCGCCATCGAGGATAAGCGCTTTGAAAAGCACCAGGGCGTCGACTGGGTCACCACCCTGCGCGCCTGCTTCAAGATGTTCCTCGGCAAGAGCGAGGCCGGCGGCTCCACCATCACCCAGCAGCTCATCAAGAACCTCACGGGCGAAAAGGAGGTCACGGTCCGCCGCAAGCTGGTCGAGATCTATCGCGCGCTGGAGTTCGAAAAGACGCACACGAAGAAGGATATCATGGAGTGGTACCTCAATATCATTCCGCTCGGCGAAAACTGCAAGGGCGTCCAGTCGGCCGCCCGCGTCTACTTCGGCAAGGATGTCAAGGACCTGAGCCTGGCCGAGTGCGCGTCGCTCATCGGCATCACGAATAACCCGTCCCGATACGATCCCTATATCAGCGAAGCGAATACCAGAGAGAACAAGGAGCGGCAGGAGGTCATCCTGACCCAGATGCTCAAGCAGGGCTATATCAATCAGGAGCAGTATGACGAGGCCGTGGCCGAAGAACTGGTGTTCACCAACAGCAGCCGCGATAACAGCGACACGAGCGATGATTATTACTCCTGGTTTGAAGATCAGGTCATCCGCGATGTCGTCAGCGGTCTGTGCGACAAGACCGGATACGAATACGACATCGTCTACAAGATGGTCATGACCGGCGGCTACCAGATATACTCCACGGTCAACCCCGAGGTGCAGGCGGCGGTCGACGCGGTCTACGAAGACCTGCAGAGCCTGCCGGCCACGGCGAGCTCCCAGCAGCTGCAGTCCGGCATCGTGATCGTCGACAATACGACCGGCGACGTCGTCGCGCTGGCCGGCGGCGTGGGCAGGAAGCAGGGGAGCCTTGTCTGGAACTGCGCCACGCAGAGCCTGCTCTCGCCCGGCTCCATCATCAAGCCCGTCGCGGTCTACGCGCCCGCCATCGAACTCGGTCTCGTCACCCCGGCGACCGTGATGGACGATACGCCCTATTCCTTCACCGACTCCGCGACCTGGCCCAAGAACCTCGACTCGACCTACCGCGGTCTTGTGTCGGTGGAAGAGGCTGTGGCCCAGTCGATCAATACCGTTCCGGTCAAGCTCGTCGCGCAGATGACGCCGGAATACAGCTATTCCTTCGCCAAGGACAAGATGGGCCTGTCCACGCTCGTCTCCTCCTACCAGTCGAATACCGGCGAGGAGCTCTCGGACGTCAACCTTTGGGCGCTCGCGCTCGGCAGTCTGACCCGGGGCGTGACGGTCCGCTCCATGACGGCGGCCTACGCGTCCTTTGCCAACGAGGGCGTCTGGCGCGAGGCCAGGACCTATACCGTCGTCAAGGACGCCAACGGGCAGATCATCCTTGACAATACGCAGGATTCCCACGTCGCCATGAAGGACATGACCGCGTGGTATATCACCGACATGCTCGAAACGACGGTCCAGACGGGTACCGGCACTGCCGCGCAGCTCGAAAACATGACCGTCGCCGGCAAGACCGGCACGACCTCCCGCGACTTTGACCGCTGGTTCGCGGGCTATACGCCGTACTACACCAGTGTCGTCTGGTGCGGCTACAACGATCCGGAGGAGATCGTCCTGACCGACTCCGAGACCAACCCGGCCATCGTCATGTGGAAGAAGGTCATGGAGCAGGTCCATCAGAATCTCAAGAACAAGGCGTTCAAGCAGCCCGCCAACCTCGTCGAGGTCACGGTCTGCCGCGACAGCGGCCTGCTGCCGTCCGACGCCTGCGCGCTCGACCCGCGCGGCGAGCGCACGGTCCGCGTGACACTCAGCGCGCATGACGTGCCGACGGAAACGTGCAATGTGCATAAGGAGGTCGAGATCTGCAACGCCTCCGGCCATGTGGCCAATGAATACTGCGCACAGGTCCCGGGCAACTCCACACATAAGGCCGCGCTGCTCGATGTTTCGCGTGCCTTCCCGAAAAACGGCGTCGTCGTGCTCGACCAGGCCTACGCCATCCTGAGCGATACGCTGCCGGCCGGCTACTACGCGGCCGTCTCGCCGGATGTCGACGCGATCAACGTCGAGTGCTATATCCACAGCGAGGACGATCTGCCCGAGCCAGAGCCGGAGGAGGATGAAGAAGACGCCGGCACGGCCGACTCCGACGAAGACGACGCGCAGGGCGTCATCGACCGGATCCTCAACACCTGGACGAACGCCGGGTCCAATCCCTAAACAGACAGGAGAGCAACATGTGGCTGGCTGATAACTGGAAGGACTATGAGGTCCTCGATACCTCCGCCGGAGAAAAGCTGGAGCGGTGGGGAAAATATATCCTCGTGCGTCCGGATCCGCAGGTGATCTGGAACACGCCGAAGGACGATCCGCTCTGGCGGAAATACGACGCGCGCTATGCCCGCTCGTCCACCGGCGGCGGTAAGTGGCAGAATCTGCGCCTGCCCGCTCAGTGGCAGGTGCGCTATAAGGAGCTGACGTTCCAGGTCAAGCCCATGAACTTCAAGCACACGGGCGTCTTTCCGGAGCAGGCGGCCAACTGGGACTTCATGATGGAGACGATCCGCCGCGCGGGCCGCCCCATCCGCGTCCTCAACCTCTTTGCCTATACCGGCGGCGCGACGATCGCCTGCGCGGCGGCCGGCGCCAGCGTGTGCCACGTGGACGCGGCCAAGGGCATGGTGCTCTGGGCCAAGGAGAACGCAAAGGCCTCCGGCCTGGAAGACCGGCCCATCCGCTGGATCGTGGACGACTGTGCCAAGTTCGTCGAGCGTGAGATCCGCCGCGGCAAGACTTACGACGCCATCATCATGGACCCGCCGAGCTATGGCCGCGGCCCGTCCGGCGAGGTCTGGAAGCTGGAGGAGAACCTGTACCCCTTCGTGGAGCTCGTCAGCCGGGTCCTCTCCGATGATCCGCTGTTCTTTATCATCAATTCCTATACGACCGGTCTGGCGCCGTCCGTGATGCGGTACCTGACCGAGACGCTCGTTGCGAAGAAATACGGCGGCAGCACGCAGTCCGACGAGCTGGGGCTTCCCGTGCGCGATACGGGGCTGGCGCTGCCGTGCGGCGCGACCTGCCGCTGGACAAAGGAGAGACCATGACCACAGCGATCGAAGTCAGCCACCTGCGCTATGCCTACGACGCGCAGGACGGCGGAGAAACACATATCGTCTTTGACGGGCTGGACCTGTCGGTCCGGCAGGGGAGCTTCGTGGCCATCCTCGGCCACAACGGCTGCGGCAAATCCACGCTGGCCAAGCACTTCAACGCCGTCCTGCTGCCCTCCGGCGGCAGCGTGCACGTCTACGGCATGGACACGAAGGACGAGAAACAGCTGCTCGCCATCCGGCAGCACGTCGGCATGGTCTTTCAGAACCCCGACAACCAGATCGTCTCGAACGTGGTCGAGGAGGATGTGGCCTTCGCGCCCGAAAACCTCGGCGTCCCGTCGGAGGAGATCCGCAGGCGCGTCGACGACGCGCTCCGCGCCGTCGGCATGTACGAATACCGGACCTATGCGCCGCAGCTGCTCTCCGGCGGACAGAAGCAGCGTGTGGCCATCGCAGGTGTGCTGGCCATGCAGCCGCAGTGCGTCGTGCTCGACGAGCCGACTGCCATGCTCGACCCGCAGGGCCGCCGCGAGGTGCTCGATACCATCGAGCGGCTCAACCGTGAAAAGGGCATCACCGTGATCCTGATCACGCACCATATGGACGAGGCGGTCCGCGCCGGGCGCGTGATCGCCATGTCGGAAGGGAAGATCATCGCCGACGGCACGCCGCAGCAGGTCTTCGCGCAGGAGAAGCTGCTCCGCAGCGTCGGGCTCGACGTCCCACAGACGGAGCAGCTGCTGCTGGCGCTCCGGGCGCGCGGCGTCGACATCCCCACGGACGCGCTCACGCCCGGGCAGTGCGCCCGCCTGCTCAGGCAGTACATCCCGGCAGTCTGAACCAATACCCGGAGGAAGAAGCCTTGACGCCAATTTTAGAGATACAGAATCTTTCCCATATCTACAGCCCGGACACGCCGTTCGAGCATCCCGCGCTCACAAACGTCGATCTGACGATCGGCCGCGGGGAATTTGTCGGCCTGATCGGCCATACCGGCTCCGGCAAGTCCACGCTCGTGCAGCATATGAACGGGCTTCTGAATCCGACGTCCGGCCGTGTGCTCTTTGACGGACGCGATATCTGGGAGGATGCAAAGTTCACCCGCCAGATCCGCTTCCACGTGGGCCTTGTGATGCAGTACCCGGAGTATCAGCTCTTTGAAGAGACCGTCTATACCGACATCGCCTTCGGCCCGAAGAACATGGGCCTGTCCAAGGACGAGATCGACGCGCGCGTGCATCGCGCGGCCGGGTTTGTCGGGATCTCTGAGGCGGAGCTGCAGAAATCTCCGTTCGATCTTTCCGGCGGCCAGAAGCGCCGCGCAGCCATCGCGGGCGTCATCGCCATGGAGCCGGACGTGCTCATCCTCGACGAGCCGACCGCCGGGCTCGATCCCGCCGGCCGCGAGAGCATTCTGGAGAATATCCGCGCCTATCAGGCCGCACAGCACGCGGCCGTCGTCATGGTCAGCCACTCGATGGAGGAGATCGCCTCCAACGTCGACCGCCTCATCGTCATGGAAAAGGGGACGGCCGTGATGAACGGCGCGCCCAGTGAGGTCTTCTCGCACGCGGCGGAGCTCGTCGCCATGGGCCTGAACGTGCCCTGCATGACGCAGGTGCTGCTGCAGCTGCAACAGCTCGGCGTAGACGTCCCGGCCTCCGCCTATACGGTGGAGCAGGCGGCGGACCTGCTCGCGCCGCTTCTGAAAGGGGGCCGTCCGACATGCTGAAAGATGTGACCCTCGGTCAGTTTTTCCCCGGCAGCACCCCCATCCATAAGCTCGACCCGCGCACGAAGCTCGTGCTCGTGATCGTCTATATCGTCGCGCTGTTCCTTGCCAAGTGGTTCGTCTCCTATGTGGTCGTGGCGGCGTTTCTGGCGATGGTCATCGCCATGAGCCGCATCCGGCTGAAGGTCGTGCTCAAAAACCTCAAGCCGCTGCTGTTCATCATCCTGCTGACGGCCGTTCTGAACCTCTTCTACGGCCAGGGCGAGCCCATTGCGCAGTTCTGGATCTTCAAGATCACGAAGTCCGGCCTGGAAAACGCCATTTTCATGGTCCTGCGCATCTCCCTGCTGGTGGCGGGGACATTTATGTTAACCTATACGACCTCGCCGATCTCCCTCACCGACGGCCTCGAGAGTCTGCTCTCGCCGCTCAAAAAGCTGCACGCGCCCGTCCATGAGCTTTCGATGATGATGTCCATCGCTCTGCGCTTCATCCCGACGCTCATCGAGGAGACGGACAAGATCATGTCCGCCCAGAAGGCCAGAGGCGCGGATTTTGAATCCGGGAATCTGCTCAGCCGGGCCAAGGCGATGGTGCCCATTCTTGTGCCGCTGTTCATCAGCGCCTTCCGCCGTGCCGACGAGCTTGCCACGGCTATGGAGTGCCGCTGCTATCACGGCGGCGAGGGCCGTACCAAGCTCTCCGAGCTGCACTATCAGACGCGCGACTGGGTCGCGTATCTCACCGGCGCGGCGCTGCTCGCCGTGATGATCGTGCTGCGGCACTTCGGACTGTAAAAAGGAAGGAAGCTATGCGTAATATTGCCCTGACGCTCCAATATCTCGGCACGGCCTACCACGGCTGGCAGGTGCAGAAGACGGTCACGACCGTCGGCCAGACGCTCGAAGAGGCTGCCGCCGCCGTCGTCGGCCATCCGGTGCATATGACCGGCTGCGGCCGCACGGACGCCGGCGTCCATGCGCGGGTGTATGTCGCCAATTTCCGGACCACCGCGCGCATTCCCTGCGACCGGCTGCCGTACGCGCTCAATACGCACCTGCCCGAGGATATCGTCGTTACGAACGCCATGGAGGTCCATGACGACTTCAACGCCATCGGCTCCTGCGTCAGGAAGGAATATACCTATCTCATCTATAACTCCGGGATCCGAGACCCGTTTTATGTCAACCGCGCGTGGTTCTATCCCAAACACCTCGACGAGACCGTCATGCAGCGTGCGGCCGACTGCTTTGTCGGCACGCACGATTTTGCGGCCGTCCGCTCTGTCGGCACCGACGTCAAGTCCACGGTCCGCACGGTCTATTATTACAAGATCGAGCGCGAGGGCGACCTTATCTCGCTGCGCGTGTGCGCCAACGGCTTCCTCTACAATATGGCCCGCGCCATGGCGGGCACCTGCGTCTATGCCGCGGAAGGGAAGTTCCCGCCGGAGGACGTGGCGCAGATCTTACTGAACGGCGACCGCACGGCCGCCGGGCCGACCGTCCCGCCGGGCGGCCTGTACATGACAAAACTCTGGTATGATGACGGGAAGGCGGTTTTCCATGTCGGATAATGTTTCGCAGCTGCAGCCGCAGAAAAAGCCGGGTCTCGGAAAGCGCATCGCCGCCTTCGTGCTGCTCGCGGTGCTTGTGGCGGGCGGCGTCGCGGCGTATGTGTTCCGTGACCAGCTGAATCTCGACGCGCTGCAGCGCTACGTGCGCTATCTGAACGTCTCGGACGACAGCAAGAGCGGCCGCTTCCTCTATGACGAGAGCAACTCCAACCAGTATGCCGGCCTGTCCGGCGGTCTGGCCGTCGCCTCGGCGACGGGCCTGAGTCTCTACGATAAAGACGGCACGGAGACCGAGTCCATTCAGGCCGCCATGTCCGTGCCCGTTCTCAAGACCGGCAATACGGTCGCCCTGGCCTACGACGCCGGCGGGACCGTGCTGGAGGCTGCCAGTCAAAAGAAGGGCTCCGTCCTGCATGTCGCCTCGCAGCGCGCGATCCTCGACGCCGATATCGCCGCGGACGACAGCATCTGCTATCTCTCCTCGGAGCCCGGATATAAATCCGTCCTCTACGTCTATAACAGCCAGCAGTCGCTCATCTACCGCTGGCTGTCCGCCAGCCAGTACTTCATGCGCTGTGCCGTGGCCAGCGGGTCAAAATACGCCGCCGCGGCGGTCCTTGGCCAGCAGGACGGCATGTTTGAATCCTCCGTCGTCCTCTTCCGGACCGACGCGGAGGAGATCGCCTGCACCATCCCCATCGGCAACGCCATGATCTACGACCTGCACTTCGTGTCCGACAGCAAGCTCTGCGTGCTGGCCGAGGATGCGCTCAGCTTCTACGATCTGGACGGGAATCTGCTCGGCAGCTTCTCCTACGGCGAGTCGTACCTCAAGGACTACACGACCGACGGCAGCGGCTGTCTGACGCTCGTGATGAACCTCTATCAGGCGGGCAACCGCTATACTGTCCTGACTGTCGGCTATGACGGCGCGGAGCTTGGCCGCCTGTCCTCCGGCGAGCAGATCCTCGATATCTCCGCCGCAGGCAAATATCTGGCGATCCTGACGAGCAGCTCGCTCTCCATCTATGACCAGACCCTGCAGGAATACGATGTTTCCGACAACACCGCGGGCGCGGCCAGCGTGGTCATGCGCGCCGACGGCTCTGCGATCCTGCTGGCCAACGGCCACGGGACCCTGTATGTCCCGTAAAACTTTTTCCAAAAATCGTTTACAATTCTGCAACGATACGACTGCCTGTCTGTGATATACTCTTTAGAAGCAAAAGCACGATAAGGAGACACCTCTATGAAACCGACCTTATGCTCAAGATGCAAAAAGAATCTTGCAGTGATCTTTATTACAAAAATTGACGGCGGGAAGACCGTCAACGAGGGCTTGTGCCTCAAGTGCGCGAAGGAAATGGGCATCAAGCCCGTCGACGATATGATCGAGCGGATGGGCCTGTCGGAGGATGATCTGGAAAACCTCAACGGCGAAATGACCGAAGCCATGAACGGGCTGGAGGGACTGCTCGGCCAGAACCAAAGCGATGACGATGAGGCCGACGAGAACGACAGCCAGACCGCGACCTTCCCGTTCCTCAACAAGCTCTTCGGCGCAGCCGGACAGGACAACGTTCCCGCTGCCCCGGAGCCGGAAAAGACCGAGAGCCGCCAGCGCGCGGCGGAAAAGCCGAACGGCTCCAAAAACAAAAAGCACAAATTCCTCGATACCTACTGCCAGAACCTCACGCAGAAGGCGCGCGACGGCAAGCTGGACCATATCATCGGCCGCGAGGAGGAGCTCGAGCGCGTCATCCAGATCCTCAACCGCCGCCAGAAGAACAATCCCTGCCTCATCGGCGAGCCGGGCGTCGGCAAGACGGCCATCGCCGAGGGCTTGGCCCAGAAGATCGCGGCAAAGGATGTCCCCTATAAGCTGCAGAACAAAGAGGTCTACCTGATGGATCTCACGGCCCTCGTTGCCGGTACGCAGTTCCGCGGCCAGTTCGAAAGCCGCATGAAGGGCCTCATCGAGGAGGTCAAAAAGCTCGGCAATATCATCCTTGTCATCGACGAGGTCCACAATCTCGTCGGCGCGGGTGATGCCGAAGGCTCCATGAACGCTGCCAACATCCTCAAGCCTGCCCTGTCCCGCGGCGAGATCCAGGTCATCGGTGCGACAACATTCAACGAGTACCGCAAGCACATCGAAAAGGATGCCGCGCTCGAGCGCCGCTTCCAGCCCGTCACCGTGGCCGAGCCGACCATCGAGCAGTCCATCGCCATCATCCGCGGCATCAGCCACTACTATGAGGCCTTCCACGGCGTCGTCATCACGCCCGAGATCGCCCGGCAGGCCGTGCTCCTTTCGGAGCGCTATATCACCGATCGTTTCCTGCCCGACAAGGCCATCGACCTCATCGACGAGGCCTGCTCGGACGTCAACCTCAAAAACAAGGATCTCGGCAAGCTTGAAGCGCTCCGCAAGGAGCACGCCGATTACGATCTCGAGCTCGGCATGCTGACCGAGAACACCGAGAAGACGCAGGACGACTACGCCCGCATGGCGGAGCTGCGCAGCCGCAATCTGCAGCTCGATTCCGAGATCGCAGAGCTCGAGAAGCTGCCGAAGCCCGTCCTCACCATCGACAATCTGGCCCGCATCATCGAGCTCTGGACCAAGATCCCGGCCAGCAAGATCCGTGCGCAGGAATATGAACAGCTGCTGAACCTCGACGCGGCGCTCAAAAAGCACATCGTCGGCCAGGACGAGGCCATCGCCTCTGTCGTTTCCGCCATCCGCCGCTCGCGCGTCGGCATCCAGGTCAAGAAGCATCCGGTCTCGTTCATCTTTGTCGGCTCCACCGGCGTGGGCAAGACGGAGCTCGTCAAGCGGCTGGCCAGCGAGATGTTCGAGTCGGTCGAGTCGCTCATCCGGCTCGATATGTCCGAGTATATGGAAAAGCACAGCGTCTCGAAGATCATCGGCTCGCCTCCCGGCTATGTCGGCTATGACGAGGCCGGACAGCTGACCGAGAAGATCCGCCGCCGCCCGTATTCCGTCATCCTCTTCGACGAACTCGAAAAGGCGCATCCGGACGTGCTGAACATCCTCCTGCAGATCCTCGACGACGGCCGCATCACCGACGCGCAGGGCCGCGTGGTGAATTTTGAGAACACGATCATCATCATGACCTCCAACGCCGGTTCTAACCAGAAGGGCGGCAGCGTCGGCTTCGGCCGCAGCCTCACGGAGCAGTCGAAGGAGAAGGCCATGAAGGCCCTCGGCGAGTTCCTGCGTCCGGAGTTCATCAACCGCGTCGACGAGATCGTCTGCTTCAACCAGCTGAGCGAGGAGAACTTCCGTGGTATCGCGGATATCATGCTCTCGGAGCTCCGCCAGTCGCTCGAGAGCCGCGGCATCGACTTCACCTGGGACGAGAGCGTCAAGGACTACCTGGTCAAAAAGTCCTACTCGGTCGCCTACGGCGCGCGCAATCTCCGCCGCACCATCCAGACCGACCTCGAAGACCCGATCGCTGAGCGCATCATCCGGAGCTACGTCGAGCCCTTCCGCTCGATCAAAGCCACCTGCGAAGACGGCAAGATCCGGCTCGAGACCCTGTAAAAAGCAAAAAATACGCCTGACTTTTGTCAGGCGTATTTTTTACGATCGGGTCTGTAAGCCGGGTTCTGTGATCGACAGTCATCTATCTAGGCGTATCGTTGCCGATACGCTCCAGCCACCTTCTCGGAAGCAGCCGGGCAGGCCTTGCTTCCTCTGCGGTGTTGCTCCGGATAGAGTTTACAGCAATGGACGCTTTCGCACGCCATTGGGTGCGCTCTTACCGCACCTTTCCACCCTTACCTCGTCGGCGCAAACTTCATATCCCTCGCCCTGCCGCAAGCGGCAGTTCTCGGTCATTCCGTTGCGCCTCCTCTCCCCACAAAACTTTCGTTTTGCGGGGCCCCCATTTCTGGGCCGCGGCGGTATATCTCTGTTGCACTTTTCCTCAGATCGCTCTGGGCGGGCGTTACCCGTTATCCTTGCCCTGCGGAGCCCGGACTTTCCTCATGCGCGGCCTTTCGGCGCTGCGCCCGCGACTGTCCGACCCGGTCGCCCATGTATTGTACTTTATTTGCAGGAAAAAGTCAAACAGATTGCAATTTCTTTCCCATGTGGATATAATACAGGCAGGAATCTTTTCAGAGAGGCTTTGGATATGAACCATCTTGTCGATCAGTATTTTGATTCGCTTTCGGATAAAAAGGTCGCCGTTCTCGGCATCGGCGTGAGCAACCGGCCGCTCATCCGGATGCTGCTCGCGCGCGGCATCCATGTGCTGGCCTGCGACAAAACGCCGCGGGAGAAGCTCGACGCGGAGGTGCTGGAGCTGGAACAGGCGGGCGCGGTGCTGCACGTCGGCGAGGGGTATCTCGACGATGTGCGGGCGGACGTCGTCTTCCGCACGCCCGGGATGCACCCGGAGATCCCCGCGCTTCGCCGGCTGCGTGCCGCCGGGGCGGAGATCACCAGCGAGATGGAGGCGTTTTTTGAGGTCTGTCCCTGCCGCATCATCGCCGTGACCGGCTCCGACGGCAAGACCACCACCACCACGCTCATCGCAAAGATCCTCGAGCACGCCGGGCACCGCGTCTGGATCGGCGGCAACATCGGCGCGCCGCTTTTGCCGCAGGCCGCTGACATGCAGCCGACGGATCTGGCCGTCGTGGAGCTCAGCTCCTTCCAGCTCATGTCGATGGAGCGCTCGGCAGATATCGCCGTCGTGACGAACGTCGCGCCCAACCACCTTGACGTGCATAAGGATATGGCCGAATACGTCCAGGCCAAGAAAAACGTCTTTGCACATCAGGACGGGTCTGGCAAGGTCGTCCTGAACTACGACAACGACATCACCCGCGCCTTCGCCGCGGACGCTCCCGGCGCCGTGGAGTTCTTCTCCCGGCAGGCAAGACCCGCGCACGGCGTTTATCTGGAGGACGGGACGATCTTCCGGGACGGCAAACCGATCATGGACGCCGCCGATATCCGCATCCCCGGCGTCCACAACATCGAAAACTATATGGCCGCCGCCTGCGCGGTCGAGGGTCTGGCCACTGACGAGGATATCGACGCCGTGGCCCGCAGCTTCGCGGGCGTCGAGCACCGCATCGAGTTCGTCCGGGAAAAGGACGGCGTCAAATATTATAACGACTCCATCGCCTCCAGCCCGTCGCGGACCATCGCAGGTCTGCACTCGTTCCACCAGAAGCTCGTGCTGATCGCGGGCGGCTACGATAAGAAGATCCCGTTCGACGCCCTTGGGCCGGAGATCTGCGGGCATGTCCGCCTGCTCATCCTCTGCGGCGCGACGGCGGAGAAGATCGAAGCGGCCGTCTGCGCTGCCCCGGAATATCAGCCGGGCCAGCCGGAGATCCTGCACGCGGCCACGCTCGCCGAGGCCGTGCAGCTTGCGCAGGCGCACAGCGTGCCCGGCGATATCGTCACGCTTTCGCCCGCGTGCGCGGCCTTCGACCAGTTCAAAAATTTCATGGTGCGCGGCGAGACCTATAAGCGGCTCGTGCAGGCACTGTAACACAGGAGACAAGAGATATGAAGTTCAGCGAAGGGCTCCGCAAGGGCCTTGCGATCCGGGAAAAGCTGGGGCGGCCCTACTGCGCGGCCGTCATCGTTGCGGCGGGTTCGTCGTCGCGCATGGGCGGGACCAATAAGATCCTGACGGTACTGGAAAAGCTGCCGGTGATCTGCCGGACCGTCGACGCGTTCGACCGCTGCAGCCTGATCGACGAGATCATCGTCGTCACGCAGAAGGACCTCATGGAAAAGGTCAGCCGCTACCTCGCGGCCTACGGCAAGATGCGCATGGTCGTCGCAGGCGGCGAAACGCGGACGGACTCCGTCATGGCGGGCCTTGCCGCCGTGTCGGACAAAGCGCAGCTCGTTGCCGTCCACGACGGCGCACGGCCTCTTGTGACCGACGAAGTCATCCGCGCCGCCGTCGTCAAGGCAAAGAAATTCGCCGCCGCAGCGCCCGCTGTGCGCGTCAAGGACACCATCAAGGTCTCGACCGACGGTGCGGTCGACGCCACGCCGGACCGCAGCACGCTCTACGCCGTGCAGACCCCGCAGGTCTTTGACCGCGATCTGCTCGACGCCGCGCTGCAGAATGCAAAGACGCAGGGCCTCGCCGTCACGGACGACTGCAGCGCCGTAGAAGCGCTCGGCATGCCCGTGCAGCTGACCGACGGCGACGAGGAAAACCTCAAGATCACCACGCCGCTCGACCTTGAGCTCGCCGCGCTCATCCTGCGCAGGAGGGCCGAAGCATGAGGATCGGCCACGGCTACGACGTCCACAGGCTCGTGGAGGGACGGTCTCTGATCCTCGGCGGCGTCCGCATCCCGTTTGAAAAGGGCCTCGACGGCCACTCGGACGCGGACGTGCTGACCCACGCCGTCATGGACGCGCTGCTCGGCGCGGCCGCGATGGGGGACATCGGCAAGCTCTTTCCGGACACCGACGACCGCTATCTCGGCGCGGACAGCATCGCCCTGCTGTGCGAGGTCGACCGGCGGCTCACAGAGGCCGGCTACCGCCTCGGCAATCTCGACGTGACCGTCATCGCCCAGCGGCCGAAGCTCGCGCCGTACATCAATCAGATGCGGCAGAATCTTGCCGCCGCCCTGCGGACGGAGCTGCAGAACGTCAGCGTCAAGGCGACGACGGAGGAGCATCTCGGCTTCACCGGCTCCGGCGAAGGCATCGCCGCCCACGCTGTCTGCCTGCTCGAGCCGGTGTAATGTTCGGAAGAACGCCCCCGCCTGCTATTGGGCGGTGTCTGTAAAACAGCATTGTGCCGAAATCAACGAAGCGGCACGAAACCGAATGGCGCTGATCGTGCCGGAGCTGGCGAAGCGAAACGGCGTGACCGAAAAGCTGAAAGCCGAAAACCAAATGGAATGGGTGCGGCAGATGAACGCTTGCAAGGCGCAGGCAGAGGAAGTTGTGAAAACAGAATTGATTTACGATTGAGCGAGGAAGTCCGGGCAGAAAACTGTTCGGGCTTTTCTCATATATTCCAAAGTTGCGGTTGAATTGTTCATAGACTTTATGATATGATTTGGATACGAAAATTGAGCAACAAATCGGAATTTTGAGGTATGAATATATGGCAAGGGCGTATTACAAACCCTGCAAAGAATTAGATATTTGCAATGAGTTGATTGAAAAGTATTGGAAATCAAAACAATATGATAAGTGTTTTGAAGGACATTTGGTTTTGGCAGATCAGGGGTATCCCTTGGCTGAATGCCAAATAGGTTATTTCTACTATGAAGGACTTGGTGTAGAGAAAGACCTGGAAAAGGCATTGTATTGGACTCGCCGTGCCGCTGAGCATGGTGATCGAGATGGACAATGTAATTTGGCGTGGTTTTACGAAGATGCAATCGGAGTGGAGCGAGACATCGAACAGGTTAAGCATTGGTATCGACTTGCGGCACTGCAAGACCACGATTTGGCAATCGAGAAGTGCAAAGAACTTGGAGTTGCATTGTAATTACGCATCGCAGCACAATGAACAGTTCGTCAAATTCCAGTTTGTCGAACCGATAAAATCCCTTTAGGAACGAAAGGGCGCACTTCTATACTCTCTATATCGAGAGTAGTGCGTTCTGCGGAGCTTCATTCTCCGCCAGCGAGTTTGAATTATATGCAGAAAACAATCCTCCGTATGATTGCAGGCATACGGAGGATTCGCTGTTTCAGGAACACGGCCCGATCCCGGCGGGGGGGCTCTTTGTCTGTCAGATCGTTTCGACCTTGATGAGGTTCGTGTTGCCGGAAGCGCCGTTGGTGTTGCCGGCAGTCATGACGATGTTGTCGCCCTTGTGCAGGTGCATGGCCTTCTTGGCCGCGTGCAGGGCGTTGTAGAACAGCACGTCGGTCGAGGTAAACGTCTCCTCGCACAAGATCGGCTGGACGCCCCAGGAGAGCGCGAGCCGGTACCACACGCGCTCGTTCGTCGCCATGCCGACGATGTCGACCGGCACGCGGAAGCGCGAGACCATCCGGACCGTCGCGCCGGAGAGCGAGCTGACCACGATCGTCTTTGCGCCAATGTCGCAGGCCATGCAGCACGTCGCGTGCGAGATGGCGTCGACCATGTTCTTGATCTGGAACTCCTCCTTGCGGAACAGCGTCTCGTAGTCGATGTGCTTTTCCGTCTCCTCCACGATCTCGGCCATGGTCTGCACGGTCTTGACCGGGTACTTGCCTGCGGCGGACTCGCCGGAGAGCATGACCGCGCTCGTGCCGTCATAGACGGCGTTGGCCACGTCGGAGATCTCCGCACGGGTCGGGCGCGGGTTGTGGATCATGGATTCGAGCATTTCCGTGGCCGTGATGACCCGCTTGCCGAGCAGGCGGCACTTGGTGATGAGGTATTTCTGGATGGCCGGAAGCTCCGCAAACGGCACCTCCACGCCCAAGTCTCCGCGGCCGATCATGATGCCGGAACAGACCTCGCAGATCTCCTCCACATTGTCGATGCCCGTCTGGTTCTCGATCTTGGCGATGATCTCGATGTCCTGCCCGCCGTGCGCGTCGAGGAATTTCCGCACGTCCAGCACGTCCTGCCGCCGCGAGACGAACGACGCTGCGACGAAATCGATCCCGTTCCGGATGCCGAACAGCAGATCGGCCTTGTCCTGCTCGCTGAGATAGACCTGCTCGAGTACCTTGTGCGGGAAGGACATGCTCTTGCGGTCAGACAGCTCGCCGCCGACTACGACACGACAGTGGATCTCCGTGCCCTCAATGCGCTCGACCGTGAAGATCACGAGTCCGTTGTTGACCAATACCGTATCGCCGACCGAAAGATCGTTCGCCAGCCCCGCATAGCTGACGCCGACAATCGTCTCGTCGCCCTCGACCTGCCGGGTCGTGAAGGTAAAGGCGTCGCCGTCCTGGAGCAGGATCTTTTTGTTTTTGAAGGTACAGATGCGGTATTCCGGCCCCTTGGTGTCGAGCATGATGGCGATGGGCAGGCCGAGCGCCTTGCGGACCTTATGGATCATGTCAAATTTCTGCTGATGCTCCTCGTGTGTGCCGTGCGAAAAATTGAGCCGCGCGACGTTGAGTCCTGCCTTGCACATCTCTGCAAAGACTTCCTCCGAGCTGCTGGCCGGGCCGATGGTACAGACGATCTTCGTTTTTCTCATGATAAATGCCTTCTTTCCATGATTCAGAACAATAAAAAACGGCAGAACCACATGGTTCTGCCGAAAAGCTGCATGCGCTCCGATGCGAATAGGCCGCTTTCCAGCGCCTATGACAGACTCCACCGCTCGCATCGCCCGCATTTTAGCACGTCCCGGGCCGCCTGTCAATGCGGCGAAAGTCCTGATTTTCAGCCCCTGCCGCGCTTCTTCTGCCGGTCAATTTGCCGGTGCAGCAGGTTCAGGGCGTCGGAGAGCGAGCCGATCGCGTCCATCAGCCCTGAGGATACGGCCTCTTCGCCGTATAAGACCGTGCCGACGTCCGTCGCGATCTCGTCGGTCGCCATCATATAGCGCAGAAAATCTTCACGGGAAATATGCGAATTTTTTGTCACGAAATTCACGATCTGGTCCTGGATCTGGTTGAAATACTGGTACGTCTGCGGCGCACCGACGACCAGCCCCGTCATCCGCACCGGATGCACGGTCATGCTGGCCGTGGGCACGATCAAACTTTTGCGCGCCGATACGGCCAGCGGGATGCCGATGGAATGCCCGCCGCCGAGCACGAGCGAGACCGTCGGCTTCTTCATCCCCGCGATCAGCTCCGCAATGGCGAGTCCCGCCTCGATGTCCCCGCCGACCGTGTTCAGAAGCAGCAGCAGACCGTCGATGTCCTCGCTTTCCTCCACGGCCGCGAGCAGGGGAATGACGTGCTCATACTTGGTCGTCTTGATGTTTTCCGGCAGCGCCTGATGGCCCTCGATCTGGCCGATGATCGTCAGCGTGTAGATCGTCCCACGGGAGGTCTTCGTGGTGGACGCGCCGAGATCGACCAGCTCCTGCCGCGCCTGTTCTTCTTTTTTCGCTTCGCCCATGTTCCGTGCTCCTGTCTGTAAGATGTAGATAGTTTGAGCGCTTTTTTTCAAATCATGCGTGTGGGTTTTGCTCCTTGCCAGAAGGCTGGAAATCAGGTATAATGGCGGGGAAAGAGGTGCTTCAAATGACAAAAACCAATGTGATGCGCCTGCTGGACGCAGCGAAGATCCCGTACCGGGCGGAAGAGTACGCAGTCGACGAAAATGACCTCAACGGCATGCATGCGGCCGAGAGCATCGGCATGCCGCCGGAGCAGATCTTCAAAACGCTGGTGGCGAAGGGCGAGCGCGGCGGATACGCGGTGTTCTGCATCCCGGTCTGCTGCGAGCTGGACCTCAAAAAGGCGGCGAAGGCCGCGCACGACAAAAAGATCGAGCTCATCCACGTCAAGGACCTGCTGGCCACGACCGGCTACATCCGCGGCGGCTGCAGCCCCATCGGCATGAAAAAGCAGTTCCCCACCTTCATCGACGAGACCGCCCAGCTCTACGACGAGATCGGCGTCTCCGCCGGCTGCCGCGGCTGCCAGGTCCTGCTCGACCCCATGCAGCTCACGGATTATGTAAACGCAACCCTCTGCGACCTGACCGAATGATGAAAGGAGAACGCCATGAAATCACGAATGATACCTGTGCTGTGTATTCTTCTGCTTTTCCTGACGGCCTGTCAGAAGCAGACGTCGGACGACCCGATCGTCGCGTCCTACAAGGACACGCAGATCCACGAGAGCTTGGTCGCGTATGAAAAGCAGAACCAGATCAATGTCACAGGAGACAAAACCGTCAGCGACGCGGACGCGCTGGATCAGATCCTGCTGAACCTCATCATGCTCGATGAGGCGGAACAGCGCGGCCTGTCCGTTACGCAGGAAGAGGTGGACGCGGAGCTGGCCGGCCAGCGGAAAAACTACGAAGAATACGAGGAAGTGCGAAGCTACATCGATGATTACTGCACGAAAATGGGGATCACCACCGAGCAGTATTTTGACACGGTCGCGGAGCAGCTTCCCCGCGTGATGCTGCGGCAAAGACTGCGCGATACGCTCGGGCAGGAATACTGCCAGCAGCATGGACTGGAATTTACAAAGGTGAACCCGCCGGAGCAGATGACGAAATATGTCGATCAATACCTGGGCAATCTGCTGGAGGCGCACCGCTCGGAGATCAAGTATTACTAAACCGAAAAGGAGGCCGCCATGAAGCGCTATTACCGCAAAAACCGCTCATCTGTTGCGCTGTTCCTTGTGTCCAACCTTCTCGCGGCTGTCTCGTCCGTCCTCATGTCGTTCCTGCTCGGCCTGTTCGCCGACAGCGCGATGGAGGGAGATCTCTCGCGCGTGTGGAAGATCGCGCTCGTGACGCTGGTTTACCTCTGCGTTGAGACGTTTTTCGCCTTTCTGCTGGACTACTCGCGTGATATCGTCGTCCAGCGCGTCGGCCGGGACCTCCGTGCCGATGCTGTGCGGAAGATCGAGTCGCTCAGCTATATGCAGAAAAGCGAGAAAGACGACGGCGCCTGCCTGTCTCTCGTACAGAACGACGTCGACACCATCCAGCAGGATTACGTCGCGTCCTTGGGCGAGATCTATTTTCAGATCTGCTGCTTCCTGCTGGCTGTCGGCTCAGCCATCGCCATCCAGCCGGTCATGACCCTGATCATGATCGCCGTCAGCGTGCTGACCGCCGCGTTTCCCAAGCTGACGGAAAAGCGCCTGCAGACGTATCAGGAGAACGAGCAGCAGGCGAAGGCCGGCTATCTGACGGCGATCACGCAGATCTTCTCTGGATTTTTCCAGCTGAAAATTTTCAACGCATTTTCAGGTGCCAACCGCGCCCATGACGAAGCAAACGAAAATCTTTACCGGAAAAAGCTCCGCTCCCGCCGCATCCGCAGGATCCTGTACGCGGGCGCGTATGGCTGCGGCAATCTGGTCGTGCTCGGCACGTGGGTGCTCGGCCTGTTTTTCGTTGCGCGCGGCGTCATCACGCTTCCGGCGCTCATCACCTTCGCGGGCCTCATGAACCTCGTCGCCGGGCCGGTGCAGATCATCAGCGAACGCTATTCCTCGACCATCGCCGCCTCGGCGGTCTGTAAGCGCGTACTTGCCTTCCTGGACGAGCCGACAGATGAAGCGTCCGGCTGGGGCAGCCAGCCGCTCACCCGTGTGGAGACCGTCTCGCTCCGGGATATTTCCTGCCGTAGAGGGGAACGAGAAATTTTAAAGCACGTCGATCTGACGCTCCAAAAGGGCGACCGCATCGCGCTGCTCGGCGAGAGCGGGGCGGGGAAGTCGACGCTTTTGAAGGTGCTGGCCGCCATGTGCGGCGCGGAAGGCGAATACACCATCAACGGCCGCCCCTGCCATGCCTACCGGTACGCGGATTTCCGCCGGCAGGTCACGCTGCTGGCCCAGAAGACCTTCGTCTTCAGCGCCTCCATCCGCGACAATCTCACCATGTTCTCCGGCACGGCGCAGCAGGATGAAGCGCTTGTAAAGACCCTTGCCGCTGCCGGTCTTTCCGAATGGTACGCCGACCGCGGCGCGTCCATGGATGCAGCGATCGGCGGGGAGGCGCACGCGCTCTCCGGCGGCGAGGAACGCAGGCTCGATCTTGCGCGGACGCTTTGGCGGCAGGGCAGTCTTGTCATGCTGGACGAGCCGACTGCCGGACTGGACGAAAAAACGCGCGTCGAGCTGGAAAAGCAGATCGTGCAGCTGCCGTGCGACATCCTGATCGTCGCCATGCACAATTATTCCCCGGAGTTTTTAGACAGCTTCACCAAGGTGCTCCGCATCCGGGACGGAGAACTGGAACCGTAAACCATCGGTCAATGATCGAACAGAATAAAAGGAGAAACCATCATGCATTTTACCTACAGAACCAGAGGCACCTGCTCGCAGCAGATCCTGTTTGACGTCGACGGCAAGACCGTCCGGAATATCGAATTCATCGGCGGCTGCAACGGCAACCTGCAGGGGATCTCCAAGCTTGTCGAGGGGATGGACATCGATACCGTCATCGAGCGGCTGGACGGCATCCACTGCGGCATGAAAGAGACCTCCTGTCCCGACCAGCTGGCGACCGCGCTGAAGCAGGCACGCGAAAAGCTGGCGGAAAACGCCTGATCTAGGGTGTCTCTGAAAACTGCCAACGCACCCGGACAGCGGGCCTTTTCACGCTGTGCTGCGTCATTTTTCCTTGAAATACGTCAGTATTCCTGCGAAAAAATGTCTTGCCCAGCGCGAAAATTCCTCGCTGCCGGTCACATCGTCAGTTTTCAGATACACCCCAACAAAAAACGCGCCCGGACGGTTCAAAACCTCCGGGCGCGTTTTTTATGTGTTTTCCCTGACCCATTTGACGGCGAATTCCGCAAACCGGCTGGCGGCCGGGCCGGGTGCATCAGAGGCGGCGGCCAGCGCGATCGTGCGGCTGGCTGGCGGATCGATCGGGCGGATCTCCACGCCGTCCGTGTTGCCGCGCAGCAGCAGCGACGGCATGATGCTCACGCCCAGCCCCTGCCGGACCATGGCGATGACGGCGTAGTCGTCCTTCGTCTCAAAGCGGATGTTCGGCTTGACACTCAGCGCACGGAACGCGCGCCGCACATCGTGGTTGGAGGATTCCAGCAGCGAGATGAACGGCTCCTTTGCCAGCTCCTCCACCGGGCAGACCGGACCTGCGGCCAGCGGATGCCCCTTGGGCAGGACTGCGGCCAGCGCATCCTCATATAAAGGCACGCAGCTGCAGCCGGGGCGGGCAGGGAGCGTCGTGAACGCCAGATCGACGCTCCCTGCGCCGAGCCAGGTGTCGATATCGTGGTAATCGCCGTTGAACAGCTGAAAATCCACCTGCGGATACGCCTGCTGGAACTGCATCATCATCGCCGGCAGCCAGTGCGTGGCGACGCTCGTGAACGTGCCGATGCGGATCTTGCCGGTGACGAGCGTGTGGAGCGCGGCCGCCGCCTGCCGCAGCAGCTTTTCCTGCCGCACGATCTCATGGATGTAGGGCATCATCTGCTCGCCCTCGGGCGTGAGCCGTGCGCCGGTCCGCGTGCGCTTGAGCAGCGGCAGCTGCAGCTCCGCCTCGATGGCGGCGAGCATATGGCTGACGCCCGACTGCGTCAGTCCGAGCTCCTGCGCAGCCTTCGTCAGCGACGACAGCTCGACGGTTTTCTCCAATACCTCATATTTCTTCGTATCCATGGAAAATTTCCTCTTGCATTTTTCACTTTAACGTGATATCATACGCGCATGTTATGCGATTCCTTGATATTATACATGATAAAACGTAATGTGTAAAGGGGAGAGAAAAAGGAGAAACAGTATGAGCGGAGCAAATTTGCAGCATCTGCTGGCCATGGTCCTGTATATGGCCGCAGTCGTGGGGATCGGTATCTATTTTGCCGGACGGGCGAACAAGGACGCGGAGTCCTATTTCCTCGGCGGCCGCAGCCTCGGCCCGTGGGTCACGGCATTCAGCGCGGAGGCCTCGGATATGTCCGGCTATCTGCTGATGGGCCTGCCCGGCCTCGCGTATTGGACGGGTCTTGCCGACGCGGGCTGGACCTGTATCGGCCTTGCCATCGGCACATATCTCAACTTCCTGATCGTCTCCAAGCGGCTGCGCCGCTATTCGATCGCCGTGGACGCTTTCACGCTCCCGGATTTCTTCTCGAACCGCTTCCATGAGAAGAAAAAGATCATCATGACGATCTGCTCGCTGATCATCATCATCTTCTTCAGCGTCTACGCGGCCCAGTGCCTGTCGACCTGCGGCAAGCTGTTTGCGAACCTCTTCGGCTTCTCCTACGGCGGCATGATGATCGTCGCGGCCGTGTTCGTGCTGGCCTATACTTTCCTCGGCGGGTATCTGGCCGAGAGCGCGTCCGATTTCATGCAGGGCGTCGTGATGGTGACGGTCCTTGTGCTGATCCTCGTCCTGTCTGTCGTGTCCGCAGGCGGACTGCATACGGTCATCAATAACGCGAAGAACATCGACGGCTTCTTCTCCATGGTCCGCACGGCCACCCCGTCGACCACGGAGGTCAATGTTTTCGGCGCCAGCAAGCCCTACGGCGTTCTGTCCATCGCGTCCTGCCTGGCCTGGGGCCTTGGCTACTTCGGTATGCCGCAGGTCCTGCTCCGGTTCATGGGCATCCGTTCGGAGCATGAGCTGGGCCGCTCCCGCCGCGTGGCGATCATCTGGGTCGTCATCTCCATGGCTGCCGCCGTGTTCATCGGCGTCGTCGGCCGCAGTGTCGCGGGCCTCGATTACCTCTCCAACAACGACGCGGAGAATATCTTCATCGACGCCGCGACGTCCTACCTGCCGCCCATCCTCGCGGGCTTTGCCTGCGCGGGCGTCCTGGCCGCGGCCATCTCGTCCTCTGATTCCTATCTGCTGATCTCGGCCAGCGCCGTCAGCCAGAACCTCTACCGCGGCGTATTCAAGAAGGACGCCACCGAAAAGCAGGTCATGTGGTGCTCGCGCATCACGCTCGTCATCATCACCATCGTCGCCATGGCGATCGCTTGGAACTCCAATTCCACCATCTTCGGCATCACCTCGTTTGCCTGGGCCGGCTTCGGCGCGGCCTTTGGCCCGCTAATGCTGCTGAGCCTGTTCTGGAAACGCACGACCTATCAGGGCGCGATCGCCGGCATGGTCGCGGGCGGCGCGATGGTCTTCTTCTGGAAGCTGGTTCTGAAGCCCCTCGGCGGCATGTTCGGCATCTATGAGCTGCTGCCCGCATTCATCTTCAGTGTCCTCGTGATCGTCATCGTCTCCCTCTGCACGGCAGAGCCCGACGCACAGATCACGGAGGAGTTCGACAAAGTCAAGTCCGGCAAGGGCCTGCAGTAAACAAAAAACAGAAAAAATCGGCGGGTATCCGGCACGAAAGCCGGATACCCGCCGTCTTTGTATCAAAAAAACCTACCCGTAAGCGTCTTACGGGTAGGTTTTTGTCGCTTGCCTTATGAAAACAGGTAATGCTTCACGAGCTCCTGCAGCAGCTCATCGCGGTCGAGCTTGCAAATCAGGCTGCGGGCATTGTTGTAATTTGTGATGTAAGTGGGGTCCTCAGACAGGAGATAACCGACGATCTGGTTGATGGGGTTATAGCCTTTTTCGCTGAGTGCGCCATATACCGCGGTCAGGATCGTTTTCATTTCCTCACTGCTGTCCTCCGGTACCACAAATTTGATGGTGTTGTCATTCATAACGGTTAGCCTCCTTCTTTTGAGCTTGTGCCACTATCATAATATATTGTGCCCGGTTTGTAAATGCGTCCAACATTTCATTTGTGTTACAATTTCCCCAAAAGCACAAGATTTAGCGTCCGGCCGACAAAAAGGACGTGCCCATCGGGCACGTCCTTTTTCGCATAAAACTCAGCGCAGCGAAACGCCGAGGTCGTTTTTGAGCTTTTCGAGTACCGCGTTCATCACGCCGGTGGTGTCCTCGTCGGTGAGCGTGCGGTCGTCCGCGCGCAGCTCAAGACTGAAGGCGATGCTCTTCTTGCCCGGGGCAATGCCGGGGCCGCGGTAGATGTCGAACAGCTGGACCGAGCGCAGCAGCTTGCCGCCGGCCTTCTTAATGCAGGCTTCGAGCATGCCGACCGTCATCGATTCCTCGCAGACCAGCGCCAGATCGCGGCTGACCGTCGGGAACTTCGGCAGGCTGTGGAACACGCGCTCCGGCGCAAGAACGGCCTGCAGGCCCGTAAAGTCGAGCTCCGCAACGTAGACCTCGCCGCCGATGCCGTAGGTCTCGGCGACCAGCGGGTGGATCTGGCCGATGACGCCCATCTTCTTGCCGTCGATCACGATGTCGGCGCAGCGGCCGGGATGATAGCTCGGGTTCTTGGTGTCGGCGATATAGGTAGCCGGATGCACGTTCAGCTGGTCGAGGATCGCGTCGATCTCGCCCTTGAGCGTGAAGAAGTTCTCATGCTCGCCGTAGGTGCCGAAGATCATCCGCTTGGGCTCGTCGGGCAGCTTTTCGCCGTCCTTCGGCAGATAGATCTTGCCGATCTCATAGAGCTTGACGCCCTTGTTCTTGAACGCGAAGTTGCGGGAGAGGATATCCAGCATGCTGGGCAGGATGACCGTGCGCATGATGGAGGTATCTTCGCCCAGGGGGTTCACAAGCTTGACGGTCCTGCGCAGCGGGCTGTCAGCCGGGATGCGGATGGCGTCGAACGAAGCGGGGGAGACGAAGGAGTAGGTGATGATCTCGCTGTAGCCCATCGCCCTGGCCGCCGCGCCTGCAGCGTTTTCAAGCTTCTGCGCGTCCGAATAGCCGCCCATGGTGGTCGCGCCGCGCATCAGCGTGGTCTCGATGTTGTTGTATCCGTAATAGCGGGCGACTTCCTCTGCAATATCTGCCATGACGCGCAGATCCGGCCGCCACGACGGGACCTGGATCATGCCGTCCACGACCGGCACCTCCTCGCGGCGCAGATACTCGATCATATCCGCCTCAGGGATGTCGGTGCCGAGCAGGGCGTTGATGCGCTCCGGCTCAAGCTTGACCGTAACGGGCTGCGGGACATAGTTCAGAACGTCGATCATGCCGTCCATGACCTCGCCCGCGCCCAGCATCTCGACCAGCTCACACGCGCGGTTGACAGCCGGGACAGTCAGCATCGGGTCAATGTCCTTTTCAAACTTGGCCGAGGCGTCCGTGCGCATGCCGAGCGCCAGCGCCGTCTTGCGGATGGAGGAGCCGAGGAAGTTGGCGGATTCGAAGACCACGTCGACCGTATCGTCCACGATCTCACTGTTTTCGCCGCCCATGACGCCCGCCAGACCGACCGGCTTGGTCTCGTCCGCGATGACGAGCATATCGGGCTGGAGCGCGCGTACATTGCCGTCAAGCGTGGTGAGCGTCTTGTCCTCGCCTGCGCGGCGGACGACGATCTTGCCGCCCTTCACGTAGCGGTAGTCGAACGCGTGCATCGGCTGGCCGTACTCGACCATGACATAGTTGGTGATATCGACGATGTTGTTGATCGGACGGATACCGGCCGAGCGCAGCCGCTGGCGCATCCACTTGGGACTCGGCGCGATCTTGACGTTGCGGACCATACGGGCCGTGTAGCGCGGGCACAGATCGTCCGCCTGCACGTCAACATCCAGCAACTCGCCCAGATCGCCCTCTGCGCCGCCCTTGACGACCGGCTCATGGTGCTTCATCGGCACGTTAAACGCCGCGGCGGTCTCACGCGCCAGACCGATGAGCGAGTAGCAGTCCGGGCGGTTGTTGGTGATCTCGAATTCCACGATGGAGTCGTCGTTGCCGATGACGATGTTCATGTCTTCGCCGACCGTGCAGCCCTCGTCGTTCAGGATCCAGATGCCGTCGGCATACGCCTCCGGGCAGTCGTGCTCGGTGAGGCCCAGCTCTTTGTACGAGCACAGCATACCGCAGGACTCGACGCCGCGGAGCTTGCCCTTGGTGATGTGGATGCCGCCGGGCAGATACGAGTTGTGCTGCGCGACCGGGACGAGATCGCCCTCGTGCACGTTCTGCGCGCCGGTGACGATCTGCACAGGCTCGCCTACGCCGCAGTCGACCATGCAGACCCACATATGATCGGAATTTTCGTGCTTCTTCATCGAAAGGACCTTGCCGACGACGACGTTCTTGATCTCGGCGTCCATGCGCTCGGTCGTCTCGACCTTCTGACCGGCGAGGGTCATGACAGAGTCATATTCTTTATCCGTAGCCGTGATGTCAACGAATTCGCGGAGCCATTTTCTCGAAATATTCATGTCATACCCTCCTTAGAACTGAGACAGGAAGCGGATGTCGTTCTCGAAGATCATGCGCATGTCGCTGATCTTGAACCGGCGCATGGCCATACGCTCCAGACCGATGCCGAAGGCAAAGCCGGAATAGATCTCCGGATCGATGCCGCAGCCGGCCAGCACCTTCGGGTGCACCATACCGGCGCCCAGCAGCTCGATCCAGCCCTCACCCTTGCAGGTCGGGCAGCCCTTGCCGCGGCAGTTGAAGCACTGCACGTCGACCTCGCAGCTCGGCTCGGTGAACGGGAAGTGGTGCGGGCGGAAGCGGACGACGGAGTCCTGACCGTACATGGCCTTGATGAGCGTCTCAAGCGTGCCCTTGAGGTCCGCCATCGTGATGCCCTTGTCGATGACCAGACCTTCGATCTGGTGGAACATCGGCGAGTGCGTCGCGTCGACCTCGTCCTTGCGGTACACGCGGCCGGGAGCCAGAATGCGGATGGGCGGCTGGCCGATGGCCTCCATGGCGCGGATCTGCATCGGGCTCGTCTGCGTGCGCAGGAGGACTTCCTCGTCATCCGTCACGTAGAACGTGTCGCTGCGGTCGCGGGAAGGGTGGTTCTCGGCGATGTTGAGCTTGGTGAAGTTGTAGTCGGCAAGCTCGACCTCCGGGCCGTCAAGGATCTTGAAGCCCATGGAGATGAAGATATCCTTGGCCTCGTCGAGCGCCTTGTTCATCGGGTGCCGGTGGCCCAGCTGCACGGGCGTGCCGGGGATGGTCACGTCGATGGCCTCGGCCTCGAGCCGGGCCTCGAGCGCCTTCTCCTTGAGCTCCGTGCGGACCGTCTCGATCTTTTCCTCGATGGCCGCGCGGACGTTGTTTGCGACCTGACCCATGACCGGGCGCTCTTCCGCAGACAGCTTGCCCATCATCTTCAGAACGCCCGTCAGCTCGCCCTTCTTGCCGAGGAACCGCACGCGCAGCGCGTCCAGCTCACCGGCGTCCTTGACGCCGTCCAGCGCGCCGAGCGCTTCCTGCCGGATCTTTTCCAGTTGTTCTTTCATAAACGAATGCTCCTTTTCGTCATAATACAAAAAAATAAAGCCCTCCGTCCTGATAGGGGACGAAAGACCAGGCTTCCGCGGTACCACCCGCTGTTCGCAGAAATTCTGCGCTGCTTTTGGCCCGGTAACGGCGGCCATGCCGACGCGTCCTAGTAGGGAAGACCCGTTCAGGCGGCAGCTCCCGAGAGAAAGCCCCAAATCTCCGCCGGCAGACGGCTCTCAGCACCCCGTCCTCTCTGCAGCCGGTCTTGGGAACCTCGATCACAGTTCCCTTGGAAATCAGGACAGCTCGTTCCTCGCTTTTCCAGATATCAGATGCATTTTAGCACAAAACCCCCCGCTTGGCAACAGCTTTTTCGGAAAAAAGCCTTTCCCGCAGGGGAAAGGCTTTTATAGGCTCAGACGGGGTCGCCTTCTGGGGCGCGGGCGTCACCAAAGAAGAAGACGGCGACGGTCCCGGGGCCGGAGTGGGAGGCGACGATCGTGCCGATGTCGCAGATGCGGACCTCACCGTCCAGATGCGGGAAGGCGGCCTCCACGGCGGCCTTGGTCGCCAGCGCGTCCGACAGGCAGTTGGAGTGGCAGATGAAGGCCTTGCCGGCGTAATCTACGCCGCCCTGCGCGTGGCGCTTCATGGTCTCGACGGTGCGGGCGACGGCGTTTTTCTTGCCGCGGACCTTATCGTAGGCGATGATGCGGCCCTTGTCGTCCAGCCGCATGATCGGGCAGATGCCGAGCACCGTACCGATCGCAGCGGCCGCGCCGGACATGCGTCCGCTGCGGCGGTAGAATTTGAGCTCCGTGGAGTAGAACTGATGGTGTACGTTCTGCCGCATGGCCATCGTCCAGTCGGCGATCTCGTCCATGCTCTTTCCGGCATCGCGCAGATCGGCTGCGCCGTCGACCAGCAGGCCGTAGCCGGAGGACGAGCAGAGCGAGTCGATCACGACGAGCTTCCGCTCCGGATATTTTTCCCGCAGGCTCTCGGCGGCCAGCATAGCGTTCTGCACAGAGGCGGTCATGCCGGAGCCGAACGCGATGTGCAGCACGTCGCCCTGCTGCAGCAGCGCATCGAAGAAGGACTCATACTGGAATTCGTTCAGCTGCGCGGTGGTCGGCAGCTTTCCCTCGTCCAGAAAGCCGTAGAATCGCGGCAGCGCCGCCGGGTCGCGGCCCATATCGTCCTCATAGCTGACGCCGTCGACCTGATAGGAGTAGAACAGCACGGGGATCCCGCGCGCTTCGCAGTAGGAATAGGGCAGATCGATGGTGGACTCACACGAAAGAATGAAGCTTGTGTCCATATCGCAACCTCCGTAATGTTATTCCCTTCTATCATAACCGCACACGGCGTAAAAAGAAAACGGGCAATCGGAGCCGAATGCCTGTATGCCGTTCAGTGAGATGTCGCACCAAGACTCTGCGTGACCATCGTGTCGAAGCCGCCGCGGTAGAGCGTACACAGCCGGTCGAACTGCGCCTGGATATCATAGCGCATATCGTTCGACAGCCACTCGACGATCTGCCCGTAGCATTCGCACTGCCAGAAACGGATCAGGATATCCTGATCCTCCTTGCTGATCGGCAGATCGCCGTAGGCGGCCGCCGCGTAGGCCTCGACCGTGTGGCGGCAGATCTGCATCAGATAGAATGCGACGGTGTCGTGGCTGATCGAGCGGTACATATGCATAACGGCCCGCCGGTTTTCCGTCATGAACTGGACGGCGGCATGCAGGCAGGCTGCAGGGGATTCCGGATTGGCGTATTCCCGCACAATGCTGTCCGCTCGTTCGGTGATGATCTCGGTCGCAAGGGAGGGGATATCGGCAAAGTGGTAGTAGAACGTGTTGCGGTTGATCCCGCAGTCCTCCACGATGGCCTTGACGGTGACCCGACTGAGCGGACGCTCATTCAGGAGCTTCAGAAACGAGTTTTTGATGGCTTGCTTGGTGTAAGCGGACATATCAGACCTCCTGCGCCGCAATGTGAAACTGCGTATGAAAACACGCGGTAAGATACTATTAAGATACCAGACGGGACGCGGAAAGTCAATCGGCCGCGCTGCCGGCTTTTCGTCTGCCGCCCGGATGGCGCCGGATGACAGAACTTCCTTGTCAAGCGGGAAAAACTGTGATAGAATACATAAAATATATGGACACACAGGTGGGACAGAGATTTGGACGGATTTGTTTCGTGGCTCAGGCAGCTGCAGTTTGATGGCGTCTGGCAGACGGCGCTGCTGGTAGCGGCGTCGCTGCTGTGCATCACCTTTCATGAGACCTGCCACGGCCTCGCGGCTTACCGCCTCGGCGACCCGACGGCCAAACGCGCCGGGCGGCTGACGCTCAATCCGCTGCGGCACGTCGATATCGGCGGCCTGTTGATGATGGCGCTGTTCCGCTTCGGCTGGGCGAAGCCCGTGCCGGTCGATATGCGCAACTTCAAACACCCGAAGCGCGACATGGCCCTGACCGCTGCGGCAGGCCCGGTATCCAACGTGCTGCTGGCGTATCTGGCCGTGCTGCTGCGCGGCCTGTGCTCCGTATGGTACTACGTCTCCGGCTCCATGGCCGTGTACGCGCTGGCCCTGTTTTTCTACTATGTAGAGATCATCTCGGCCGGTCTTGCCGTGTTCAACGTTTTTCCGATCCCGCCGCTCGACGGATCGAAGGTGCTGTTTTCCTGCCTGTCCGACCGGGCGTATGACTGGCTGATGCGCTATGAGCGCTACGGCATGGCGCTTCTGATGCTCCTGCTGCTGACCGGCGTTCTGGATGTGCCGTTGGAATTTTTGCGCGACGGACTTCTGAACGGACTGGAAGCCATCGGCACCTGGCCGGTGCAGCTGCTGCTTGCACTGCGCTGAGTTTACTTTGGGAGTTCTTACTGCATGGATGAACCGCGATACCACCTCGGCAGCGTCGTACACGCGAAGGGCGAGACGCTGGAGGATTTTGACGGCCCTCTGGACGTCATCCTCCTGCTGCTGAGCAAAAATAAAATAGAGATCCAGGATATCCAGATCTCCGCCATTCTGGAGCAGTATCTGGCCTATCTGGATGAAATGAAGCGGATGGATATGGAGATTGCCAGCGAGTTCATCGCCATGGCGTCCTACCTCATGTACATCAAGACACGCATGCTCCTGTCCAAAGCCGAGCAGGAAGAGGCACAGAGCGAGATGGATAAGCTCGTCGAATCCCTGCAGAAGCGGCAGCGGCAGGACGCCTATCAGCAGATCCAGAAGGCCGCAAAGCAGCTGGGCGCGCGCAATGAGCTGGGCCTCGGCCTGTTTACCAAGGGCCCGGAGCCCTATCAGCCGGACCAGACCTACCGCTACCGGCATGACCGCGCCGACCTCACCGCGGCCCTCGCCGCCATGCAGGACCGGACGGAGCGGCGTCTGCCGCCGCCGGTGAGCAACTTTGCCGGCATCGTCGGCACGGAGCCCTATCCCGTCACCCAGAAGGCCAAACAGGTCATCAGCCGCCTGATCTCCCACGGCGTGATGCGCTTTCTCGCCCTGTTCAAGGGCAGCCGCAGCCGCTCGGAGATCGTGGCGACCTTCCTCGCCGTGCTGGAGCTGTGCCGCCTGCGGTCCGTATCTGTGGGCGAGGACGAGAACGGCGAACCGTCGGTCACGTATCTGAAAACGCCGGATGCGGACGTGCAGACGGATATTTCCTGACAGGAGGCAAACCTTGGAGCAGAACGATTTACAGCGGGCCCTGATGGCCGTCCTGTTCGCCGCGGGCGAGCCGGTCGATGCCAAGCGCCTGAGCCAGACGCTCGAGCACGACGAAGATGAGATCCACGCGGCCTGCAAGGCCCTGATGGACGAGCTGAGCTATACCCGCAGCGGCATCCGCATCGTGCGGCTGGAAAACGCCTATCAGATGTGCTCGTCGCCCGAGATGGCGGAATATGTGACAAAAACGCTTGAGACCCGCAAGCCGCCCAAGCTCTCGCCCTCGCAGCTCGAGACGCTGACGGTCATCGCCTACTACCAGCCCGCGACCAAGGCGCTGGTCGAGCAGATCCGCGGCGTCGACAGCGCCTACTGCGTCAGTGCGCTCGTGACCAAAAAGCTCATCCGCGAGTGCGGCAGGCTCAACGTGCCCGGCCGCCCCATCGTCTATGAGACGACGCCGGACTTCCTGCGCGTGTTCGGTCTGGAATCCCTCGCGGACCTGCCGCAGATTGAGAAGGTCGATCTCCATGTCGACCCGTCGCAGATCGACCCGATCGAGCAGAAGCCGGATGCGCCGCAGACGGAAGACCAGCTGCCTGCGCAGCAGGAGATCCCGCTATGACCTGGACGTGGTGGATGACGCTGGCCGTGATCCTGGCTGTGCTGCTGCTGATCGGCTGCATCCCTGTGGGCGTTGACGCCGCCTATGGCGAGGGCGGTATCCGGCTGGTGGTGAAGATCTGGCTGTTTCGCCTGCAGCTCCTGCCGCAAAAACCGAAAAAGAAGAAAAAACCAGCCAAAAAGGCTGCTCCAAAGCAAAAAAAGCCAGCGCCGGAAAAACCGGCAGGGGAGAAAAAGCCCAACCCGCTGCTCTCCGGCGGCGTGGACGGCATTCTGGAGCTGCTGGATCTCGGCGTCCAGACGCTCGGCGATCTGCGCCGCAAGCTCCGCGTGGAGGAGCTGACGCTCCATGTCTGCATCGGCGGCAGCGATGATCCGGCGGCGGCCGCCATGCGCTACGGCCGGGCCTGGGCCGCGATCGGCGCGATCACGCCCGCGCTGGACCGGCTCTTCGTCATAAAAAAACGTGACATTCAGCCCGCGCTCGACTATAATGAGACCAGTATGAAAGTCGACGCGCGCCTGATCACCACGATCACCATCGGGCGTTCCCTCGCGCTGGCGCTGCATGCCGGCGTGCGGTTCCTGAAGATATTGAATCAACGAAAAAAGGCGGTGTAACTCCATGAATCATCCTCTGTCTGATATGATGACCAACTCCATGAGCAAGATCCGGGATATGATCGACGTCAATACCGTCGTCGGCGATCCCATCACGACGCCCGGCGGCGTGACCATCATCCCCGTGACGAAGGTCTCCATCGGCTATGGCGGCGGCGGCAGCGATTTCGCCATGAAAAACATGCCCGCGAACCGCGACAATTCCTTCGGCGGCGGCGCCGGCGCCGGGATCAAGATCACGCCGGTGGCGTTTCTGGTCATCCGCGGCGAAAACGTGCGGATGCTCCCGGTCGCGGAGCCTGCGTCCACGTCGGTCGACCGGCTGATCGAGCTGCTGCCCGACCTGCTGGAAAAAGGCGAGGCCTATTTTGCCGAAAAGAAAGCCGCGAAAGAGGCGGAAAAAGCAGCCGAAGAGGCATAAAACCCACGCACCCTGCAAAAGCTTATGCCAGGGTGATGGATATGCTCGATTCGTATAAGCACAGACTGCGCAAAGCGGCGGCGGCATTCTGCGCCGCCGCCTTTTTGCTTGGCAGCGTCCCGGCTGCACGGGCCGCATCCGTCTGCCCGCCTCCGCAGGTCAGCGCCGCGTGCGCGTCTTTGATCGATGGGCGGACGGGACAGACGCTCTATGAAAAGGACGCGGACCGCCGCGCCCTCATCGCAAGCACCACGAAGATCATGACGGGTCTGCTTGTCTGTGAGGCAGGGGAGGTGGACCGGCGCGTGACGGTCCCGGCAGCTGCCGTGGGACTGGAGGGCTCCAGCATGTATCTGAAGCGGGGCGAGACGCTGACGCGGCGGGATCTGCTCTACGGCATGATGCTGCATTCCGGCAACGACGCGGCGCTGACGCTCGCCATCAGCGTATCCGGCAGCGAACAGGCCTTTGTCCGGCAGATGAACCTGCGCGCGCAGGCGCTCGGCCTGCGGCAGACGCATTTTGCCAATCCCCATGGGCTCGACAGCGGCGAGAATTACTCGTCCGCGCGCGACCTTGCCGCGCTCGCGCAGGCAGCGCTGCAGAACCCGCAGTTCCGCACGGTGGTCGGCACGAAGACGATCACCTGCGCCGGCCGGACGCTGACCAACCACAATAAGCTGCTCTGGCGCTACGACGGCTGCATCGGCGTCAAGACCGGCTATACCCGCCATGCGGGCCGCATTCTCGTCAGCGCCGCGGAACGGGGTGAGAGCCAGCTCATCGCCGTCACGCTGGCCGACCCGGACGACTGGCGCGATCATGCAGCGCTGCTGGACTACGGCTTTGCCGTTCTGGCGGCCCAGACGCCCGTCTATCCGCAGAACAGGAGGATCGTATGGAAGAACGACTGCAAAAAATTCTGGCGCGCTGCGCCGGCGTCTCCCGCCGCAAGGCTGAGGAGCTGATCGCGGACGGCCGCGTGCGCGTCAACGGCAATACCGCCCGCCTCGGCGAGCAGGCGGACGGGGAAGAGGACGTCATCGAGCTCGACGGCGTCCGCGTCCGGACGCGGCAGGAGCCGGAGAAGATCTACCGCATGCTCTGCAAGCCGCGCGGCTTCGTGACCACCATGCACGACGAGAAGGGCCGCCGCTCCGTCGCCGAGCTGGTCGCGGACCTGCCGGAGCGCGTCTATCCCGTCGGTCGGCTCGACTGCAATTCCGAGGGATTGCTGCTCCTGACCAACGACGGAGAACTGGCCAACGCGCTGATGCACCCGAAAAAGCAGGTCGATAAGACCTATCTCGTCTGGGTCAGCAGCTACATAGCCGGCAGCGAGCGCTCGCTCACGCAGCCGATCGGGATCGACGGCCGTATGACCAGCCCCGCCGAGGTGCGGCTGATCAAAGCCGACGGACCCGTCGCGCTGCTCCGCATCACGATCCACGAGGGCCGCAACCGGCAGATCCGCCGCCTGTGCGAACGCGCAGGCCTGACCGTCACGCGCCTGCGCCGCATCCAGGAGGGCCCGCTGCAGCTCGGCGATCTCAACCCCGGCCAGTCCCGCCCGCTCACGCAGACGGAGCTGGAGCGTTTATTTGAAGAAATTCAGAAGTAACCCTTGACAAACCGGAAACTTTTGTGTATGATATCAAGGCTGTCTGGGGTTTGACACGGCCAGCCGATATCATGGAGTGGTATCGAAGCGGTCATAACGAGCACGACTGGAAATCGTGTGACGGTCAAAAGCCGTCCGAGGGTTCGAATCCCTCCCACTCCGCCACGAAATGCGGTAGTCCATGATACAATGGGCTACCGTACTTTTTTATTTTTTTTGACGAAGAAGTCCTTATATCAAGCGTTTTTCCGAGTATGGGGGGTGCAAAAGTCCTCAATGCTCGGATTTTTCTATTTTACCGAAGGTGAGCTGCTGATTTTTGCTTTGCACCCCCTTATGGGAAAAATCAAAAAGTAGATAGATTTATCAAAAGGTTGCAGAGAAAAATCAAATTGTTGTTTCTTGACATTTATTTGCTACGCATTTCCGCTCCCACAGGGAGAGTCTATGTTCCTACTGATTTTGATACAATAGAAAAAGCCTTCTCCAGGGTCAAAACCGCCCAAAAAGGCACAAAACAAGGGCTTTCGAGGTCAAATGCTGACTTCGGAAGCCCTTGTTTTGTTTGTTCAATTGGAGTGCAGACGCCAGGAATCATAGTAGATTGCACGCCCTGCGGTGTATTGATTTTGCAATAATTAAAAGGTGTGGCAAAATTAAAATGTGGTCTTGCTCATATCGCCGCCTTTTTCAAAATCTCAAAGGCTGCCTTGATTTCTGCAGCCATCAATTTCCTACGCTCGATCAGGAAGTCCTCATAGGGCATATTTTCCCAACCGTGAGGCAAAGCGTTCTCATCTTCCATAACACGGATCTGCTCGTCAGACATTCCGGCACAGACAATTGGATAGTACACAGAAGGTGCAGCGTCCAGTATGTCCATGTTGTCCTTCCAGTCGATGAATGCGTAGTTTGCCATCTGGTTAATCTTAGCATCAGAGTAACCTTGGGACTTCAAGTATGCCTTTGGGAAAAGGTGATGTTTTTCCAGAGACTTGCGGTTACCGTCTGTTCCAGGCTCGAACAGCTTTGACACAAGCAGATTACTCTTGGAGAAGAGGATTTTTGCGTTCATAATGTTCAGCGATGCCACATAGGCGTTCCACGCATTATTACCTCGGCCCGAAACAGCCAGGCCCTCCGAACCGACCAAGGTGATGTCAAAGTAGTCATTCGTCAAACGCTCGTTAACTCTGGACAGGATGAACTCTTCGTAGCCATCCAGAGTTTTGAGGTTTTTGATGGTATTCAAATGGTTTTCCACCGTAGACTCAAAGGAGCCAGTGTACAGCGAAATGAGCGAAGCATAGAAGAACCACAGCGAGGTAAGATGCATATTTTCGTTGTACGAGGCATTGAACCGATGCTTCGCAATCAGGTACAGTGCATAGGTATAGAATATCGCATTACCGGACAGGATCAGATCGCCGGATAAATATCCTGCGTTCATGATGGCTTTAATAAACTCATGCCAGCTATGTACATCGAGGACATCCGGTAGTTTCTCCTTGAGAGTATTGAAACGCTGAACACGAAGATTATCATCCACAGCACCCTTTTTATCAAAGTCGGCACCTCGGAGCAGTTTATAGCCATACTTCAAACGGGCTCTGTCAAATGCATACGCCATAACAACACGGATGACATCCTGCGCCGACACAGTGGTCAACTGGTTGTAAGAGGTTGTCTTACCCTTTGTCGGAGCGGTGGAATCCTTGCTGAACTGCTCAATCTCACGACGCCCATCATCCCAATACAAGGACAACAGGGTGAGGATGAAGTCGTTCTGTTTCAGAGAAACACCACCAGAGTTTACACGGACGAAAATTTCAGAGACGTCCTCTTCCTCAGCGGTGGACTTGATGTCAAACACAGGAAGCGTGTGGCTTTTCAGATTGACCACACCGTTGATGCGATCCGCAATTAAGCCCTGTTCTTCATCTGTAAGCTCGGACCCTTTGGTGGATCTATAGTCACCCAGTCTCTTGATGAAATCACCGATGAACTTAAAGGTATTCGTGGAGGTAAACAGGTCACTAATGTTATAAATCCATTCTGGGTCGTTCTTCGTGGCTTGGTAACCAACCTCAAACTTGTTTTGTAACGGGCAATAGGAAATAACAATACTCTTTTCATCAAACTTGGAGTTGATGACCTTCTTGCCCTTCATAACGGCATAGAGAGAAGTCAAACGCTGCTGACCGTCAATGATAACTTCCTTGGGCGAGTCGTAGCTGTGGGCATCGACACCGATGGATTTTTTCTTATCAAGAGAAGGGCACTCCCACAGCATAAGGTAGCCAATGGGGTAGCCTCTCATCATGGAATCGAATAAGTCACGCACCTTTGAATCTTTCCAGATGAAGGGGCGCTGTAATTCCGGCAGTCCGAGTTCGCCCGTGTCAATCTTTTCTATGAGCTGATTGACTGTCAGTGTTGTATTACTGAATATTTCCGGCATAGATTACTCTCCCTTCATTCTCAGGAAGCCCTGCTTGAAGGCATCCGGGAAGATGAAAGTCTTTTCACCAACACCAAAGGTAACACGGATGTGCTTTTGTGCTTTATCAATCTTGGTGACCGTACCTTCTCCAAAGGCCTTATGCAGAACAATGGCGCCATCTTTCACGTCGGGTGCAACAAATTCCTCTTGCTTGGCTGCCGTTTTCGCTGCAGCAGAAGCAGCAGGCTTGACACCATACTGTGCGGTAACGGAGGGTGTCGGCTTCGGCTTGGTAGGTGTAACGGTTGACGTAGGAACGGGAGCACTGGTGACCGTAGGCTTTTTCGCAGGAACAGGAATATCTTCAAGCTGCGACACTTCAATAATCGTCGGTGCCTCCATAGTTGCCTGCTGATTGTAGAACAGCTGGTCATACTCAGCGCGTTTGATGACAGTATCCCAACCACCGACATCCTTGCCTTCATGCTTGTCGATGCCGGTATAGGAAAGGCTGCTATCCTCATATCGCTTGAATTTGAAAATGGCATCGTTCATAAGATTTGCATTGAAAACGCCCAACGAGCAAAGCAACTCGAAATCCTTAACATCGAGACCAGTAACTTTCTTGAAGAGGCCCGGTTCCAACTGCGTAATTACATCCTTCAGAGAACGCTCACGGTAATCGGTGAGGTACATAAATACCGGCACACGAGTAGCAAATTTGATGAGTTTCTCCTGAATCTTTTTGCGCATGGATTTATATTCTTTTTCCTCGTCGGAGAGTTCCTTCTTCTCCTTCGGGGTCTTTTCGCCGCCTTCCTTCTTGGCTTTTTTAACGGCTTCGGATTTATTGATAATGGTTTGAATATCCTGGTTCAGGGAACGGAAGCCCTCGATGCTCATCAGCGCGTCCATAGCTTCTTTACTGGCCATCAGGCGGGCAAGGGTCTCGTTATCCACATTAACGAGCAATGCAGACTCCCATCTCTTTGCAAGCAAAGTAGCGGAAGTACCGGCCATGGCAATATCCAAGACGTCCTGAGCGCTGATCTGGCGCATAGTGCTGCCGTCATAAGCAAGGACGGGCAGGAAGTTGATGAACTCTGCAACCTTCTTTTCCGGATTGGCTTCGTTTACATCCAGGCGGCAACTGTAGTCAGAAATCTGACGGAGAGCGCGGTCGAGAGCAAAGTCAAAGACATAGCACTCCTGCTTCATAATCTGATCGTTTCCGGCTTCATCCTTGACCACCCACGGAGACTGCACACGGAATGCCGTCTGGAAGTATGTCTCCGGGCTCTTCAGATTGCGCAGCATGAACACACCGGTCCACGGCCTCACAGTGACGCCGGTGGTCAGCTTTCCACAGGAAAGTGTGATGGTCTGCGTTTTCAAAGGATCGCCCATCGCGTTACGCACCGGAGTCAGAGCATCCAGACCGATGCCAGCCTTGGCACCTGCGCAAACGACAATTTCATATCGCTGATTGAACTAGGCGTTCTGCTTCTGCATCATGAGGTTATACATAGCTTGGCAGGATGCGACATTCGGCAGAAACCACAGAGTGTGGGACAATACATTCAGCAAACGGGTATCAGAATACGGCATAGGGGGACGCTTGTCCTGGCCCAACTTCATATCGTCAATATTGGACGGTAAATAAGAGCCACGAATCAGGTCAAGCCACTTCTGGACCTCATTTTCGTACAAAAATTTAGCTTCATCACCCTTGCCCTTTGCGGAGAAGAATACATTGAGGTCGAACTCGTTAAATTCACCCTGCATCGCAATCTGACGGATGCTATCAGGAATACGGTATGTAAGCATGACCATACGAGGTAATGCTTCATACGGATTATTGGAACCTACCCAATTTTCCTTTGCACGCTGCTCATCGGAATAGGTCCAGTTATAAATCTGATCCTCGATGAATTCACCGCTGTTGATCGCACGGAAAGGCGTGCCGGAGAGAAACAGATAGTGGCTGGTGGTAATGGGCAGGAATGTTTCGTTGTAGGCGTTACCCGCTTCCTCCAACTGGTACTTCTCCGCATCGAAATCGGCTGCTTCTTCATCGTCCGGGTTTTCAAACAGCTTCTTCGCATTTTCGCGCCATGCGCCGAAGTGGTATTCATCAAAGATGACCAAATCCCAGTTGTCTGTGTGAATAAATTCGTTTTTCGCCTTGATGCCGCCGGATTCGTTCGTACCTAGCAAATCCTGGAACGAACCAAAAACGACGATAGGTTTCGATTTATCCGCGCGGGCATATTCCCGGTCGATGTTCACATGGTTACCGGCAGCGTCCTTATTAGAGATAAACTGCCAGCCATCGAAATCCACATGGGTCATAAGGTCTTCACGCCATGCCGATTCAACCGCCGGTTTGAAGGTCAGCACGAGGATACGCTTGAAGCCCATCTTCTTTGCAAGCTGATAGGAGGCAAAGGTTTTGCCGAAGCGCATCTTGGCATTCCAAAGGAACTTCGGTGGTCTGCCGGGATCTTCCTTCGCTGCGTAGGCATAATACTCCATCGTGCGCTTAACCGCTTGGTACTGTTCCGGGCGCATTTTGAAGGTGGCAGTACGGCTGGCGTCGGTGACAATTCCGGTTTTCAGTTCAACGATGGCAGCTTTGACATCCGCCACAGAGCAGTTAAACCATTCGTTGCGGTCGCTGCCCTCGTTCATCTGACGAAATCCCTTGCGGCGGAGAATGCGATGAACATCCTTATCCGTAAAGATCGAGCCATCGGAACACATGGCCGACTCGGTATAAAGGATATTAGCAGCCAGACCGCTGGTATGCATCTGTTCATTAATGCGAGTTACTGCGTCGCGATCTGTATACCCAACCTTGACATACCCCTTATGTGTCGAGACCTGCGGGAGGTTATAGACATAAATTGTTGAGGTTACAGCAGGTCGCTGTACAAAAAATTCTTGTGCCATTTAGTTCGCCTCACTTTCAAAAGGCCTTATTGTGGCTTCGACAAGCTGGATTTCCTCCTCAGTCAAACCGTACATCTTGTAAAGGCGCTGATCGTCCCATTCTTCCGTGAAGTCCACATAAGGAACAAAACGGAAGCATTCACGGGTAACATTCAGAGAAGAAATAGCCTGTCGCAACAGGAAGCGCGGTAATTTGGATTTAAGGAATTTATCAAAATGGAGGGCTTCAGCCTCAGTTTTGAACACACCAATATCCAGGTAGGTTTCCGTGTTAATTTGGCCAGGCCCGATAATACGGGTGTCTGTGATAACGCGGTATCCGTCTTTGGGATCGACATCAAGCTCGCCATTACTCGGAATAAGACGGCCAATAAGAACTTTGTAGTGATCGATAATATCGGCATTCTTTTTGACATCAGATCGACGGATGAACTGAAAACCTTTACTGGTCAGCAGTTCAATGTCCCCCGGTTCCTTCATGGTGCGTCCACGGAAATTTGTAGCAAAGCCGAAGGGGTTTCTGGGATATGCGTGGTCGCTATACACTTCGCACCCCGTCGCGAGAACTTTATGTACAATAGAAACAGCCATATTAGAGCGGATGAGGATCGGGAACTCATTAAGCTCACGCTCCATTACAGTGGGGGTATCAAGGGAACAATTTGTGATTTCGCAAGGACCCGCATTATCACGGTCCCAAAGAAAATAACAGATACCGCCAGCAATATTGACTCCAGAAAAACAGTCCTTACTGGATTCATAGTCCATAAGCTTTCTTACATGGCGGTTGTTCAACATCATTTCACGGAACTCATTAAGACCTTTGCCGCCTGCGTACCAACGAGCAGGAATAATCATCGATAAATAACGCGGCTTGAGCTTCATTGCCTGTTCCACGAAAAGCTGAAAAATTGGCGCTGCACTTACACCATTACCGCCATCATTAAGCTGGTATGGCGGGTTTCCGATAATAACATCAAATTTCATACCAAATATCTCCTCCGGCTTGAGCGTGTGTATCAGTTCATATGCGTGAGTTTCCAAGGTTTCACCACGGGCCGAGTCACCAAGCTCGGTCTTTTTGGATATGCCGCAATACTTGCAGCGGCCATCCACCCAAGTATGTTGTACACGCTTGTATCGAATATTTCCCTGTGCATCGTCGAAATGTGTAACAGAAAACTCGCTGTTAGGATATTTTGAGCAATATACACCTCTTCGTGAAAGCAGACTGGTCAGCTCGGTGATGGCAATACCGAAAAGCTGCTTATGAAAAATGTGGTCGATTCGTTCCTGCAGGTCCGGGAACTGCGGTTCCAGACCGACGATTAACCGCTTTGCAATTTCCCGCAGGAAAACTCCCGTTTTGCAGGCCGGATCTAAAAATGTCGTATCCGGGTTTCGAAACAACTCCTGCGGGAGCATATCCAGCATCTGATTTACGATATCGGGCGGAGTAAATACCTCGTCGTTGGAAAGGTTGGCCAGGCAGGAAAGCACGTCCGGATTGTATACATTATCAAAAAGACCGTCAGCCATTGCTCTCGTCCTCCTTTGTTAGGTGTAAGTGGAGATATGCTTCTCTCCATCGGGTATCATCGTCTTGAATATGCCGATAATGCGCAATATATTGCTGAAGAAATTCTCCTTCGTCATCCGGTTGCTCCGGCTCCATATCGAAGAGCGTTCCCTGAACGAAGTCCTCGTCCGCCGTCTTTCTCTTCTCGCTGGTCGGTTCCTCTTCTGCCAGAAGCTCGGCAAAAGTATAGTCCTTGCGCTGCATCCGGGCATCATTGAATGGGAATGTCCATTCAGAGAAGATAATAGGAACATTTAACTCCTGGCCTTTGTCATCGCAGCACAATAGAGTCAACGCATTTCCGCAGACAATATTCAAACGGAGGACGAACCATGCCGCCTCCCGCGTCTCGTCATTGCACTCTTTTTTGCAGACCTTTTTGTATTCCTTATTCCAAATCTCAAACAGACGATCCTGACAGGCGAGAACGTTATCCAGCATGATGTCCACGCCATACACACTGCCAAGAGCCAGCAGGGAGTTACGCTCCCAATCGTAAGCGCTGCGTTTATATTTTTTAGTCACGATCGTCAGCTTTCGCTGCAGGATGACGGACAAAAAATTCCCGTCCCCACAAGCTGGCTCCAAAAACCGGCTGTCGATTCGTTCCGTTTCTTGTTTTACCAAATCGCACATGGCCTGGACTTCACGCTCGGCTGTAAACACCTCGCCATGATCGGCCACACGCTGTTTGGATTTTACTTGCCTTGCCATCGTGCGACATCACCTCTTTCCTCGTGTGGGCCAACTTATCAATCAACCCATTCTTATTAAAACATAATGGCTTCCCATAAATGGGGCTTAGTCATCTACCGTCTCCATAATATCTTCCAAGCGGCAGTCCAAGGACTCACAAATCTTAATCAGAACATCCGTTGTGATATTGTCGCCCTTGCCGAGTTTGGCGATGGATGCTGAACTGATGCCAGCTTTCTCTTTTAGGTCGCTTTTCTTCATATTCTTATCGATAAGAATCTTCCACAATTTGTTGTAGCTGATACGCATTTTTATTTCTCCTTTACTGATTTCCCATCATCATGTCATAGTGCTGCTTCTGTTCCATAGCATCAAATATCATTTCAAAAATTCTCCGGCATTCTTCAGCATTTAGACAATCCTCGACAAAATCCATGCCATCACTCATGCCGATAGAACTTGCATTAATGTACGAGAGCATAGCAGACGCCAACTGAAACTTTTCTTCATCATCATTTCCATCGCTGTCCTTAAATCGCCCTTCTGTTTTGCCCTGAACTAGAATGACTTGGCGCAGCTGCGAACCTTCGTATCCGCAAAGCTGGAGGAAATAATACTCCAAAATACGGCGAATGACGTTCATCAGAGGAACAGCCGATTTTATTTCTTTATACTCATCCCAGAGAGCGGCATAAGAATTCTTGACAGGATTTACATTTATCCGTTCTGTCGGTGCATTCGGATTTACATCATCACACAGCCTAATAGTAGATTTTGTACCGATCTTACGGATCAGATAGAACGATGTGTAATCATACTTCGCCACATAACTGTAAGAAACTTCTCTGTGGAAGTATGCGTTATGGGTTAGAACGAAAAACTGCTTGATGAAATTACCTTCAGCTGTTCGATTCCGGTTATCCGCATTGTTTCTACAAATCTCAATCATCTGCCGCACCAGAGTGCTTACGATGAAAAGCGAACTGCTGTCCATGCTAGAAACAGGGTCATCGATGACAACGATTTTCTCCCTGGTTTTACCGTCAGCAGAGTCGCTACCGTGTACCAGATGGTAGAAATACAGGAACGCGATAAAGTTCTTTTCGCCCTCACTCAGATTATCGGCTATAGTACCATCGGGACGGCGCACTTCATATACGCTGTCTACTCCAGCCTTTGGTTCGAGGCTAAAGCCCCGCATACCTGAATCACACAACATGAGATTGATGCTGTCCTTGACAGTATCAGTTTCCACGGTTTTTCCTCGAAGAGTCTTGAGTTGCGTCTTGATTCCATCCAGAGTAGCGTTGTGCGCCTTGATCTCCGCATCCAGGGCATCCAGTTCAGCCTGCATATTGCCATCATCTTTTCTGTAGGTTGCGATTACATCCTTTAGCATGAAGGCAAGCAGGCTGAACACGGCATCAGTGCATTCGGTTCGCTTAGTGGGGCCTGCCGCTACAATCGCGTTATTCGCATCAATCAACGCATTAAATTCGTTGATGATAGCAGACAATTCCTCGAGAATAGGGCGAATGTCTGCAACAGTAACCGTATAAGCCGGGTTCTCGGTCTTGGCCTTTATTGTTTCGATGTTGGCCTGAATAGCCGCCTTGAGGACAGCCAACTTGTCGCTATACGGCTTAATATCAATCTGCGGGTACAGTTCACTTGGTGTTGACTGCAAAGGAAGAAATAGATCATTGGCAGTCTTTTTATATCGAACCAAGAATTCGCCCAAAAGACGCAGATTGTCCTGGTATCTGTTATCAAAGCTGGCAATAAAGGTCTGCTCAAAATCTGCGGGCAATTCGCCGCCGCAATATGGACATCTTCCGTTAGCATTGTGAGAATACGCATCGTGACCCTGCCGCATCCATTCTGTTGCGCCGATTTCACGCAAAAAACCAGCAAGTTCTGTATCCGCGCTATTCACAATAGACTTACCCAAAATATCACATCCGTCCACTGTATCCATGACCGTTGGATCTGCAATGGTGTTAAATCTCTGATAGCGTTTTGCTGTTTCAGAATATGCGGATTCATAAAGGCGGCGTAGTTTTTCAATATCTATATTAGCAGGAGCGTGTTTTAGAATTTCCCGGACAAACGGATCAGATTTTCCTTTCTTATCCATTGTGCCTGGGAATTCTTCGCGGATCGTTCTTCCACGCTCCCAACACTCCTTAAGGAAGACCCTGTGAAGTTTGTCCTTGGCTGTCGCAGTATTTCTGCGCTTATCGGTTGCCTCAGTCAGCAGTTTCTTTACACGGGTGCGTTCTTCAGTGGTCTCATCAATCTGTTTCTGAATTTCTGCATTCTTCGCATTAAGGGTAAACACACCTTTCATATTGCGGTAGCTGCGGAAGTTCTCATCAATAAAATCTTGGTTGTACACCAACGGTAAATAATCAGCCGCTGTTCGTCCGGGAGCATAGGTTACGCCTGCACCATTTTTAATAGCTTTGGCAATCGTGGATTTACCCGCACCGTTGTTTCCGAAGAAGAAATTTACATAGGTCGGCTCGATATAGGCCGGGCTGTCCTTATAGCTTGCGTCCGTCAAATCGATGCGAATTATCTCTGATTTGATTTTTCCAGCCATAAAGACACCTCCTTATATGGGCATTGGTATACCGGGGATTCCAGCTCCCTTAAATGCCTCAAATACATTCACCTTACGAACGGACCAGGCGCTATGGTTAAGATCCGTAATTGCACAGTCCATATTCAATCCAAAAAACATGGCGTTTCGCTTGTCACACAGTTTTAACTGCTGAATGGGGGCTATCGGTTTGAATTCTATTTTAATATTTTTCCCAACCACCATAACTTTCTGTATATAGCAAAGCATACAGAACTGGTTCGGAGATGTCACGCCTTTCATCTCGGTATTTTCCTGGCAGATAATTGCCGGAAAACGCTTCAGTTCCGCAATGCCATCTTCTGTGAGGGTGGAGCATCTATCAAAGATCTCTGGTGGGACATTGTATTTTGTCAAAGCACGGCTGGCAATAACGGATACCACGCCCGTACTAAAAACATCATCTTCGCAAGTGACAATCAGCTGATAGTACTCCTTGCTGAAGGACTGGATGGCAATCATCATCTCTGCCGATGAATCTGCCATCTGAGGATAGCTGATATTATATGTGAAGTTGACCGTGGCACCCGGCTGATTAGCTACAGCGACATTGTTTGTGCCGGTCTGCTGTAAGGCAGGAGTTCCCGCTAAGTCAGCCTGCTTAAAAACCAGATCGTTGTTCATAATGTACCGCCTCAAAAGTTAAAGTTCATCGTACCGTTATTTGTCAGATTGAAGTTCTTTTCTCCGTTTTGGATGACATTGATCTGCTGTTGAATGACGGTTATTTTTTTTTATTGTTTTGGGCGGCACCTGATGGCTCATCGTCATCCACAACCTCCGCCTCTATTGGTTCAGCGTCATCTTCTGATGATGCTGGGCTTTTTCTTTTTGTCCCGGCAGCATTTTTCAAAATAGAAAGGAACAAATCTGCCAGCTTCCTTCCTGCATTGAAGCTATCTATTTCAGGCAGGTATTCCCGAAAACTGTCACAAAGGCTCAAAACCGTCTCATCCGAAAAGTCATGGATATAGGACACAAAATTTTCGGTTTCGATGTAAGGGCTGATCTTCTTTGCAATTCTGGAGATGCCCGTTTGTCCATTGAAATAAGAACGATAAGTGACCTCGGACGGCTCGTCCAACGCACTCTGACCATCTTCCGTGATGATGACATCAAAGAGTGTTTTTACAAAAGCCCCCTGGCTACTTGATCCGCCAATTATCGGATGCAGTATTTGCACGAAGTCCTTGAATTCCATGTTTTTCATCTCCTCGCCGAAACCTATCAAAGCCTATCACCGGCTATCCAATCCTATCAACCAGCTTTTCTATAATAAATACAGAAGCTGACAAAAAAACAGCTTCTGCGACAGAGCAAGTCCCTGTGTCTGCAATTTCATTTAATATTATATCATTTATTTGTGAACTTTTCTACCCCTTTCGCTAATATTATTTCTGCGTTCGCAAATTTAAAGTCACAATTGCAAACTTGCCTTTTCGCAAATCGACTGTTAGGAGGTGAAAATCATGGCTAAGAACACGAAGCAGACCTCAAAAGCTGTTGCTTCCAAGGCAAGCAAGATTTTGAGGGACAACCGCTACAGCGCAAAGTCTAAATCCGTTGCTGGAAGCGCTTTAGCACAGACCAAGAAGAAGTAAGCATCTTTGGTCGGCGGTGACTGATAATAATCAACCCGCTAAATTCTGTCCTGAGCAAGACATTAAACTGCTCACCACCTAATACCGCATTACCTGATCACTGATGGCTCAACGGTACCTGGTGGACAAGTTAATACTGTAGCTGCCTTTTGAGCGGGTTTGCTGCAGACCGAAACGGAGGTTTCCGTTTGGACTGCGGTTGATTCTTTACACCCATTTTGCGGCAGCACCAAAAGTCCTCCGTTTCGAGAAATCGAAAATCGGAGGACTTTTTTATGACAATCAATGACAAACAAACCACCACGCAGATCTACTACCGCCCCCTCCGCAAGTGGATCGAAGTTACCCCGGAGGAAAAACAGAACTGGGAACGCTTCGTCGGCACAACCCGCAAATCCAAACAGAGAGCCGGTGCCTGCTGCATTCCTTATAGAAAAAGCTACAAGTGCGATGGCCTGTGTGAGGAATGTGAGTACCGCTGTATTCCCAAGGATGCTGTTCAGCACCTCTCCATCGACAATGAAATTGAAATTGTACGCAATAGCGGCTCCAAGAACAGTTTCCTTGCTGATGAGGCCATGACCACGGAAATCAGCATCGACAGCATGGTTCTGAACCATCTTCTTGCCGAACTGCGGGATTCCGAACCGGAAAGTTATCAGATTCTTATGGTTCTGGCAGACGGGTTGTCCGAGCGCGCCAGTGCCGAAAAACTGAATATGCCTCGAAACACCTTTGTGTATAGGAAAAATCAGCTGTTGAAGCGTATCCGCGAAAAATTCTAAAAAAACTTTTATTCTCTTTCGGCCATTTCCTCCTTTCCTGTCCAGATGGATCGATGAAAGGCAACACAAGACGCCTTGGGAAAGGAGGAAAAGCCGATGAGTAACACCGCAAAGAACTACCCCGGCACCGCAGCGGACGAGGATATCGTGGAAGTCCTTACCGCTATCAGTGTGGTGTCTCGCAGACTGGCACGGAATATCGCAGCCGTCAGCCTGCAGAGTCAAATCAAGGAAGGAGGAAAACAGAATGAGCAAGATGAGCGATATGGCTGCAACCATCGAAGAACTGCGCAATGCCGCTACAGCTATTACAGATGTTTCCAACTGGTTGACTGAAATGTTCAGCATCACGGCTGACGAAGCACCTGACGTCGCAGCCCCTACCGAACCCCAGCTGACTTTGGAACAGGTCAGAGCCGTTCTCGCGGACAAGTCCCGCAATGGTCACACCGCTGAGATTCGCTCTCTGCTCCAGAAGTACGGCGCAGTCAAGTTGTCCGGCATCGACCCCGTCCACTATGAGGCGCTGGTTGCCGAAGCGGAGGTGCTCGGTGATGGCAACTAAGCACGCGGTCCTGTCCGCATCCTCTTCCGAACGGTGGCTCAACTGTCCGCCCTCCGCTCGGCTTTGCGAAGCCTACGAGGATAAAAGCAGTGACTATGCTGCCGAGGGCACCGATGCCCACACCCTCTGTGAGTTCCGCCTGAAACAAGCCCTCGGCATTCCGGCGGATGACCCCATTGAAAATCTCTCCTGGTACAACGAGGAGATGGAGAAATGTGCCCAGGGCTATGCCGCCTATGTGGTGGAGCTTCTGGAAACTGCAAAGCAGATCTGCACCGACCCTGTGGTCATGATTGAACAGCGGGTCAACTTCTCCCGTTGGGTCAAGGAAGGGTTCGGCACAGCAGACTGCATCGTGATCGCAGACGGTGTCATGAACATTTGCGATTACAAACATGGCAAGGGGGTCGAGGTCAGTGCCATCAAAAATCCCCAGATGCGCCTCTATGCTTTGGGGGCTCTGGAAATCTTCGATGATATCTACGACATTGAGGAGATCTGCATGACCATCTATCAGCCCAGAAAATCCAACATCAGCGTTGACGCTATGGCAAAGGCCGATCTGCTCCGCTGGGCAGACACCGACCTGTACGAAAAGGCTGAAATGGTATATGTCGGACAGGGCGATTTCCAGTGCGGCGAATGGTGCCGGTTTTGCGAAGCAAAGGCTGAATGCAGAAAACGCGCCGAGGCCAATATGGAACTTGCCAGGTACGACTTCCAGGCACCCGATCTTCTGGAGGATTCCGAGATTGCCGACATTCTCGGTAAGGTCGATGCGCTAACCGCTTGGGCAGCCGATGTGAAGGAATACGCTCTGCAGCAGGCCGTCAGCGGAAAGGAATGGAGCGGGTGGAAACTTGTTGAAGGCCGCTCCAACCGCAAGTACACCAACGATGCCGTTGTTGCCGCTGCTGTTGAAAGTGCAGGCTTCGACCCCTATGAGCGCAAGGTGCTCGGCATCACCGCTATGCAGAAGCTGCTCGGCAAATCCCGCTTTGAGGAACTTCTCGCTCTCTACATTGAAAAGCCGCAAGGCAAACCGACGCTCGTGCCGGAGAGTGATAAACGGCCGGCAATGAACACCGCAAAATCAGATTTTATCAACCTGTACGCTTTCAACAGCAACGGCAACAAGGGTATCGCCTGTGGTCTGAACAATCTGCAGCTTATCCGTGCCGGTGAACCCCTTGGCGGTAAGGCAAGCGCCGAGTCCGACTTCGCAACCGATGCGGATGATGACTTCCTGTCTTAAGGAGGTGCGACCATGACTGAATTACAGCATTTCATGCTCTCCATCTGCTTCGGTGCCACAGTCGGTATGCTCACCGGCGAGTTGATTACCATCATCATTTTCGCCGTAAGTGCCATCAAGGACAAAATCCGCAAGCACAAAGAAAGGAAAGCCAGCGAGAACAAGCAAGCACCATGCCCCCGTGGGCGGCGGAGCAATCTGCCGCCCTGTTGGGGTAAGCGAAAGGACCGATGACCATGAAAACTCTCTCAATAGATATCGAGACCTACAGCGATCAGCCGCTTGTGAAAACTGGCGTGTACCGGTATGTAGAGTCTCCCGCATTTGAAATTTTGCTGTTTTCCTACAGTATAGATGGCGATCCCGTGCAACTGGTCGACCTTGCCTGCGGAGAACAGATTCCAGCCGAGATTATTGCTGCGCTTGAGGACGATTCCGTTACCAAGTGGGCATTCAACGCAAATTTTGAACGCATTTGCCTGTCCCGTTTTCTTGGGCTTCCGACCGGGGATTACCTTGCACCGGACTCATGGAAGTGTTCTATGGTGTGGGCTGCAACGATGGGGCTGCCGCTTTCTCTGGAAGGCGTCGGCTCGGTGCTTGGGCTTGAAAAGCAGAAGCTGACCGAAGGCAAAGAACTCATCAAATATTTCTGTCAGCCCTGTGCGCCTACCAAGTCCAACGGACAGCGTACCCGCAACCTTCCGGCTCATGCCCCGGAAAAGTGGCTGGCTTTCAAGAAATACAACATCCGCGATGTGGAGACCGAAATGTCCATTCAGGCGCGCCTGTCCAAATATCCCGTGCCGGACAGTGTGTGGGACGAATACCACATCGACCAGGAAATCAATGACCGTGGTGTTGCCCTGGATATGGAACTGGTACGGCGGGCCATTCAAATGGACGGTAGATCCCGCTCCGAACTGACCCAGGCAATGAAGGATTTGACCGCTCTGGAGAACCCCAACTCTGTGCAGCAGATGAAGCAGTGGCTTTCGGACAACGGTATGGAAACCGATACCCTCGGCAAAAAAGTTGTGGCAGAAATGCTGAAAACCGCACCGCCGGAATTGCAGAAGGTGTTAACCCTCCGTCAGCAGCTTGCCAAGTCCTCTGTAAAGAAGCACCAGGCAATGGAGACTGCGGTTTGCGCCGATGGCCGTGCCAGAGGTATGTTCCAGTTTTACGGTGCCAACCGCATAGGAAGATGGGCAGGTCGCATCATTCAAATGCAGAATCTCCCTCAAAACCATTTGGATGACCTTACCGAAGCCCGTGGCCTTGTTCGCTGCGGCGACTTTGAGGGTGTGAAAATGCTCTACGAAGACGTGCCGGATACGCTTCCTCAGCTGATCCGCACCGCATTCGCTCCTCAGGGCGACCGCAAATTCATCGTTGCTGACTTTTCTGCTATCGAAGCCCGTGTGATTGCGTGGCTTGCCGGAGAGACATGGCGGCAGAAGGTCTTTGCCGATGGAAAGGACATCTACTGTGCGTCTGCGTCTCAGATGTTTGGTGTTCCTGTGGAAAAGCACGGCATCAACGGACACCTTCGGCAGAAAGGCAAAATTGCGGAACTGGCTCTCTGCTACGGTGGCTCCGTTGGCGCGCTGAAGGCAATGGGCGCACTCGACATGGGGCTTTCCGAAGAGGAACTGCCGCCCCTCGTTGATGTGTGGCGGCAAGCCAACCCCAACATCACAAAACTGTGGTGGGATGTTGACCGTGCGGCAATGGAGGCTGTGCGCTATAAGCACACCAATGAAACCCACGGCATTGAGTTCTCCTGCAAGAGCGGGATGCTCTTTATCATTCTTCCGTCCGGTCGGCAGCTTTCCTATGTAAAGCCCAAGGTTGGCACTAACAAGTTTGGCGGCGATTGTATAACCTACGAAGGCGTCGGCGGCACAAAGAAATGGGAGCGGCTCGACAGCTACGGTCCCAAGTTCGTGGAAAACATCGTCCAGGCAACTGCCCGTGACATTCTCTGCTATGCAATGAACACCCTCCGCTGCTGTTCCATCGTGATGCATATACCCGGAAGGCAACAGTCTTGTTGCGCCAGCGGTTGTGGTTGTCTCGGTTTTTCAGTGACATTTTAATTGCTCCTTTCGACGTTCAATTTATCTGCCATTTCCTTTTGTACGGTTGGGAACAGGTGCGCGTACCGATAGGTGATCTCCACGCTTTCGTGCCCCACGCGATTGCCGATAGCAACGGCGGAATAGCCCATGTTGATAAGTAAAGAAACGTGGCTGTGTCTCAAATCGTGGATTCTAATGACCTTGACACCAGACGCCTTGCACCCGAACTCCATGCCGCGCTTCAAGGTGTGCTTGGTCAGGGGAAAGATGCGGCTGTCCGATTCCAGTCCGTAGAGCTGATTGAAATAGTCCTGCATCTCGTCACAGAGAAAGTCCGGCATCTGGATCACGCGGTTGCTTTTCTTCGTTTTCGGCGTGGTGATAACGTCCTTGCCCTGCAACCGCTGATAGGATTTATTGATGCGGAGCGCTTTCTTCTCAAAATCAAAGTCCACAGGCGTCAACGCCAGCAGCTCGCCCTCGCGGATGTCACACCAGTACAGGATTTCAAAAGCGTAGTACAGCATGGGCTTGTCCATCATGGCGTCGATGAATTTTAGGTATTCTTCCTTCGTCCAAAACAGCATTTCCTTCGGCTGCTCGATACCCATATTCCCGGCCTTTGCAGCGGGATTGATTTGCAAGCCGTAATACTTGATGGCGTGGTTGAAAATACAGCTTAGTTGGGTATGGACGTTCTTGAGATAGTCCGGTGAATAGCTTTCACCGCTTGACTTGGTGTGCTGCCGTATTTCGTTCTGCCAGTCGATCACATCGCGGGCGGTGATCTCCGAAAGCTTGCGCTTTTTGAAATACGGCAGAATCTTTGTGCGGATGATATGCTCCTTGCTGAGCCATGTGTTGAGCTTCAGCTTGGGCTTGACGTCCTTTTCATAGAGCGCCACAAAGTTCTCGAAGCTCATATTGACATCAGCCTGCTTCTGCATCAGAAACTCGCGTTCCCATGCCTGAGCCTCTTTCTTGGTCGCAAAACCGCGCTTCAATTTCTGCTGGCGCTCACCGCGCCAGTCGGTATAGCGAAACTGCACATACCATGAGCCGTTCTTCTTGTCCTTAAACGCTGCCATTCGATTCCCTTCTTTCCTTCGGTTCTCTCGTTCCGTAGATCTTCTCGTGGAAGAACTTGCGGTCGATCCTGCCTGCAATGGTGATGCAGCCGGTCTTTCGCAGCTCTTCGTTCAGCTCACGGATGAGCTTATACGCATACGGAACCGATACGCCAAGCTCTTCCGCGACTTCATTTACTCGCATAAAAATTTCTCCTGCCATAGGAAAAATACCTTCCTTTCCTGATTTGTGGTTGATTGCTTCGCCGTTCTATCCGCAGGACTCTGGCAGGCAACTCTTTTCGGCGCTGTGCCGTTTTCTTTTCTCCTTGGCATGCTCATTTCATCGCCTGCTTCCCCGGAGAAAGTATCCCTTGGACGGTCATTCAATTTTGCGGCTTTTGGATTTCACCCCCCTCACTTTACAACGGACATTTTTTCTGCATTTGTTGACTATCCTAATTGTAAAATTTCTATGAATTAAGCTAATATGCTTAACTTACAACCATTGTACTATACATATGAGTTTAAGTCAAGCCGGCTTGCAGAAAAATATTAAATAAATTTGCTTAGATTTTTCTTGACGAAATTAAACATATCTGCTATACTCGTTATCAAAGACAACCGACACAGGAGATGGCTATTATGGCGATTGGTGAACGCATCCACTTTTTCCGCACGATGCGGGGTATGACGCAGAAATACCTTGGTATGGCGCTGGGCTTTCCGGAGAAATCCGCAGATGTTCGCCTTGCGCAGTACGAGAATGGTTCCAGAACGCCCAAGGCGGATGTAACCGCTGCGCTGGCACAGGTGCTTGACATTTCGCCCAAGGCGCTGGATGTACCGGACATTGACTCCTATACAGGGCTGATGCACACGCTGTTCACGCTGGAAGACCGGTATGGGCTTGAAGTCTGCGAGTGTGAGGATGAGGTGCATCTGCGCGTTCATATCCACAAAGGACGCGACGCAGCGGTGCTTCACAGGATGCTTGCCGCGTGGGGTGCGGTTGCCGCCAAGCTGAAAGCGGGGGAGATTGCCAAAGAAGAATATGACCGCTGGCGCTACCGCTACCCTGAACTTGACGCCTCCGGTCAGTGGCACAAGATCACGCCGTCGCAGGAGCTGAGTGACCTGCTTCTTGCCGACCTCAAAGAACACACCGAAGAATAACAAAAGGCTCTGCCGACCTTCTTTTACAGAAAGTCAGCAGAGCCTTTTTCGCTCTCAATATAGGATTGGATGCGACAGCAAACCTGCAAACCATTCGCTCGCCAAAATAAGAACAAACAAAATGGCCTTGGTACCTGCTATCATTTTGCTATCAAATGAGGAATGAGATTTTCAAAAAGTGAGTGTTTTCAAGGCTTTTCAGCCCATCATATTCACTTTTTTCTCATTCCCACTCGGCAAATTCAAGTATAGGGCTGCTTATTTACAATGGTTTTACAAGCAAAACATTCGCAAATATGTTAATGATTTGCACTGATATTTGCGGCTGCTTCATTTTTTAGTATCAAAATAGTATCACAGAATATGAGGAATTGCAAGGCTTTCAGCCTTGCAATCATCCAGCATGGGAGCGCACACGCTCCCATGCTGGGGCAGGACGCTCCGCTCTCTCAAGTCAATGGAGGCGGGCAAGTGCCTTTGGCCTTGCCCGTCTTGGTGACCGCGCAGCGCACCCATGTGGGGCAGTCAATGGCGGCGCGCTGTGCGCGCCGTTTATCTCGACCATTGACGGCCACACATGGCGGGCGCTAGGTGATAGTGTATTTCACTGAACCCGATACCCGGTCATAATCAGGCCAACAATCACCTTCCAGAAGTCGTGTTCTTCTGCGCTGTAATACCGGCTGTCTGGAATTTCGTGAAAGGACACGATGCAGCTCCCTTCATCCAACCATGCCTCAAAGACCATTGTTATCTCCGACACTGATTTCCTGTGTTTGGAGCGAATAGTGAAGTGTCAACGATACATCGCCCCGCGTCATTGTGACGATCATTGTCTGCCCGTCTTCCGACAAGTCCTTTGTCCAGACGGCGTCCGCATCCAGATAGTGCAAGTCAGCGTTCATGCCGCTGAAATAATCGACAAATGCAGAATAATAGCGCGGCCATTGGAAAATATCGCCGGGCAGGTCGCTCCGTTTGCTGTCCTCCAACTCAAATTCCCAGACCCCATCTTCGTATTCCGGCACCCAGTGTCCGCAATCCAGCCTTGCGTGAACTCTTGACCAGATGCTGTCATTCATCGGATAGGTATCTTCAACGCTGTCGGGGCGTGCATTCCAGCCGCGACCAATATTTTGTTTCGTATTCGTTTTGCTGCCGGAAAGTGTAATGTTCTGAACTTCTTTCAGCCTACCGGGGATAACGTGCAGAAATGGCGTATTCGGCTCGATGGAAACAGTTTCTTCGCTTCCGTCGTCAAGCGTAAGCTCAAGCATATCGAATGCCGGATCGCTGTCTCTTGTAAAACCGTAGACAGCGGCAAATGTGTCTGTACGCATCGCGCAGACCATATCTTCAAGCGAGGAATCCCAGCCATACGATTCATTCCACGCATAGAGAAGGTATGCGCCGTCATTCTGCTCCAAGGCGAATACCTGGTAGCCGGTAACTGAGGGATTTTCACTGCCAACGAGCAGCAGAATATTGTTGTTGCCGTCGAAATCAAAGGTCTGCGTGTCCAATACGGTGTACTGCGCAGAAAGATATGTGTTGACCCATGCGGCAGCTTCTTCTGGAAGATCAAGTGTATTGCTGTCGCTTGCCTGAATACTATCCCACGTCCAAGTCATGCCGCCGTCATGCGTTTGAAGTGTCGTGGTGCGGTCGTTTCCGTCCTTGCCAAGCAGTATGATCGGATAGCTGCCGTCATTGCCGGAAAACGTTGGATTCTGTGGCTGTATATTGTACTGCGCATATTCTGCCGGAATATCCAGTTCCAACCGCGTCCATGTTTTGCCGCCGTCCAGCGTCCGCGCAATTTCGGGGCCGTTGTCAAAAAAGTAGCGGTAGCTGATAAAGCCGACCGTTTCAGACGCAAAGCCAGCGCCGATGACCGTGCCGGTATAAAGCGCGTTTGGGTCAGAAATTTCCCACGTTTCGCCGCTGTCCGGGGAAGTGCAGACATTTGCTGCGCCTGTTCCGGCTGCGGGCGGCAGCGCGGCGACGCACCAACAGAACGCGCCGATCTCGCCATAGTAGAATGTGGTGGAATCAAGAAATCCAAAGGTAAAGGCTTCACTTTTCCTGTCACAGCCGGGGAGCGCCGCAATCAGATCATAAGGAATCTTTGCAAGCGGCTCCTTGCTGTCCGTGCTTTCGTACAGTTCAATCCACGGCGTTTGCGAATCGGCAACGAACCCAATCAGTTTAACCGTATCCATGACAGGCAACGCAGAATCCACCGCTTGTGGCGTTGCTTCTGAGCTGGAATCGGCTGAATGATCTGGCAATGTGGTTTCTTCCGATTTCTGCTGCGTTAGCTCCGCAAACGAGCAGCCGGTCGCGGACACGACAAGCAGCAGCGCAAGAATGGCACACAGTACGCTGGTGCGCTGCCTTTTCGTCAGGAACAAAATTCGCTCCTTGACTGGAGGTCCAGCCAAACTCAGCGCTGCCGTTTTGCGCGGTGCTTGTGCCAGAATCGCGCGGGCGTAGGCAAGGCGCTTGCTCTCCGGCAGCTTGGCGGCGACTGCCTCATCACACGCCAGCTCCGCGTCGCGCTTAGAGCAAATCGCAGCAAGCCAGATGAACGGATTCCACCAGTAGACGGTCACGGCCGCTGTGCGGCAAAGCGACCACAGAAAATCCAGATGCCGCAAATGCGTCAGCTCATGACGCAGGATCAATTCCGCCTCGTCCACTTGCAGCACGTCCTCTGTCAGATAGACCGCCGGAATCAGACCGGCAAGGCACGGCGATTTGACCGCGCCGGAAACATAGATGCACGTTCCGCCGCGCTTGCCGAGAAAACGCCGGTCGCGGTGCAGCCGAATCGTAAACACCGCCCACGCGCCGAACAGCCAGAGTCCGAGCAATGCGCTGCCGCTGAACCAGGCAATTTGAAGAATCTGTGCCGTCGTCAACGGCTTTGCAGCCGGTTTCGCAGTTTCTTGTACCGGGGAAACCGGTTGCTGCGCAGGTGTTTGCGGTTTCGTCACGGTTTGTGCGGGTCGCTGAATCACCGGTGCAGTCTGCACGGGCCGCTCTGCGCTCTGCGCCGGAACTGCCGCGTCCTCTGCCGGAAGAACCGGCAGAGAAACCAGTGTTCCCGGCAAGCAGAGTTTCAAAAGCACGACCAGCCAGAGCGCATAGATCATCCGCTTCGGCACGCGGTTTTTGAATATCGCCCGCACC
>OLWE01000095.1_pt1 | contig 69725 bp, 64 predicted proteins | sample 1673591 | NCBI WGS metagenome assembly OLWE01 (sample SAMEA103958116, study PRJEB25191) | human gut metagenome | biome: human-associated habitat [ENVO:00009003]; feature: intestine environment [ENVO:2100002]; material: feces | place: Germany | collected 2013/2015 | reverse complement strand
AGGTTTTCCTCGCCCTTCGCCGTTTCCAGCACGCAGACGGTCTCGGTGACCGTGAACGAGCCGGACTTGATCTCCTTGACGGTACCGGCCACGTTGGGCGGGACCATGATCTTGTGCAGCACGGCGCTCGTCTCCTGCACGGTGCCGATGACGTCGCCGCCGGAGAGCTTGTCGCCCGCCTGAACGGTGGGGACGAAGTCCCACTTCTTTTCCCGGTTCAGCGCCGGGACCTGTACGCCGCGGGCGATGGTCTCGCCGCAGAGTTTGCGGATCTCGGTCAGAGGACGCTGGATGCCGTCATAGATGCCCTCCAGCATGCCCGGGCCAAGCTCCACGGAAAGGGGCATGCCGGTCGTCGTGACCTCGGCGCCGGGGCCGAGGCCGCTCGTTTCTTCATAGACCTGAATGGAGGCGGAGCCGCCCGTCATATTCAGGATCTCACCGATCAGCTGCTGTTGGCCGACGCGGACGACGTCCGCCATATTGGCGTCTTCCATCCCCTCGGCAACGACCAGCGGACCGGATACCTTTACAATTCTACCTGACATTTCATCGGATCCTTTCTAAAGTTAAAGGATAGTTAAATGATATTCGAGCCAACGGCCCGTTCCACCGCGGCGTTCAGCGCGCTCATGCCCAGCCCCTGGCTGCCGTTAGCGCCGGGGATGAGGATGACGGCCGGCGTGACGCTCGTCTCGAACTTTGCGATCTGCGGCGCCAGCGCGGCGGCGTAGGTCTCGGTCACATAGATGATGGCGTACGCGTCGGACTGCCGGGTCAGGCGGTGGAAGGCCTCCGCCGCCTCTTCGGCGGATTCCACGGGGAACACGGCGAGCCCCAGAGCCGCAAAGCCCATGACGCTCTCGCGTTCGCCCAAAACTGCGATCTTATACATAAGGCACCTCGCTCAAAAATACAGCTCCCGCAGCCGCGTGCGGATGGTATCGGCAGGAAGCCCGATCTGCAGGCCGTTCACGATCATCCGCGCCGCGGCGATCTCGGTCTCCAGCGCGCAGAGATAGGCGATCACGACCTGCTCGCCGAAGACGACGGTCCGGGCCTTTGCAAAATATGCCGTGAGCGTATCGTCGCACAGCCGCTCGAACGCGGTCAGAGAGCCGGTCTGTGATTCGTCGCCCGCCTGTGCCGCGGCAAAGAGCGCGGAAGCGGCAAACAGCGGGGCAAACGGCTCGTCCTGCCCCAGCGCCCGGCAGATCTCCGCCGGGTCGACGCTGCCGCCGGGGACGAGCACGCCCTCCAGGAAGCCCGCGTCCTTCTGCATCCGGCGGGCACGGACGGCGGCGCGGAGATTCGCGCTGTCCGCCTGCAGAGCGGCATAGCCCATGAGGAAGCTGCTGCCCACCTGCGCGGCTGCGGCATGGTATTCGGCAAAATACGCGCGGTCCAGGATGAGGTCCGCCAGCTGCGGGTCGGCGCTTCTTGACAGCGCGTCGCGCGCGGCCGTCATGGCCTCCAATACCGCCTGCGGCGCGGTGCCTGCTTCGCCGGTCTCATACGCCGTCTTGAGCGCCTGCGCGTCCACGCGGCCGCCGCCGAGCAGCAGGCCGGACGGGTCCTTGCCCATGGCCTCGGCCTTGACGATGGTCTTGGCGTTGTGGTAATCGTAGCGCATGCGGAAGAGGCTGACGATGCCGTCCTTCGGCGCGATCGCCTCCAGATCGTCAAACACGGCGGTGCGGCGGTCGTTCAGCGCCCGGTCCAGCCCGACGCTCAGCACGTCCGCATAGCCGCAGCCCTCCAGGATCCGCGCGGCCTCCTGCACCGAGGAGGCGAGCATCCGCTCCGCCTTTTCCCGGCTCAGCAGCTGCGGCTCCTTCGCCCGCAGATACGCCGACACGAACAGATAGTCGGTATCCCTGCACGCTCTGGTTTTCTTTTTCGTTTGTTCCGTCACATCGGCCTCCCGGCTTCTCAGCCAAACAGCCGGGCCGCGACCTTGCCGGAAAGCTCCGGCCGCAGGCCGTCGACCAGCGTCCCAAGCGAGCAGTTGGTCTCGATCAGACCGTTTTTCAGCACCACGCCGCCGCGGATCGGCCGCGTTTCGGCCGAAAGCGTCAGCTGCGCGGGCTTACCGGCCTTCTGCAGCAGCTCGTTGGCCTTTGCCGTGACGGCTGCGCCGACGCGCTCCCGGTCCTCCGCGGAGAAGATGAGTTCCTCGCAGCCGGACGTGCTCGCGCCGCAGGCCAGATGGGCGCAGAGGGCCTCATACTCTGCCTGCGGCAGCGACCGCAGCTGCTGCTCAGCCTGACGGAAGGCCTTGTCGACAAGCGCCTGCTTCGTCTCGAGCAGCTGCCGGCGCGCGGCCATGCGGGCCGCGCCCTGGTCGCGCTCGAGCTGCTTGGCAGCCTCGGCCTCGACCTCCGCCGAGAGCCGCTGCTGCTCGGCCGCGATCTTTTTGTCATAGTCCGCCGCGATCTGCGCCGCCTTTTCCTCGGCCTGGCCGCGGATGGCGGCGGCTTCCGCTTCGGCGTCCGCGAGAATGCGGGCGGAGATCTTTTCAATTCCGTTCATCGTTTCGCCCTCTTATACAGGGTTACTTGCTGATATTGATGATCATCAGCATGGAAGCCAGCAGGGAAAGAATGGCGTAGAACTCGACCGTGACGCACAGCACCATGCCCTTGGACCAGTGGTCGGGCTTCTTGGCCAGCAGATTGATGGACGCGCAGGCCACGCGGCCCTGTGCGATGGCGGAGATCATGCCGCCGAGCGCCATGGGCAGGCACGCGACAAAGTACTGCAGGCCCTGCGTAACGCTCAGCTCGGGCAGCCAGCCGGACAGAAGACCCATGCGGAAGATGGCGAAGAACCACACGACGAGGCCGTACAGGCCCTGCGTGCCGGGGATGACCTGCAGGATCAGGACCTTGCCGAACTTGGCCGGATCCTCGCACAGCAGACCTGCGCCCGCCTCACCGGTCATGCCGGTGCCCTTTGCCGAACCGATGGCGCACAGCGCCGCCGCGAGACCTGCGCCCAGAAGCGCCAGAGCCAGACCGCCGAATGCATCAAAAAAAGCTTGCATGATGATGTTTCCTCCTTAAGATTGAATGTCTACGTATTTGGTGTTGATCGCAAGGGGTTCAAACGGCTTGCCGCCGTCCTGATAGAATTTTCCGAAGTATTCCAGACACTGCAGACGCAGGTCATGGACATAGCAGCTCAGCAGGTTCAGCGCGAAGTTGAGTCCATTGCCGGCTACCGACACGAGCAGGAAGAACACCACGTTCCCCGGGATCGCGCCGAGCGTATTGAAGACCGATGCAATGACAGAGCCTGCCAGCATCAGGGTCATCAGTCTGGAATACGAAAGAATGTCGCCGAAGTAGCCCGTCACATGGTTATAGACCGAGCCGAAGATCGCTGTGACCTTGCCGAAGCCCTTCGCGCTCCAGCCGGAGCCGACCACGACCATCGCAAGACCCACGTACAAAACGATGTTCGTCACGCCGAGCGCCATGCACGCGATGCCCGCGAACACGATCCACCAGGTGAGCTCCTCCCAGATCGCGTCCATGATCTGGCCCTTCTTGATCTTCTCGACAAAGCTGATGGCCATGCCGGTCACGATCTGGACAAAGCCGAGGGCCATGGCCCCGATCAGGATGGTGATGGTATCATCCAGCGGGGTAAAGAGCGACGGGAGCGCCTTGAACGTGGTATCGGGGTCAATGATACCCACGAGCTGCGGCAGGAAGTCGCCAAAGAAGCCGCCGGTCAGCGCGCCCATGAGGAACGTGCTGATGCCGCAGGAGAACATGAGGCCGAACATCTGCCCGCTCGTTCCCTTCGGCCGGGACTTTTTCGTGATGATGATGGAAGCCAGGATCATCAGAAGCCCGTAGCCCATATCTGCCATCATGATGCCGTAGAACAAAATGAAGAACGGCGCCATGAGGGGGTTCGGGTCCACGCCGTCGTAGGCCGGCAGCGAGTACATCTCCGTGACCATGTTGAGCGGCCACGTCAGCTTGTTGTTCTTGAGCTTAACCGGCACGTCGGGGTACTCCTCCGGTGCCGGGTCCGTCAGCTCCCACGCGCAGCAGAAGCCGGAGAGCAGCGCCTCGAGCTTTCCCACGTCCTCGCACGGCACCCAGCCGCCCAGGCAGAAGGTCTTCTCGGAGTGTACCAGCCGGTCGGCCGCCTGCGCCTTGGAGATCTCCTGCGTGCAGCGGTCAAAGGCCAGCTGCAGCGCGGACTTCTGTTCAGCAAGTGCGGTCAGCTCCGCAAGCTTTTCGGCGTCCTGCTGTTCGCAGGCGGCAATGGCCTCGTCGGTCCGGCGGATATTCTCCGCCGCCGTGCCCTGCACGCCGTCAAACGTGGTCAGGGCGAAGCCCGCCTCACGCAGTGCCGCGCCCACGGCCTCCGCCGCACATTTGTGGACGAAGACGAGCAGATACAGGCTCTGCTGGTCGGCGCTGATCTGCTCGAGCTGCACTTCATCCGCCGCTTCGAAGACCTTGGCGCGCAGCGCCTCCAAGTCTGTCTGCGCCGGGACGGTGCCGAGCAGGATGCGCGTGTGCTGCGTCCCGAGAGTCTCCAGCGGGAGCGGCAGCTGCTGCCACGGCACGAAGCTCTCGCGCACGGCTGTCAGCCTGCTTTTTTCCGCAGCCAGGCGGCTGCGCGCGTCCTGCGCGTCCAGAACGGCCTGGGCCGTGTCCAGCGCGGCGGCATAGGCCTCGTCGCTGAACAGCTCGCCGATGGTCTTCTCCGGCCGGGCGGCAAATAGACCGCCCTTTTTGGTTTCATAGTGTTTGAGGGTCTCCAGTGCGGATGTGAGCCGGGCGGACGTGCGGAGCAGCGCATCCGCGCTTTTCCCGTCTCCGGCACAGAACACCTGCACCCCCTGCGTATCCGTCAGCGCACACGGCGCGCCGATCTCGACGCTGCCGAGCAGCTGCAGCTGGCGGATCAGCTGCGTCTGCTCCTCCGAAACGCCGCAGATCCGCAGCTTTTTCATTTTTAAGATTGCCATTCGCTGTCCCAGATCCTCTCTACGATCATTGACGCAGCCGCGTCAGCGTGGCTTTTCGCCGCCTGTTCCAGCGCCGCGCACTGCTCTGCCGTGGTTTTGTTCAGCTCGGCGCTGAACGCCTGTGCCTGTTCGTCTGCCAGCCGCTTTGCCTCGCGCAGCTGTTCCTGCGCGCCGGCCGATACGGCCACCAGACGCGCCGCGCCGTCTTTTTCCGCCTGCGCGGCAAGATCCGCAGCCTGCTGGCGGGCCTGCTCGCAGCACGCGCGGGCCTGCTTTTCCGCTGCAGAGATCACATCGATTTCCTGCATTGCCAATTCTCTCACCTCCCGGATGGCACACACGGCGCTGCTTTCTATAAAAGCAAACGCCGCAGTTCCAAATCAAAAATTACATGGTTTATATCTATTTTCATGTACTGGCGTCAGTTGACAAGGGCACACATGGTTTTCCCGGGCCTGGACAGCAGCTGGCGTCGTTATCCTCGTTGATGGGCCTCAGCCCATCTGCCTCGTCTGCCTTGCCAGCCGCCGTCCATGCTCCGGGAAAATTCGAAGACCCGCCGGGCGCTCCGGCGCGTTTTTCTCAAGGCAGAGGACGCAGGGGCCTGACATCATACCGTCAGGTCTGCCGAGGCCCGTTCCTTTGGGCCGAGGCCTTGCTAGCGCCTGTCAAGGACGATAACGCAGCGAAAGGCGGGCCGGAACGTCCTGCGGGCATGTGTGCTCTTGTTAACTGACGCCAGCGTACTTATCTTACTCAGTCTATCATAGCCGTTAAGATTCCGCAATAGATTTTCGATACAAAATGTCTGATTTCGCTTTTCCCGAAAAAATGCGTTTCATCGCTGGCATTTCTCCAAAACATGCGATATAATAAATAATTGAGCGCATAGGAGGGTTTGCCATGGAATCGTATCTGAGCGGCTACTGCCGCACCATCGACGCCTCGCGCATGGTCCTTGTGGAGGACGGCGAGGCCGACTGCGACTACGAGCGCTGCGATTACCGGGACGTCTGTCCGATCGGCCGGCAGATTGCCGGACTTCTGGAGCATGGGGAGGAGCAAGCATGAATATCTGCCTGTACGGGGCCTCGAGCCCGGAGATCGATCCTGTTTATCTGGACGCCGCTTATGCCTTCGGCCGCCTGCTCGCGCAGCATGGGCACACGCTCGTCTACGGCGGCGGAGCGCAGGGCGTGATGGGCGCCGCGGCCCGCGGCGCATATGAAGCGGGCGGGAAGATCACCGGCATCGCGCCGACGTTTCTGCAGGTGGACGGCATTTTGTTCGACCACTGCACCGAATTTCTCCTGACCGACACCATGGCCGAGCGCAAGACCGCCATGATCGCCCGCGCGGACGCGTTCGTCATGGCCCCGGGCGGCTTCGGCACGCTGGAGGAATTTTTTGAGGTGCTGACGCTCAAGCAGCTGGGGCGGCACAACCCGGCCATCGCCGTGCTCAATACCGGCGGCTTCTATGACAGCCTGCAGAGCTTCGTCCGCTCCGCGGTGGAGCGGCGCTTCATCCGCCCGGCCTGCCTGCAGATCTACGCGCTGCTGCCGACGCCGGAGGAAACGCTGGCCTATCTTGAGCAGTACGACGCGGCGGCGCTTGATGTCCGCCATCTGAAAAATATCTGACTTCCGGTCCCGCCTGGCGCAGCTTCTGCACCGGGCGGGACTGTCGTTTCGACAGTTTCGAATACTTTCCCATTCATTTCGCTTGACAGGAACGCAGTGCGGGTGATACCTTATAAAAAACAACGCTTTTTGCAGACGGCGCGCCGTCTGCCCCGGAGTTTGCGTATGAAAACCAGAAAAAAGGGCCTCTGGGTCCTGCCGCTCGCGGCGTTGCTCGCGGGGATCTTTTTCCTATCGTTCCTGATCGGCCGCTACCGCGTCCCTGCCCTGCAGGTGCTGCGGCTGCTGACGGATCGGTTTTTGTCCCTCATCTCCTTCGGCCGCTGGGGTCTCGCGCCCACGTGGACGGCGGAGGAGGCCTCGGTCGTCGTCCAGATCCGCCTGCCGCGGATCCTCTCCGCCGCGCTCATCGGCGCGGCGCTCTCGGCCGCGGGCACGTCGTATCAGGCGATGTTCCGCAACCCCATGGTCTCGCCGGATCTGCTCGGCGCGTCCACGGGCGCGTGCTTCGGCGCGGCGCTGGCGATTTTGCTCGGCGCAAGCTACGCGGTGATCACGGCCAGCTCGTTCCTTTTTGGCCTTGCGGCCGTGGGGCTCACCTATCTGGTCGGCCGGCTCAGCCGCATCCGCTCGACACTGGCGATGGTGCTGGCGGGCATGATGGTCGGTTCTCTGTTTTCCGCAGGGACCTCGTTCATCAAGCTCGTCGCCGACACGACCGACCAGCTGCCCGCCATCACCTACTGGCTGATGGGCGCACTGACCTCTGTTCGTTTAGACGATCTGCACTTTGCCATGGTTCCCATTTTGTGCGGCCTGATCCCACTTTTTTTTCTGCGGTGGCGGCTGAATCTTCTGTCCGTCAGCGAGGCGGAGGCCCGCAGCATGGGCGTCAACACCCGGCTTCTGCGCCTGCTCGTCATCCTCTGCGCCACGCTGGCGACCGCGGCGAGCGTCTCCATCAGCGGCATGATCGGCTGGGTGGGGCTCGTGATCCCGCATATCTGCCGGCTGCTCGTCGGGCAGGACACGCAGCGGCTGCTGCCTTGCTCGATGCTGCTGGGCGCGAGCTTTCTGATGCTGGTCGACGATCTGGCCCGCTGCCTTGCCGCGAGCGAGATCCCGCTCGGCATCCTCACGGCCTTCGTCGGCGCGCCGCTGTTTCTCTATCTCATCGTCAAAGGAGGGACGCGGCATGATGCAGATTGACGTGCAGGACCTTGTCTTCTCCTACGGCGGCGCGGACGTGCTGCAGGGCGTCAGCTTCTGCGCGGACAAGGGCGAGCGCATCGCCGTGCTCGGCCCGAACGGCGTGGGAAAAAGCACGCTGTTCCGCTGCCTGCTCGGCTTTCTGGAGCCGAAGCGCGGCTGCGTGAAGATCGCCGGGCGCGACGTGCAGGCATATTCCCGCCGCGCGCTGGCGGCGGAGCTGGCCTATATCCCGCAGTCGTACCACCCGGTCTTCGACCATACGGTGCTCGAGAGCGTCCTGATGGGCCTGAGCGCGCAGCTCGGCACCTTTGACCGGCCCTCGCGCGCGCAGGCGGTGCGCGCGATGCAGATCCTTTCGGAGCTCGGCATCGCGCCGCTGGCCGAGCGCGGCTGCACGCGCATCTCCGGCGGCGAGCGGCAGCTGATGCTGCTGGGCCGCGCGCTCATGCAGAACGCGCACACGCTCATCATGGACGAGCCGACGGCGAGTCTGGACTACGGCAACAGCTTCCGCGTCATGCAGCGCATCGAATCGCTCTCCGCCGGAGGCTACAGCGTGATCTTCTCCACGCACGAGCCGAATCAGGCCTTCCGCTACGCGACGAAGGTGCTCGCGCTCAAAGACGGGCGGGTCCTCGCCTTCGGGCCGCCGGCCGACGTGCTGACGCCGGAGCTGCTCGAAGCGCTCTACGGCGTCCGGGTCGCCGTCACGCAGGTTTTGGCCGGGGGACGGAGCTTTTCCGTCTGTACGCCGTATGGCGGGGAGGAGCTTTGATGTTTACGTGGACGCCGGAGATGATCCGGCTCATGCAGAACGCCAACGCGCGCAGCGAGTATCACCGGCAGCTCGCCGCCATCCTCGCACCGAAGCTGGCCGGCTGCCGCACGCTCTGCGACGCGGGGTGCGGGCTGGGAAGCCTCTCGGCAGCGCTGAGCCCGTATTTTGACGCGATCACCGCCGCCGACGTCTCCGACGCCGCGCTGGACGTGCTGCGCGAGACCATCCGGACGCAAAACCTCACCAATATCACCCCCCTGCCCTGCGATCTGCTGCAGAGCACAGACCGGACGCGGTATGACGGCATGGTCTTCTGCTTTTTCGGCAGTCTCGCGGAGATCCTGCCCGTGGCGCGCAGGCAGTGCGCCAAAACGCTTGTCATCATCAAAAAAAATTACGAGCTGCACCGCTTTTCCCTGACCGCGCAGCCCATCCGCGGCGAGACCGCGCCCGCGGCCTGCGAGGCGCTGCGCGCGATGGGCATCCCGTTTACCTTCGACGCGCAGGCGCTCGAGCACGGGCAGCCGTTTGCCTCGCTGTACGAGGCCATGCAGTTCTTCCGCATCTACGGCAAGGACGAAGCACCCGGGGCCGTCACGCTCGAGGCCGTCCTTCCCCGCCTGCAGAAGACCGGCGACGACGCGTTCCCCTACTATCTGCCGCAGATCAAGCGGCTCGGTATTCTGACGATCAAGATGGAGGATCTACTATGAAAGAGCTGTTTACATCCATGCTGCAGGCGCTCTCGGACGGGCAGAGCGTCGTGCTGTGCAGCATTCTCGCCTCGCCCGGCTCCACGCCGCGCGGCGCGGGCGCAAAAATGGCCGTCTTCGCCGACGGGCATACGGTCGGCACCATCGGCGGCGGCGCTGTGGAAAAATGTTCCGGTGAAAAGGCGCTGGAGGTTTTGCAGAGCAAGCAGTCGCTGGTGCAGGGCTACTGCCTCGCGCCCAACCAGGTCGCCGACATCGGCATGATCTGCGGCGGCAACGTGACGGTCTATTTCCAGTACTTTGACCCGGCAGACGAAAACGGCCGGGCGCTGCTGCAGGGCATCCTGGAGCTGCTGCGGGGCGACGATGACAGCTGGCTCGTCTACCGGATGGACGGCGGCTGCGTCAGCGCCATGGGCACGTTCGACGAGGCCCACGGCCTGCGCTTTACAGACTGCATCACGCCCGAGGCGCTGCGGCCGATGCTGCTTTCCAACGCGTTCACGAAAAAGGGCGACCCCGGCTATTATATCGAGCCTCTGACGCAGGCCGGGCACGCCTATATCTTCGGCGGCGGCCACGTGGGCACGGCGCTCGCGCCGGTGCTGGCCTCGGTCGGCTTCCGCGTGGTGGTCTATGACAACCGGCCGGATTTTGCAAAGCCGGACCATTACCCGTCGGCCGAGCAGGTCATCCTCGGCGATTATCTGGACATCGGCGCGCACCTGACACTGACGGAAAACGACTACGTCTGCATCATGACGCCCGGCCATCAGGCCGACCGCGAGGTCCTGCTGCAGGCCCTGCGCTCCCCCCCGACCTACATCGGCTGCATCGGCAGCCGCCACAAGATCGCCGCGACCAACGCCTATCTCATGGCCAACGGCATCCCGGAGGCGGATCTTGCCCGCGTCCACGCGCCGATCGGACTGGAGATCTACGGCCAGACCCCGGCGGAGATTGCCGTCTCCGTCGCCGCGGAGATGATCCGCCACCGCGCGCTGCGCGCCGGGACCGACAAAAAGCCGTCGAAGGGGTGAGGACATGCACGTATTTCTGACCGGACCCGTACAGATCGGGAAAAGCACCCTGCTCCGCGCCTCGCTGGACGCGCTGCAGCCGCAGAAGCTCGGCGGCTTCCGGACCGTCTCGGCCCAGCCGCAGGCCGACGGCAGCCGCCCGGTCTACCTGCACCCCGCGTGCAGCCCGGACGAGCTGCACGAAAGCGCCAACCGCATCGGCATCCGGCGGCCTGGCCTCGGCATCGTCTCCTTCCCGGCCGCATTCGAGACGGCGGGCCTCGCCGCGCTGGCGGGCGCGGAGGACTGCGACCTTCTTCTGATGGACGAGATCGGCCGCATGGAGCGGCGGGCGGAGGGCTATTCCGCGCGCATCCTGACGCTGCTGGACGGCGGCGTGCCCATCCTCGGCGTCGTCCAGAAAAAGGCCGACACCCCGCTGGCCCAGGCCATCCGCTCCCACCCCCGCGTCCGCCTGATCGAGGTATCCGAAGAAAACCGCGATACCCTCCTCCCCACCATCCTCGAAGCCCTGCGGAGCTGAGCATCCCGGATATACAAACCGCGCCGCTGGCAAAAGCCAGCGGCGCGGTTTTTTCAAGAAAATTCTGCACCGGTCGCCGGGCGCATCCGGCGAAAGCCGATGGCGGTCAATACAGGGCGTTCCCGCAGCTTATGCCCACACGAACCAGCAGTAGAGGTAGCCGGTGAGGACGGCGAGGAGGGTGAAGGGGACGCCGATCTTGAGGAAGTCGGTGGCCTTGACCTCGTAGCCCTCCTTCTGCAGGATGCCGATGGCCGCGATATTGGCGGACGCGCCGATGGGCGTGAGGTTGCCGCCGAGCGTCGCGCCGACGAGCAGGCCGAAATACAGCACGTGCGCGTCGCAGCCCATCATGGCCGCGATGCCCTGCACGACGGGCAGCATCGTGGCGACATACGGGATGTTGTCAATGAAGGCAGAGATGATGACGGAGCCCCAGACGATGATCGAGTACATGCCAAACAGGCTATTGCCGCCGAGCTTCACGAACAGGGCGCTGATCTCCTCGATGACGCCCGTCTCGGTCAGCGTGCCGATGACGACGAACAGGCTCATGAGCAGCAGAAGCGTCTCAAAGTCGATCTCGCCCAGCGCGTATTTGACGGGGCCGAAGTGCTTTTTCTGGAGAATGGAGCGCACGAGGCCGATGAGGAACAGCGTCATGCAGATCAGGCCGTTCGTCAGCGCCGGGCGGCCCGGGATGAACGACGCTGCGATCAGCAGCACCACCGTGCCGCACAGCAGCCAGGTCGGGAACAGGTCTTCCACGGCCGTCGGCTCGCCGACGGTGACCTTGCCCTTCTCCTTGCGGAAGATGAACATGATGACCGGGACCGTGACGAGCGCGCCCAGCTCCACGGCAAAGAAGATGGAGCATTTGCCGTCCAACACGATGAAGTCCAAAAAGTCCATGTTGGCGTAGCCGCCCAGCATGATGGACGTCGTGTCGCCGACCAGCGTGGCCGCGCCCTGCAGGTTGGAGGAGACCGCGATGCAGATGAGCAGCGCGACCGGGGAGATCTTCAGCTTCTTGGCGATGGACAGCGCGACCGGCGCGATCATCAGGACCGTCGCCACGTTGTCAACGAACGCGGACACGACGCCGGCGAAGACCGACAGCGCGACCGCCACCCACATGACGTTGGGCGTCTTCTGCAGCAGCAGGTCCGCCATACGCTCCGGCATTTTCGACTCGATGAACAGCGCGACCGTGCCCATCGTACCGGCCAGCATCAGAAGGACGTTCCAGTCGATGGCCGAGAAGACGGATCCGAGCGGCATCGCGCCGGAGACGACAAAGATGACCGCCGAGATCAGCGCGACATACGGCCGCTTCTTGGGCAGGGCGATCATCAGGATATACGTGATTGCGAAGAGGATGATGGTGAACAGCTTCATGACAGGGCTCCTAACTTTTCTTTTTCATTTCTTCCGGGAATATTTTACCGCTGCCCGGGGCTCCGGGCAGCCGGATAAAATCACAGGGGCCGCGGCGCTCAGTCCGCAAAGAAGGTGATCTTCCCGCTCGTGATGACCGTGATAATGTCCGCGATCATGCACACGACGGTCACGATGCGCGAGACGTTCGCCAGGGCGGCGGGCAGCTCGACAAAGGACAGGATCGACAGCACATAGGCCGCGGCCATGATCCAGCCGATGACCTTCGCGGCCGTCGTCTTCCCGGCCGCGCGGTAGAGGCCGCCGACCAGACCGTCAAGGAAAATGACCAGCACGAGCAGCAGCCACTTCGGCAGCTGCTCGATCCCGTTTCTCAGCTTTTCCAGTGTTTCCATGTTTTTTGTTCTCCTTTTGCTCCGGTTTGGAGCGTTTCTTTTTTTAGACGGATCGGCAGAAGGAAAGGTTCCCGCCGCCGGGAATTTTTTTACGCCATCCGCTGGCCGTTGATCACGAGCGCAAAATGCAGCCCCAGCTTCTCCGCCGCGCGGCGGCACAGGAGCATGCGGTCCATGAAGATCTCAAAATACTCGATCACCGCGCACACCTCCGTATCGATGGCGAGCGTGAGACAGATCTCCTTGTCGGTGAGCGTGACCTCGTGCTTTTTGACGGAGTAGTTGACGCGGTCGTGGATGTCGAAGGCGGCGCGGGCCTTCGGCCGCACACGGTTCGCGCGCACGTCCATCTTATCCGCCAGGATGAGCGCCGCCGCCACGGGGTTGACCGGGAAGGCGGTCTTTTCGTCGTGGTTGCCGATGGCGGTGATGATGGTGGCGGTCTCCTCGGGCGCCGCGCCCATTTTATCGAGAATACGGAAGGCCATGACCGCGCCGGACTGCGCATGGTCGATGCGGTTGATGACGTTGCCGATATCGTGCAGCCAGCCTGCGATGGCGGCGAGCTCGCACGTGCGGTCGTCATAGCCCAGCGTCTTTAAAATGGCGCTCGCCTGCGCCGAGACAAGGCCCACGTGGGCAAAGCTGTGCTCCGTGAAGCCCAGCGCGGACAGCGATTCGTCCGCCTTGCGGATGTAGCTTGTGATCTCCTCACTCTGCTTGACCTGTTCCAGTGTGATCGACATAGGCGCTCCTTTTCTCTTTCTTTTACAGGTTGGCCAGCGTTGTGCCCGTCAGCCAGTGCAGCAGCTCCTCAGGAGTAGCGGGCTTGCCGGCTGTGAAAAACTCTGTCCGGCCGGGGACCATCTGCGTATCGTCGTCGCTCTCGGCCCAGGTGACGCGCTGCAGCACGCGCAGCTTGCAGGTGCCAAGATCCGTGATCTCCGGCGGCACCTGCCGGTGCTGGATGAGGATGGTCACGCCGTAGTTATCCGAGGTCCAGCGGCCGAAGTTCGTCGTCGGCTTGCGCCATTTCCAGCGGCAGCGGGCCCCGCCGTCTTCCATCTTCACGAGCTTCAGATAGCCGCCCTCCACGTCCTGCACACAGCGCATGAGCCAGACGACGTGATAGCCCGCCTTCTGAAAAAACTCGCAGACGTCAAAAAAATGCGCCTTCATCAGAAGCCCGTCCTGCAGCATGACGACAAACTGGTTGATCTGGATATAGGCAATGCGGGTCTGCCCCTCGACGGTGACCGGCACGTTGCGGTTTTCCTCCGGCACGAGCGACTGCCAGCGCGCGAGCCACGCCTGCTGACTGTCCGCTTTTTCCTGGCGTCTTCTTCTGATGGCGTCAAACAGCATGGCCGGTCCTCCTGGCAGATTTTTTGGCATTTTATCATTTTAGATTTTACCTGCGCAGAAAATACTTGTCAAGTAAATTGACGGATCGATCCAAAACTATTAAAATAAAGGAAATCAGGAGGACGTTTTATGGATCAGCATCCGTCTGTCAACAATCTGTATCTCTCCGAGCGCCTGCAGGAAACGCTTGCGGGCGTTGGCAGCCATACCGTCACGACCGTCATCGCCCCCATGGGCTACGGCAAATCGACCGCCCTGAAATGGTGGCAGCAGCAGCTGGCCGCCCGGATCCCGCACGCGCAGGTCTTCCGCCAGCTCGTCGCGGCTGACAGCCGACAGGATTTCTGGGACGGCTTCTGCCGCGCGCTGCGGCCGCGGCCCGTGCTCGCCGGGCAGCTGCAGGCGCTCGGCTTCCCGGCTGACCCGCATACCATGCGCCTGCTGCACGAGCTGCTGCAGGACGCGCTGGCCGGGCATCCGGATCCCGTATTTTTCATTCTCGACGACGTGCATCTGCTGCAGAGCGTCGATCTGCCCGGCATCGTCTCGTTCCTTGCCGAGCGGCTGCCGGCGCAGGTCCACATCGTCCTGCTCTCGCGCAACCAGATCTTCTCCGCCGCCGCGCAGCTGCGGCTGGGCAGCGGCCTTCTGACGATCGGCGCAGCCGACCTTCGGCTGCGGCCGGAGGAGATCTGCCGGTATGCCGCCTGCTGCCGTCTTCCGATGACGCTTTCGCAGGCGCAGGCGCTTTTCGCCGTGAGCGAGGGCTGGCGGGCCATGCTCTATCTGATGTTCCGCGCGTATTGCCAGACCGGCGTCTGGCAGCCGGATTCCCGCAGCGCCGACACGCTCATCGAGCAGGTCATGCTCGACCCGCTGGACGAGCGGCGGCGGCTGTTCCTGCTCAAAAACTGCCTGACCGAGGAATTCACCGCCGAACAGGCCTGCTTCGTCTGGCAGGAAGCCGACGGTGAGGCGCTGCTGCACGATCTGACGCACAACAACGCCTTCATCACCACCGGCGACGCGGGCGTCTACCGCTGCCACCACATGCTGCGGATGCTGCTGCGCCGGAAGTTCGCGCTGCTGGACGAGGCGCTGCAGCAGTCGGTCTGCCGCAGGCTCGGCCAGTGGTACAGCCGGGCATGCGAGGAGCTGCTGGCCGCGGAGTTTTTCTGCCGCGGCGGCGACTGGGACGGCGTCCTGACCGCTGCGGCGCGCGACTGCGGAAAATCCATCTGCGGCGAGCACCGGCAGATGCTGCTAAGCTGGTGCCAATCGTGCCCGGAGGAGGCGCTCCGGCGGCACCCGGACGCGCTTTGCGTGCTGATGCGCAAGCTCTATTCCTTCCGGCAGATCCCGGAGCTGCTGCGGCTGCAGAAGCTGCTGCTCGAGAGCCTGCAGGCCGGCAGTAGCCTTTCCGAGGCGGAGAAAAGCAACTATCTCGGCGAATGCGACCTGGTGATGAGCTTTCTGCGCTACAACGACATCGCCGCCATGAGCGAGCTCCACCGCTCGGCCTGCGCGCGCATGACGCGCACGACCCGCTGCATCGACCTCGGCGGCACGTGGACCTTCGGCTCGCCGTCGGTCCTCATGATGTTCCACCGCACGCCCGGACAGCTTGACGAGGAAAACGCGCAGATGCGCGCGTGCATGCCCTACTACTACAAGGTCACCGACGGCCACGGCAGCGGCGCGGAGCACTCCATGCAGTGTGAGACCGACCTGCTGTGCGGGCGCTTCACCGACGCGGAGATCGGCTGCCATCTGGCCAGAGACGCCGCGCAGGCGCGCGGCCAGTACAGCATCCTTCTCACGGCGGAGTTTACCGCCCTGCGGCTTTCCCTTCTGCAGCATGGAGAGGCCGGGATCGACGAGACGCTCGCGCAGCTGCACGGGACGCTCAAATCGCAGCGGCAGTTTCTGCTCCTGCGCACACTCGACCTCTGTCAGGCGTGGCTGGACGCCATGCGCGGCCGCGCGGACCCAGGCGCGTGGTATCTGACGCCGGAGGCGGACGCATCGTTCCTCAGCCCGGTGCTGCCAATGCTGCGCATCGTGCAGAATGAGGTGCTGCTGGCCCTTGGCGAATGGACGAAGCTGCTCGCCCGCGGTGAGAGCTGCGCCGCGCTGAACACCGCCTTACATACCTGCCTGGCGGATATCTATCTGCATATCCAGCTCGCCTGCGCGCAGTTCCAGCTCGGCCGCTGGGAGGATGCGCAGCGGGAGCTCGGCACGGCCCGGCGCCTCGCCGCGCCGGACGGCCTGACCCTGCCGTTCACGGAGCACGCGGCGCTGCTCGGCCCGCTGCTGCGATCGCCGGAGACGGCCGCCGCGCGTTCGCGCGTCAGCAGTCTCAGCCCGCGGGAGCTGGAGATCGCGCAGCTCGCCGCCGCGCGCCGGACGAACGCCGAGATCGCCGAAGCGCTGCACCTGTCGGAGGCCACCGTCAAAAACCACCTCAAGCGCATCTTTGACAAGCTCGGTCTTGACGGCGGCGCGCGCGGCAAGCGGATGCTGCTGGCCGATGTGCTGCCCAAGATTAGCCCCTGAGGGGCCTATGAAACCCGATCACTCCACGGTAAACTGGTATCAGACCGTTTATCGTGGAGTTTTTTTCAATTTCAATCCGGGAGGATCATCATGAAAAAAGTCAGGAACCTGCTTCTTGTGCTGTTGGCTGCGGTCCTGTGTCTGCTGCTTCTGACCGGCTGCGGCGAAAAGGACGTGACCGTCTCCGTCACACTCGTCAACCGCTCCGGACGCGAGATCTCGTCCATCAGCATCACCCCCTCGACCAGCACGGAATGGGACACCGAGTTTGTCGACGGCGCGTTCGCCGACGGCGAGACCATCAGTGCCAATCTCGGCACCTACAAGGAATCCGAGGTCCCCTCTGCCTATAACATCCTCGTCTACAACGACGAAAACTACATCCTGTACGACACCAGTGTCGACGAGCTGGATTTCGCGATCCAGGACGGCGACTATATCATCTTCCTGCCGCCCGAGGGCGAGGTGCCCATCGAGATCGCGCACGACTATGACCCGTCCGACTATGACGAGGCGGACGAGACCGCCTATGCCTTCGAAGAGACCGAGCCCACGCTTTCCGGCGATCTGAGCGGCTATACCGGCTGCTGGAAGCTCGCGGGCGAGCCGTTCTACTTCGTCATCAACGAGGACTACGAGTGGATCGCCATCAACCTCTACGGCGAGCAGGTCGGCCCCGGCTACGTCGTGGACGAGGGCGAGAACATCACGCTCTGCATGGAGGATGATTCCCAGCTCGTCTCCCTGTGGCAGACGGCCTACGGCGCTCTGAGCGATGCGAACGGCAATACGCTCACCGCCATGGACTACATCATGCTCCTGCCCACGCCCGAGGACGATCTGAACCAGACCGCCGCCTTCCCCGGCGGCTTCACCAACGTCACTATCGACTATCCCATCCAGATGGAGGCGCATGAGCAGCCGAACGTCTCGAACGCGCTGAGCTTCAACGCCGTGATGGAAGACGGCACAGATGACTATTACTCCAACATCATGATCGCCTTCCAGCCCATCGAGGGCTTCGACCCCTACATGGAAAAGGGCGCGGCCACCGCGAAGACCTACATGGTCAAGATGCTCGACGACTTCATGAAGAGCATGTACGGCAGCTATCTCATCAAGTCCTTCGGCTCGGACTTCAAGGATAACGGCGACTATTACAGCCTGACCGGCTATATGTGGCTCGACGGCGACGTCTTCTCCGGCGATCTGACCCAGCCGGTACGCGGCTGCATGGAGGTCCGGTATTACGGCCCGACGGGCTACGCCCTCGTCGCCACGACCATCGCGCTCGAAGGCCGCATCCGCAACTACTTCGACATCTGCAACAACATGCTCACCACCCTCTCCTACACCGCCGGCTGGAGCACCGCGCCCAAGCCCGTGCCTGCCCAGCCCGCCTACTCCGGCGATTCCGGCGACTACGGCACGCCGTACTACTGGTACGACGAGGACGGCGACGTCTGGTACTGGAACGGCTATGAGAACGAGTTCATCAGCTACGGCTCCGACGGCTACATCGATGACGACACCGGCGAATACATGGAATCCAACGACGCCGGCTGGGATTACAGCGACGAATATTACGACGACTACGATCCGTGGTCCGATCCCGGCGACGGCTGGGGCGACTACACCGAAGACGACGGCTGGGGCGATTATTTCTAAGCCCCGCCACCCGAAAGGAGGACGCCCATGCGCGCAGATCTTGCTCTGATTGGCTTTATCCTGACGCTGGCGGGCGGCATCACGCTGCTCGTGCTGCGCCGGCGCCGCGGCGGCGTGCCGCTGCTGCTGGGCGGGATCGTTCTGCTGCTGGCCGCAGCCGCGTTCGCGCTGTATCTGGCGGCGACGCTTCTGCTGGTGCTGGCAGTCCGGTAGCTCCGTTTGCGAAAAAAGAAGAAAAATGACATAGGATTTCACAGATATTTAAAATCTACCCCCTAAGTTTTTTAATACCATCCTGATATTCTATACTTGCAAGAAGCAAACGTCTTTTTCATTTTTCTCCTTTTCTCCATATTGTTTAGAACGCGCGCAGACAAACTGGTCATTTGTCTGCGCGTATTCTTTTGCCCGCCTTGTTTTTCCCCGCCCTGCGTGCTAAACTATCCAAAAAAGTTACTTGGAGGCCCTGTCATGATCTATACCGTTACGCTCAATCCCGCGCTGGATAAAACCGTGCAGATCCCCTCGTTCCGTCTGGGCGAGGTCAACCGGATCTCGGCCATGCGCACCGACCCCGGCGGCAAGGGCATCAACGTCTCCAAGGTCCTGCGGGAGCTCGGTGAACCGAGCGTGGCCGCGGCCATCCTCGGCGGCGCGGCCGGGCGGAAGATCGAGTCCGCGCTGCGCGCGCTCGGGATTGAGGGCATGTACCTGTTCACCGGGCACGAGACACGCACGAACCTCAAGATTGTCGACCCCACGCTGCACACCAACACCGACGTCAACGAGCCGGGTGCCCCGGCGGACGAAGCCGTCCTTTCTAAGCTTCTCACGCAGCTGACTGACCGACTGCGCCCGGGCGATCTGGTCGTGCTGTCCGGTAAGGCGCCCGCGGGCGCGCCGGATACGCTCTACCGCGACTGGATCCTGGCCTGCCGCGCCGCCGGCGCGGCCGTGTATCTCGACGCCGAGGGCGAGCTGCTGCGGCAGGGCATCACGGCCGGTCCCGCGCTCATCAAGCCCAACCAGGCGGAGCTCTCCGGCGTGATGGGCCGGCCCCTTACGACCGAAGACGAGACGATCCGGGCCGCGCAGGAGCTGCTGGCGCAGGGCGTCGGCTGCGTGGCCGTGACGATGGGCGCGGGCGGCGCGCTTTTGTGCTGGGAGGACTGCGTGCTGCGCTGCGAAAGTCCGCGCGTACCGGTCGGCAGCACGGTCGGCGCGGGCGACAGCGTCGTCGCGGCGCTCGCCTACGCGCGGCAGCGGCAGCTCTCGCGTGAGGATACGGCCCGCCTCGCTATGGCGACGGGCGCGGCCAACGTCATGTGCTCCGGCACGCAGGCAGCCAGGCTTGGTGACATCGAACAGCTTCTTCCGCAGGTGCGCGTCACCAGACTGTGAACTGTTCACAATTTCTTTACCGGTTTTTGAAACCCTGTTCAAAATCTTCCGCTATATTTAAAATATAAGAAGTGAAACAAACCGATCGGTTCTCTTCTGCATCTTCCGGCGATGCGCCCGGTTGATGCCGCGGAAATATCTGCGGATAAGCCGACAGCCGTGCGCGTGACAATCGCCGTCACCCCTCTTCTTTTGGAACCCTCTCCAACCCATCCTTACGCGCAGTCCAAAGGCGGCCTGCGCGTAAGCCAATGGCAAATAAAAGCAGCAGCCCGGACACTTTCGTGTCCGGGCTGTTCGTTTTATGCCGCAGCTTTTTCGCGGGGGTCCAGGAAGGTGCTGGGGTGTTTTTTGCAGGTTGCAAGGCTCACGAGCACAAGCGCCAGCGCACAGGCAATCGCCCCCGGGACTGTCGCGCCGAGGCCGAAGGGCTGCCCCAGCAGCTTCCACACGATCGTCACCGAAAAGCCCGCGCCCATACCGGCCAGGATCCCGGCTTTCGTCGCCTTTTTCCAGTACAGCGCCGCAAAGGCGGGCAGGCCCGCGGCGGCCGCATAAAAGCTCCAGGCAAACATCAGGATATTGTACGCATTTTTGATATACAGCGCGATGAACAGCGCGCCCAGCGGCAGGATCACCGCGAACACACGCGTCAGCCGCAGCTCCTTTTTCTCCGGGATATCGGGCCTGAAGACCTTGTAGATATCATGCACGCAGGTCTGTACGGAGACGATCAGATAACTGTCTGCCGTGGACATGATGACAGACAGGATGCCCGCCAGCGCCAGACCTGTCAGGCCGACCGGCAGGATCTCGATCGCCAGCGCCGGGACGACTGCGTCGGTCGAGCCGTAGGCCGCGAGCTTCTCCGCCGGGACCAGCTGGTGCGCCACGACGCCCATGAACCACACCAGCGGGATCGTCAGTCCGTAGGCCAGCGTCCCGAGGAACAGCCCCTCCTTGGCCGACTTGCGGTTCTTGGCAGCAAAGGCCCGCTGCCACATCTCCGCGCCAGCGAGGGTGAAGACGAAATAGGTGATGATATCGCCGACGATGCTGCCGTCCAGATACGGCTTCGCCAGCTCTGGCGCGAGATTCTGCACAAAATTGCCGATCCCGCCGAGCTTGATGAGCGACGACGTCGGAATGAGGATATACACGAACAGGATCAGCATGACAAACTGAAAGATATCCGTATAGATGACACCGAACAGGCCGGAGGTCGCCGTATAGATGATGAATACCGCGCAGGCGATGAGCGCGCCCATCTCATACGAGATGCCGATCTCGCCGCCGAGCATGTTGATGATCGTCGCGGTCGCCGTGACCTGCGAGGCGACGGTGCCCATCATCGTGAACGCGATCAGGCAGCCGAGCACGACCTTGGCCGTCTTCCCGAAACGCTGCTCAAACAGATCCGGGATGGACGTGACGTTGAATTTCCGTCCGACGTCGGAAATACGTCCGGCAAAGCCGGAGAAGATAAACATCCCGAGCAGATACGGCAGCGCCGTCATGATGGCCTTGAAGCCGCTGGAATACGCAACGCCCGCACGGCCCATCAGGCCGCTGCCGCCGATGATGGTCGCGCATACCGTGGCCATCAGCACCAGCGGCCCGAAGGACCGTCCGCCCAGATAATAATCGTCCATGCTCTTGACCTTTTTGACCACGACCAGGCCAATGAGCACCATGGCGATCAGATAGGCCGCAATGATGGCCAGATCGATCGCGTGAATTTCGTTATGAACCACAAGTGTCTCCTTTCCCTTCCGGCAGGCAGACACCTGCCGGACTCATGTTGCTTCCGTTTTCCTGAAAAACCGGGCGACAGCCTCCCGGGCCTCCGGGTCGCCCACAAAAATGACCAGATCGCCCCCATACAGCTCTGCGTACGGGCCGGGTGAGATGAACATGGCCTCTGCGCGCCGGATCGCGACGACGGTCGCGCCCGTTGCCTGCCAGAAATGGAGCGAGCCGAGGCTCCGCCCCGCATCCGACCAGTCCTGCGGAACGCGGCAGGCATAATTCTGCAGCTGCTCTGTAGCCTGTATGGGCTGCATGGGATCGTCCAGAATGCTGCCGCACAGCTCTGAGACCTGCCGCGCGACCGCCTCCTGCTGGGCGAGCAGCGCGCGCAGCTTCTGCTTTTTCCGCCGCAGCTCGAGTTTTTCGCCGATCATTTGCAAATAGCGCTTCGCATTCTCAGCGGAGCGCACGTACACCCCGCTCTGCTCCTTGACCGTTACGACCTGCATATCGCGCAGCAGCTGCACGGCCTTGCGGATCGTCTCTGGAGAGACCTGATACTCTGACGAGAGCTTTGACCGCCCGGAAAGCTTTTCCCCCTCGGCAAACTGTCCCTCCGCGATCCGCCCGGCGACGGATCCCGCGATCCGCATATATTGCGGGAGTTCCTCGTTCTCCATACCGGCGCCCCCTTTCCCGCGATTTTATACCATTATACAAACTGACAACTTTCTTTTCAAGATGAATTTTCAGTTTTTAACGAAATCCAAATCTCCCAGGGCAAAAAAATCCAGCTGCACAGCAGAGCCGTACAGCCGGAAGCTTGAGGAGGCTATTTTGATTAGATCATTCTGACCTTGTCGTCCGACAGGAAGAACAGCGCCAGCGCGCCGGGGCCGACGTGCGAGCCGGTCACCGGCTCGTAGTCCACCAGCAGGATCTGTTTCGGCGGGCAGCTGCTGCGGCGCAGCAGCGAAGCGAGGATCTGCGCGTCGGGTGCGCAGTCGGCATGCGCGATGCCGACCGTCTGCGTCTGCGCGTCGCGGACCAGTTCTTCATAGCGCTTGGCGATGGCCTCGATGGCACGCTGGCGGCCGCGGAGCTTGGCGAAGCAGACGATCTTGCCCTGCGGGTCGCCCTTGAGCAGGGGCTTGATCTGCAGCACGGTCCCGACGGCGGCTTCGAGATTGGACAGGCGGCCGGTCCTGCGGAGGTAGCGCAGGTCGTCGACCGTGAAGATCTGCGCCATGCGGTGCCGCAGCGAACGCAGAAGGGTGTAGGTGTCGTCGATGCTCATCCCCTCGCGGCGGCAGTCGACCGCGCGCATGACGAGCAGACCCTCGCCGAGCGAGGCGCTGTAGGTGTCGACGAGCAGGAGCTTGCGCGCCGGGAATTCCTCGCGCAGCTGGCGCGCGGCGATCTGGCCGGAGGCGTAGGAGCCGCTGATACCGGAGGACATGCTCACGAACAGCACGTCCTCCCCTGCCTCCAGCATTGGGGTCAGCACATCGAGATAGCGCTGCGGCGGGATCTGCGAGGTCGAGACCTTCGTCCCGCTGCGCATCTGCGCATAAAAGGTCTTCGCGTCAAAGGTATTGAGGTCCAGACATGCCTGCTCATCTCCGTCCGCGTGGAAGGTGAAGGGAATGATCGTGATATGCTCCTGCTGCAGATACGCAGTCGGGAGATTGGCCGAGGTATCGGTTACGATTCTAAACATGATGTTGCTTCTTTCTGCATGTAATCTTATATATTAGGTTACCACATATCAAGTGCAATGTCAATTCGTCTTCCAGTACAAATATTCGTTGCATTTTGCCCGGGATGTGCTATACTGGTTACGAAAGGTGTGTATAAGTTTATGGAATTCGACAATGACCTTGTCGTGGGCAAGCTGCGGCGGTGGGAAAAGTATCTCGCCGCCTATCGCCTGCCCGCGTGGGAGCAGATCCCGGATCTCGGGCTGTACATGGAGCAGGTCGTGCTGCTTCTGCGGCAGTACCTTGACTATCTGCCGCCCGAGCTCAAGCAGCCCGAGCCCATCACGGCGGCCGCCATCAACAACTACGTCCGCACCCGGCTTCTGCCGGAGCCGCGCAAAAAGCGCTACTACCGCGTGCATATCGCCTATCTGATCATGATCTGCACGCTCAAGCAGGCGCTCCGCCTGTCCGAGCTGCAGACGCTGCTGCCCGGCGATCTTCCGGAGGACGAGGTCCGGCGCACCTATGACGCCTATGTGCGGCGGCACCAGCTGTGCGCGCAGTATTTCATCGACCAGGTCCGCCTGACGGCCGCCGCCATGTTTGACCGAGAGGTCACCATGGAGCTTGCCGTCCGCGACACCCCGGAGATGATCACCTCCGCCGCCATCCTGAGCGGCTTCGCCCGCCTCTTTGCAGAAAAGCTCCTGCTCCTCGAAGGCAAGACCCTCGCCACCGGCGGCAGCATCGAGGTCCGTACATGACAAAAACCACCTCCGGCAGCTGCCGGAGGTGGTTTTCTTTTTTTCGTTATACCCCGATCCTTTGTGTGCGCCAGGCTTCTCCGTGCGTACCACATAAAAAATCAAATTCATGCAGAAAAATCCGCCGGTCTGTGATAGAATCAAAGCAAGCTGTGCGCAGGGCGGCCTGCGCGGATTCTGACGGAAGGATAAACGAACATGAAACTTGTGATTCTGGATGGTTATACGGAAAATCCCGGCGATCTGAGCTGGGATGGGCTGCGAGAGCTGGCGGAGGTGACGGTCTATGACCGGACGAGCCTGACAGATCCCGCGCAGACGATCGCGCGCATCGCGGACGCCGAGATCGTGCTGACCAACAAGACGCCGCTGCCGCGGGCGGTCTTCGAGGCCTGCCCCAACATCAAAATGGTCGGCGTGCTGGCCACGGGCTACAACGTCGTGGATATCGCCTGCGCCAGGGAGCGCGGCATCCCCGTCTGCAACGTCCCGGCCTACGGCACCGCCTCGGTCAGCCAGTACGCCATCGCCCTGCTGCTCGAGGCCTGCCACCACATCGGCCACCACAGCGACGCCGTCCATGCCGGCCGCTGGGCCAGCTGCCCAGACTGGTGCTTCTGGGATTACCCGCTCATTGAGCTCGAGCATAAGACGATCGGCATCATCGGCTTCGGCCGCATCGGCCAGTCGACCGGCCGCATCGCAAAGGCGCTCGGCATGCACGTGCTGGCCTATGACGTCTTCCCCACCGACGCCGGCCGCGCCGTCGGCGAATACGTCGAGCTGGACACGCTGCTCGCCGCCTCGGCCGTGATCGCCCTGCACTGCAATCTGACGCCGGAGAACGAGAAGATCATCTGCAGGGAGAACATCGCCAAGATGAAAGACGGCGTGATTCTCGTCAACAACGCCCGCGGACAGCTCGTGGACGAGCAGGATCTGGCCGACGCGCTGAACAGCGGCAAGGTCGCCGCCGCCGCGCTCGACGTCGTCTCCTCCGAGCCCATCCGCAGCGACAATCCCCTCCTGCAGGCCAAAAACTGTATCCTCACCCCGCACATCTCCTGGGCCCCCATCGAAAGCCGCCAGCGCATCCTGGACTGCACCATCCGCAACGTCCGCCAATTCCTCTCCGGCACCCCGGAAAATAACGTGTGGCAGTAAAGAAGATATAAACCCATTCCGGCCGACAGCAAATGCTGCCGGCCGGATGTTTGTATATGCGATATGATCATAGGATACCAGAACCATACTGCGGATAGTAATCCGGATAAACCGGACCTCGCTCGTACGGAAACTCCTTCAGCGCATCTTCGTCGATTTCGATCCCAAGGCCAGGAAGTTTGGAGGGGCGAAGCATGCCGTCTGTAATCTTATCGGTATCGAAAATCGGATTTTTCAGTATCACGTCACGCAGCGGCTGGTAGCCACACGCATCGACCTCAAGCTGCTTGACGTTCCGGCAGGACAATGCCAGATGCAGGTTAGCCGCAATGCCGACCGCCGTAATGCCACCGATGTGTGGAATACATTCAATGCTGTAAGCCTCTGCCAAAGCGCAGATTTTTTTAGTCTCCATAATGCCGCCAGCGATGCAAGCATCTGGCTGCCAGATCTGTCCGATGTTCCGTTCCTTGAGATTCTTAAACTCATAGAGCGAGGTAACGCGTTCGCCGAGCGCGATCGGGATCGGCGATTCGCGGGAGATCTTCTCCAGTGACTCCAGATCATACTGAGAGATCGGCTCCTCAAAAAAATACGGCTTATACTGTGCAAAGCGCCGGGCCATCTCAAACGCTGTTTCCGGAGTATATGTCATATATGCATCGATATAGAGCCGGCGGTTCGGTCCAATAAAATCACGGATATTGGCAACAAAGCCCTCATCCCAATCTTTACTCTTGCCGACACGGCATTTGACGCCCTTAAAGCCTGCCTTCAGCGGACGGCTGAAAAACTCCCTGTGCCAGTCATAGTCAACATCAAAGTTCGCAGCGCCGGTCGCATATAACTCAATTGCGTCGCGGTTTGCACCCAGCAGCCGATAAAGCGGCAGGTTCGCGCGTTTCCCGAGAATATCCATCAGTGCGATCTCAACCGCCGCAATTGCCTGATTGGACACACCAGTCGTACCAAGATATCCCCAGATCCAAATGCGCATCTTGCTGACCAGACGTTCGATATCTGACGGGTCTTCCCCCAGGATCAGCCGTTTGAGCGTGTGATCGATAATCTCCTTCACGACCAGCGGATAGGAATGACCATATGCCGAACTAGCCTCACCCCAGCCAAACAGCCCTTCGTCTGTTGTGACCTTGCACAGTAAGAAAGTCCTTGGGATTTTTGGGGCATCCTTCATATACATCAGCGGATATGTTTGTACATCAACGATCTTCATAAATCAAAAAACCTTTCTACTTTTTATTCGTCGGATCGATTTTGCTGCGTAGCCACTGCACACAATCTTCTCGGAAAATCTGGTCAACTCCGCACGCAGTCAATTGCGTCCAGATTTTGTCATCAAGCCGGTACAGTGTCTGCAGACGCGCATATTCTTCGCACAGCTCCCATTGGATCACCTGTGGGTCGTCTGTATTGATGCTGACCGGAATCCGATCTCGGTACATCTGCATGAGCGGATGCTGATTTACCTCATCCAGAACTCCAAAAATCACGTTGGATGTCGGGCAGCATTCGATCTGCACCTGACTGTCGCGAAGGATCGATGGCAAATCCGGATTTCGTCCGTCATACAGATGCAGCCCATGCCCGATTCGCTCAGCATGCAGTTTCAAGACTGCAGTCCGGATGTTGTCGGAACTTCCAAATTCTCCGGCATGGACAGTCCGGTGGATCCCTGCCTGCCGCGCTTTCTGAAAAACCTCTGCAAACAGCTCCGGTGGATATGACTCGTCAGACAGCAGATCCAGCCCGCATACACCTCGTCCTTGCCCCTGGATCGTCAGCTGCAGGATCTGCGTTCCATACTCGACCGGCATCTCTCGGTTGATCCCGAGAATCACGCCGCTCCGGATGCCGGTTCTCTTTTCTCCGGCACATACGCCCGCTTCCACAGCGCGCAGGATCTCGCTGCCAGAAATCCCTTTGGCCAGCAGCGGTCCGGGACTCAGCCGCAGTTCCTGATAGACGATTCCCTGCGCAGCGGCGTCCTCAACTGCTTCCATGATCAGGCGCGCGATCGCTTCCCAATCACAGAGCGCAAGCCGAAGCCAGCGGAAGTGGGACAGTCCCCGCAGGAATTCCTTTTCGTCATCCTGACAGATGCTGATAAGCCTACGGACTGCATCTTGGTCTTCCAGCGACACCGGCAGCTGCGGCCGCAGGCCTCGGCTGCGCAGGATATCAACATACGTACTCAGTCGGATACTCCCCTCTACATGCCGATGCAGCTCCAACTTCGGTTGACTTTTCCATGCACTGCACTCCATCATGCTTCTCCTCTGGAATAGTTTTTGCCGAACATTGCCGGCGCACGGTGGCTTCCGAACAGCGCCAGCGACAAGATCGTCACTACGTACGGAAGCGTCAGCAAAAATTCACTTGGAATATTCACCAGGAGCTGAGCATTCATCTGGAATGCGTCGAAAAAGCCGAGCACGAGCGTCGTTATTACGACCATCAGCGGACTATAACCTGCGAATACGACAGCCGAATAGGATAAAAAGCCCATGTTTGCCGTCATATTTCTTGCAAAGAAACCCATTTGGCCGAGCGTCAGTTCCGCACCGCCGATCCCGGCCAAAATGCCGCAGATCAACATGGCCTCAAGCCGGTATTTTGTCACCCGGATCCCAAGCGAATCCGCCGCGCCCGGGTTTTCGCCGATGGCGCGGGCTCGCAGCCCCCAGTTTGTCCGGAACAGCAGCAGCCAAACGCCAACGATCGCAGCGAGCATCAAAAACAAGTTGACAGACTGCTCGCCGATCACAGGCAGCTGTACGAGCGGCAGCTTCGTCACATTCGGTGAAAAGCCAGTGTTTCCGAACACCGGCTGCATCAGAACCGTCGTCGCACCGAGAGAGATGAAGTTGAATCCAATGCTGCATACGACATGGTTGCCGCTGCAGCGATTGATGAAGAAACTCAAAATTGCCGAATACATCATTCCGAAGCCGACCGCAGCGAGCTCCCCGAGCAGCGCATTCCCACTCAGATAGCAAACATACGTCGCAACAAAACCGGATCCAAGCAGCGCCCCCTCCATTGCCATGAAAATGACACCGGTCTGCGCACACAGTACGATCCCGAGAGAACCAAACAGCATTGGCAGCGTCAGACGAATGGTACTTGGCAGCATCAACAGCAGATTCATTGTTTCACTCCTTCCTGCGCGGAAGCTTTGCGGCGTGTCAGCGCTTTCAGATCCGCACAGAGCGTATCGAACAGCTGCGGCACGACCAGCAAGATAATGATAACACCCTGCAGCACAGTCACAAAATATGGAGACATCCCAGTCCTTCGGCTGACAGAGAGCGCTCCTACCCGTATCATCGCAATGACCAGCGCGGTCAGTACAATCCCCAGTGGATTTCCTCCCGCCATGTAGGCGATCGCAATGCCGTCAAAACCATAATTGGAAAAAAACTCATCAAAATACACGTGCTGACCTCCCAGCACCTCCAGCGCGCCACCCATAGAGGCTAACGCGCCGCCAAGGACCATACCCAGAAGACCGACTACCTGATTCCGGATCCCCTGATACCGTGCAGTCAGCGGAGCTGTTCCGGCTGCACGCATCTCCAGTCCAAGCCGCGTGCGATACAGAAACAGCCAGCTGAGCACGCACAGTGCCAGTGCGATCAATAGTCCCCAGGAGGCGTCGGAATCTCCAAATGATGCAATTTCTGCCGTCTGCAGGATCTTCTTCGACTGCGGAGAATAATCTGTTCCCTTGAACGGATTCAATACGAGCCAAGTCACAAGGTGTGCGGCCACGCTGTTGAGCATCAGCGTGGTGACGACCTCGTTCGCGCCCCGGGTGATCTTCAGAAGTCCCGGCAGCCCCGCCAGCAATGCGCCGATCAGGAGCGACGCAGCGATTGCTGCCGCAGCATGAAGCCCAGTCGGCAGACCAAGGTCGAGCGAACCGACAACCGCAGCCGCCAGTGCGCCCGCAATGATTTGTCCTTCGCCGCCCATATTGAACATTCCGGTTTTCAGTGGGATCGCCACTGCAAGGCCAGACAACATCAGAGGCGTTGCACGGCGCAGCGTCGTATCGAAGCTGCCGAATGCTTTCGCAAAGATCGCACCGTAAATACTCAGCGGATCAGCCCCAGCCACAAGAAGGAAAATTGCACCGATCACGAAAGCTGCCGCCAATGCAAACAGTGTTTTCCAAAGGTCATACAGCCAATTCGGAGTTTTTTTCAGCTGCAGCTTTTTCATGAGCTCTGTCCTCCTCCCATATACAGGCCGATCTGCTCGTCTGTAAAGTCTCCGGCAGCTTTCTGGATCGCCACCACGCCGTTATGCAGCACTGCGATCTCATCGCTGAGCGCCTTGATCTCCTCCAGGTCACTGGAGATCAGCAGAATTGTCTTCCCTTCTGCACGCAGACGAAGGAGTGTGTTATGAACAGCCTGAATTGCACCGGCATCCAGCCCGCGTGTCGGCTGAGATGCAACAACGACCTGCAGCTCCGGCGCGCTCAGTTCCCGCGCAAGGACTACTTTCTGCTGGTTTCCCCCGGACATACTTCGGACGATCGTCTTTTCGTCGCGTGGGCGGATATCGAAGGCTTCCGTCAGCCCCTGTACAAACGAAGTGGCCTGTTTCGTCCGAAATACTCCGGCGCGCACGAAGCGTTTATCGCTCCGGTAGCCGATCAGAATGTTTTCGTACGTACTCATCGGAAGTACCAGTCCCTGCCGATGCCGATCCTCCGGGATCATCCGAATCCCCTGCGCGCGCATGACAGCCGTCGTGTTTTTCCGGATCACGCTTCGCCGCGTTCGGATCTCTCCATCGGTCATCTTTGTGATACCGGCAAGCACCTCGACAAGCGCTGTCTGGCCATTTCCGTCAACGCCAGCCAAGCCTACGATATGACCGGCATACAGCCGCAGATCCAGCCCCTTCAGCCAGCATCCTTCCGCCAGCGAGGCTGTTCGGATTCCGACAAGTTCCATCGACGGCGTTTCATCTGCAGCATGTCCGCAAGCTTCCACCTGCGCTTTCACCAATTTCCTGCCGATCATGGTCGCAGCAAGCTCCTCCGGGCTCGTTTCAGCCGTGTTGAAGCATGCAGTACATTTCCCCTGCCGAAGGACCATGACCCTGTCGCTGATTGCCATGACCTCATGCAGTTTATGTGTAATGATCAGGATGGTCATCCCGTCTTTCTGGAACTGCCGCAAAAGTGCAAACAATGCGTCCGTCTCCTGCGGCGTCAGTACAGTCGTTGGTTCGTCCAGGATCAGGATCCTGCAGCCGCGGTACAGCGCCTTCAATATCTCCACCCGCTGTTTTGCGCCCAGCGGCAGCGTGGACACCACGCTGTCCGGCTTTATATTCATGTGATACCGCTCGCAAAGCGCACGCACTTTCTGATTGCAAACCTTATTCCGGTAGAAAAAGCGGCTTACGGTCTTTTCTGCGCCGAGGATCACGTTCTGTGCAACGGTGAACGGCTCTACAAGCTTCAGATGCTGGTGTACCATCGCGATCCCGCTTTCAATCGCCTGCTGCGGAGAATAGCTCATCGGCATTTCCCTTCCATCAATGGTGATCGAGCCGGAATCTCGCTGATAAAGGCCGAAGAGGATATTCATCAGCGTGCTTTTTCCCGCGCCGTTTTCTCCAAGCAGCGCAACGATCTCGCCTTTCTGCGCCGTCAGCGAAATATCATCGTTTGCCCGAAAGTCCTGGAAGCTTTTCACGATATTTCGTAATTCGATCATAGTTTCCACGTAGATGGTCCTTTCCTGTTCCTTCTGTCCCGGAGGTCAGGACAGGGTCTGATTCCATCCCGCAAGCTCTTCTTCGCTGCTCGGCGGAACAAGTTCGCCGCTCGCCAGGTTTGCCTTCACAGCTTCCATAACAGACGCAATGTCGTCCGGGACTTCAAGGCCTTCCTGATAGGTAAACTTCAGGCCGTCATTGGCATAAGAATTGACAACATTTTCGCCGCCGTGGAATGTCCCGGCAACAAAATCTGCAAAGAATCGATCGATCACATCATCATGGTTCTTGTGAGACGAAGCTAGAATATGGGTCGCATCCAGATTGTTCTGGTTTGCATCAAAGCCGACCATGAAGCGCTCCGCCGTCTTTGCCGCTTCCAGCGCTCCCAGTGCTGAACCGCCGGCGTTGTGGAAAATGAAGTTGATGCCGCTGTTGTACATTGTGAGTGCCAATTCCTTCGCTGACGCCTGATCTGCCCAGGAGCCAATCTCCGCCAGCTGCACATCTGCGTTGGGTGCGATATATCTGACACCAGCCGCGTAGCCTGTCACGGCGCCCACCGTGCTCGGCAGATTGACGCCGATCAGGGAACCAAAACGATTACTGGGGATCCAAGTCTTCGTTTCCCCGTTCACTGTTGCCTCACCCTTTTCGTCCATCAGCGCCGTAAACACGCCGGACATAAAGCCCATTTCGTTCTTGGCGTAAGACAGGGAGGTAATATTCGGCTGTCCCTCGCAGGCGACATCGTAGACCAAGTATTTCTGCTGCGGATATTCCTCTTGCATCTCAATAGCGACATCCAGCGCATGATACAGCATGATGATCAGGTCGTATTCCTGCGACTGCGTGTAGTCCTGCAGCGTCATGGACATGTCGCCGCTGCCACATTCGGATACATCCAGCTGGAACCCGTACTTATCCTTCGCTTTCTGTACCGCATTGTTCAGCATATCCGAAAGGGAGTTGTCACCAAGACGCTCTACCAGCAGGCCGACCCGCAGCGCAGAGGCATCTGGCGTTGTTTCGTTGCCAGCCTGCGGCACAACACCTGCATCCTTTTTCGCACAAGCGCAAAAAGACGCCATGATCAAAGAGACTACACATAAAACAGCAAGAAGTCTGATAAGCGAACGTTTCATAAGAAAGCTCCTCTCGAAGTTTTTGAGTGGCTGCACATTTGTGCTCCAACTTTCTTTGAACCATTCCGCTCTCGTTCTTCCAATCGCAGCATATGCCGCGTGACTGTTCTCCTCTCTTTTGGACCAGGCGTCGGAAAAGATCAATATTCAGTTGTGATGGCAGTTTGTCGTAGCCACCCTTTATTCTTTTATACACGATTCTTTCGGCATTGTCAAATGGAAAAACAGTAATATGCTATCATTATTTCAGATAGTGGACATTAATTTTGTGCATCATTGCCATATTCTTCTATGTGTCCGTCTCTGCCTTGCAAAGCTCTTGCAGAGCTTGACGGTATTGCACTTCGTTCGGTACCTTCCCATGCCACGCGGTCTGATTCTCCATAAAGGAGACACCTTTTCCCTTGACGGTCTGGGCAAGAATGGCGGTCGACTTTCCTTTGATCCCGCGTGCGAGCTGGAAGGCGGCCTCCAGCTGTGCAAAATCGTGACCATTGACCGTCAGGACCTCTGCACCGAAATCCCGGAACTTTGCGTCGATCGGATATGGAGAATTGACCTCCTGCAGCGTTCCATCGCTCTGGATATGATTGTTGTCCAGGATGACGACCAGATTATCAAGCTGCTGATTTCCGGCAAACTGCAGTGCCTCCCAGATCTGTCCTTCCTGAATCTCGCCGTCACCGAGCAGGGCGTAGACGCGGTAGTCCTGCCTGCGCATTTTACCGGCGAGTGCCATCCCGACCGCCACAGACAGGCCCTGCCCAAGCGATCCCGTGCTCATATCTACGCCCGGCGTGTGCTTTTTATCGGGATGCCCCTGCAAATAGGAATCGATCTGCCGGAAGCCAGCCAGATCTGCTTTCGGAAAGTATCCGCGCTCGGCCAGTACCGCATAATAGACCGGCGTTGCGTGTCCCTTGGACAGAACAAAGCGGTCGCGCAGCTCCCAATCGGGGCGCTGCGGGTCGATGTTCATCTGAGAAAAATACAGATCCGTCAAAATCTCGACCGCCGAAAAGCTGCCGCCCAGATGACCAGAGCCTGCATGGTACACCATATCCAGGATCTGTTTGCGGATGATAGTTGCTGTTTGCTGCAATGCTTCTATTTTCATAAATCTCCTTACTCATGAGAAAAGCCGGCTGCCGCCGGCTTTTCCTTTGATCCATTACGATTCTGCAACGTCAATGATGACCTTGAATGTCTTTTCCCGATGGTTTACGATCATATCCAGAACATCCGGGATCTTTTCCAGCGGGAAGTGATGCGACACCATGCCCTCGGTGCGGATCACGCCCCGTCCCATAAAGTCGATCATATCGCGGTAATCCTGCGGAACATACATCGTAGTACCGGAAAGCGACAGCTCATGCTGCACAAAGTCCGGCAGCAGCGGAATATTGAACTGCTTCTGCAGCACGCCGATCACAACGATCCGGCTGCCGCGGCGGGCAACCGCAAGAATATTGTTGAGGACGAGTCCCTTCTCACCCACGCAGTCATAGAACACGTCAATGTTCTTTTCGCTGCCGGTCAGACGGGTCAGCCCCTGCTTCAGATCTTCCTTGGCGACCTCGATCGTCCCGGTCGCGCCGAGGCTCTTTGCCAGAGCCAGACGATCTGTGTCCATATCCGCGATATAGACTTCCTTTGCACCGAGCGCGAAGCAGCTCTGCATACAGAACACACCGATTGGTCCGGCACCGACGATCAGGACACGGTCGCCGGGAACGATATGTCCGCGCTTGGCACCATGATAGGCGACACAGGCGGGTTCTACCATCGCAGCCTGCTCCAGCGTCATTGTTTCAGGGATCTCCAGCGCCATTTTGTCGTCAATGCAGAAATAATCGCACATGCCGCCGTCCGCTTCCGCGCCGGTGCATTTGAGCTCCTCGCAGAAATTGTAGATCTCATGCTTGCAGGCTTCGCAATGCCCGCAGACCTGATGCGGGATGATGGTCACGCGCTGGCCGATCCGGGATGCGTCCACATGGCTGCCGACTGCGTCGATCACGCCGGACAGCTCATGACCGGGGACCATCGGATAGGTCACATAGGGATGCAAGCCCTTATAGATCGTCGGGTCAGAGCCGCAGATACCGATTTTGCAGATGCGTACACGCACCTCATCCGCTGCCGGTTCAGGAATCGGCGCGTCGACCATGTGCATCTGATAGGGTGCTTCCAACAGTAATTTTCTCATGGTGAACCTTCTTTCAATATTCTACCTTGACGGCGCGCTGCTCCGCATGGGACTGCAGCGCAGCCGTGATGAGCGCGTGTGACAGATGTGTATGCTCCGGCTTGACACAGCCGAACGGAAGTTCTTTCCCATCCAGCTCAGACATATATGCCGCCCACATCTGCAGGATGGAGTCGGAGAAGCCAAATTCAAAATTCTCGCCCGTGATCGTCGGGAACAGCGTGCGGGAACCGACCAGCACACGGCTCCAGGACTGAATCGGTCCATCGGCATAGAGATAATGGAACGCATCCGGATCTTCAGAGGTGAAATAGACAGATGCCTTCGTGCCGTTGATCTTCAGATACCACTGATCCGTTGCACCCGGCTCAATGCGCTTCGTTTCAAGCGTCATCGGGAACTCGTAGCCGTCATGCCGGACTGTGCAGAGCATGGTCGCGTTGTCCCATGTGTCGCAGGGGGCGATGCCGCCCTTGCCGTCCGGCCGCTCGGTGATGATATTACTGAGCACGGCATAAACCGTCTCCGGAATCCATCCGAGTGCGAAGGGAACGTGCTGCGTATGCAGGCCGAGATCGCCCATGCAGCCGTAGATGCCGTTCACGCTGTTTTTGCGTTTCCAGTTGATCGGCTTGTTGGGATCGAGGTCGCTGGCGTGATTGAAAGCAGCCTTGACCTCAATGATCTGGCCGAGCTTGCCGCTCTTGGCCCACTCGATCACCTTCTGGCAGGCGGGGAAGAACGGGAACTCGCTGGCGCAGCGGCAGAAGACCTCCGGATGATTTTTGAGGGCTTCCAGAATCGCATCGTTCTGTGCTTTGTCCATGCCGAACGGCTTTTCGCCCATCAGGTGCTTTCCGGCGTTGATGATGTCACTGTAGACCTGCTGATGCAGAACGTGCGGGACCGCGCAGTAGACAGCTTCAATGTCCTCACAGGCCAGCAGATCGTGATAATCTGTAAAGTGATATTTGAGGTTCGGGAAGGCTTTATCGAACCACTCGAAGGACGCGGGATTCATGTCGCAGACGCCGATAATTTCCGGCTTTGTGATCTCATCTTTCAGATGGACCCAGCGAAGCGTTGCGCTGGCAAATTCCCGCCCCATCAGGCCGCAGCCGATGATACCGAATTTCATTGTTTTCATATGCTTTCTCCTCCGATCTCCTGCTCCGCCTGACGGATCGCGGCTCCGCCGTCGAGAATCTCCAGCTCGATGTGCGTCTGGCGAATCTCGCCCGGCTGCAGATACTGGAGCGTTCCGCGCTCCTTGGCCGCCAACCGTCCGATCGGGTTCGTGTTGCCGGGTTCCAGACCGAGGACATATTCGCCCTCGGCGAGCATCTTCCATTCTGTCAGGCAGGGCAGCTCGTTTTTGTTGAAGCGCAGGACCGCGCCGAGCTCCAGTGAATCATTGACCAGTGCAATGCGGACACTTCCATCTGCATCCGCGTGCAGGTCATGGAAGTAGCAGCGCTCATCACGCAGGTGCATCGGCTCGTGGAAGCTGGCATACTGATCGATCTCCGCCTGCGCTGTCTCATCCGCGCCGCGCACGGCGTCCGAACGGACAACCAGACGGCTCTGCGGACTGAGCAGCGGATAGCCGAAATTCATGTGGTAGAGCAGCATAAACGGCTCTGCCGTATGACCTTCGTTTTCGATCACATCGTAGATATGCAGCTTCGGTTCGCCGAGCACGGCTGTGATCGTCCGCCGCAGCGTCAGATTCTCCCCGTGAACAGCGCTCTGGCGCATCAGGCCCTGCGCCGTCATTACATAGCGTCCATCGATCCACTCGCCTCTGCAGCAGACCTCGTTGGCAGGGATATGCGTCAGACGCCCATGCAGGCCGAAGCTCTGCAGGCCGAAGATCCGCCGCTCATTCCGGCACGGACCGCCGACATTGGAAAAACCACAGGTCGTCAGCATTCCGGCGTGGAAGCTGCGAAGCCATTCCATGCCCTGCTGCTCCAGATACGAAGCATCGGTGATCTCCGCCTTGGACATGTAGCTGACCGGGATACCTTTATAACGCGCCCACGCTAAGTCCATGCACCGTCCGGGCAGGACGGTAAAGTCAAAGCCCGTGCCGGTCACAACATCGACCGCCTCCACGCCTTTCGCGCGTCCCTCGGCAAATGTGTACCGCTTCAGCCCGCCGAGCTGAGAGACGGAGCCCATATGACGCAGAAGCGCTGCCTTATCCAGATTGGGATTCCAGTTTTTCATTGCGATGTTCTCCTTATGCGTGGATCTTCTGGCGCTGACGAATAATGTCGATCATAACCGCGCCTGCAAGAATGCAGCCGGTAAAGACATCCGCCCAGTAGTTGGACAAGCCGATCATATTGATGATGTTGTTGATGACAAACACAACGAAAATACCCAAGCCTACGCCGACCGCGTTGCCGACACCGCCGGTCAGGCTCGCGCCGCCGACCACGCAGGCCGCGACAGCCTTGAACTCCCAGTTGGTGCCCGTCGACGGCTGTGCGCTGTTAATATCGATCGTCGCCATCACACCGGCAGCTGCAGACAGAACGCCAGAGATCAGATAAGCGGCAACCTTGACCCGCTTCACATTCACACCCTGAAGCTGTGAGACATCGGCATTGTTGCCGACTGCGTAAAAATAACGGCCGAACGCAGTTTTTCTCTGCAAAAACGCGACGATCGCATAAATCGCAAGCACGATCCAGAAGAACCACGAGATGCCGAGCGGCGTCGCCTGCGAGAAGCTGCGCATTTCCGTGGGCAGCGTCATGACTGTACCGCCGTTGACCAGATACCGCAGACCGCCGCAGATGTAAAGCGTGCCCATCGTGGCAATGAAGCTGCTCATTCCGATCTTTACGACTAAGAACGCATTGACAAAGCCAATCACAAGTCCAAGTGCGAGCGCACACAGAATACTGACCGGCAGCGGCAGATTATATACGACGAACAGCAAACTGAAGAACATGCCGCACAGACCGGCAATGCGTCCCACAGAAATATCGATTTCACCGATCAGCAGCGGAAAACTCGCGCCAAGCGTTGCCAGCGCCAGAAACGGGATCGACTTGAGGATCGAGCTCAGGTTCGCACCAGTCAGGAAGTTATGGTTGAAGATCTGCGTGACCAGCATGATGAAGATCAGCGGGATCAAAACGCCCATGATGGGGTTGCTTTTCAAATTGAAGCGGAGCTTCTTGCCTTGTTTCTCTTTATTCATCACGCCCACCTCACTTTACTCTGCGCGTCTGCAGGGACTTTTTGATCAGATCAAAGGAGACCGCTGCAAGTAGGATGATGCCAGTGACGACCGTCTGAACATTGCTGCTGAGTCCCAGCGTCTGCAGACAGTTTTTCAGTGTCTGGAACATCAGGACGCCGACCATTGCACCAACAATACTGCCTTTTCCGCCCGTCGTGCTGACGCCGCCGATGGCGCAGCAGATAATTGCAGGAAATTCATTGCCGACGCCGGTCGTCGGAGAACCGGAAAGACTGCCAATGCTCTGCAGGACACCGCAGACGCCTGCCATAAAGCCCGCAAAGATCATGCAGAGGCTTTTGATGCGCCGGACGTTCAGACCGGCGATCCGGCTGGCTTCCTGACTGATGCCGACCGCATGGACCTTTCTGCCGACAGGGGTGAAGCGAAGCAGCACCTCTGCGATCACCGCGATCAGGACGACGATCAGCAGCATCCAGCTCAGTCCGATGGGGCGCGCCGCGCTGATCTTCTGGAAAATGCCTTTCAGGCTGGAAATTGCACCGCCTCTGGAAATGACGGTTGCAAGACCTTTGCAGATGTACTGTGTGGCAAGCGTCGTGATCCAGGAGGTCATGCCAAAGCGAAGCGTGACCACTGAGTTGAGAACACCGATCAATACTGCCGCAAGAAGTCCTGCCAATACGGACGGCAGCGGTCCCCAGCCGAGTGTAATGGAACAGCTGGCAAAAACCACGGAGCTGAACAGCGAATTACAGCCGATGGAAAGATCGATTTCTCCACACATCAGTGCAAAGGCTTCACCGATTGCCAGTGCGCCGATAAACGCGCAGTTTCGCAGAATAATTCGGATGTTTTTTACTGCGAAAAACGCGGGGTTGATGATATTGGTATAGACGCACAGGATCACGAGGACGATCAGCATACTGATTTCGGGTGTCATCAGAACTTCTACGATCGACGTTTTCTGTCCCGTGCCGGATTGATTTCTTTGTTTCAGCATGGCGTTTCCTCCTCAGAACGTTTTGTAGGTCGTTGTCGCCAGATTCATGATCTTTGCTTCCGTTGCTTCTTCCTTGGAGAGCTCACCGGCAACACGGCCCTCGGCCATGACAAGAAAACGGTCGCTCATTGCCATCAGTTCAGGCAGTTCGGAAGAGATCAGCACAACGGCAACACCACGCTCCGCCAGTTGATTGATCAGGTTATAGATCTCAGCCTTTGCGCCGACGTCAATGCCCTTGGTCGGCTCGTCCAGGATCACAATCCGGGGCTCTGCGTTCAGCGTCCGGCCGATGACGACCTTCTGCTGGTTGCCGCCGGACAGGCTTTCCACGAGATCATTCATGGAATTTGCTTTTACGCCCATTGCGTCATAGTATTTCTGCACAGATGCCTGTTCTGTTTTCAACTGAATAAATCCATGCGGTGCGATCGCGCGCAGATTCGACAGGGCAATATTTTTTCGGATGCTCCATGTAAAATGAAGTCCGTATTTTTTGCGGTCTTCTGTGACCATGCCGATCCCGTGACGGATCGCGTCTCTGGGGTTATGGATCTGGACTTTCTGCCCCGCCACATAGATGGTCCCGTGGCTGCGCTTCAGCTCACCATAGATCCCCATGACGGCTTCCAACCGGCCTGCGCCGACCAGACCCGCAAGCCCGACGACCTCGCCCGCGCGAACCGTCAGATTAAAGTCCTGCACAAGATACCGGTCTGCGATATAGGGATGCTCAACGTCCAGATGCTCCACACGGAGCAGTTCTTCACCAATGCTGCATGCACGTTCCGGATACATGACGGTCAGCTTCCGGCCGATCATGTCTTCTACGATCTTGTTCTGGTCGTACTCGTCCCGTGTATAGCTTCCGACGTTTTTGCCATCGCGCATGACGGTCAAACAGTCGGTCATTTCCATGATCTCTGCCAGCTTATGTGTTACGAATATAATTGCAACGCCCTTTTCTTTCAGCACACGCATGACTTTGAACAAGCTTTGCACGTCCTGTCCGGAAAGAGAGGTCGTTGGTTCATCCAAGATTAGAATTTTCGGGTCCGTCGCAAGCGCGCGTGCGATCATCAGCATCTGCTGCTGGCCAATCGACAAGCGCCGGACGTTCGCCGACGGATCGAGATCGATCCCTGTTTTTTCAAGGAGCTGCTTTGTGCGGAGCCGAAGCTGCTTGTGATTGACCAGCTTCTCCTGTCCGCCGTTTCTGAGGTCAAACAAAAAGATGTTTTCTGCAACGTTCATATCCTGCAGAACGTTGATCTCCTGCGGGACAAAGCCGATCCCAAGGCGGATCGCGTCAAGCGGCGAGTTCAGCTGAACTTCCTTGCCTTCGATCAGGATTTTTCCCTCATAGCTATCCGAAGGATAGACACCATTGAGACATTTCAGAATCGTGGATTTGCCTGCGCCGTTTTCGCCGACCAGGCCCATGATCTCACCTGCGCGTGCCCGCAGACAAATGTGGTCGTTTGCCAGCGTGCCGGGAAATCGCTTCGTAATGTCTACGGTTTCAATCATATAAGGCTGCATGCTTTCATACCTTTCTTTGTTTTGTTTGCGGCAGCTGCGCATGGTGCTTTTGTAGCTGCGGGGGAGCATTTTGCTCCCCCGCGTATGCGTTGTGATTAGTTGCCGAACGTGGTGGAAACGCGGTCGAGGATATCCTGATAGTAAGCAGGATCATGCTCGCCTTCGCCGCCCTTGTACATCAGAGGTGCATCCAGCAGCGTCCAATAGGGAACCTCGCCGCCGCGGAGCAGCGTGTCAAAGTCGTAAACAGCCTGATAGGCTTCCTGATACAGCGGCTGCGCAACAAGCGCGGAGACATAGCCGCTCTCCAGCTCGACCAGATTGTCTGCAGTGTAGTCCATGGAGACGATCAGCAGATCGCCAGCGGCCTTGCCAGCCTTACGGGCAGCGTTGGACCATGTGACGGGGCCGTTGCCGGTCCAGGAAACAGCCGCGATGAGGTCGGGGTTCGCCTGGATGATGGAAGCATTGACGTCCGTGGACTCGGTGACGTCGGCAGAGCCTTCGATGACCGGATCGAGAACGGTGATGCCAGCGAGCTTGCCTTCGCCCTGCAGCTTTTCGATCTCAGCCTTGAAAGCAGCAGAAGCAGCGTCTTCGTTGGTCGTGTAGCCAGCCTGGGTCAGAGCGATGGAGCCAGTCTTGCCTTCGAGCTGCTCAGCCATGTAATCGGCAACGGAGACAGCGTAGGTAGCAGCGTCACATGCGAGGTTCACGTCCAGACCAACAGCCTGGTCCTGATCCCATGCAAAGTGCGGGACACAGGTCAGAACGTTATAGTCGTTCTTCAGCGTTGCGATGCAGGGCAGATAGGTTTCGTTCTGGCCCCAGATGATGATGCCGGCAGCACCAGAAGCAGCGGCAGCCTCAGCGGCAGCGATGACTTCGTTGTCGTCGCCCGTCTCAGTGCCAACGATCTGATAGTTGTAGCCGAGTTCCTTGCAGGCCTCGACGAAGCCGAGCTGGACGCAGCGGTGAACGGGATGGTTGACAACAGGCATCGAAATTACGAGGGTGTAGTCAGCGGGATTGAATTCTGCATCGGTTTCTTCTGCGGGGGTTTCTTCCTTGGTCTCGGTTTTGGTTTCGGTTTCGGTGGAAGCAGCAGGGGTATCGGTCGCGGGGGTGTCGGTGGCAGGGGTCTCAGCCTTGGTGGCACATGCGGCCAGACCAAGGACCATGACGACCGCCAAGAGCAGAGCGATCAGTTTTTTCATTTTGCATGACTCCTTTTGTATTTTTTGTGTGTGGGTTTATATCATCCGTGGAGCTCTCACGGATAACAACGAATGATGCTTCAGTCCAGAAGACCGGGACTGTGCAGGGCAAGGTAAGCCGCTTTTTGTGCGGCATACTGTTCCGGCTGCTGCGGTTCGTACTGACGGATCTGCGGATGAAGCCGGCTGCGGGCGTCGTCTGGGTCTTTGAAGATCCCTGCACCGAGACCGGCCAGCATTGCCGCACCAAGGCAGGACGCCTCCGCACCGCTCTGCATTGCCGCAACGGGTTTTCCTGTGATGTCCGCGCGAAGCTGCATCCATGCCTCCGAGCGCGTTCCGCCGCCGGACATTGCCAGACGCCCGATCGGGCCGGTCAGCTTTTCCAGCACGCGCACGTTCAGATCCAATTCGCAGCACGTTCCTTCCAGAACCGCTTTATATAGACCCGCTTTCGTCGCGTTTGCCGTCAGACCGCTGATCTTCGCGGCCGCGTGCTCCGACCATTCCGGGTTCATCGCGCCGAAGATATGTGGGGTAAAACAGATCCCTGTAGGTCCAGCCTTCCAATTCCGCTCCATATGCGCGTATATTTCGGGGCCGGTACGCTGCATCAACTCGGTGCAGAACGTATCCAGATACCACTTGACCATCATGCCGGAAACGAAGAACGCAAGCGTTGCATAGCGATCCGGCAGAACGTGGCAGTAGGAATTCAGTCCATAGCGGAAGCCATCCGGCGTATTGAGCGGCTGCGCAGTTGACAGCACCGCGCATTCATAAGAACCGGCTGATACGGGCAGCGTCTGGTCACCGCCGCCGATCGCAAGCGCCGCGCACGGCTGATCGTGCCCGCCTGCGACAAGCAGGACTGGCTCTGTCAGCCCAAGGGAAGCGGCAAGCGAACGGGGCATCTCGCCGATGACGGTTCCGGCGCAGACCGCTTTGGAAAACAGCTCCGGGGAAAAATCTGCTGCCTCAAAAATGGTCTTTGACCACTGATGCCGACGAACATCGAAGCCGCCAAAGCGGGATGCAATGGAATAGTCCATCGTGCCGGGGCAGCCGAGGATTCGATAGACGTAATCATTTGCCGTGTCGTAATGGACTACGTGTCGTGCAAGCTCCGGCTGCCGCTGCTGCAGGTACATGACCTTCGGCACAGGGAACTGCGGGTGCATTTTGGAGCCGGTGATCGAGTAAATTGTCTCCTGCCCCAGCCGACTTGTCAATCCATCAGAATTTTCCTGACAGCGGCGATCCATGCTGAGCATGGCGTCCGCCAGCGGTTTCCCATCCGCACCGATTGGGATCAGCGTCTCACCGTGTGAGCTGACTGCGATCGCGCGGATCGGATCATCCTTACATCTTGCAGCAAGTGCGGCAACGACCGTCTTGACGCTGTCTTCAAAGCAGGACGGCGGCAGCTCCGCTTTTGGGCCATCCAGCCGGACGGCATCGGCATAGGCGTATTGCTCCTGCGCCAGAATGCTTCCATCCGCCGAAAGCACAACACCTTTGCAGGTGGAGGTGCCGACGTCCAGACCAAGAACACTCATCTTATGCGCCCCGGACAGCTTTGATCCCCATGAACTTGCAGAACATTGCAAGCGCATCGGCGACCTTGGCGTCGTGGATCAGGACGCCGTGATGGACACAGCCGACCTCGATCATCTTCTGTTCCCAATCGGCAACGTCGTTGACCTTGATCCATGCGTATGCGCCTCTGGTCATCGGGCCGATGTCGATGGACTCGCCGGTGCCATAGAAGATGGAATATTTGCCGTCGTATTCGACCATGCGGGCGCAGGTGACTGGGCCGTCCTTCATACGGAACTCCATAGAGCCGTAGCAATACGGGCCCCAAAGGCCGAGACGCTCGTTCATCATCAGGTGGGTCTTGCTGTTGCTGGCGCACAGCTCGCAGGCTGCATTGCCGCAGTGCCATGCCAGCCAGACGTTCGGCTCGGTGGGGTGCAGATCGGTCCAGTCGATGAAATCGGCGGGTATCATGCCCAGCGCGCAGCTGTTCATGATGCTCATGGTGATCGCGCCCATCACGTCGACCTCACAGCCCACGGAATAACCCTGCGAGTTCAGACGCGAGAACGTGGAGCACCGGGCGCTGCCGTATTCTGCATCCCGCCGGAACTTCTTGGCGTTCTTGCTTTTGAAATAGATCAGCAGCCGGAAAACGATTGCGCCCACAATGCCGACAAGCCAATCCAGCGGGGCAAGACCGGGTGCAAAGTCAGCAAAGGCCGGGCCAATCGTCTGGCCCAGCCCGATGAGCTTATGTGCAAAATCGTTACCCGCCGCCAGCCGGTAGGCCGTTCCCAGCTTGAGGAACGCCCACAGGATGAACAGATAGGGAATGTTCAGAATGAGATATTTTCTAATCTTATCTGTCCTCATGGGCCACCTCCTTTGCACGTTCTTTCTGTTTCGGCTTTTCTTTGGAAAGCTGATCCGCCGCCTGTTGCAGTTGTTCTCGGATGGGAACTCGGTTCGATTTTGCTTTGCTTAACACCTTCCGGGAATACTCAGAAAAGCAGGCGGTCATTGCGTCTGCCTGTCCAGCCTTGAAAAACAACAGGTATTTGTCCGGCCCGGTTTTATAGAACGCATAGTCTACATTCCATTTCCGGGCCACACGGTCAAAGGACTTGGCATCCCCGGATAGCTCGATGCTGTTTGTGGATGTACCGTGTGCCATGAGCTTTCGCACACTTTGCTTGCCGTGTGGTGTTTGCCGCCCACGGTATGCCTTGCGGATCTTCCGCCCCACCATACCCAGCACATACGCCAGTCCCCGCGCTGTCAGCTTGGTTGTTTTTACAGATATGGCTATCGTGCGCCGGGAAATATCTTCATCAATCAGTTACACCGCCTCCTTCCTTGGGACAATTTGTCTCGAAGTACCGTCACCGATCCCCACGGTCTTTTTTCTGCATTTGACGGTAGCCCTCCAGCGAAGAACCGTCTATGATTTCCTGATAGGCCGCCATTTGCTCCCGGATAGAGAGCTTCGGGAAAGAGAACACCTTATGCTCCTTGGGAATATCCTGCAAGCCGTGATACACTTCCACGAAATGATCGCTTTCTTTGACAACATAGCCGCCCGGGGCAAAATGGCCGTTTTCGTGGATGCAGGCATCCCGGCCATACGCCTCATAATCGAAATACGGTTTTACCTGATCCGGCACATCCAACATTTCCAGATCGTCCACATAAATACGCCCCAGCGTTTCCTCATCGGATACGCCGGGGTAAAAGCCGTAACAGTCCAGATTTTGTGTCAGATTGATGATGTCCCGCACCGAAGAACAGTGATCGCCACTGTCGAGGACGGCCTCCAGTGTTTCCAGCTCCGATGAGGTAAGCTCGGAAAGCAGGCAGGCCAGATGATTAAGCTCGTCCAGATTTTCATACTCGCTCAAATGGTCATAGAGCCCCAGCACATCCCCATCGAAAGAGGTAATAAAAATTTCCTGATAGCGGACGCCATCCACGCCGATCCGTTTCAAGAGAGCCTCCACCTCCTGGGCGGTTGTGGGAAATTTCAGTGTTTCACCCACAAGCTGGCCCTCGCTGTACTTTCCGGCGTTGGTAACGTAGGCTTCAAACAGGGTCGCCATCAGCGACGGCCCTGCCCCTTGACGGTCAGGATACCCTCAAGGGTTGTTGCCGTAATTCCCAGCCGCTGGGCCACGGCAATATCATTTTTCATGGATTCGGTCATACTGTGCCCGCAGACAACCAGCACATGAGAACGGCGGAGCAGGTCACGGCTCATGTCGATGCCGCTTTTATGCTCCTCGGGAACAGCATCGTTGAGAAACAGGGGCAAGTACAAAGGCGGACAAATAGGAGAAAAGCCTGCCTCATACACGGTGCGGCAATACTGCGCCGCCAGTTCTGCGTTTTCGCTATCGCCGCCGAGCCATGCAGCGGTGATATAAGCAAGGGGTCGTTTCATCGTTCATACCTCCGATATTTTAATAAGAAAGTTCAACCCAAACCCCACGCCCTTTCCCAGTCTTGGGAAAGGGGGCGGCTCTGGAGGATATACCCCCGCCGCTTGCCGGGGAAATAGCACAGCCGGGGCAGACCGTCAAGGGCGAGCCGCCGAAAACGGCGGTGCGCTGCACCCTTGACGGCCCACTCCCGGCTGTACTAAAAAACAGGCGGCGACGGGGGATATATACCACCAGAGCTTCTGCGCGAGGGCGGGGCCCTCGGGACAAAGTGTCTCGAAGTTGTTACTTGTCAAGTTCCTGCTTTTTCGGGGCTTTTGCCAGCTCCGGCGGCTGTTTTTCTTTCCAGTCATCCAGCAGGGACATAATCTGTTCTTTCATTTTGGCGGGAGTGACCTCCTTGCCAAAATACTTTTCCAGTTCCGCAGTAGAAATAATCACGCCTCGATCCTCCTTTTTCTGTTCTGATAAGATGCCGTCAATGACATCGCCGTTGAGCTTGCCTTCCTTATCCAGCTCCCGGAGCCGTTTGGCCTGGGCCAGCGAGGGCGAAGCCTGCTCCCCGTCAATGGAAACAGCAATAAGCCTCTGATTTTTCGGTTTGATGTAGGACAGTTCCACGGCAGGCATAAAGCCCATCTTTTTATCGTCTACCTTATCCAGAAGCTCCGGCACAAGAGAGTTGAGCCGCAAGTAGCGCATGACCTTTTTATAGTTCATCTCATGCGCCTCGCCCACAATCTCAACCGAGCGTTTTCCAACATCGCCTTCCGCAACGCCTTTCAGCCGCCCGCCCTGATGCTTAATGTCCTCAACCTCAAGTTCCAGCAGCGCGGCTAATTCACTGGGGAGCATCCCGTCACGCTGCTTGTTGCTGTCCTTCATGGCCTGCACCGCTTCGTGGTCGGTCATTTTACGGACAATAAAGGGCATTTCCTCCAGCCCCGCCAGTTCACTGCCGTGGGTACGGCGATGGCCCGCTACAATTTCATAGCCGTTTCCGTCTTTCTCCGGGCGGGCAAGACCGGGAACCATTACACCGTTTACGCGGATAGAAGCAACGATTTCCTGCATCTTCGCATCGTCCCGTACCTTAAAGGGGTGCGGACGGAATGTGTGAAACGGATGAACCTCGGAAAGTTTCAGATAAACCAGCTTGCCTTCCTCAACCGGGCGGGGCGGTGTGGTCGGCTCGGGAGCCGTCTGTTCCGCAGCTGCAGTTTCCTTCGGTGCCGTATCCTGTGCAGGCTTAATGGGCTCCTTGGCATCCGGGGCCTTTCCGTCACTTCGGGACACTTTGTCTCGTTTGGACGGCTTGGGCTTGTCAGGGGCCGCCTTATCCGCCTTGGGTGGGCGGCCCTTGCGGGCCCCAGCCGATTTCTCCGCTTTCTGATTTTCAGTCGCAGCCTTTTCCGCTTTCGGCGGACGGCCACGGCGCGACTTTTTCGGCTCCTCCGTATTGGCGGGCTGCGGTGTTTCTCCGGGGGCTGCCACCTCCGGCGTTTCGGGCGTTTCCGCCTTTTCGACTTCGGCGCGGGCGTTCTGCCTCTTTTCCGCCATAAGCTCATTGATTTTGTCAAAGGACACAACCACATCGCCGGACTCAGGTATGGCAGGCCCGGTCTGTTCCTGCTGGGGCTCAGACGCTGCGGTCTGTTCGGGTGTGGTGATAGGCTCAGCGGCCTCCGGGGAAATATTCTCCGCAGGGCCAGTATTCAATTTTTCATCGGCCATTTACGATCCTCCTTTTCGTTAAAGTTGCACAAATTTGAATGCTAAAATTTTGTAGTTATTTTTGTGCCTCCTTTCCGTCTATCCACGCAAAAAAGCCGCCCGTTTTTCATGCCGGACGGCTTTTTGCGTAATGTGATAGATCAAATATTATTTTTTCTGGTTTGTAGGCTCCGAAAAGCCTTGTATTTACAGTGTTCCTAATAGGAAGTAATCATATGCAGATGGAATAACCTCGTACTGTTTGTAAGTTACGTAGTTATCAATCGTTGGGGTAGGCATCTGCTTGGCCAGTTTTTCTGCCAATACCCATGCCCGTTTCTTCATTCCACCGGAAATCGAGTATTCAATAAAAGCATAGCCGTTTTCCTTCTGATCAAGAAAAGAAACTGCTTCGCCATAATCAACAGAACCTGCTTCGGGGTAGGAACTGTCACTGGGGCCAGCGTAGGTACGTACGTCTCGTCTCTGCACATATCGGGTTGCAAGGGAGGGAACGAAGTCAGTCACTGTACCGGAAATCGCACTGACGGCCGCAGCGCGAATATACATTCGCTTCTTTTTCGAGCCAGCAGGGTATTCGATGTAGTAAAAAGAATTTTCCTTCCAAAACACAGTTACAGTGTCATTGGGACCGGCGTAGCTGTTGTTAGAGGGGTAGGTGGAAGTATTCGGTCCAAAATAGACCGGGGTCTGCGAGACAACTTTACCTGTAATAATTGCCATAATAATTCTCCTTTATAGGTTATATTGCTTGCAAGCATTTAATAAAGAGGTGTGTAACTGTGAAAATGTAAACAGAAATTTTGCCTTTGATTGATTTTTTATGAAGTACAATAAAATTGATACATAATTCATTTGGAGGGAAAATATGCAAAAACACAGAAAGATGATCATTCTCGCGCTGCTACTGGCGCTGGTTCTGACAGGCTGTTCGCACGCAAAGCGGCAGGAGGCGTCTAATACGTCCAACTCACCCGCGCAGGAAGAAGCGCCTATCGTTTTGGAAACTGTACCAGAACCGTCTGATGCATCTGAGAGTGCGCTGGAAGCAGTGGGGGAGGATGCCGCGCATGAAGCGGAAACAACCGGTGACGAGCCTTCTCAGCCAGAAACGGAAGCATCCATCGACAATCCCTTTGAAACGGAACACGTTCCCGCGCTTCGCACACTGAAAAATGGCGAGACGATAGAGCTCTTGGAAACGAAAGCCTCCGGTGCGCTCACTGCCCGCTATTATGCCTGCGCGTCGGGAACCATCGAGAACGGCGCATGGACAGAATGCCTTGAAATAGCCACGCCGCCGGAAGCTGTGGAGACGTCCGTGCCAGAAGGTCTTAGCTTCGAGCCTTTTTCTGCCTGCGCGAACAGCGGCGGAACGCAAATCCTGCTTTGCGATTACGACCCGGAGACCGGTCTTCCACCGGTTTATTATCTTTACGAAGACGGCAAGCTAGACGAACTGAATCTGAACGACGGTGTGCCGGTCAACCCGGAGTGTATCCGCTGGTACAGTGATTGGGAACTAGTCTATGATATAGAAACCGCAGGCGGTCATTTGACGACGTACCTCTATGACACAGTGTTTGGGACGGAGACGGCGGCGCTGACCGATTATCTGCCTTATCCGTTTGAAGCGTCGGACGGCGTGGGAACGGAGCGTTGGATTTTGTGCGGTGACCATCGCGGACTGCGCCTGACGCTGGGCGGCGGCGTGTCTGTGCGGCTGCTTCCGGATGGACAGGATACGCCCATTGAGGGGCTGAAGCTTCCGCTTGACCGCTCGTTTTCCTGTGTGTATCTGCCGTCTATGCTGGCAGTTTATTACGAACAAAATAAAGATGGCGCAATTGAGGTCTTCGGCTTTATCGACTGCCGCGGAGATGGTCATTTTCTGAACCGCGCACTGCTGGATGGCATGTATGATCTCACGCCGCAGATTCCGGATCCCCGCACGCTTGTTCTGCCCGTGAAGGATAATGTTGGAAACGAAGGCCTCTGCGTATATCAGTATTTTACGCCCTGACAGAAAGAAAAACCTATGAATAAGTAAGTTCTATCACTGTTTCTGGCGCTGCTTCTGACTGCGTTCGCATCTGGATGCACACAAGAAACGCATCGTAGCGAAATTACCCTGCCAGAGCAAGAAAAACCTCCGGTTGCGGAAAAAACGATAACCGAACCGGCAAAAGAATCGATAGCGCCGAAATATCTCAATCTGACGGCGCAGGCGCTCTATGAGGGGCCTCTGGACACGGACTGCCCAGAGGTGCAGATGGAACAGATTGCAGCGTGGCCAGACGAGTACCCATGCTATCCGGACAAGGTTGCGGATGCGTCCTGCGAGTATGCCATAAACTAATGTAAAAAACGCGCAGAACAAAAGCTCCGAAATTACTTCGAAGACTATGTCGCAGCGGTAGCACTTTCAGATTCCTCTAGGTTGCCGTTACGTTTTTCCTCGGATACACCCTTATATCGAATTTGAAAACTAAAAACTCTATTATGCAAATGGCGGCTACAAGTCAACACGACTTAGTAACCGCCACTTTTTATGTGTTTCTTTTGTTTTTTAAATTTTCCAAAAAGTCACGAAGCTTTCGCGGAAGAGGTAATCCAAACCGGTTCGCGTTTTCAAAGATACTTATAATCTCATTTGCACAGTAGAAAAAGATTGTAATTGAAGAAAACTTCTCACTGCTGTGTAAAATCCATGTATCGACGATATAGCTAAGTGCTACCATGCAAACAATCAGCACCTTTGATGCAATGCCTTTTGCGCCAATTTTGCTGGATGTGGTTTTCTCTTTTAATGCTAAACATACCCCTGTAATATAATCAATGACGATCAGGACTAGCAAGACATAAAATGTGTCCGGAATGCTGTTGTAAGCAGTGTAAAAGAAGTGATTCATTTGATTATCTCCTGTTGCATTTTATATTTTAGATTGTTATATAAATGAACTGCAATTGCAGCTCATGACGATGCCGCCATTCTCTAATGCAAGAATTATATTATATTTGTTTTAAGTCTTTCAAAAAATCTTCGCAAGCTGCGGCAGAAACACATAGGCTTCATTCCCGTTTGGTATCTTGAGTCGCAGCAGAAAGGAATGGTTATTTTATGAAAAAAATTCGCCTGGTTAAATGCGTTTTCCTGTTGCTTATTCTCTGTGCCTGTACAACGCAACCGGCAATGCAGCCGGAATCAAAAAATCCAATTACCGAAATACCGGAACAGGCGGAAAGCCAGTCAACTGCATTGGAGCCCGGAAATTCTGAATCAAGGGAACAGGCAGAAGTGCAGGATTCACAGTCAGAGAATCCTGCGCAGGCAGCCTTTACCGGTGGGATCACCCTCTATGCAGACAGCCGCACGGCCTACGTCAACAGCGAACCGGTTGAAATGCCCGCCGCGCCGTTTGTGGAAAACGGGAATTTCTATATCCCGCTGCAATTCGTCGCGGAGACGATGGGATGGTCGTATCAGGAACAGAGCGGAACCGTAGCGCTTGCATCGTCTTCGCACCAGACCACGCTCACGGTCGGAACACGGACGATCCGCGTAGACGATGATGAGACCACGGTCAACAGCTATGACTGGCAATTCCCGGAGGAAGGTGCGGAAAGCGACCCCTATGTACCGCTAATCCGGGACGAGATCGTGTTTATCCCTCTTGATTTTCTCGAAACCCGGACGGACAGGGATATTCTCTCAAAGCTCAGCTTCCGGACGCAGTGGTTCCCCGAGGAGCGGTACGCCATCCTCAGCGCGGACGGAAAAGAGGAGGGATTTTGCGGCTTCTATCTCTGGGATCACTATGATGATCTTCCGGAAGCGCAGCGCGCCGGGATGGAGGAACTGGGCATCGTCGGCTTTTCGCGGGATGCATACGACGTTGTGGAATATGGGACGAATGGGCTGTTCGTCCATGTCCTGCGGCTGCGAGACGGCTGTGAGGATATGGATCGGCTTGACGGTGTGATCTCCTCTGTCTATACCACGAATCCGGACATTCCGACGCTCCGCGGCCTTCGCGTGGGCGAGGAGATCTCCCGCATTTACACGACCTATGATGGGAACTTTTTTATGGAGCTTCTTTGTCTCACCGAGGGCGATGTCATTACGCAGATCCGTTTCCGGTGCGCCTACTATGACGACGACGAACGCATTCGGGTACAGCCGACGTGCCTACACATGGATACCGAAACAGCGGCAGGGCAGAATGGTCTGCTCCCATTTGAATGAGAGCAGACCGCGACCGCAAAAATCTTACACAAGGTATGCTGCAATACCTGCATAAATCAGATTGCCAGATGCAGACGTTACTTTACCGGATGCACCATAGCCATCCTTAATTCGCATCTGAACAGAACCATTTCCGTCCAAATTGACCGCATAATCACAGCCTAGCAGCTTCATGAGGTTGGCCATCTCGTGAAGCGAGGCATAGCTGTCAGTGCAAACCATAATGTAGACACCATCAGAACCAGCCTTATGCCCAAAGCAGCAACGCTTCGCGGTCTCATCTGCAGTAGCAGAACTGACAACACTTGCATCCCAACGAGTCGTGCTCTGGTCACCATTCGTGTTGTAGATCAACTTGTGATTGTCGGTGCCAGTCTCATTATCATAAACGTTTTCATCCGTTGTACATTTGCCATCAAACACGATAGCATGTGCACCTGCAATGATACAATCGCACGCATTAATTGCATTCTGCATTTTGTTTTGACTTGAAAACCAGCGGATTGTTGCTGTTCCATCTGATTTTACACAGAAGGCAGGACTGTATTTCGGCACTGCATAGGTATATGAAATTGCCGGTGCTTGGTGGTCGTTATACACAGATGCACTAATGTAAAGACACCCTTTCTCCCCTTCATAGTTAATGCCAATGGGCCCTCCAGAAAAAACATTGCCGTTAATTTTTGCAATGACTCTCACCGGCTTTGCGACTTCATCATTGGGATTCATGTTGGCAAGATCAACACGCGCAGTTGGGCTGATCATCGGTACAATTCGCTGGCTAGATCTGCCGAGCGTTGTAAAAACATGAATACCCGTGAGAGTTTTTCCTTCCGGCGTATAATAGGTGCCCTTTTTGTACTGCCCATTGATAATCCCAGCAGTAAATATGTTTCTATTTGCCATAATTTTTCTCCTTATTTTTTTGCTTGCAAGCTATTATGAAAAGAGCAGTTTCATCTCAAAATGTAAACACTCGACTGATGCTCTTTATACGGGTTGCAGAAAGTTTTGTAAGCAGTCTAAAAAGGACTCATTATATTCCTCCGGTTGCGTTTTAAGATTTAGATTGTCATATGTTAAACAAAAGAACAATTGTTGCAAGAAATACAAATGATTAATCACATAACCATACAATATTGTTTGTGGAGGACGACTATGAAAAAGCTATATCTGATTGTACTTGTTTTTCAACTTCTGATACTGTGTTCCTGTTCGAAGCCATTACCGCAAGGCGCATCTGTACAGGGACAGGACATACTGGAAGCGGCTAACCTGGAAGCAGAGAAAAGCACGGTAGGATTGGATTCCAACGAGCCAGATCTCTCTGTCTCGGAAAGCGTGATACCAGAAAGAACGGAACAGCAAGCAGATGCCGTAAATCAGAGCGTTCCGTCGGATGAGGAAATCGTTGACGCCACCGCAGATTGTGAGACTGCCCTCGCAGAGGAAAATAACGAAAATGCACCCGAGGTGCCCGCTGTGACTGAGACCGAAATGCGCTTACACCAGGCTGTGATGCAGGTATATACCGGACAGCCAGAAGTGGACAACGATGCTCTTGCGGCAATAGCGCACTATCTTGAAGTGCATCCATCCGTTGGTGAATTGTATCTCCCGTTCGATGATTTCGGGATTTCGATCTATGCACTGGATGGGACCGGCAACTCTCAATATGTTCTGTTCCGCAAAAAAGCGTTTACAGTGTTTTATATGCAGTATTCACCCGAGAATGGTATTTGTGCAATTGACGGTGCCACACTGCAAGAAGATGCCGTCTGTACGCCAGAAATCAATTCGCTGGTCGATGATGCACAGACCGGTGCTTCCTACGAATTTATCTACTATGATTTATGCAGTACAGATGCCGAAAAGGCTGCCTTTACGGACTATATCAACACGGCACAAACTGCAATCAAAGCGTATTTCGCAGTGAATTGGGAGAAATTTACTTGGAACCACGCAGAATCGTTGCGGGTAACGACTAGCGTTGCGGTTGATTATTCTATAATTTTCCAAATTTATGATGGTGATACATATGCTGCAGAATTCAGATATCTTCCAGGCATGAGTATCGTTGAAGTTGGCCAATAAAGTGAAATTTTTTCCACATAGTAAAATTACCGCATACATCTATAAAAACCGGTTGCCCAAACATGGGCAACCGGTGCAGGAAAGAATACTATGCGCTGGGGATGTCGTTAACAAATAACCCCACCATTTGTCGCGATTACTTGTGCAGGATCGAAGAAACGGTAATTATTATAGTCAATATAGCCAAGACCATAATCGTTGAAATACGTAAGTTCGTCGTTTACCTTGTAGTAGCCATACTGATCACTGTTTATCTCACCAGTATAGACGCCGAGATGGAGATGCGGACCAGTAACATTCCCGGAGGCACCATACACGTGAATTGGAGTACCGCATGTTACACGATCTCCAACACTCAAATTCGGGCTGGAATCCATGTGCGCATAAAAAGAGAAGAACGGTTTTCCGCCGATATTGTGCTGCAAGACGATCGTATACCCGTTTGAACGCAAACAGGAAGAGCTTTTTGCAACAACAACACCGTCAGCAAGTGCGTAGAAGTTAGTATTACTAGAGCGTACAAGATCAAGGCCAAGATGTCCCGGATGATCAGCGGTGCCATTCCACGGGCTTGTGACGGTCCAGCCATTTGCTGTGTAATTATAGAATGTGCTCCCAGAAGAGGCTGGCTCCGTTGTCATATCACCAGCTGAATACCATGCGCGCTTTTTGTTCGAGGTGCTGCCTACGCTGTATTCAATGAGGGCGTAGTCGTTATACTTATAGCCCGTATATGCAACAAGTTCTCCCGCATCTACCGACCCAGCCGATACATAACCAGAACTACCCGGGCCAGTATAGGTCGTTCCGCCGTCTCTAATGTATCGATCGCCACTGTTATTGTCATTGTAAATGAGTGGGGATTCGTTCGCGTGGTTTACAGCTGTCTCAGGCACATATCCGCATTTTTTATTTGCTGTGCCAGATACAGAATACCGGATATAGCACCAAGTTCCCTCCATCCAAAGAAAATCGACGGATTCATTTGCCGAAACGCGGCCCACTGACGGGTAGCCGGAGTCAGCCGGACCATAATAGACTGCCTGCGCGGATTTCATTCTTGCCATGGTTAATTTCTCCTTTACGTTTATTCTGCTTGCAAGCTATTATAGAAAGAGCATACTAAGCTTGAAATGTAAACACCACAAACAATACTTCGATGCTTTATAAACAGCAGCCCCGGCTCGGAATTCCGAGTCGGGGCTGCCGTATGTCCATCAAAAATCCACATCAAGCCACTTTCCGAAATCGCAGGCCGTTTGCCCGCACGGACAGTTCCTGCGACAGAAGGCGCAGCGTTTCAAATTCATCGTCGAGACCGTCAAGCTCCCGGCGAAGAATTTCTTCATAGTGCTGCTTTTTCTGCTCCAGCGTGGCAATTTTGTTGACCCACCGCTCCATAACAGCGGGGCTGCGGCTGCCGCTCTGGATGAGATAGTCGGCTTTCTCCTGGTACAGCGCGATCTCCTTCTTGACGGCGGAATAAAATTCCTCTGTCATTTTGTCGCGCTGCTTGGCATCGTCAATGATGTAGAAGCTGTTGACGCTGAGCACATTATCGTTCTGATTCTTTGCACTGAGCTGCTTAATGAACGTCTCGAATGTATCGACCTTGCAAAAGTGACAAGACCATGGCCGAGGAACTATCCATAAAACCCGCCAGTGTCCGAATGGCGCTGACGCGGGCAAGGCAATGTGCATATCAGCTTCTTACGAAAGAGCAAACCCCGAGTCGTTCCTGATGGAATGGCCCGGGGTTTGCTGCATTTGGTCGGCTTTTGTGTCTGATATTTTGGGGATGAATTGTCTCTGAGCGCAGAATGGTCTGCATTGTCTACCTGCACAGAAAAACAGATTTTTCTTGTATAAACTGACAAATTGACTTCATCTGAAAAACGTGCTACTCTGGCATTAGGCAAACGGTTGCACGAATAAATCTGTTGTATTCAGTTTCGTTTTATCGTTGAAAGCAAATGTGCTCGATATTTCATTGCTTTTATCGCTGCTTTTTTGCGAAAATTCAAGAAATATCGGTAAACCGTTTGCATGGAGGTGCAGGATGGCAGCAACGATCAAGGATGTGGCGCGGCTGGCGGGCGTTTCGCCGTCGACGGTTTCGCGCGTGCTTAATCAGAAGGGCGTCATTTCGGACGAGACGAAGCAGAAGATCGCGTCCGCGATGGAGCAGCTCAAATATGTTCCCAACGACATTGCGCGCAGCTTTGCCAACGGCTCGGCGCACGCGATCTCGCTGGTCATCGATATCTCGGACGGCACGGCCTACGCCAACAATTTCTTCAACAACACCGTCTTCGGCATCGAGACTGCCGCGCACCAGAACGACTATAACCTCATCATCACGAACGGCGCGGCGGCGTTCGGCGGCATTTCCTCCGTCGAGCGGCTGATTGCCGGGAAGAAGGTCGACGGCGTGGTGCTGCCGATCTCGCTCGTGACGGGCGAGCTGCTGCGCAGGATCGAAGACTTAAGCGTGCCGTGCGTGATCCTCGGCCGCTCGGAGGAGGTCGGCGCGGAGGCCAACTGGGTCGATATCAACAACGTGCAGGCCGGCCGCAGGGCCGTCAGGCTCCTGCTGGAGCGCGGATATAAAAAGATCGCCTTCCTTTCGGACGGCGATGGGGAGGTTTTCAATCAGGATCGCATCGCGGGCTACCGCCGCGAGCTTGCCGCGCATCATCTATCTGTTCCCGACGGCTTCATTCTCCACGGTCTGCCGACGGTCGGGAGCGGCATGGACTGCGTCCGTGCGCTCCTGCAGGGCGACGACGCGCCCGACGCCGTCATCTGCAGCGACGACCGGCTGGCGCTCGGTGCGCTGCGGGCCGCGCATCAGTTGGGGCTGCGGGTACCGGAGCAGTTCGGCATCATCAGCTGCGACAACACGCCGCTGACAGAACTGGCCGAGACGCCCATCACGAGCGTGGATGTCGACACATTCGCGCTCGGCGTACAGGCGGCGCAGATCCTGATCGAGCAGATCGAAGACCCGCAGACCAGCCTGCGGCAGATCCTGCTGTCGATGAAGCTCATTGAGCGCGCTTCGACAATGCGGGAAACACGAGAAGAAACGGAGGCGATCCACATTTGAATCAGGCGGCCATCATCCACCGGCCCACCTCGGACTACATCTACCCAAGCTCGCGCAACACGCTGGAACTCCAGCTCATCACGGCGCGGGCGGATGCGGACGCGGTCGAGCTCTGGTACTGGATGCGCTATGAGACGGATCCGGCGAAGGTCCGGCGGCAGCGGCTGCACGTGTCCTTACAGGACGCGCTGCACGACTACTACCGCACGACGGTCTGCACCGGCCAGATCGCGGCGTACACCCGGTACTGCTTCCACCTGAAAGCCGGGACGGACGAGCTGTGGCTCGGCGCGAACGGCCTGCAGGATACGGAGCCACACATGAACGGGAATTTCTTCGAATTCCTCTGGCCGAACCCGACAGACGGCTTTTCCGCGCCCGCGTGGCGGAGTCGGCAGGTGTACTATCAGATCTTCCCGGAGCGGTTCAAAAACGGAGACCTCTCCCGCACCCCGCCGAGTGCGGAAGACTGGGGTTCTGCGCCGACGCGAGAGAATTTCATGGGCGGCGATCTGGCGGGCATTGCGCAGCAGCTCGACTACATCCAGTCGCTTGGCGCGACGTGTCTGTATCTGACGCCCATCTTCCGCGCACCGTCGAACCACAAGTACGACACAGTCGATTATTTCGAGATCGACCCGGCCTTCGGCACGAAGGACGATCTGCGGCGGCTGGTCGACGGTGTCCACGCGCGCGGAATGCGCATCATCCTCGACGGCGTATTCAACCACTGCGGCTACTGGTGGGACAAATTTCAGGACGTTGTCAAAAACGGCAAAGCGTCGCCGTATCGCAGCTGGTTCTTCATCCACAGCTATCCCGTCGACGCGGAGCGGCAGAATTACGACTGCGTCGGGCATTACAAATGGATGCCGAAGCTGAACCTTGCAAACCCGGACGCACGGGACTATTTCCTCTCCGTTGGCCGGTACTGGTTGGAGGAATTCGGCATCGACGGCTGGCGGCTGGATGTGGCGGACGAGCTGCCGACCGCGTTTCTGGAAGCCTTCGCCGCGGCGATGCGCGCGTGCAAGCCCGACTGCATCCTGCTTGGTGAAACATGGGGCGACGCTGGACGGCTCGTAAGCGCGAACCGGCTCGACAGCGCGATGAATTATCTCTTCCGCGACGCGGCGGCCGCGTGGCTGGCGAAGGACGCGCTTTCCGCGTCGGAATTCGGCTGCCGTCTCAACCGGGCGCTGGCCCTGTACCCCAATGAAACGAATCTGCGGATGTACAATCTGCTGGACAGCCACGACACGGCGCGCTTCCTCTATGAAGCGGACGGCGACAAGGCAAGGCTGCGGCTGGCCGCAGCACTGCAAATGACGTTCCCCGGCTCCCCAGCGATCTTCTACGGCGACGAGATCGGGCTGAGCGGCCCAAACGACCCCGGCTGCCGCATGGCGATGCCGTGGAACGAAGAACAGCAGGACAGACGGCTGCTGCGCTGGTACCGGCGGCTCATTTCTCTGCGGCTCGCATCCGATTCTCTGACGGACGGCGATTTCCATACCGTGCTCGCGGACGACGCGGCGAACGTATACGCCTTTTCGCGCGCCGTGCCCGGCGAGCAGACGCTCGTCGTCCTGCACGCAGGAACGGCACACTGGCGCGGGCAGCTCCCGATCCCGGACTGGGCACGGGAATTTGCCGCATGGACGCTCTGCTGCCAGACGGGCGGCATGACAAAGGATGACCCGTTCCACCCCACGATCCTGACGGACGATCCGGGACGCTTTGAAGCGGAGCTTCCCGCAAGATCCGTTAAGATAATCCGATTCATCAACAAAAAATTAAAGGAGAAGGTGCAATCATGAAACAGACAAGTATCAAAAAAATGCTGGCGCTCTTCCTGATCGCAGCAGTGATGTTAGCGGCATTCACTGCATGCGCCGAAAAAGCGCCAGACACTGCCCAAACCCAGCAGCCCGCAAGCGACGCAGCCGTTCCCGCCGATGACAAGGCGGCAGAAACGTCCACAGCCACGCCCGAAGAACCCGTTACGATCAACTTCTGGCATCACTACAGCGCGCAGTCCGCAGAGAATGAGACTCTGATGAATGTGCTGATCCCCAAATTCGAGGAAGAAAACCCCGGCTACAAGGTCAACGCCGTCTCGCACGAGTGGGCCGACCTGCACGACAAGATCCTTGTCAGCGCAAGCTCGAACACCCTGCCCGATGTGGCGCGTCTGGACATCGCATGGGTTCCGGAGTTCCAGAAAATGAACATCCTTGTCCCGCTGGATCAGCAGATGGGTGATTTTAATGATGTGGCAGGCCAGCTTCTTCCCAGCGCCATGAGCACCGCCGTGGTCAAGGGCAGCTATTACGCGCTGGCACTCAACACGAACACGAAGATTCTGTTCTACAACGCCGACGCGCTCGCGGAGGCCGGGATCGAAGTGCCAAAGACGATGGATGAGATGTTCGCCGCGATCCACGCCCTGTCCGGTACGAATGCAAACGGCCAGCAGGTCTGGGGTCTGAACGAGCCCGCGCTTGCCGGCTGGAACGTCCTTCCGTACATCTGGAGCAACGGCGGCAACATCACGGACGACGCCTGCACCACGGCCACGGGCTATGTCAACAGCCCCGAAACAGCCGCAGCCGTGCAGAAGCTGGTCGACCTGTATGCGAACGGCGAATTCACCGGCTTTAACAGCGGCGATATCCCCATGACCGACGGCTTTGGCACCGGCCGGTACATGATGCTGCTCGAAGGCCCGTGGAAGACCGCGGAGCTGGCCGGCGCATATCCCGACTTCAACTACGGCACGAGTGAGGTTCCCGCTGGTTCCGCCGGTTCGATCTCCGTGCTGGGCGGTGAAGACATCGCCATGTTCAACACCGCCAACAAAGAAGGCGCGTGGAAGTTCATGAAGTTCATGACCAGCGAATACGCGCAGGAGGAGATGGCCAAGTGCGGTCAGATCCCCGTCAACATGACGGCGCTGGACAGCCAGACCGTAAAGGATGCGTCGTTTGCGCCGTTCCTGGAGGCCATCACGACGGCAAAGGCCCGTCCGACCGTCGCTTCCTGGTCCGAGATCGACAATGCGCTGACCGTCGCCATGACCGACATGATCGTCAACGGCGCAGACGTGCAGCAGACGCTCGACCAGCTGGCTGTGACGATCGACGGATTGCTTGCCGAATAAACACAGTATATCAGACAGACGAACCAAACGCAACTTTTTTCAAAGCAGGCTTCGGCCTGCTTTGAAAATCTGAAAAAGGGATCTGCTCTATGGAACTGAAATCAAAACGCGACCGTCTTCAGGTCGGCCTTCTGCTGCTTCCGGGGCTTCTGGTCTTCGCATTGTTCACGATCTACCCCATCGTCAAGCTCCTGTACATGAGCTTTCTGCAATGGGATCTCGGCTCAATGCTGCACCAGAAGTTCATCGGGCTGCAAAACTATATCGACGTGCTCTCCGACGAGACGTTCCGGATCGCATTTGCAAATACGCTGCTCTACACGCTTGTGACTGTGCCGGGACAGATGATTCTGGGCTTACTTGCTGCGGTGCTCATCAACGCCATTCCGCGCTTCCGCGTCACGTTCCGCGTGATCTATTACATTCCGGTCATTACCTCGTGGGTCATCGTCTCGCTCATCTTCCGGTACATCTTCAACACCGAGGGGATGCTCAACTATGTGCTCACGAACGTGCTGCACCTGACGGCGTCCAACATCCGCTGGCTCGACGGCCGCTGGGGCGGTCTGACGGTGGCGATGATGCTCGGCATCTGGAAGGGCGTCGGATGGAATCTGGTCGTATTTCTGGCCGCGCTGCAAAGCGTTCCGCAGGAGCTGTATGAATCGGCCGGGATCGATGGCTGCGGCGCGTTCCAGAAGTTCTTCTATGTGACGCTGCCCAGCATCAAGCCCACGATCCTCTTCGCGCTCGTCATGCTGACCATCGGCGGCTTCAACGTCTTTACGTCCATCAAGATGATCACCGGCGGCAAGCCGATGCACCAGACGGAGACGGTTCTCACGTGGATGTATTACAAGGCGTTCAACACCGGCTCGTTCGGCTACGCGGCCGCGCTGTCGTTCGTCGTCGCCGTGACGCTCATCTTCCTCGCCGTTCTGCAATTCAGGGCCATGAAGCAGAAGGACGCGGCCAATTCGTAGGAGGGACTGCCATGCATACACTCAAAAAACGGGAGCTCCCGTCCAACATTCTGCGGTATGTGCTTCTGCTGCTTGGCGGTGCGGTGTCGGTCATGCCGATGATCTATATGATCAGCACGTCCTTAAAGCCGAACGGCGCGCTCTATGAGTTCCCGCCGAAGTTCTTCCCCGCGCTGGACACCATCACACTTGAAAACTATGTGTACATCTTCAGCCAGGAAAAGTTCTACATCAATTTCCTCAACAGCGTAATCGTCGCCGTGCTGACCGTCGTGATCGCGGCCTTCGTCTCGTCGGCGCTGGCATTCTGCCTCGCGCGCTTCCGCTTCCCCGGTAGAAAGGCGCTCTTCGCGCTCGTCATCGGCACGATGATCATCCCCGGCACGACGCTCATCATCACGCAGTATCAGCTCGCCTCGTTCTTCAAGCTCACGAACAAGCTGCTGGGGCTGGTGCCGTTCTATGTAGCGTGGGTCATTCCGTTCTCCACGTTTATGATCAAGGGCTACATCGAGAGCATCCCGCGGGAGTTTGACGAGGCCGTCTACATGGACGGAGGCAGCGTATTCACCGTGTTTTTCAAGGTCATCTGCCCGCTGGCAAGCCCGGCCATCGCGTCCGTCAGCATTTTTAACTTCCTGACGGCGTGGGAGGAATTCCCGTGGGCGCTGACCGTCCTGAACGACACGCAGAAGCGCACGCTGCCAATCGCCATCTCAGGCTTTTTCGGCCAGCACCAGTTTACGCAGTGGGGCTACGTCTTCGCCATGTCCGTGGCGAGTCTGCTGCCCGTGCTCATCATCTTCATCTGCTGCCAGAAATATTTCGTTTCCGGTTTGCAGACCGGCGGTATCAAAGGATAACAAATTCAATTCAGATCATGTAAAGGAGGCATTTTCATGTTAACGACAAAGAAAACGTTCCAAACGAAGTTCCTCTCCACACTTCTGATTCTTGCACTTGTTTCAACTATGATCCTCGCGCCGACAGCCCTGGCTGCTGGCTTTGGAGGTTCTTCAATCACAACCGCCGTTGCCGATTCCGGTGTGAGAAACTTCACACCGACTGAAGCGGCAAACGATACCGAAATTCAGGCGATGACCGATAACAGTTCCGTCCTGAATGAAAGCGACATTATCTACATGATTCTAACGGACCGTTTCTATGATGCAGACCCGACAAATAACGGTACGCTGAATCAGGAGTATCGCCCCGGACAGCTCAAATACACACAGGGCGGTGACTGGAAGGGTATCACGCAGAAACTGGACTACATTAAAAATCTGGGTGTAACGGCGATCTGGATCTCGCCGCCTTCTCAGAATGAACTTCTGAGCAGAGACGGCGAAGAATCTGGTTATCACGGTTATTTCACGCACGATTACAATTCTGCTGATCCTCACTTCGGCACGAAGCAGGATTTGATCGATCTTGTTTCCGGAGCCCACAGCAAAGGACTCAAAGTAATTCTGGACGTTGTTCCGAATCATACGGCAGACTATTTTAACGGTGCAAGCTCCACCTATAGCTCGGCCAGCTATCAGCCGGCTGCCCCATTCAACAATCCTGACTGGTATCATCACTATGGTGATATTACAGACTGGAACAATGAATATCAGGTTTTGAATTACGACCTCGGAGGTCTGGATGATCTGAACCAGGATAATGCCGATGCTCGGCAGGCCATCAAGGATGCATATAAAAACTGGATCACCTTGACTGGCGCTGATGGCATCCGCGTCGATGCCGCACGTTCGATGCCGAAAAATTTTCTGCAGGAGTTTGAATCCTACGTCGGTGTTCCCTCTTTTGGCGAGATCTTCGTCGGCGATGTCGACTATGTGAGTGCATTCTCCAATTATGAATGGGGCGTGCTTGACTTCCCGCTTTTCTTCCAGGCCCGTGAAGTCTTTGCGCACGATGCCAGCTTTACAACCGTTAAAGCGATTTTTGATCAGGATTACAAATATGCAAACGTAAACCATCTCATTACGTTTATCGACAATCATGACCGTGATCGCTTCCTGTGCCTTGCCGACGATAACTATCAGAAGCTCAGACTGGCACTGGCCTTTATTTTCACTGTCCGCGGTATCCCCGATGTGTACTACGGAACTGAGCAGAACTGCTATGGCGGCGGTGTTCCCACGGAGTGGGCAGGTATCGCAAACAAAGAAAATCGCGAAGTCATGCCGAGCTTCTCGGAAGACGGAATCACTTACAAGTACATCCAGCGGCTTACTGAACTGCGGAAAACCTATTCTTGCCTGCAGACCGGTGTGCAGCGAGAAATGTGGTCGGAAGACAATATCTACGCCTACTCCCGCAGAGACGATACAACCGGACAGGAAGTAATTGTGATCTTCAATAACGGGACAAGCAATGAAACCCGTCAGATTCCGATCCGTGCAGAAAGCAGCCTTACAATTGGCACGACGCTTACCAACCTGCTGGACACTTCCGTGACTGCGCAGATCACAAGCGGCAGCGTAACGAGCAAAATGCTCAATATTACGCTGCCTGCGAAAACGGCCTATGTATTTACATCCGGCACGGTTGCAGAATACACGCCGATGGAGCGCACTGTCACAACGATTCGCGTCCATTATGACGTAGGCCTCGGAAACACCATGTATCTGCGCGGCGATGAATACCCGCTGAAGTGGGATCTCGGCCGCAGTATGCTGAATGTTTCGTCTGATTGCTGGGTTTATGAAACGGAACGCATTCCCGCTGGCGAGACGTTCGAATTTAAGCCTCTGATCAACAACGAAACATGGTCCAGCGGCCTGAACTTTACCGGAACAGGCGGCACCACAATCGATATTTATCCGACATTCTAAACATTCAGTTGCAACAACGGCGGGTGGCGCAGTTTGTACTGCCCACCCGCCATTTTCGTCGAAAGGAGCGTTTTATGAAACGATGCAGTGGTGTATTGCTGCCCATCTTCAGCTTGCCATCTCCATATGGCATTGGTACACTCGGTAAGGCCGCCTATGATTGGATCGATTTTCTGCATGAAGCGGGGCAGCAACTGTGGCAGGTATTGCCGATTGGCCCGACCAGCTTTGGCGACAGCCCATATCAAAGCTTTTCAGCATTTGCCGGAAATCCATACTTTATTGACCTCGAGCAGCTCTGCGAAGACGGACTGCTTCAAAAAGAAGACTGTGCGCCGCTGGCGGACCAAGCTGACAGTACGACGATCGATTACGCAAAGCAGTATCAATATCGGTATGTGATTTTGAAAAAAGCATATTCTCGTTTTGACAACCCCAACGAAATCAACCATTTCCGCAAAGCGCATAACTGGGCAGACGATTATGCTCTGTTCATGGCGCTCAAGGATAGCTATAACGGTCTCGCGTGGACGCAGTGGCCAAGCGCTATACGAAAGAGAGAACGCCATGCATTAGAGAAAGCCCGGCAGGAATTACAGTCCGAGGTTGATTTTTACGTGTTTCTTCAGTTGTTATTTTATACGCAATGGAAAAAACTTGCTGCTTATGCAAGGGCGCACAACGTAAAAATCATAGGAGACATCCCAATCTATGTTGCACTTGATTCCGCGGATGCATGGGCAAATCCGGAACTGTTTCTGCTTGATGAAGAAGACCGCCCGGTTTTAGTTGCCGGATGTCCGCCAGACGCTTTTACCGCAGACGGCCAGCTTTGGGGAAATCCATTGTATCGATGGGATCTGATGCAGGAGACTGGCTTCCAGTGGTGGAAGGAACGGCTGAGCGGTTCATTTGAGCTATACGATTGTCTCAGAATCGATCATTTTCGCGGGTTTGAAAGCTACTACGCGATTCCCTATGGTGATAAAACTGCTCGAAACGGAGCATGGCAGAAGGGGCCTGGGAAAGCGTTCGTTGATTCCATCAAGGAAGCCTTCCCGGACATTCCGATTATCGCAGAAGACCTTGGATATCTAACGCCTGAAGTTCGGGAGCTGCTGGAATACAGCGGTTTCCCCGGTATGAAGATCCTGCAGTTTGCTTTTGATGCACGTGAAAAGAGCGACTATATTCCGTTTAAATATCCTAAGAACTGTGTTGTGTATACCGGGACACACGATAATGATACAATCCTTGGCTGGCTGCGCAGCGCACCACCCGCATCTGTCCGGTATGCGAAATCCTATCTGCTGTGTGAAACAGTCGCTGACGAGACCTGTGTAGACTTTTTTGTTTCCGCAGCGCTTTCCTGCGCGGCAGACTGGGCCGTGATCCCCATACAAGATTGGCTCCGCCTTGGCCATGAAGCACGGATCAATACGCCATCTACGCTCGGCGGCAATTGGGTCTGGCGGCTCGGGGCTGGCAGCTGCACAAAAGTGCTCGCCAAAGAAATGAGACGAAAAACGGAACTCTACGAACGAAATTCGGTCATTGAACCGTAAACAAGGAGGATATTTTATATGCAAACAGTTGATGAATCCACGATGGATGACGTTATAACAACGATCGATTTTGCAACGCTTTTTTCGCAAGAAGAGCTTAAAGCAAAACGTGCAGAAGAAAAAGACAGAAGGAAGAAAAATAGGATTTTATCAGTTGAAAACTCACATTTTCTTATTTACCTTATATGTCTCTTGATCTCTATTGCTTGGATTGCGGCATATTTAGTTTTTCCGTGTGCTGAAACATCAAAATGGCTTGCTGTCCTGATGTCCCTTGGCGCGAGTGGATTTGGCGCAGCTCTTTTGGCTTTCTTTATTGACCGTTCTGATACAGACGCGCAGGACAAGGCTGCCGTAGATGCTTACAACAACAGTGTCGCATACATTTATGACACGTTGTGGACAGTATTTGGAAACCGCTCATATCAATATATGAAAAAAATAGATAAGAATAATGGCCAGCAGATTGCTGCCCAACAAAGTGCAGAAAAATTTATTAACCAGTTTAACCTTGCAATGAAAGCGATTGATTCTTTTAGGTTAAATTACGCTGCTGCAATGAGCGATGAGGTATCCAGCGATTACAGTCTTTTGAAAAGTCAATTGGTTCAATTCACCGCAACATTAAGTCATCCTGTAAACGTCGATCATTTGATTGATGCCTTGGACGGAACACGCATCTGGCTTCGAAGGTGGTATTCCACCGAGAGACTCAAAAAGCATTTTCGCTTTATTTGATGCCGGCTACCAAAGCATCCACACTGCGCTGTGATCGAATTGTCTGACGATGCAAGCAAGAGGACGTGCCGCAAATTCTTTCCGCGGCACGTCCTTATTAAAAATACAAGAAAATCCAGAACACAAAATCCACCCAACGCATTAAAAACGCGAAAGTTTTCGACAACATTTCCCACAAAATGTGATATAATTCATATACTACTATGGATGTGAGGGACAACTGTTTTGAAAGAAATAGATACGAAACAGAAGCTTATTCTTCAAAAATGTGATGACTATGTTCAGAGCGCAAATACTCTGTTTCATTTCATGCAGCGGCACGAATATCTTTCTGCGCTTTTGAAGCGGCGTGCGTTAGTTCCCCGTTACTGTCAGGAGAACATTGCATATCTCAATTTAGAAATAGGCGGCCATCCATTTGACGAGATTTATGTGCTCCAGAAATGCTTTTGTGATATTCCATTTCACAAACTCACAGAGGCTTTCGAGATAAGCAGCGACGAAGACGCTCTGCAAACTTTTGACACGGCCGATCGTCTTGCATTTGAACGTTCGAATACGCATCCAGCATACTATGGCGGTTATGCCATCGCCCTGTCCAAGCAGTGGGGTGAATCACACGGTTTGCAGCCTGTCCAGTACGCGAACGGGATGTCCGATTTTACAAATTCACTTTCCGAGGTCATCAATTCAGCATACGAAGCAGATGACCTGCCAGACCTATATGTAAACGATATTTTACGGCGTTTGTCGTTTATAAAACCTCTCCGCGGACTCATGCGCAGGCGTTTTCGGGACACTTGGATCAATGTGCAGAAGAATTTCCACGATGAACGCGAGTGGAGGTTTGTTCCGCCGCAGAGCGCATTAGACGCGCTTCAGTTTGACAGTGTGATTGCAAACCCGACAAAGCTGCGCAAGATGGAGGGTTTGGCTGGGCTCAACAGATATCTTGAACGTGAAGCGGCGCGTCCTGCGTGGCTGGAGTTCTCATTCGACGATATTCGATATTTGATCGTCCCCACGATTCAGGCTCGAATCGAACTGATTAAAGAGATTCTGGCACTTCCTCCAGAAGGCTTTTCCACCAGCGAATCAGAGAACATCGGCAAAAGCGTGCTGATCAGCAAAATACTTGTACTGGACGAAATCAGAAAGGACTGGTAGCTATGGGCCGAAATAGACTGAAAGATATTTTCTCCACCAATCCTCCTCTTCCAGAAATCAAACTGCTCTTTCAGAATGCAGAAGCGGAGACACAGTTTGAGAAGGCAATGTATCTTGCATGGGATGAAGGGCATCCTGTAAACGTAGAAGGGGTAAACGGAATTATTGCCTATGATTCCAGTACTTCTCGAAAGATGCCGTTTCTATTTGAAGATAATCTCGAGGGCTTCATGGTTGGGCCAAGCAGCGAAACGCGGACTTTCGATATTACCACGCCAAAAGGCAGGAAGAACGTCTCGTTGGGATGCTTCACCTCTCCGAAAAAAACGACTCTTCGGACGAGCAAGGATTCTATTATATTTCAGGAATTTACATTCAGCAGCACAGGCGAACGTACATACAACGCCAAAATTCAGAAAGAATGTGCTCAGTCAGTCTCGCAGCTAGCCGATAGCTACTGCATAGCGATTGGCCTTTTGGATCATTTTATGCCAGACAAAGATGTCGAAAACTCTGCGGATGCAGAACATCTGCAAGGCATAAAAAAAGCCTTGCGCTTCACATATCGTTTTTATATGCAGCTGTGTGCATTAGAAAAAGTCCTGCAAAGGGTCATTAAGCCAACTGACATTGAAGCAAGCATTGACGAGATGGCAAAAGTCAATGAACTGTATCTCCTTTTGGTACAAAAAATTCCGCTCCACTTCGATGGACAGATTAACGTCACAGAAAATAACAGCGTGAACCTTATCAGTAACCCCGGCGCAACACTCGAAGTCGGGAAAGAAATTCTCATTACGTTCTACCGTGAGCAAGACGTTTCTTTCTGCGGCATATCTGTTCACTTATATTTCGTGAATATTCTAAAACACGCAATAATTAAAAAAATCATTGATGAGGGTGAACAGATGCGATTGATATACGGGGAAACGGACAGCAACCCCATGCAGTTGTTTTTTACCGCATTCCTTTCAGAGCAGGAAGCTGCCGAAGAACACGCAAATGCGAAGGATAAGGAGGCAGAATATACGAAAGCCCGTACGGCAGCGGATTACTTTCATATGATAGCTGACTCGTTCAATCCATAATCGCATGGAATGAACCTTGCGTATATCAATTTTCGGCCGACACAAGGTAAAGCAGAAATAATTTTCCGTCGAGTGTTGCATTTGGTCGGATAAATGGTCTTAGTATATGAATCCATTCTAAATCTTTCTTAAAGTGGCCACTTTATAAAGATAGGTAGTAGCTAATCATTTATATACCAATTGCAATGCAGGCGGGATCATCTTCCTAAAGGACACTTCGGGAACGAGATACCACGTTGTAATGTGGGTTCAGAATAATACAGTGACAAGACTGTATTCCGCACATACGCAAGATGCGTTAAAAGTTCCATACACAGGGAAATCTTCGTTTGGTACATCATGCAACTCGCTCGAATACTGGGTTTTCACAAACTCCGACACGAACTCATTTCAAAAATGGAAATCCTCATATTTTCTATTTGAAAAATAGGAGAACGTATGAAAAAGCAATACCACCTTATTTGTATAGTCGCTTCACTTTTGTTCTGGTTGGTGGGGTGCAGTGCCATTCAAATCAAAGATGTCCCCGTCTCAATTTCCCAAGCGCCATTGGAGAACGAAGAAATTTCAAATAGCGAACAGGCCGAATCTCCTCTGGAAGCTGAAGACTCGACATCTGTTACAATTACAGAAAGCGGCGACTTTTCAGAGGCTGAGCAATTGGGCTTTGCCGGTGCGAACATCGGGCAGGGCGGGCTGATGGCCGGGGACGGCGAATGGGTCTATTTCCGCAGCGAATCTGACTGGGGCCCTTACCGGGCGCGCACGGACGGCAGCGAGCAGACGCAGCTGCTGCCGCCGGAGGACTATGCGCCCAGCAGCATCAATGTGCTGGGTGGCTGGGTCTTTTTTTCAAACTTCCGGGATGGGTTTTCTCTCTGGCGTGTGCGCACGGATGGAAGTGAAGCGGAAAAGCTCGTGGATGGTTATTGCCATACGTTCCTTGTAACGGAAAGCGGTATTTATTATGACTGCCGCGATGAGAACAACGTCATGCGAACCTTTCATGCAGAACTGGACGGTAGCGCACAAACGCTTCTGTACGAGAGCTGTGCGCCGACCACGTACTATGAGGGTAAGCTGTATCTGTATGATTTCAGAAGCGGAACGCTGTATGCATACAATACCGAAGCAAACGAGCGCGAGATCCTGTTTGAAGGCAAATACGATGCGGCATTTTTCAGCGCAGACGACACAGGCATATATTTCTGGGACGATATGTGCGATTACTGCCATCTTGACCCCGAAACGAAGGAGATCACTGTCCTGCATCAGGGCCCCATCGGCGATTATTTCAATTACTATGACGGCACGGTCTATTATGTCGCCTATGGCGGTGAGAATTACGACTATGATTGCTGCTACGCGATGGACGTGGAGACAGGCGAGCAGAAAGCGATCCTCTCGCTGTCGCCGGAGATGTACGACGCATTTGGGAATCCCATCGGCATCACACAGGTCGACTACCGCGACGGAAATTATGACGCAGACAGCATCCCGACGAACGAGGAAGGCTGGCCGATGGTGCTTAACGAACTTGTCGACGGTCTGTTTGTTGTGAACGGACAGGTCTTTGCGCGCGGACGGCTGGCGCGGACGGGAATGGCGGAGATATGGGTTCTCTGTGACGGTGCGAGCGGCGCAGTGTGGGGATAGAATGTAGTTCTTGCATGTCCCCAAAGTTATAAAGAATGGAGAAAACCGCTGGTTACCCAGCGGTTTTCTTTAATATCCTTTAAGCCGCTTTCCGAAATCGCAGGCCGTTTGCCCGCACGGACAGCTCCTGCGACAGAAGGCGCAGCGTTTCAAATTCGTCGTCGAGGCCGTCAAGCTCCCGGCGAAGAATTTCTT
>OLWE01000092.1_pt1 | contig 71255 bp, 49 predicted proteins | sample 1673591 | NCBI WGS metagenome assembly OLWE01 (sample SAMEA103958116, study PRJEB25191) | human gut metagenome | biome: human-associated habitat [ENVO:00009003]; feature: intestine environment [ENVO:2100002]; material: feces | place: Germany | collected 2013/2015 | reverse complement strand
TTCAATATTCCTCACTCGCTTGCTTTATGCCGATTTGGCAACTTTGTGCAAATCTGCTCATTCCCAACTGTTTACGTTCCAACCTCTCTTATTCTCCTTTGGCTGCTTTAGAGCTTTATGTTAATAAAAATAAGTCATAGTTTTTGTGATGAGAAAACTATATTTTGTAAATGGTTTCTCTATGTTTTGTGCATCCCAACTCTACGTTTGTCTTTTGCGCTATCTACCTCGATTTCCCCAAAAAGTGGTTACGGTTACAGAAGTTACAGTTTTTCTTAAGCCAATTCCCTCTCCCTTCTTTAGAAGGAGATAATAATAATTATTATCTATTGTTATTACTTACAATCTGAAAGTTCTCGAAATCCCTTATACCCCCTCCGCTGAAAACTGTAACTTCTGTAACCGTAACCACTGTAACCATCTTCGCCCAGAACCAACGGTCACTGGTCGAAGTGAAGGGGGCAGCAAGGCTGCTCGCCCTGTCAAGTGTGATGTGCTGGGATATAAAAAGAGCGGATAACGCTGTGAGACTGCATATTAAGTCTAGTGACACTGTAAAACGCGGTGTTGCTAGACCTGCCAAAAAACGCTATGGCGTTTGCGAGGGGAAGATGCGGTATTAACGGAATGTACCTTTGCGCCCTGTAAGGACAAAAGCCTTAAAACCAGATGATTAATAAAGCTTTTGCCCTTACAGGGCGCATGGGGCCTTACTTTCTGGGGCGTGTGGGACCTCACTTGCGATAACGGCAGTATTGGTGTCTATTTCAGGAGAGCTTCTGCTATCTTGATGTCAAACGGGGTGGTAATCTTGATGTTTTCGCGATTACCTTCTACCATTGCTACCTGGCAACCGAGACTTTCTATGACCGATGCATCGTCAGTAAACTGCTCCTTGTATTCCTGGTTGAATGCCTGTTTCGCCAGACCGATATCGAAGGTCTGAGGAGTCTGTACCACACGGTAGTCGCTGCGAAGCACGTTCTTGCCACCGCCATGCTGGTCGATGTAGCGCAAGGTATCGGTTACAGCATATACCGGGATGGCAGCATATTCCTCGCGAGCCGTCTCGAAACATTCCTCAATCACATCCGTAGAAACGAATGGTCGGACACCATCGTGAATACCCACTACGCCATCCTCATTGTCAGGAATGAGCGAAAGTCCATTCTTGGAAGACTGGAATCGGGTGTCGCCACCGTTGGCTATCTGGTGCTTGATGTCGAAATGATATTCTTCGCAGAGCTGATGCCAGTATTCCTGCTGGCTCTCCGGGAGAACCAGGATGATGCTCAGCTCAGGGTTGTATTCATGAAAACGCTCAATGGTTCTCATCAGGATAGGCTTGCCGGCTACAGGCAAGAACTGCTTCGGAATTTCACTTCCCATGCGGAGACCCTTGCCTCCGGCTACTATGATTACGTAATCCATTTTCTTGTTTTTTGTTCTTTTGCTTGTGAGCTTAATAACTGGGGGGACAGGCGATGGAATCGCCTGGAACGGGGGCTTATTGCTTGCTCTGCATGAGATGATCATACATCATGCCATCCTGCAGGGCTGCCACGGTTTCCTTGCCTGCGAAGTAGCTCAATATCTTGTAGGCGTATGGGAGGGTGGCGGCAGGACCTTCGCCCGTAATCACGTTGCCATCCTCCTGGAAGAGGGTAGCTGTATATTCTGTATTCTCGCTGAAATACTGCTCGAAGCCAGGATAGCAGGTTGCCTTCTTGCCTTCGAGAATGCCAGTGCTTGCCAGAACCATAGGGGCTGCGCAGATGGCACCGATCCGTTTGCCAGCCTTGTGCTGTGCGATGAGCGCCTGGCGAACGCCTTCATGCTCATTGAGGTGGCTGCTGCCCGGCATTCCACCAGGAAGAAGCAACATATCGGCATCGTCAAAGCTCTGGATATCCTCGAACTTCAGGTCAGCCTTGATGGTGACTCCATGAGAAGTCTCTACCCATTCACTACCTGTAATACTGACGGTCTTGATGTCTACACCCCCTCTGCGGAGGATGTCTACTGGAGCCAAACCTTCGATTTCCTCGAAGCCATTGGCAAGAAATTCATATACCTTTGCCATAATTTATTCGTTTTTTGTTTTGTTATTCGAATTATATTATTACCTTTGCAAAAGTAAGAATAATAATTGAAATAACAAAATAAATGGGACAACAACATTTGAAATTCGCAATTTTTGGCAATGAATATCAAGCCAAGAAGAGTGCTTCGATAGAGAAAATCCTTTCTTATCTGGAAAAGAAGGAAGCTGAAGTTTATTTTGAAAGCCTCTTCTACGATTTTCTTACCAAGGTGGAGCATCTTGAGGTGAAGGCTTCCGGCGTATTCGAGGACTACAACTTTGATGTAGACTATGTCATCTCTATGGGCGGTGATGGTACCTTCCTGAAGGCGGCGAGCAGGGTGGGAGCAAAGGAAACTCCTATTCTTGGTGTGAATATGGGCCGTCTGGGTTTCCTTGCCGATGTGTTGCCTAGTGAGATAGAAACGGCGCTGGACAGTCTGTATGCCGGCGATTGCCTGATAGAGGATCATGCGGTGATTCAGGTAGAGGCTGAAGGCGGCGTCCTGGCGGGAAATCCTTTTGCCTTGAACGATATTGCGGTCTTGAAAAGGGATGATGCTTCGATGATTTCTATCCGTACCCAGGTGGATGGGGAGTTCCTGGTCACCTATCAGGCGGATGGTCTTATCGTGACTACTCCTACGGGTTCTACTGCTTATAATCTCTCTAATGGCGGACCTATCATCATTCCGCAGAGTGGTAGTCTCTGTCTGACTCCCGTTGCTCCTCACAGTCTGAATATCCGTCCTATTGTGATTAATGATACGGCGGAGATCGTGCTGGATGTGGAGAGCCGAAGCCATAATTATCTCGTGGCTATTGACGGACGAAGCGAACGCATGACCGAGCAGACCCGCCTGATTATCCGTAAGGCACCACATGCCATTAAAATAGTAAAGCAGCGGAACCAGAGATATTTTTCTACATTGAGAGAGAAGTTGATGTGGGGCGCTGACCAGAGACAAAGATAAAGTAATCACAAAATAAAAAAAGAGGACTCTTAAGGTCCTCTTTTTTCGATTGATTACTTATTGTATGATTGATACTTTTATTTAATAATCTGTTTCTTGCCCTGGTGGATATAGATGCCTGGCTGGTTAGGCTTCTGCATCATCTTCATGCCGCTCAGGGTATACCATGCGTTGTCTTTACTTGCCGTATTGTCAATGGTAGGAGCTGCGGTGATGCCTGTAGTTGGCATATCAGCCGTAACATCCTTGATCTTATAGTGACCTTCATTGTTCTTCTCATTCAGAACTTCCAGGTAGGTATCCTTGTTGATATTCGTGAAATCAACGGTCTGTGGCGAACCTGTACCGGTGCTGAATACGAAGGAAACTTTATAGTTCTTGCTCTTAATCTTGTAAGTCTGATAATACCATTTCTTGCCTTCAATCACTTTGCTTTGGGTCATCTTGTCGCCAGGCCAAACACCCTTCACGGTCAGGTTCTCTTTAGGACTGTCGCACCATGCCCAGAAGTTGAAACCATCTTTCCATCCTACCTGGTCTGCGTTGGCATATACGGTGATATCGTATGGGTCGAAAGCAGCAGGCTTTTCTACCTTATAGTTACGGGTAAGAATACCGCTGACAGCACCATCTATCAGCAAGCCCACCTTCAGGGTTGTCTCGCCGAAAGGAATCTCCAGCTCCTCACCGCTCTTTGCCTTCTTGCTGCTGGCTGTTGGCTCTGTGCCATCAGTGGTATAAACCAACTGTGCATCGTCAGCGTTGCTTACTGCCACGAGCTTTGCTTTCATTGTGCCTTCGTAATCACCGGAAGCCAGATCCACCCAAGCCAGGTTCGCCTTCTTAGGCATGAAATAGCGGTAGTGGTAGCCGTTCAGCAGTTCGGCGTATGTGTTTGGTGCTGCATACTTCTTGGCGTTAGGACCTACGATGGCAATCAATGTTGCCTTGTCGCCTACGGTCCTGATGCCGTTATATCCTTCTCCCCTGAAGGCATTGAAGGTGGTGTTGCTGGTGTTGGTGATGCCAGCTAGCTGGCGTGCGTTGATCATCGCCTTGATATCCTGCTTGCAGTCAATCCAATGCTTGTAGAAAACACATGGGGTTCCGCAAGATGCCAGGATGTAGGCATTGGCTGCCAGGGTATCCTTGCGGATAGGGTCCTGCTGTTTGCTGGATGAGCGGTATTCCGTATCGTGATTCTCTACGAAGGTCACGGCATACTGCTTGTAAGCCGGGTCGTTAGCCAGGCCATCGGTCTTTACGGTCGACCAGTTGGCTTTGATAGCGTCGCGCACCACGTAGCGGATAGGGAAGTCGAAGGCTGCACTTGTGATTTTATCATTAACCTTGGTGGCGTTGAGCCAGTTCTTGACTACTGATACATTTCCATCCCAGTATTCTCCTACGGAATAAGTTGGCTTGACTGCATCGTTGTAGATGCCTGTAAACTTGCCGCTGTATCCCTTCACCATATCATAGCGGAATCCGGCATAGCCGAAGTCGTTGAGGAGCATGTCGAGATAAGCCTTTACGATGGTCTGCACGTTTGTGCTGTTATGGTCGAGGTCGCGCATGCCGCCCCAGTCTTCGCCGGTATCATTGTTGCTGCTGAGCTTTACGCCCTGCTTATCTGCCTCTTTCTTGGTCTTGCCGCCATCATCGTTGGCACAGATATCGGTTGATTTCATCTCGTAAGTCACTCCCTTGTAGGTTTCTACCGGGAAGTCAAACCAGGTGGATACGTTCTTACGGTGGTTGATGACTACATCGGCGATGGTTCCGATGCCGTTATTCTTGAAGGTCTTGATGAGAGAGCGGAGTTCGTTTTCACTTCCGAAAGAACTTTCGTAGTTGGAAAACCAGTAGAGGTCATCGTAACCCATTGACTTGCCGCCACAGTTGGCACTCTGCGGAATCCATACGAGATTGAAGTACTGTCCCAGCTCAGGAGCCTGTGCTTCGAGATTGGTCCATTTGGAATCGCTGAAGGAATCCCAGTAGAATCCCTGCAACATCACGCCACTATAGTTGGCAGGCCAACCCTGGGCAAACATATTTGCGGTTGCCAGTAGGGCAACGAGTGTAGAGTATATCTTCTTCATATTCAAGGATTAAGATGTTTTGTTTATTTGTTGCAAAGTTACGATTTATTCCAATAGGTATGCGCAAATATGATGTAAATCAAGCAAAAGATTTGCGCAAACGTTTGCATATTTATCGATTTCATTTCTTTTTCCGTAAAATCTCACCCGATGCAGTAGAAATTGCGTCCCGACGTAGCATCAGATACGTCCCGACGCAGTAAAAGATGCATCCCGACGTAGTACAAGATACGTCGGGACGTAATTTCAGAATGACCATCAAGTAAGTCTCATTTGAAGTTCAAGTGAGCCTTAGTTGCCTTTTAAGTGAGCCTTATTTGAAGTTCAAATGAGCCTTAGTTAAATGTTACGTAAGCCTTACTCCAACATTACGTAAGCCTTACTTCAACCTTAAGTAAGCCTCATTCGGAAAAAGTATTTTATCAGAATTTTCGCATCAGGTTCAGGGTGTGGCAATAAGTGGCAATAAGGTGGCAATAAAAAATCCCTTATTGCCACGCGTTATTTGTTTATAATCAATGAATTAAGTGTGAGTGTGGCAGATGTGGCATTAATTTGATGAAAAAATAATTTTTCGTTTATGTAAAACTTGGGTTAAAGATAATGAATCTGTGTAAATCTGTGGGAGTTTTTTTATGTCCCACGGATTTCACAGATTTACACAGATTTTTTATGCCCTGGGCTAGGGGCTTCTGCCCCTTCGGGGCGTATTCCCTGAAAGCTCAGTCCGGTTCAGACTTGTTCCTTCAATTTCTGGATTTCTTCCAGCGAAAGCTCGGTGGCTGTTTTCAGAATAGTGGCAAGCATATAAAGTCCTTGCTCGGTAAAAGCATGTGGAGCAACAGTGGAATGCTTGAGTTTATTGAACCGATCAAAATTTTTGATCAGTTCATCTTTCTCGCTGCCATTCAACTCAATAACATAACCTGGAGGAAACTTTTTAGGGTTGTTCCTTAGTGCTTGGTTGATTTCTCTGGTTTCTACTCCATATAATTCAGCAACATCTCTGTCAAGGATAACTTGCGTATCCCTGATGATAATGATTTTACTTTCTGTTTTTACAATATCTTCTTGAGTCCCATAATTTCTTTTTTATAGCTTTCCTTCTGCAAGGATACGACTTTTCCTCGTAACTTCCAAGGTTTTAGGGAAAAAATACTTGAAAGGGATGAGGAGAAAGAAAAATAGGCGACTCCCGGATTGGAGGAGAGTCGCCTATTCTATGAGTTTTTTACCAAATCAAATGCTAGTGCGTACATACTGCCTCCTTTGCTGGTTCAAATAAGTCTTTATATCCAAAGAAGATGTTCCCATCTGCGGTTTTTGCGGAGATGACAATTCCTACGAAAGGATTGTTCTCAACTTCAATCACTTCGCCCTGTGTCCAGTCTTTGGCATGTGTCAAGTCTGGAGATATTAATACTTTGTCGCCTGTTCTCATAATCATAAAAATATAAATGTTGTACTTATTCGGTGCAAAGATACGACTTTTCCTCATAACTTCCAAGGTTTTAGGGAAAAAATACTTGAAAAGGGGGAGGAGAAAAAGAAAATAGGCGACTCTCCTATTCCGAGAGCCGCCTATTGAATATATAGATTTATTATGATGAAGTAAATCTATTTGTTGTTTATTTACTGCTTGGTGAGAACCACCTTGTTAGCACCCTCGTGAGAGAGGTAGAGCTGAATCTTGTATGTGCCTTCGCCAGCAGGAACGTTGAGGTCCTTACCATTATTAACTGAGATGTTATCGTAAGCAGTAGCATCGCCGTTAGCGCCACCCCAGCTTATAGCCCAATCATCATTCATGGCAAACTTGAAGCCATCCTTCAATGCGGTTGTGAGCTCCCAGCAACCTGCCTCTGCATTGTATGTCATGTGGCAGTTAGCGTCATCCTGCTTCCAACCGTTGTGGTTGCCTACTACAGTGATGGACTTAACCTGTGTCAGAGCGTATGTACCAGCTTGCAAGTCAACGTCAATCTTGTAGAAACCAGCACCTGGGTCTGGGCAGTTGCTGCCGCCATTGTCGGCAATCTTGCCTTCGCCATCGAATTCATAGTCACCAGCCCAGTCAGCAGTTCCAGCCTGTGGCTTGAACTTGAACTCACCATTCAGGTAATAGAATCCCTGATACTTGCCATCACCATTTCCACCATAGAGAGCATTTGTGGTCTTCCAACCAGAATCACCGCCAATCTCATAGAAGTACTCACCGAATGAGAGAGGAGTAATCTTGTAGGTGTATTCCAACATATTGATCTCAACCTTGATGTACTTGGCACCAGCACTTGCAGGAACCTTGAATGATGCATCGTTGCCAACCTTTGCACGGGTATCCAACTGCTCAGTCTCATTCAGAGCGTTATTACCGTTACCCTTTGCTGTTCCGAGAACAGAAGACCAGTCACCAGCAGCAACACCTTCGCAAGCTTTATCATCTACAATACCGAACCAAGTATCGTCACCCTCCTTTGCAGGAATTGTGATTGTGAAGACAGGGTCGTCGTAAACATTAATGTCGCTATGGTTGAACTTCTGGGTCTTTGCTGCATCAGCTGTCCAATCCAAAGTACCACCAATGATATAGTAGTTCTGAGAGATGTTAGGAGCTACAGGTGTAGCTGTCACCTTTACAGTACCTGCATCAATCAGAGCAGCCTGTCCATCCTTTACGGCAGTTGTGTAAACATGACCGTTGAAAGTACGGGCTACAGGAGCCTTACCATAAACACTTTCAATAAGTGCCTGCATGTCTGCTTTGGTAGCTTTACCGTCATTAGAAGTCTTAACTTCTGTGGCAGTTGCATTTTCAACACCCTCAGGAGTCAGTTCGATTCGGCTGTTTCCCAATTCGAAACCTTCAGGGAGAGCAGCAGAACTGATGGTATAAACATTCACGCTATCTGCAACGTTAGCCAAGTCGAATGCGTTAACGCCACTTGCCTGGTAGCCAGGAATTGTAACGGCATCTTCCTGTGGATTAGTCTGAGGATCTGCCCAGTCTTTGAAATCTTCGCTGCAGGACCCCATGAAGAGGCCTGCAAGTGCGATAGAGATATATAATGATAACTTTTTCATTGTCTTTCGATTTTAAATCGTTATTTACTTGATTTCACCTGTTCCCTTAGAGAAGTTGAGATGAACCTGCTGACCTACAGAACCTGTAGCTCTAGTCTGGTCACCGCCAGTAGCACGGTACTGGATCTTACCGTCTAATGTGACGAACTCAGAATGCCACCAGTCGTGTCCAGGAATCTTAACGTACATACGTACACCCTTATCAGTACCAGCAGGAACAGAACCTACGAATGCAGGAGATACGAATTCTCCGTCCTTGGTTGTAGGTACGGTGAATGACCAGCCTTCAGCTTCCTCTGCGAAATCGTCGCTACCAGCTGCAGGACCAATCAGCCAGATTGTTGGCTTGTTGAACTGAACATCATAGTGGATTTCACGGTTTACAACAGATGTTGTTACGATTACCAGATACCAGCCTGGTTTGCTAGAAGCGATATTGCCATCCTTGTCGATGATATCGCCTGCGCAGTCGCCGGAAACTGTAATACCAGCATAACCCTTTTCGTCACCATTAAATTTCTGAGCAGAATTCAACTTGATACCACTTTCGTCAATATAGACAAGACGCCAGAATGTATTGTCTGTACCATAAACCTGAACCATGTCGAAGCAGTTGTCGAATTTCCAGTCGCAGAAGTTACCTACTACATATACATGGCTAGGCAAGTAGACTGGTGGCAATGAGAACAAGAGGTGAATCTTGTTGAGGGAAACTGTATTGGAAAGAATCTCAGTTCCATCTACAACATTACCATTACTGGTCACAATATTTGCCTTCAGACGGAGGTAAGCTGTAACGTCCATTGGGAAATCAGCCTCTGTCTTTCCTTGCTCAACATAAAGGTTGGTCAAGGCACTTGCCAATAAAGATGCATTGACTGCAACCTTAGCGCTTGAGCTGGTTTCAGAAAGCTCTACAGCATCAGACATATCTGGCTTTGTTGCAACCTGGACAGTATACTGAACGCTTGCTGTATAGCCATAGTTTGGCTGTGAGCAGGTCAATATAATCTTAGACGAATTCGCCAGGTCGATTGGTGTATTCTCCAATACTGGAGTATTCAATTTGAACTCTGTTGGTGACTGAATAGTCGGATTAGAGTCATTGTCGTCGCTACAAGCTGTCATGAGAGTTAAACTCATGACAACGAGTAGAGCTGATTTAATTATATTTTTCATAATGAATTCCTTTTTATGTTTGCAAATTAATATCCAGGATTCTGAGTCAGATTCTTGTTAGATGTCAACTCATTGGTTGGGATAGCAAAGATATTCAAATCTTTAGAGAAGTTGCGGCCTTCCTTGGTGCCACCCTTCCACTGCCAGTTGTAGTTGACATTGCCACCAAAACGGTTGAAACGGATCAAATCCATACGACGGCGACCCTCGAAGTAGAACTCACGGCTCCATTCATCGCAGATATCGCTCAGAGAATAGCCTCTGTCTTCACGAGTAGAGGCATGTGCGCGCTTGCGGATAGCATTGATAGCTGCGGTACCTTCATCTGTAGTCTGATCACCATTCAGGCGGGCATCAGCTTCTGCAAAGTTCAGGTATGCCTCTGCTACACGCATCAGGAAGAAGTCTGCATCAGGGAATGTAGCATCATGACCTGCGCTACCGTCTGTCTTGAAGTTGGTGAACTTAGCAACACCGAAACCGCTCTTGAAAGTAGCAACGTCATCATTATCCAATGAACGGTTTACACCGTTGAAGAGAGCACGGTCGTCACCGGCAGCTTCTGCTGTAGCGTAGCTTTCAAGATTTGGAACGTTACCATTAGGGAAGAACTTCTTTACCAAGTCAGGACGAGCGCGGTTACCACCCCAAGCCTGGTCAGTACCATTGGTAGCTTTAGGGTTGTTTGGATTTGCGTGCATATCTTGATCGTAGGTAGAAGCCAACAGGAAGAGTGTTGTACCCCAGCTTGTTGTTGTCAAACCATCCTGCAAGAGAGGGAAGATACCCTCGTAAGCAGCATCTGTCTCACCGTTATCGCCCATGAAGAGCATCTGGTAAGCACTCCAGCCGTTTACGCTTTTGGTGTTCAGTTTATAAGATGAATCCATCACCTTCTTGGCGTATTCCTTTGCCTTTTCCCACTGAGCTGTGCCAGTATAAACCTCTGCATTGAGGTAGAGGCGGGAGAGAAGCAACCAGCATGCAGCCTTATCTACACGACCATAACCGGCATCTGTTGACTTCTTAGCCTTTGCTTCAGAAAGGCTTGGCTCGATTTCAAGAAGCTCTTTCTCGAGCCATTCGTAAGTCTGTGCTCTGGTATATCTTTCAGGCTTGGTCAATGGAGAAAGTGTGAATGGGATGTTGCCCCATGCATCCATCAAGCTATAGTATTCGTATGCTCTCAGGAAGCGAACCTCAGCAAGCTTGGTTGCATCCTGATCTCCTGCTTCAGCAAGATACTGGTTGCAATAAGCAATACCTGTTGTAATACGGGCATACAAACCTTGCAACATCGGGTTTGTGGCATTGTAGCTATTATAGCAGAAGCCGGCGATACCATCATCACCCCAACCGCAGATAGCCTCATCGGTTGGTAATTCGTTTGCATTGAACGTCTGGCGTACAAAACCAGATGTACCACCATCAATACCATCAATGTCGCAGTCACCATTAGCACCACCATTACCTGCCAGGGCAAAGTTAGCGTAGCACTTGTTGAAAAGACCATCGAGGTTAAGGCCTGTCTGAATGTTCGGGTTGATTGGCTCAACGTCCAAATCACCGACACATGAGGTTGTTCCCATCGAAAGCAGGAGTGCTGCTACAGGAACAATATTTTTAATATATTTTTTCATAATGAATATCCTTTCTTATTAGAAATTCAAGCTAAGACCAACTACAACAGAGAATGGACGTGGGTAGAGGTTGTTGTCATTACCATCGCCTACTTCTGGATCCAAGCCATCATAATTTGTAATTGTGAATACATTTGATGCGGAAGCGTATGCACGACCTGAAAGTCCATGCCAGCCGCTTGACTTAAACAAGTTGTTGAAGCTGTAACCCAATGTGATGTTGTCGCACTTCAGGAATGAAGCGTTCTTCACATAGTAGTCAGACAACTTAGAAGTAATCTCGTAGGTCTGCCAGTTTCTCTCAACTGTACTCTTCAAACGGTTAGAGAAGTACTTCAAAGAGTTAGAGAACCACTCACCTGTATTCATGTTACTCATGCCCTGCTCAACATTGTTGTAAACATAGTTGCCGAGGCTTGCACGCAAAGAGAAACCGAAGTCCCAGTTCTTGTATTCCAGGCGAGAAGAGAAGCCCATGGTTACAGGAGCAGCTGGACTCTTGTAGAGATACTTGTCGCTTTCATTGATCTTACCGTCACCGTTACGGTCAACTACGCAGTTCTCAATTGGGTTGCCGTTCTTGTCGTAAACCTGCTGGTAAACGTAGTATGAGTTCATAGCATAACCCACCTGGTTTGCCTGCAGATAAGCACCAGAACCATCACCTACCTTGATCTTTGTATTAACAACCGGATCACCATTATCAGATACACCATTCAAGTCGGTAATCTCGTTCTTGTTATAAGTGAAGTTGTATGTCATGGTCCAGAACCAGTCCTTGGTCTGGATAGCACGCCAGGTAATAGCTGCTTCAACACCGGTATTTTTCAGGGAACCGATGTTCTGCCATGCCTGGTTCTTGTATCCTGCCATAGAAGAAAGTGGAGCATAGTTCAACAGATCGGTAGTCTTTCTGTAGTACCAATCTACGCTACCAGACAATCTCTGATCCAGGATACCCCAGTCCAAACCTACGTTGTAGGTAGAAGTTGTTTCCCACTTTAAGTCAGGACGGTAGTTGTTTGGTCTATAAAGTTCACCATTACCTGTGACAGGGTAGAAACCGTTTGTACCCGTGCTGATAGAATAAGAAGGAATCCACTCATAGTCACCGATATCACCAGCCTGCTGACCAGTCTTACCATAACTCAGACGGAGTTTCAAGTCAGACAACCAGTCAGCGTTCTTCAGGAATGCCTCTTCGTTAGCCTTCCATGCAAAGGCGAATGATGGGAACCAAGCCCAGTGCTCCTTGAAACGTGAAGAACCATCATCTCGGACGGTTGCTGTCAGGAAGTAACGGTCGAGCAAGGTGTAGTTGGCACGTCCGAAGAAAGAAACCAGGTAGCTTTCGCTCTTCTCGCTATATGGAGTATGAGGACGCTCTGTATTTGCAAGACTTGCATCGTTATTTGTATCTTGATAATAACCTACATAATCATTGTTCTTGCTGCGCCAGAAGTGCTGCCACTCATAACCAGCCATGATGTCGAAATGATGAATCTTGTTGAAATCCTTGTAGTACTGAGCGTAAGCACTCAAAGAGAGGTTGCGCTTCAGAATATCCTCACCACCGTAGCTACCATAGTACAATGCGCTAGTACATGATGGAGCAAATGACTGGCTCTGGCGACCCTTTGAGATATCTGCACCCAAGGTAGCATGCAATCTCAAGTCCTCGAAACCGTGTACCTTATAGTCGATGTCTGCACTACCGATGAATGAACGGCTGTGAGCAATCTGACTGCCCTGATCCAGCAATGACAGAGGGTTAGGCATCTGGGTAGTACTATCATAGGTGAAAGGCCATGTATTGTCACCATACTCTGCTTTCTTTGACCACTGGAAATAGCCACCATAGTTGTAGAGAGTCTCTTTCATGTAGCTGCCCAACTGATTCTTGTGATATACAGATGTAAACTTGTAAGGATCCTGGGTTGGGTCCATTCTTACAGCTGCTGATACAACAGAACCATCTGTATATAAGGTTCTGGCATACATACCCTTGGCATTCAGGTTCAATGTCAAGTGATCCTGGAAGAATGATGGGTTCAAGTTCAAAGATGCTGTAGCACGCTTGAAGTCTGATGTCTTCACGATACCCTGCTGGTCTGTATAACCTACAGAAACACGGTATGGAAGATTCTTTGCAGAACCAGCAACAGTGATGTTGTGGTCGTGGCTGATAGCTGTGCGGTAAATCAAGTCCTGCCAGTTGGTGTTGGCTGTACCCAGTGCGCTATAAGCCTCACTGTCTTTGCCATACAGTCTTTCAACATTTGCACGGAACTCGTCTGCACTAAGAACATCAACCGTGTTCTTCTTCTCGCTGATGGTTACGCTACCAGAGTAAGAAACGGTAGGCTTCTGCCCCTTGCGACCCTTCTTGGTTGTAATGATGATGACACCGTTAGAACCACGGGAACCGTAGATAGCAGTTGCAGAAGCATCCTTCAAGACACTGAAAGACTCAATATCCTGTGGGTTAACTACAGAGAGGAGGTTAGAAAGACCCTTGACACCATCGTTGTCCATAGCCAGACCATCGATAACGATCAATGGGTCGTTAGAAGCGTTCAAAGAAGAACCACCACGAACACGGATCTTGGCACCACCACCAGGAGTACCGTCGTTGCTGGTAATGTTTACACCGGCAACCTTACCTGTAAGCATATCCTGTGCGTTGACAACCACACCCTTGTTCTTAGAGTCTGGCTTGATAGCAGTTACAGAACCAGTCAAGTCTGACTTCTTGGCTACACCATAACCGATGACAACGACTTCGTTCAAAGACTTAGAGTCATCCTGCAAGGTGATGTTCATGTCGTTGGCAGCCTTCACAGTCTGTGGAGTCAATCCCAGATAAGTGAAAGTAATGTTAGTACCTGGAGCTGCGTCGATAGAGAAGTTACCATCCATGTCAGTAATGCCGACAGCCTTACCGTTCACTGTAATGGTAGCACCCATGACAGGCTCACCGGAAGCATCCTTCACATGTCCCTTAATCGCATTACTTTGCGCAAAGGAACTCACCGTCAGGAGCAGACCACCTGCGAGGGTCAATGCTCTGAGAGGCAATTTAAATTTTACCTGCTTCATCATTTTGTCTGATTTTTAAGTTTATGTTTATATTTATTGTTTATTCTTTATGAATATTCTGCTTGTTTTGTGATGAATATCACGTTTTTAGTCTCTGGCCTTGTTTTATATATAAAAATAGGTCGAAGAGTTGCGCTGTTTATTCTTTCTGGGTGCAAAATTAAGGTCTTTTTCAATACGATGTACTATTTTTTAGTTAATTCCGTTATTTCTTATGCGCAATCGTTTGCATACCTTTTGCTTGATTTAAATCAATGGAAATGATGCAACTTAACGGATATTTGTCTAATTTTGCAGCGTGAGGAAAGATATCATGAACGAAAATAATATTATTACAATGAAAGATATAGCTCGCGACCTGGGGGTAAGTATCGCCACGGTGAGCAGAGCTTTGAAGGACAGCCCTAGAATCAGTGCTGCCCAGAAGGAGCGTATACAGGCGTATGCGCGGGAACATAATTTCTATCCCAACGTCATCGGAGAGGCTTTGCGACATAGCAAGGTGCAGCCGATGAAGGTGATAGGAGTTATCATTCCGGAGTTGGTACATTATTATTTTATGTCCGTTCTTTCGGGTATCGAGGAGGAAGCGAGAGCCAGAGGCTATCGTGTGATGGTGGCACAGAGCAGGGAAAGATATGACCGAGAGGTTGCCATCTGCGATGACTTCTATAAGAATAAGGTGTGCGGCATCATCGTTTCGCAGGCGAAGGACACCAAGCAGTATGCTCACTTCGAGAAGTTGATGAACAATGGCGTGCCGCTGGTCTTCTATGATAGAATATGTACGGGCGTCAACTGCTCCAGAGTGGTGGTGGATGACTACATGGGCGCCTTCACCGCAGTGACTCATCTCATTGATACGGGCTGTAAGAAGATTGCCTTCTATGGTTCGCCGATGAATATGGAGATTTCCAAGAACCGGTATAATGGTTATCATGATGCCCTCGTGAAGCATGGATTGACGGAAAATCCAAATTGGGTGAAGGTTTGTGACAACCGTGCGCAGGCTGAGGCTATCACACCGGAAATCCTGGAGCAGGATGATGTTCCTGATGCTTTCTTTGCCATCAACGATGATACTGCAATCGGCATCCTCTATACCGCTAAGCGTATGGGATTCTGTGTGCCGGATGATATCAGCATCTGTGGCTTTACCAATGGTGACCGTGCCAAGGCTAGCGATCCGATGCTTACCACTGTGGAACAGAGAGGTGTGGCTGTAGGAGAAGAAGCTGCAAATATCCTTATCGGACAGGTGGAAGGCTCCATCCCGAAAGATGATGTGGAAAAAAGGGTTGTGAGAACCCGACTCGTGGTAAGAGGAACTACCAGATAAAAATTCAAAGTATAACAATATGACACAAAAACCTGATTTAAGTTTCTGGAAGCTCTGGAATTTGAGCTTCGGATTCTTCGGGGTACAGATTGCCTACGCCCTTCAGAGCGCCAATATCTCCCGAATCTTTGCAACGTTGGGTGCTGACCCACACAACTTGAGTTATTTCTGGATTCTCCCTCCATTGATGGGAATCCTGGTACAGCCTATCGTAGGAACACTGAGCGATAAGACCTGGTGCCGATTCGGTCGCCGCATTCCTTATCTCTTCGTGGGAGCCACGATAGCCGTCCTCGTGATGTGCCTGCTGCCGAATGCCGGTTCGCTGGGCTTGACCGTGAGTGGAGCGATGCTCTTCGGACTGATTGCCCTGATGTTCCTGGATACGAGTATCAATATGGCGATGCAGCCATTCAAAATGCTGGTGGGCGACATGGTGAACGAGAAGCAGAAGGCAAAGGCTTATTCTATCCAGAGTTTCCTCTGCAATGCCGGTTCTGTAGCTGGATATATCTTCCCATTCCTCTTTACCTTCCTGGGAATCAAGAATGTAGCTGAACAGGGCGTAGTGCCGGATTCTGTTATCTGGTCGTTCTATGTGGGTGCTGCTATCCTCATTCTCTGCGTCATCTATACAACGATGAAGGTGAAAGAGTGGAATCCTCAGCAGTATGCGGAATATAATGAAGTGAAGAGTGAAGAAACGGAGGAGTTTGATTATAAAAAATCATTAGATAATGGACACAAAGTTCTTGCTTATTGTTTGTTTTTTTTGTTATTTGGTATAGGAAATGTTTTAATAGCAATCCTCAATATATTCTTAATGATAAAAGGAACTAATAATCAAGGACCTATTTTGTGGAGAATATTTTGTGGAAAAGTATATAAAGTATTTGCGTGGGTATATTGGATGTTAAAGAGAGCTCCATCTACCTTCTGGAAGGTGGGACTGGTTCAGTTCTTCTGCTGGGCTGGTTTCCTTTATCTCTGGAACTATTCTACCGGTGCCATCGCCGAGACTGTTTGGAATACTACCGATCCAAAATCGGCTGAGTTCCAGGAGGCTGGTAACTGGGTAGGTATTCTCTTCGCTGTTCAGGCTGTAGGTAGTGTGCTTTGGGCAGTGGTTCTTCCTCAGTTCAAGAATACCAAGATGGCATACGCAGTCAGTTTGATTATCGGTGGTGTGGGCTTTGCTCTCATTCCATTCCTTCACGACCAGTACTTACAGTTTGTCCCATTCCTGATGATTGGTGCCGGTTGGGCAGCCATGCTGGCAATGCCTTTCACCTTCGTTACCAATGCCTTGCAGGGCTATGGTCACATGGGTGCTTATCTGGGCTTGTTCAATGGAACCATCTGTATTCCTCAGATTGTAGCAGCCATCTGTGGTGGTGGCGTCTTGAGTCTGGTAGGTTCTCATCAGAGCGATATGATGATTGTGGCTGGTATTTTGCTTATCTGTGGAGCTTTATCGGTTAGTATCATCAAGGACCATCAGAAAGAGAATGCAAAAGAGTTAAAGAAATAGGTGTGAAACCGAAACCAATGCAAACGTTTGCATCGTTTTTTGGTTCTTTTGTGCAAATGAAAGTTGAATATAACGGATATTTTTCTTAATTTCGCACCGTAAATAATAACAAAATAACCTTTTTGGGTCTTATGATTATACATTTTCATATTTCGTATAAGACAATGTTCGGCGAGCAGATTGTCGTCAACATTCAGAAAGATAATGAGGAAGTGAAGTTTCCTTTGACCACGCTCGATGGTGAGCGCTGGTCGTATGATTGGTGTGTAGAACCTACTCAGCAGGCTTACACCTATTATTATAGTGTAGTACGTGAGGGCGTTGTTCTGAAGACTGAATGGCTTCTGGTGAAGCATCGCCTGGATATGACAGCGAAGAAGGCAGCGGAATATACGCTCTATGATCACTGGAAGGTGATACCTCAGGATTCCTACTTGTATAGTAGTGCCTTTACTGACTGCATCAACCACCAGGCTCCTCAGGAGCTGAAGCCATGCAACTATGCTAAGACAGTCCGTATCATCGTTCGTGCTCCTCAGTTGCGTGATGGTGAGAGCCTCGGATTGTTGGGTGCTGATGAGGCTTTGGGTAATTGGAATCTGCAGAATGTGGTGACAATGACTCAGCATACCTATAATGAATGGGCGGTAGATTTGGATGCTACCCAGTTGCAGATTTCTCATTTGGAACTGAAGTTTGTGGCTGTTGATAAGAAGAAGTCACAGGTTCTTTGGGAGACAGGAATGAACCGTATCATTGACTTGCCGGAGATGGAGGCAGGAGAAGTCGTAGTCTATGATTTAGATCAGGCATTCTTCGCCCTTTACAACCGCAAGCTTGCCGGAACGCAGGTGCCAGTATTCTCCTTGCGCAGCAAGAAGAGTGCCGGAGTGGGCGATTTCGGTGATCTCAAGACTATGATTGATCTCGTGGCATCTACCGGTCAGAAAGTTCTTCAACTTCTGCCAATCAATGATACCACCATCACCCATACCTGGACGGACAGTTATCCATATAGCTGCATCAGTGTCTTCGCCATCCATCCGATGTATGCCGATCTTCATGCACTTCCAGAGTTGAAGGATGCCAAGGCTCGTGCTGCGGCAGAGAAGAAACGTGAACAGCTGAACAGCTTGTCCCAGATAGATTATGAACAGGTAAATGATTTCAAGATCAATTACTTGCACCAGATATTCGAACAGGAAGGTAAAAAGATAATGTCGGGAGCCGATTTCAAGGCTTTCATTCTGGAAACACAACAGTGGCTCGTGCCTTACGCACAGTATTCTTACCTGCGCGACAAGAATGGTACTGCCGACTTCACTCAGTGGCCAGACCATAATGTCTGGGATGAGGCTGAGCGCAAGGATTTGACCAACCCTGAAACCGAGGCGTACAAGAACGTGGAGTTCTTCTACTTCGTGCAGTTCATTCTGAACAAGCAGATGCAGGAGGCACACGAGCATGCCAAGGCTAAGGGGGTCATCCTGAAGGGTGATATTCCTATCGGTGTGCATCGTCACAGTTGTGATGTCTGGATGGAGCCTAAGTACTTCAACATGAACGGTCAGGCAGGTGCTCCACCGGATGACTTCTCTGTGAACGGTCAGAACTGGGGATTCCCTACTTACAACTGGGATGAGATGTTGAAGGACGGTTGCCAGTGGTGGACCCGCAGATTCCAAAATATGTCTAAGTACTTTGATGCTTACCGCATCGACCACGTGCTCGGCTTCTTCCGTATCTGGGAAATTCCGGTAGATAGCGTACATGGTTTGCTCGGACAGTTTGCTCCATCCCTCGGCATGACCCGTGAGGAGATTCAGGGCTACGGCTTGAACTTCCAGGAGGATCGCTTTACCTGTCCGTTCATCACCGACTGGGTCTTGGACCGCATGTTCCATGAGCGTGCTGACGAGGTGAAGGAGAAATATCTCGACCGTCTCGACGATGAGCGTTATCAGATGAAGCCAGAGGTAGATACCCAGCGCAAGGTAGAAGCTCTCTTCGCTGATGTAACAGATGAGAAGGAAATCTGGTTGCGTGACGGCTTGTATGCCTTGATAAGCGATGTTCTCTTCGTTCGTGACCGCAAGAATCCGGAACTCTTCCATCCACGTATTTCTGCGCAGCTCGATTTCATCTACGAGTCGCTCTATGATAGTGATAAGGTTGTGTTCAACCGCCTTTACAATGACTACTTCTACCGCCGCCACAACCAGTTCTGGTATGGCGAGGCTATGAAGAAACTGCCTAAGCTGGTTCAGGCTACCCGCATGCTGGTTTGTGCCGAAGACCTCGGTATGGTACCTGATTGCGTGCCATGGGTGATGGACGAGTTGAAGATATTGAGCCTGGAGCTCCAGAGCATGCCAAAGGATCCTACGGTTAAGTTCGGTCATCTGAGCCGCAACCCATACCGCTCTGTCTGCACCATCACCAGCCATGATATGCCAACCTTGCGTATGTGGTGGGACGAGAACATCTCCCGTACCCAGGAGTATTACAACACGATGCTCTATCGTGAGGGATCAGCTCCTCATCCGCTCCCAGGTTGGTTGGCAAGAGATATCATCGCCCGTCACCTGGCCTCTCCATCCATGCTCTGCATATTGAGTGTCCAGGACTGGCTTGCCATCGATGAGAGACTCCGTCTGCCGGATGCTGATGCCGAGCGCATCAACATCCCTGCCAATCCAAAGCACTACTGGCGCTATCGCATGCACCTCAGTCTGGAGGAATTGGCTGCCAGCAAGGAGCTTATGGAGAACATCACCGACCTGATAGCTCAAGGTGGAAGAATCTAAGGTTTTGCGAAAGTAATAGCAAAAGTGAGTGCAAAAGCAATAGAGAATGCATGTGTGTGCAAACGTTTGCACCCTGATATACAGAAAAATACCCTCCCAATTTGCGGAGGGTATTTTTGTTTTTTGTATCTTTGCACTGTCTTAAGAATAAACTGAATATGATTAAGATGAACTAGCAAGGAAACAAAAAACAAGAATAAGCAATATCTGAACAATATGAAGAAACTGAATTTATTAGTGATGGGTCTCTTGCTCCCGATGTTGGCAGCAGCCCAGACCGTTAAGTCGCCTAACGGCAACGTCTCAGTAACTTTCTCTTTGACAGAAAAGGGACAGCCTACCTATGAGATGAGCTATAAGGGAAAGACTGTATGTAAGCCATCCCATCTCGGATTGGAGTTGGCGAAGGATAAGCATGCCTCTAAGGGTATGGAGGAAACCAGCCTGATGGATGGTTTTACAGAAACAGGCAGCAAGACATCGACCTTCGATGAAACCTGGAAGCCTGTATGGGGTGAGACCGCTACCATCCGTAACAACTACAACGAGATGGAGGTAAACCTGAACCAGGCTTCATCCAAGCGTAACATTACCATCCGCTTCCGTGTATATGATTATGGTATGGGTTTGCGCTATGAGTTCCCTCAGCAGGAAAGCCTGAACTATTTCGTGATTCAGGAGGAGCATACCCAGTTTGCCATGGCAGGCGATCATACCGCTTACTGGATTCCTGGCGATTACGATACTCAGGAGTATGAATATCAGATTACTCCATTGACCGGTATTCGTCCAATTATTGCGAAGAACCGCGAAGCTTACAAGAGCAATTCTTCTACCACCGTCTTCTCGGATACCGGTGTTCAGACCTCTCTCCAGATGAAGACCAAGGATGGTCTCTATATCAATATCCACGAGGCTGCCTGCCTGGATTATCCAACCATGCACCTCAACCTGGATGAAAAGACATTGACCTTTGAGTCTTGGCTGACTCCTGATGCCGTAGGCAGAAAGGGATTCATCCAGACTCCGTTCAATACACCTTGGCGTACCGTCCTCGTTAGTGATGATGCCCGTGATATGCTTTCATGCAAGTTGACATTGAACCTCAACGAGCCTTGCAAGATTGAGGATACTTCATGGATTCATCCTACCAAGTACTGCGGTGTATGGTGGAACATGATCGTTGGCACCAAGACCTGGAGCTATACCAACGACCTGCCATCTGTTCGTCTCGGTGTAACCGATTACAGCAAGTGCAAGCCTAACGGCACTCATGGTGCAACCAACGAGGAAGTAAAGCGCTATATCGACTTTGCAGCCAAGAACGGTTTGCAGGAGGTTCTGGTAGAAGGCTGGAACGAAGGTTGGGAAGACTGGTTCGGTCATCAGAAGCTCGATGTCTTCGATTTCGTGACTCCATATCCTGATTTCGATATCAAGATGCTCAATGAATACGCTCATTCTAAGGGCGTGAAGCTGATGATGCACCACGAGACATCTTCTTCTGCACTCAATTATGAGCGCCATCTGGAGGATGCCTTCAACCTGATGAACAAATATGGTTATGATGCCGTGAAGACCGGTTATGTCGGCGATATCATCCCAAGAGGTGAGTATCACTACAGTCAGTTGATGAACAATCACTATCAGCGTGTCATCGAGACTGCAGCCAAGCATCATATCATGGTGAATGCTCATGAGGCAACCCGTCCTACTGGTATCTGCCGCACCTGGCCTAACCTGGTTGGTAACGAGAGTGCACGTGGTACAGAGTACGAAGCATTTGGCGGTTCTGTTTCTTATCATACCGTGATGTTGCCATTCACCCGTCTGCAGGGCGGTCCGATGGATTATACCCCTGGTATCTTTGAGACCAAGCTTTCTGAGTGGAGCAACAACCCAAGTTATGTTCATACCACACTCTGTGGTCAGCTTTCTCTCTATCTCGTGATGTACAGTCCTTTGCAGATGGCAGCCGATCTTCCAGAGCATTATGAGAAGTATGACGATGCATTCCAGTTTATCCGCGACGTAGCTTGCGACTGGGATGACTCTAAGTACCTGGAGGCTGAGCCTGCTAAGTATATCACCGTAGCCCGCAAGGCAAAGGGAACCGACAACTGGTTTGTTGGTGGTAAGACTGATGCAGCCCGCACAGCCGTAGTAAAGCTCGACTTCCTGGATAAGGGCAAGAAGTATGCTTGCGCCATCTATCAGGACGGCAAGAATGCCGATTACGAGAAGAATCCTAAATCTTACCAGATTATTCACAAGACTGTGAAGAAGGGTGATGTCTTGAAGATTAAAGAAGCACGTGGTGGTGGTTTCGCCATCTCATTGCTCGCTAAATAAGTCTATAATTTCCGTATTTCCGTCCAACTGTCGGGTTGGACGGAAATACGCTAAAAATGAGTGTAGATAATCTGGGACACTTATTCTACGTTTTACTTACGTTAATGTCCTGTATAATAGCAACTTAACAATATGAAAGTCCAAAAACTAATAATTGCAGCATTGACAGCATCGATATTACCTACTTCATTGAGTGCCCAGCAGACATTCAATGAGATGATGTATTCCAAGGAGAAAACCATGTTTGTACTCAATGCTCCTACAGCCGGCAAGTCTTCTGTTACCATCCGTCTTTATAAGGACGGACAAAAGGGAAAGGCTTATAAGACGCTGAAAATGAAGAAGATGGGTGATGAGCGCTGGGAAGCTACCGTGAAGGGCGACCTCAAGGGAAAGTTCTATACCTTTGATATCGGCAAGGGCGAAACACCGGGAACATTTGCCAAAGCAGTAGGTGTGAACGGAAATCGTGGCGCCATCGTTGATTTGTACGATACCGATCCATCTGGATGGGATAAGGATGTGCGTCCTGCCTTGAAATCACCAGCCGACCTTGTTATCTACGAGCTCCATGTACGTGATTTCTCCATTTCTCCTACATCTGATTTGAAGTATAAGGGTAAGTATCTTGCCCTCACAGAGCCTGGCGCCATCGAATATCTCAAGAACCTCGGCATCAATGCCATCCATTTCCAGCCGGTATTTGATTACGCATCAGTAGATGAGACCCAGCTCAATAAGCCACAGTTCAACTGGGGTTATGATCCAAAGAATTATAATGTGCCGGAAGGCAGTTACAGTACCGACCCATATTCTCCGGGAACCCGCATCAAGGAGTTCAAGGAGATGGTGATGGCGCTTCACAAGGCAGGCATCCGAGTGATATTCGATGCCGTATACAACCATACATTCGATATCAACGGCAGCAACTTCCAGCGTACTTATCCTGATTATTATTATCGCAAGACCAAGGATGGCAAGTACTCTGACGGCTCCGGCTGTGGAAACGAGACTGCTTCAGAAAAGGCTTTGATGCGCCAGTTTATGCTGGAGAGCGTGAAGTATTGGATAGATGAATATCATATCGACGGTTTCCGTTTTGACCTGATGGGTGTGCATGATATCGAGACCATGCAGGCTATCCGTGAGATGGTGAACCGTATTGATCCTAGCATCTATATCTATGGTGAGGGATGGAGCGCAGGCAGCTGTGCTTATCCTACGGAGAAACTTGCCATGAAGGCGAATACCTACCTGCTCAATGGTATCGGTGCCTTCAGCGATGATATGCGTGATGCACTCCGTGGTCCTTTCTCTGATGACCATAAGGGTGCGCTCCTGGCTGGTCTTCCTGGCGAGGAGGAGAGTCTGAAGTTCGGTATCGTGGGTGGCATCGCTCATCCGCAGGTGGATATGAACAAGGTGAACTATGACAAGAAGCCTTGGACCAACAACCCAACCGAGCAGATCAGTTATGTAAGCTGCCACGACGATATGTGTCTGGTAGATAGATTGAAGGCAAGCATCCCATCCCTGACAGATAAGAATATCCCGGAGGAGATGCGTATTGCCGAGTTGCTCCGCATCGACCAGCTTGCACAGACCTGCGTCTTCACTTCGCAGGGTGTACCTTTTATCCTTGCCGGTGAGGAGATGCTCCGCGACAAGAAGGGGGTTCACAACAGCTTCAACTCTCCAGACAGCATCAACCAGTTTACCTGGACCAATCTGCAGAAGTATCCACAGGCATTCACCTTCTATAAGAATCTGATTCAGCTCCGCAAGAACCATCCAGCCTTCCGTCTTTCTACAGGCGATAAGGTACGTGAGCATCTGGAGTTTTTGTCTAATCAGGATGCCAACGGCAAGGAACAGAGCTGCCTCGTAGGTTTCCAGCTCAAGAACCTGGAAGGTATTGATGCCTGGAAGCATATCGTAGTCATCTATAATTTTAACAAGCAGACTAAGAAGATGCAGATTCCTGAAGGCAACTATACCGTGGCTTGCTGCAACGGAGTCATCAACGAGGAAGGCCTGGGCTTTATCTCCAGCAAGGAAGTAGAGGTTGCCCCTCAGTCTGCCTTGATTCTTTATCAGAAATAGTCTATATATATAATAAGGTGTAAATTATGAAAAAGATAATAGCTTCATTATTGCTTATGGGTAGCGCAATAAGTATGAACGCAGCGGTCAACGTAAGCCGCATAGAACCAACTGACTGGTATGTGGGCATGAAGGATGCTTCGCTCCAGCTGATGGTGTATGGCAAGGATATCAAGAATGCCGATGTTACGGTAGATTATCCTGGTGTGAAGGTGGATAGCATCGCCCGCCTCGATTCTCCTAACTATCTCCTGGTTTATCTCAACCTCGATGGTGCCAAGGCAGGAGAGATGACCCTCAATTTCAAGCAGGGCAAGCAGTCGAAGAAGGTGAAGTATGTGTTGAAGAACCGCGAGATGGCGGGAGACAAGCGCATCGGCTTCTCTAACGAGGATGTGCTCTACATGCTGATGCCTGACCGTTTTGCCAATGGAAATCTGAAGAACGATGCATTCAAGAACATGCGTGACAAGACCTGCGACCGCACGGCACCTAGTCTTCGTCATGGTGGTGACCTGGAGGGAATCCGCCAGCACCTGGATTATTTCAGCCAGTTGGGCGTAACTGCCCTGTGGTTTACTCCGGTTTTGGAGAATGACAGTCCTAATGATGGCAAGAACAGTACATATCATGGTTATGCCACCACCAACTACTATCGTGTGGATCCACGCTTCGGAACCAATGCAGAGTATAAGCAACTCATTGATGAGGCTCACAAGAAGGGTCTGAAGATTGTGATGGATATGATTTTCAACCACTGCGGTTTCGATCATCCTTGGGTAGCCGATATGCCAACAAAGGATTGGTTCAATACTCCGGAGTGGCTTGCTCCGGAAAACCAGACACCGGAACATCAGAAGAAGATAGGTACCGTGGATGGTGCTGCCAAGGTGAACGACAAGTATCTGCAAACCAGTTATAAGTTGACTCCTGTGCTCGACCCATACGCCAGCAAGGTAGATCTTACTGAAACCGTGGATGGATGGTTTGTGCCAAGTATGCCAGACTTGAACCAGCGCAATCCGCACGTCATCAAATATCTGATTCAGAACAGCGAGTGGTGGATAGAGACAGTTGGCATCGATGGCATCCGCATGGATACTTATCCATACGCCGACCGTGATGCGATGGCACACTGGATGAAGGTACTTGGTGAAGAGTATCCTCACTTCAATACCGTGGGTGAGACCTGGGTAACCGAACCAGCCTATACTGCTGCCTGGCAGAAAGACAGCAAGTTGTCAGAGAAGAACAGCTATCTGCCAACCGTTATGGATTTCGCCTTCTTTGACCGTATCAACAGTGCGAAGAACGAGGAGACTGATGACTGGTGGAATGGCATGAACCGTATCTACAATGTGTTCTGCTACGACTATCTCTATCCTAATCCAAAGAGCGTGATGGCATTCGTCGAGAACCACGATACCGACCGCTTCCTGGGTGAAGGCAAGGATACTCTGGCATTGAAGCAGGCCTTGGCACTTCTCTTGACCGTAAACCGCACCCCGCAGCTCTATTACGGAACCGAGGTGTTGATGAATGGTACCAAGAGTGTGACCGATGGCAATGTCCGCAAGGACTTCCCTGGCGGTTGGGCAGGTGACAAGCACAATGCCTTTACAGCAGAGGGTAGAACACAGGCAGAGAACCAGATGTTCAACTGGCTCAGCAATCTGTTGCATTGGCGTCAGGGAAATGAGGTCATTACCAAGGGTAAGCAGACCCAGTTCTGTCCTCAGAAGGGTGTGTATGTCATCGCCCGCCAGTACAACGGAAAGAGCGTGATGACCATCATCAATGGCAAGAAGGAAGCCAACGAACTGAATGTTTCCCGCTATGCTGAGATTATCGGTTCTCATGACAAGGCTATGGATGTTACAAACGGTCGCACCGTTCTGATCAACAAGAACGTGAAGCTTCGTCCTCGCCAGACTATGATACTCGAATTCTAGAAAAAACTCAAGAAAGTGCCTAACGGTGTGATTTTACACTGATAGGCACTTTTTTCTTGTATTTATTCTTTTGTTTCGATAATTCTTTGTACTTTTGCAAGCAGAGAGTTAAAAACTTAATAAAATGGATGAAGAAATAGGCAAATGGCTATTAGATATATCCAAGTATATAATTACTGCTTATATCTTATCGCAAATGTTTGGTAAAGATAATGATTCCTGGTGGTCATTTATTGGTGCAGTCTTATTGGCTGTTCTATTGTTTGCATTGGGATATTATTTAATTAAAAAAGGAAAAGATAAAAATAAGAAAGGGAAGTAAAATGAGTAATGGATTATTGGCAATGTATATTTTCCTTGCTGTGTTCGCAACAGGATTAGTTATTTATTCTAATATGTCTGATAGAAAAAGACAGGAGAAATAAGTATGGATTACGGATTATTGGCAATGTATGTCTTTTTGGCTTTAATTATTGCTGGTTCTTTAATCTATTCAAAATGGGAGGATAAGCATCAGCAACAAGAGCAATAAATGATGATTAGATACATTCTTTCCATAATAAGCATTTTTTTCATAACCTTGAGCAGTTTTGCGCAAGGCAGCCTTCCTAGTCGCTTTAATGTAAGCTATCTCAATATGGCTGCAGGTATGCCTAATAATTTTGCGGATGATATTTTCCAGGATTCATACGGCTTCGTCTGGATCAGTACACATGGTGGTGGACTGGTACGTTATGACGGATTCAATTATATGAACTTCAATCTGGGCTCATCCGGTATCAGTCTGCGAAGCAATAGCTGCCGCAATGTCTATGAAGATCATTTCAAGCGCCTTTGGATAGCCTTCGAGGAAGGTCCGCAGGTGCTCGACCTCAAAACGATGCAGCCTATCATTCCACCTTGTGAGAATGAAAAGATAGAAGCTCAGCTCAACAAGGCACTCAAGAACCTTTGCACCCGAATGTATTGTGATGCAAAGGGCAATATATGGATGGTATCCATCAATATCCTTACCCGTTTCGCTTTCAATGAAAAGGGAGAGGTAAGTAGTGTCTTATCTATCGATTATCCATTCAATGCTCCTGACTTCGGTCTTTGCGATGTGTATCGCAATGGCACGGTGGTGATGTGCAATAATGGAGTGGTGAGTGAATTCTCTGTTCAAAACAACAGATTGGTGGCAAAGAACATCAGTTCGATGTTCTTGCCGCTTGATTACCGATATGCGGGAGCCGTCATCTCTTATCATGGCAAGATATGGATAGCTACCAACCGCGGCTTGTTTAATAGTGCCAAGCAGGAATTCCACTGTTCGGCAACCGATCATTCCCTCCAGCATGAGGTAGTGACGAGTCTCGCCGTTTCTCCAGATGATAAGCTTCTGGTGGGTACTCTCTGTGGTGTAGATATCATAGATGATAAGACAGGGAATATTGAGCATTGGAATTGTAACAGTACGGTGAATCCTTTGAGCAGTAACTTTGTGAACAGTCTGTTCTCTAATGACGGACAGATATGGGTGGGTACTGAAACCGGTGGTGTAACCAAGTTGGCTCCACGCCAGTTGCAGTTGGAATTCTATCGCCATGACCCGGCTGATGCATCTAGTATTTCTCCTAATGCGGTCAATGCCATGTATGCAGCTGCCGATGGTACGCTATGGGTTGGTACCGTGGAGGGAGGTCTCAATGCCTTGGCTCCTCATTCCAAGACCTTTACGCATTATACGACCGCCAATTCCGGTTTGCCTCATAACAGTGTTTCTACGCTTGCTGCCGATAATCGTGGCAATCTGTGGATAGGAACCTGGGGGGCAGGTTTTGCGGTGATGAATCTGAAGCAGCCTGGCAAGATTACTCCTTTTGTGGTGGATAGCAAGTATCAACGTCTGCTTCTGTTTGCTGGTGTCTCGGTTTACGATTCCGTGAATGATGGTATGTGGCTGGGAACCAATGACGGTCTTTTCTTCTATGACTTCAAGCGCCAGCAAATCATCGAACCGTTCAAGGGTAGCTTGAATGTGCGTGGTTGCATTGGTAGCTTGATAACTCCTCAAGGTAAACTCCTGATGGGTTGCGTGCAAGGTATGGTAGAAGTAGACTTGAAGTCTCGTCCTCATGGAAAGGGTGATTTCGCAGTTAAGTATCATCAGTATAAGCTCGATGACCCGAAGAGTGGGGTGATAGATAAGATTCTGTCCTTCTGTCTTGCCAAGAATGGTAAAATCTGGCTCGGCAGTAATGGTTATGGCTTATATTGCTATAACTATGATAAGGATGGTAAGACCCACGTGAAGTCGTTTACTACCAATAATGGATTGGCGAATAATACCGTCAAGGGCATTGTGGAAGATAATCAGGGCATGTTGTGGATAGCCACAGACAACGGACTGTCTGTCTTTAATCCGAAGACGGAAACCTTCAGTAGTTTCTATCGGGAGGATGGTCTGCTCAGTTCCCAGTTCTATTTCAATGGAGCCATTCGCAATGCCAAGGGAGAAATCTTCCTGGGAACGGATCAGGGAATGATGGCGGTGCAGGGACTCAATCTTTCTGTTCTTTATGCCGGAAAACTGCGTTTTACCGAACTTCTGGTAGATAACCAGCCGGTTTTTGCCGGCAGTGATTATCTGGATGAGGATATCTCTATCGCTAGGAAGTTGAGTATTCATGAGAGCGATAAGTCTTTTACCATCAATTTCTCAGCACTCAACTATGGAAGTGGAACTCAGGGAGTTTATCTCTATCGGATGACGGGGTATGAGAATGAATGGGTACAGCTCAAACCGGGACAGCATAGTGTCCGGTATTCTACTTTGCCTGCCGGTAAGTATAAGTTTGAAGTGAAATATATACCTTCTATCAATTCTGATAAGGAACAGGTTATCTCTATTGATGTTACCGTGACTCCTTATTTCTGGAAGAGCTGGTGGTTTATTACCATTCTAGTAATAGGTGTCATCGCTCTGCTCCAATATGCTTATGTACGTCGTCTTAACAAGATGCGTGAACGGGAAGTAGAGGCGCTGTATCGTCCTATCGAGGCTGCGCTCAAGGACAGTGATGAACCGGAGAAGCTCCAGAGTCGCATCCAGATGATTCTGCGAAATCAGCAGCGTTATCAGGAAAGTCAGAAGAAGAGTATCGAAGCAGATAAGAAGCAGGTCGTAGAGAATACGCATCCGTTCATGGAAAGTGTCATGGAGGTGATGGAGAAGAATTATGATAATTCCGAGTTTGGAGTTCAGGAACTTTCTGATGCTATGGGCTTGAACCGAAGCGTACTGAGCAAGAAGTTGACTGCAGAAACGGGCTTGCCAACGGCTCAGTTCATTCGCAACTATCGTCTGGATATTGCCAAGAAGATGATAGTTGATAATGGTGCCAATCGCAACATAACCGAGATAGCCTATAGGGTAGGTTTCAATGATCCGAAGTATTTCACCCGCTGTTTTACCAAGCAGTATGGAGTTTCACCTACATCTTTCAGGGACGCCCGGGAAGATGAAAAAGTGGAGAAGATGGCAGACGAGAAACCGGATAGAGAGCAAAAATCAAATCAGTAAATTTGAGAATAGAATCACAGAAAATAGGAATCGCTTGATATAGGTCAAGTGATTCCTATTTTTGTATGTGTGGGTACACAGAGGGTGGATAAGTACGTAAAACTACTAAAAATAAGCCGTTTATGCGTTTTGTCCACCTATAATTTTCATTTGTCCACCCTATATATACTGATTAATTGTACTTTTGCCACCGAAAATTTGTGATGCGTATGGTTTTGCCCTGCGCTACTTACTTCCATCCGCAACCCCTAAAATGAGTAAACGGACGAAAGCAACTACAAACTATAGAAATTAGAATAAACAAAAATACAAACCTAAAAATTGATAAGCAATGAGGAAACAATTATTCTCTATGATGCTATGCCTTGGTGCTGTTGGTGGCGCTTCTTTTGTTGCCCCAATGCCCGCAATGGCTGCTGTTGCACAGGACCAGGTGATCACAGTCAAGGGACAAGTTGTAGATGATCAGGGTGAACCTCTGATTGGTGCAACAGTCAAGACTAAGGATGCCAAGACAGGTGTAGTTACCGACTTGGATGGTAATTTTGAAATCCGTGTGAAGGCGAACGCCACTCTTTTGGTAAGCTATCTTGGCTACAAGGATCGTGAGATTGCAGTACGCGGTCGTGCCATTATTGATGCTATCCAGCTCTCTTCTGATGACCATGTACTCGACCAGGTGGTTGTCGTAGGTTATGGTACCCAGAAGAAGGCAGACCTTACCGGTTCCGTATCTATCGTCAATGCTGAGGAGATGAAGAAGGTATCTAATTCCAACATCTCTACCATGCTTGAGGGTAAGGTTGCCGGTGTACAGATTACATCAGACGGTCAGCCTGGTGCAGATCCTAGTGTGAGAATTCGTGGTATCGGTTCTTTCGGTAGCACAGCTCCTCTTTATGTCATCGACGGTGTGCCTATGGGTACCACTATCCGTGACTTCTCTCCTAATGATATCGAGACCATCCAGATTCTGAAGGATGCTTCTGCGGGTGCCATCTACGGTTCTCGTGCTGCCAATGGTGTCGTTATCATCACTACCAAGAATGGTAAGAAAGACCAGCCTCTGAAGGTGAACTACTCCGGTTACTTTGGTGTTGACCAGATTCCTGGCGATGTATATGATGTAATGAACGCTGACCAGTATAGCAACTACCTGGGTCAGGCTTGCAAGAATTCCAACACTCCTCTGCCTGGCGGTTACAAGATGGGCGAGGATGGAATGTATCATTTCCAGGACGAAACCAACACAGATTGGTTTGACGAGGTATTCAAGACCGGTATCCGCCAGAACCACAACGTAGCCCTCAGCGGTGGTAGCTCTCACAGTACTTATAATGTATCTCTCGACTACTATAACCAGAAGGGTACCTTGGAAGGTGCAGGCCCTAACTACGAGCGTTATACTGCCCGTGTCAACAACACTATGGACACCAAGTTCGTGAAGTTCCGTACCAGCATGGTTTACTCTCACTCTAACCAGGACAACATGGGTCTTTCTAATGCCTCAGAGTATGTCCAGGGTCTTTACGGTGATGTAACCAACGTACTCCGTGGTACACTTCTGATGCAGCCTACCATCAAGGCTTACGATAACTCTACATGGGTTCTCGATGACAAGGTGGGTGCAGCCAACGGTTATCGCTACGATGCTTACGGTTATGGTGTTTACTATGATGGCGTACATGGTGATATCTCTGCTTCTAACCCATTGTTGGTTAACAATATGTTGCAGCGCAATACATTGGTTGACCGCTTCGTAGGTACAGCTTCTGCTGATGTTGACCTGTTGGGTATGGTAGGCATCAAGAGCAAGAACCATGGTCTTCACTATAATGTAAACCTCTCTTACAGCAAGACAGAGGCTAAGGATAAGACCTGGATTCCTTCCTGGATTCAGAGCAACCGTGTATATCTCGCCAAGGAGAATGAGCGCCTCACCAAGGGTTCACGCAACTACAGCGACGCCTTGGTTGAGAATACCATTACATACGATGGCAAGATTGGCAAGCACAACATCAACCTGCTCGCCGGTATGACTTACGAGGAAGAGAATACCAACCTCCTGACTGGTTGGGGTATCAATTTCACTGAGCCATACTTCCTCCAGCTTCAGAATGCCAAGAACACTTACTCTGAGTCATACGAGTTCAAGCATAGCCTGGCTTCTTACGTAGGTCGTTTGAACTACAACTATGATGAGAAGTACCTGCTTTCTGCAGTAGTACGTCGTGATGGTAGCTCTCGCTTGAGCAAGAACATCCGTTGGGCAACCTTCCCATCTGTATCTTTAGGTTGGCGTTTCGATAAGGAGAAGTTCTTCCCTATCAGCCGCGACATCGTTAACATGTTCAAGATTCGTGCCAGCTACGGTGAGCTCGGTAACGAGAACATCGGTGAGTACCAGTACATGGCTACCATGAACCGTAACAACATGACTTACAGCTTCGGCAACAGTCCTGTAACCGGTTCTGCTGTTTCTACCTTCGTGAACAACGATATCGCCTGGGAGAAGAAGAAGACTACCAACGTGGGTATCGACCTGGCAATGTTCAACAACCGTTTGGAGTTCACTGCCGAGTGGTATAAGAACAAGTCAGAGGACCTGCTCTACTCAGTTCCTGTGCCAGCACAGACCGGTGTTTCCAATACTTCTGTAACCATGAACGCTGCCTCTATGGAGAACAGTGGCTTCGAGTTCAGTGCTACCTATCGCAACCACGATCATGCCCTCAAGTATGATATCAGCGCCAACGTAAGTACCTTGAAGAACAAGGTAACTTCTCTGGGTATCGGTAAGGATTCATACATTTCTGGTGCATACGCTACTTACGTAGGTCAGGAGATTGGTCAGTTCTACGGTTGGGTTTACAAGGGAATCGCCCGTACTCAGGAAGATTTGGACAACAATGCTGTTCAGCAGGGTGCCAATGTCGGTGACTGCCTCTATGAGGATATCTCAGGTCCTGACGGAACTCCTGATGGCGTAATCGATGCTTACGACCAGACCGTATTGGGCAGTGGTCTTCCAAAGGTAAACTTCGGTTTGAGCACTCACTTGGAGTATAAGGGTTTCGACCTCAACATCTCTACATACGGAGTATTGAATTATCACGTATCAGATGATATCTATAACAGTTTGAACTCTTGCTACGGCTATGGCAACAAGGAAGTAGGCATGCTGGATGCCAACCGCTGGTCAGAGGATGGTTCTACCTACCTCTCTAGTGTTCCACGCACCTATGCAGCCAACAACGCTACCTTGGCATGGAACGACCTCTTCAGCTCTCGCAAGATTCAGAATGCTGCTTACTGGAAGATCGCCAACGTAGAGTTGGGCTACAACTTCCCAGACAAGTGGTTTGGTGGATATGTAAATGGCGTACGTCTCTATGTATCAGCACAGAACCTCTACACCTTCACAGGCTATCATGGATATAATGTAGACTATGCTGGCGGTACCTTTACCCCAGGTTACAACTTCTGCTCTTTCCCAAGTGCAAGAACATTCATGTGTGGTCTCCACTTCACATTCTAATAATGAGAATAGACAAGTATAAGAATCATTATTTAAAAGAACATTTGATATGAAACTATATAAATTATCATTAGCTCTCTTCCTTGGCCTCGGTGCAATGGCTACTACATCATGTGAGGACAAGTTGGAGGTAACAAATCCAAACCAGCAGACCACCGGAACCTTCGGTTTCAATGCAGATGATTTGGAGGAGTGCGTTATCGCAGCATACAACCATATCCGTATGGAAGGTTCTTCTGCTCGTGTAGGCTATACCCTTGATGTAACACGTGGCGATGAGGTTTGGAACTCATCACAGGTATGGTATATGCCATTCGACGACATGAACGACCCAGTAACAGACGAAATCTCCATGTGGCCTTGGCGTGAGGCTTACTATACTATTAATGTATGTAACTTCATCCTTTCACGTACCACAGGCGACGATGCTTCGCTCTCAGAGACCATGAAGAAGATCAAGGGACAGGCTCTCTTCCTTCGTGGTTATTCTTACTATACATTGGCAGGATACTATCAGAATCCTGCGCTGATTACTGATTATGCCAACTATTCTTCTCTGGATGGTCTCTATGGCAAGAACAGTACCTACGACGAGGTACTCGATCAGGTAGAGCAGGATTTTGCTGAGGCTATGACTCTCCTCCCATCTCGCGATGCAGGTGGTCAGTGGGCTAAGGGTCGTGCAACCTGCGGTGCTGCTGCCGGTTACTATGCCCGCACTCTGATGCAGCGTCATAAGTACAGCGAAGCACTCACCGTACTCAAGGACATCATGAACAAGAAGTATGGCTCTTACAAGCTGATGGCTAACTATGGCGACAACTTCCGTGAGGGTTCTGCTTACGAGAACAATGACGAGAGCCTCTTCGAGATTCAGTATCTCGACTACGGTTCACAGGGTGTGGATGATGAGTGGACTCCAGTCAATACAAGCCCTAATGCTACACAGGGTCATGCCGTTGAGTCTAACTTCGCTCCAGGTAGATTCGGTGGATGGGCTGACCTTTCAGCTTCTCCATGGTTGTACAACCTCTTCAAGCAGGAGCGTACCAAGGAAGGTAAGTTGGATCCACGTCTCTACTGGACCATCGGTACATACGAGACTGACTGGGTTGGTTTTGAGAATGGTAACGTAGCTTACAAGACCGAGATGACAGCTGCTGATACCATCATAACCAACAACAACTATGGTGGTCTTCCTATCGCTAAGTGGACCAATTTCCGTACCAACCTTTATGATAAGGTGACAACCGGTCTTCATTGCGGTATCAACCTCCGCATGATGCGTTACTCAGACGTTTTGCTCCGTGCAGCAGAGTGCGAGAACGAGGTGAACGGTCCTACACAGCAGGCTATCGACTGGATTAACCAGGTTCGTGAGCGTGCCAACCTGAAGGACTTGAAGCTTTCAGACTTCAATAGCAAGGATAAGCTCTTCGAGCAGATTGCCAATGTAGAGCGTCCTAAGGAGTTCGGTTGCGAGTACGGTCGTGGTTACGACCTGATCCGTTGGGGATTCTTCTATGATCAGGGTCGTTTGGCTCAGTTGAAGGAGCACGGAACCTTCCGTCGTTCTCCATACAAGGCAAAGGAGCCGGTAAGCTACTCTTTGGTAGGTGTTGATTCAGAGGTGAAGAGCTCTTACGATACATACGTACCAGGTCATGAGTTCCTGCCTATCTATCAGGGCTTGTTGAATGATAACCCTAACCTGGCAGGTAACTCAGCTAATACGAATACTGATAACTCATCTGATTTCTTCGGAAGAGGTTGGACAGTTCATCCAGTAGTAGACTTGAGCAAGTAACAATATTCATTATCTCAAGGGGCAGGATTACCTGCCTCATGAGATAAAACTAAACAATTCACATATTTATAATATAGAATATAATATGAAACACCTAAATAAATTAGCATCTGTCTTCTGCGTAGCTGCAATGGCATTGACAGCGATGACTGGATGCGAGGGAAGTGACATGTTCAGTGTTAACTCTCCTGATTGGATTTCAGAAAAAATAGACTCCATCAATGCCGCTAAGGGCAATGACAATGCATTGCCAGAAGGTGAAGAGGATGTTTACACAGTCGGTGCTACTGACTATTCTACAGGTTGGTGGACAGCCTTCTCCAAGTACTATGTCATTCCTGATGGCAAGACCTGGAATGCCGTGTTCAATCTGAACATCAACCCATCGGCTCCTAATACCTACAAGAACTTTGCCCTCGTCCTTGCTAGTGATGATGATCGTGGTGGCGCTAACTATAAGGAGTATGGAGCTATCCGTTTCGATAATCAGCCTAGCGGTAACTCTGAGTGGGGTGATTATATTGATAGAAAAGGTGTAGTAAGTGATCTTACTTTTGAAACTGATACCGATGAAGGCGTACAGAAGCTTGGTGGTACTGTGATTCTTACTGTTGACCGTTCTGATCCTAATGCCTTCAGCGTAAAGATTACCAACGGAACTGTAACCAAGACATACAAGCAGGCTACTCCTCTCCCAAATCTCAATCCTGATGCAAGCGATACCAACATCCGTGCATTCCTTGTACCGGAAGGTTCTTACATCAACTTCCTCCAGTCTAACCTCGAGCCAATCGGTGGTTTCACTTCTGCAGAGGATAAGCAGCCTCTTTCTATGGAGTTGCACTCTGTTCCTAAGAAGGTAATGGTAGGTACATCTCTTGAGGATGCAATGGCCAACGTTTCTGCTACCATCACATTCGAGACTGGTATCACCAAGGAGGTTCCTGCTGCTGAACTCGGATTCGTGGCTGTTCCTAACATGGATCAGGTAGGTGTGAAGACGCTCGTTGCTATCTACAACAAGACATTCAAGAACGAGAACTGCAGTTCTCCTATCACAGGTCAGGCTCAGTTCAGCGTTGTTGACAAGATGTTCAACAGCCTGGGTGCTACCGACAACTCAACTCCATTCTTCGGTGTTCTGTCAGATCCTGTAAAGGTAGCTCCTCATGAGACTCAGGTGATGCAGTTTACCAACTATACCAATGGTGGTAATAACTGGGAAAACTTCCTCGTTGTAATGGTAAACGGTGCTGGAACAGAATACGGTGTTACCCGTGCCGACTGCTTCGGTTGGGGTGCTGCTTATGACGGCAAGGCAACTCCATTCGGTGTTCCTGATAACTGGGCTACATGGCTCGCTGACATGGATGGCGCCAAGGTTACCCTCTATACAACCAACAATGGTGATGGCACTGTTGATATCAAGTACGATATCCTGGCAGCCAATGGACATAAGTATCACATGGGCTACACTGGAATCTCTGGCGTAGATCCTAACGACTTCTTCGTCAAGCTCTCTCTTGAGAAGGCTCACCTGGAGTTTGATACCGTCATTGGTAATGAGGACAATACTTCTGCTTTCTTCGGAGCTCTCTCTAATGTGTTTGATGTTCCTGCAGGCAAGACCGTTTCTACTCAGTTCGTCAACTACACAGCTGGTGGTTCTAACTGGTTCAACTTCGTAGCAGTTCTTGTCAACAAGGCAAACGATAAGGAGTATGCTGCAGTTCGTGCCGACAACTACGGTTGGGGTACAGGATATGATGCATGTACTCATGACTGCTCATGGGAAGACTGGGGTGCTTGGCTTACAGCCATGGATGGTGCCAAGGTTCAGCTCTCTGTAACCAATGTAGGTAATGGTACAGCCAACATCAAGGCAACCATGATAGGCAACAATGGTGTAACCTACACCCAGACCTATAATGGCATCAACAACATCGATGCCAATGACCTGGCGTTCAAGCTCACGATAGAAAAGGCTCATCTGGTATTCGACCTTCCTTTCGCAAATTCATCATTTGCTGCCCGCAAGCACTATAGCCGTGCTCATCGCAGATAAGAGATTTTTGAAATAGTATGAGAAGGCATGACCTATGCGGAAACACATTCCCACATAGGTCTGCCTTTTTGCATCATATCAGAAGTCTTGGTTTTCTTTTTACAAATCAATAATTTAACTCTATCAAGTTATGAAGAAATTATTACTCTCTATGTTGGGGCTTGCTGCCATCGGTGCTACTGCCCAGACACAGGTCAGCGACAACGACCTGACGAATGCTTATACGTCGAGAGCATATAATAAGCGTGTGGTTTGCCACGACCCGTCTATCGTGGTAGATGACATCACCAACCCTAACTCGCCTACCTATTATATATATGGTTCTCATCTGGGTAGGGGCAAGACCACTGCGGCAAGCAACTACCAGGAATGGACTTCGTTCAAGGCGGGTGAGGAAGCTACCGGCAATGTGAACAGTCTCTTTGCCAACAAGCAGGGCACATTGGTTAATTATTCCATTGCCTATCAGTCGCATGTTGTCACCGAAGTGAAGAACAGCAAGGGTGAGAAGGTGAAGTTCGGTAACTTCAATGCTCATGGCTGGCAGTATAAGGATAATACAGTAAAAGGCATGCAGTGGGCACCAGACATCGTATACAACAAGACCATGAAGAAATGGTGTATGTATATGAGTCTGAATGGCGACAACTGGTGTTCTTCCATCGTATGCTTTGTTTCAGATAACATCGAAGGACCTTGGGTTTATCAGGGACCAGTAGTTTTCTCCGGTTCCCAGGGCACATACGCTCACAACTCATACGCTGCTGCGGATGACTGGAAGCATACCGACTTTGCCATCGCTACCGGCGAAACTACTCTTCCTACCCGTTATAAGACAGGTAAGAGTTGGGGAACTTATTGGCCAAACTGTATCGACCCATGCGTCTTCTATGATGATAACGACAACCTCTGGATGAGCTACGGCTCCTGGTCGGGTGGTATCTTTATGATTAAGTTGGATAAGACCAACGGTCTCCGCGACTATACCTATACTTTCCCTTACGAGGTGAATGGCAAGACCACCACTCCGGGCGCTGCCAATGCCAACTGTACCAGCGACCCTTACTTCGGCAAGAAGATAGCGGGTGGATATTATGTATCGGGAGAGGCTAGCTATATTCAGAAGATAGGCAAGTACTACTTCCTCTTCATGAGCTATGGTGAATTGATCAGCGATGGCGGTTACCAGATGCGCATCTTCCGTTCTGAGAATCCAGATGGACCTTACGTAGACTGCTATGGTACATCGGCACTCTTCAAGAGTTATAAGATGAACTATAGTTCTACCACTGCCGACAACCGTGGCGTATTGCTCTTTGGCGGTTACCAGTGGGATGCAATGAGCGGTGCTGAAATAGCACAGGGTCACAACTCTGCGTTCGTAGACAAGCAGAACCGTTCTTTCGTGGTTTACCACACCCGTTTCAGCAATGGTGGCGAGGGTCATCAGGTTCGTGTTCATCAGCTCTTCCTCAATGACGAGGGGTGGTTGATGGCAGCTCCATTCGAGTTTGACGGCGAGACCATCACCGATGCAGCTATCGCTTCCAAGGCATCTATCGCAGATGCTGACATTGCAGGCGACTATCAGTTCATGCGTCATCAGTATGGTCAGAACACCAAGGCAAAGGCTTTCGAGACTCCTGTGAACATCACTCTCAATGCCGATGGAACCATCACTGGTGCCGAGAAGGGAACTTGGAAGCGTACGGCTGGTACTGATTACATCCACTTGACTATCAATAATGTAGTCTATCGTGGTGTGTTGGTGAAGCAGACCATCGACTATACCAATATCCCAGCCATCGCCATTTCTGCTCTCTCATCATCAAGCGGTAGCGTGGCACTGGGACAGAACAACTTCACCTATCAGCAGGAGGTTTGGGCAGTAAAGGCAGATGCCAAGGCAGCCATCAAGTATACCGTCAATAATCTGACTCTGCCATTTGCAGATGGTGCCACACTGAATGCGGCTCCTTCTCTGCCTACTCAGGGCAAGATGGGTGCTAACATTTCATGGACGTCGAGCGATACTTCTATCCTGACCGATGACGGCAAGGTGAAGGGCAAAGGCAAGGTAACTATGACCATGACCATCAGCAAGGATGAGTATGAGTATGTGAAGGACTATACCCTGAACATCGATGCTGAGGCTGAGGAAACAACTCCGGTTTACTATCCTGTTTCAGCACAGAAGAATACAACTTCTGCTTGGTGGACCAACTTCTCGGCAGATTATAAGTTGCAGGCTGGTAAGAAGGCTCAGTTTAAGTTCTATAACTATAGTAATGCTATAAACAACTGGTGCAACTGGGCTTTGTATGGTGCCAACAAGACACATGGTGTGACTGGCTATACCGAGTATTTCGGTATCCGTTGTGATAATTGGAACAATACCACAAATTCTAACACTGGGTGTGTAAGCAATTATGTTTGGGATACCTTCAAGAATGATATGAACGGGTCTTTGGTTGACATGACTGTGGAGTATGCCGCTAATGGCACCTTCAAGATGACAGCCACAATCACAACTACCAGCAAGAAGGTATATAACTACTCATTCTCAACCACTATCGCCAGCAAGCCTAGCCAGCTTAACCTGTTCTTCGTAAACGAAGGCTCTTACATCGACGGCTCTAGCCTCGTAGATACCGGAATCGCTCCTGTCGTCATCCAGAAGAAGCAGAATGACGGCAAGTGGTATAATCTCGCCGGTCAGCTGGTGGACAAGAGCTACAAGGGTGTAGTGATTGTAAATGGAAGAAAGTTTGTGAACAAGTAATTCTCTTATATATTATAATAAGGTATAATACAAAGAAGATGAATTTATCTAAAATACTATTGGGAGCAGCAATGATCATTGCTGCTCCTGCTGTAAAAGGCGGTTGCCAGATGATGGCACAGAATGCTCCTCAGGAGCCTGTTGTGGTAGATACTCCGATGGTTCACGACCCCGTGATGGCTTATGAGAACGGCAAGTACTATCTCTACTGCACGGGTCATGGCATTGCGCAGATGACTTCTACCGACCGCAAGCATTGGACCTTGAATCCGCAGGGTGTGTTGAAAGACGAGGCGCGTGGTGCTTTCCCTGCCTGGACCCATGATAGTGTGCCGGGTTATGAGAGTCATACCTGGGCACCTGATGTCATCAAGTATAAGAACAAGTGGTATATGGCTTATTCCTGTTCTACCTTCGGCAAGAACACCTCTGCCATCGGATTGCTCAGCAATGTTTCTTTAGCCGATACCGATGGTTGGAAAGACGAGGGTTGTCTGATTGCTTCAAAGGGTGGAAAAGTGAATTGGAATGCCATCGATCCTAATTTCGTGATAGATGAGAAGGGCAAGCCTTGGCTTACCTGGGGTTCTTTCTGGGATGGCATCCAGCTCATTCCGCTGGACAAGAAGACGATGCATGTGAAGAAGGGCGCCAAGCCTCAGACCATTGCCCGCCGTTATGCACTCAATCAGATTGATGTGCCTACCAATCCTACTTCCAAGGATGCCGGCACCAATGCCATTGAGGCTCCATTCATCATGAAGCATGGTGGTTATTACTATCTCTTCGTCAGTTGGGATTACTGCTGCCAGGGGATGAAGAGTACTTATCGTGTTGCCGTAGGCAGAAGCAAGAAGGTTTCCGGTCCTTATCTGGACAAGACGGGTAAGGATATGCGAGAGGGTGGTGGCACCCTGCTGCTGGAAGGTGACAAGAAAGAATATGAGGCGATGGGCCATTGTTCAGCCTACTCCTTCCCTGATGGTGATTTCTTCTTCTGCCATGGTTACAGCATCGCCAAGAATGGCGCCAGCATCCTGGTCCAGAAGCGAATCAACTGGACGGAAGATGGGTGGATGACGCTGGAATAAGATATACTAGCTTAGTGTTAAAATAGAGTTAAAATAGCGTCTATTCCGCTACGAACGGTAAAAAATCGGTTTCGTAGCGAAATAAACGCTATTTTCTTTCGCTATTTCCGAAATTAGTCGTATATTTGCAGCATCTAATTGAGTATGATTATGTGTGAAATAATAGGTAGAAAAAAGGAAATAGCAGAATTGAAGCGTTACTACGAAAGTGGTAGGGCTGAGTTTGTGGCTGTGTATGGTCGTCGCCGTGTTGGTAAAACATTCTTGATTGACGAGGTGTTTCACGATGATATGGTGTTTCATCATACAGGATTATCGCCTTACGACCGTCGCCGTAAGGTAACCTTGAAAGATCAGTTGCAGAATTTCTATTTTTCGCTTCTTCGCCATGGCATGGAGGATATCGCGCAACCTAAGTCGTGGATGGAGGCTTTCTTTTTGCTGGAACGTTTTTTGGAAACTTGCGATAATGGTTCCCGACAGGTGGTATTTATCGATGAGTTACCCTGGATGGATACGGCACGTTCCGGTTTTCTTACCGCATTAGAGGCTTTCTGGAATGGTTGGGGCAATATGCGCCATAATCTTTTGCTCGTAGTCTGTGGTTCGGCTACCTCCTGGATGCTTGATTATCTAATCAGTAATAAAGGTGGATTATACGGTCGTTTGACTGGCGAAATCAAACTGTCACCATTTACTTTGAAAGAATGCGAGGAGTTTTATCAGAGCCGTGGCATCAAGATGTCTCGTTATAATATTACGCAGGCTTATATGATTATGGGGGGAATTCCTTTCTATATGAATTTCTTTAATCCAGCCTATAGTCTGGCTCAGAACATAGATGCCTTGTTCTTTGACCGTCATGCGAAGTTGGGGGATGAGTTTGACAGACTCTTCAATTCTGTGTTTGATCATGCAGAAGACTGTATGAAGATTGTGCGTTTTTTGGGAACCCGGCATGCAGGTTTCACCCGTAAGGAAATAGCTGAGCATACCGGTTTGAATCCGAATGGTGATTTTACCAAGATGCTGAAAGCCTTGATGGGCAGCGATTTTGTGGTGAAATATACTCCTTTCGGTTTCAGTCAGCGAGAGGAGTATTACAAGCTTATCGATTCCTTTTGCTGGTTCTGGCTTCATTTTAAGGAGAAGAAGGCAGTGAAGCAAACTGATTACTGGCAGCAGCATTTGAAGGAGAGCGATGTTGCCTCATGGCGTGGCATAGCTTTCGAGGAGGTTTGTTTGCAGCATATTTCGCAGATTAAATATGCTCTTCATATTGGTGCTGTGTCTTCGCAGGAATCTTCGCTCATAGTGAAGGGAAGCGAGGAGACAGATGGCATGCAGATAGACTTGTTGATAGACAGGGCTGATGATGCGGTGAATGTTTGTGAGATGAAATTTTATAAGGCTCCTTATGCCGTTACCAAGGGCTATGCTCAGGTGCTGAATAGCCGTTTGCAAGCTTTGGAAGAAAAGAACCCTACCAAGACTTTCCTCCTTACGTATGTGGGAAATTCAGAACTCGTGAGTAATGAATACTCCGATATATTCAGGGCTTCAGTAACTCTAGATGATTTGTTTATATAATGAATGGTATTTTAGAGAGTAAAAATGATAAAAATGAAGGGATCACCTATCTTGGTCGGTTTATGGATAAGATTCTACGAGTATAGAACAGAAGAGTTAAAACAGGTGCTGCCCACGCCCTTGAAGTTACATGGCGATGTAGGAATCTATGCGACGGGACGTAGGAAAGATTACATCGCCATGTATTAAAGTCTACGTCGGGACGTAATTTTGGGGGAATCTATAAGGTTTCATATCAGATACATTTTAGATTTTCCGTCGAGTTTATACGCACATGAAAAAAAGTTTTTTCGTGAAAAAAGTCTCAAAGTATCATCTTTTTGGTTAAAAGCCAGCGTAATTATCTGATATATAATAATATATAGGAATGATACTTTTCTGATTATTTTACAGAAAAGTATCATCGAAGTATCATAAATGTGATAGAAGTATCATGAAATTGGCATAGTAGTATCACCAAATCAGCATAAAAGCATCACGAAATCCTCATAAAGCATCATGCATAATAGCGAAGCCGCCGACCTGTAAAAAGTGCCCAAAAAACGTCCGACACTTTGGGCACTCGATACCTGTAGTACGGGCAATGAGTGCCCGTTACTTGTTCTCTCAATGCCCGACACTTGGTCCCTGAGTGCCCACTTGATGGTCTCTGACAGACCGCTTAATGATCTCTTACAGACCACGTTATGTGCTTTTATTCCTAATCCAACTTGTCAAACTTTCCTCTTATTCCTAGTTTATATTGACAATCTTTACATCCTGAAAAAGTAGACGCTAAAGTTTTTATAAAACTGGAAGAGTAGACACTTCTTTTTTAGCCTTTTAAATCGACTCAAAGCCGAATTTTATGATACTTCTATGATACTTTTCTGTAAAATATATCGAAAGTCTCATTTTTGTATGTCGCAAAGTATCAGATATTTAGTATGCTTTTCCTTCTAAATAATGATACTTTGATACTTTTTTTGAAAAAAACTTTTTTGTGCGGGAAATAAATGTGGAGAAAAGGCAGAAGCTGGAAAATACCTAAAAAGTGCCGATAGTGGTGCCAAAAGTTGCTTTTTTAGGCACTTTTGGCACCACTATCGAGCTTTTTGCAAATGAAACTTACTTATCATGCGTTATCCTGACTCCGATACAATATGCCATAGAATTTCAGCGTAGAAGACACCGTATGAAATAAAATCTTTCTCATGTGACGGTGCTTAGCCTTGACTTTTGGATAAAAAGGGTGTGCCATAAGTCCATGACGCACCCTCTTTCGCAAAAAAACGCCAACTTACTTTTATATTGTATTGAAGGCGTAATCTCTAGAATCTGAAACCGATGGTTCCAGTGATGCCATTCCAATTGGATAATCCTGAGGTGTGAGAATTAATGTGTCTGAAACCTAGTCCGATATAGGGAACACTTCTACTCTTCTTGCAGTTCGGATAGAGGATGAGATCTGCATTATAGGAGGTGTATTTCCAATCGGCATTTCCGATAGTATTGGTTACGGAGAGACGAAGATCTACCCCTTGTGCGGTAGTCTTAGGGTTGAAGAGTTTGAAGCCCAGTCCACCACCTAAAGCTTGGCTCTTGAAATAAGTCTTCACATCATCTTTCTTGTAGAGGTTGATGCTACCTTCAGTTTTGGCGAAGGCGAAGAAGCGTGGGGTAAGTTGATAGCCAAGGGCGAAGTTCAAAGTAGTAGGTGTCATACCTTTGTTCTCCATTCCCACTGTAGCATCGAGATCAAACGTCAGATGGTCTAAGATGGAGTAATGTGAGGCATTGTTTTCCTCTTGGGCGTGCATAGGCATCGCCAAAGTAGCGGCACCCATGATTAGAATTAAACTTTTCTTCATAATAATCTATCTTGTAATGTTAATATATAGTCCGATAGGTCATTTGTCATAATGGCGTCTAAAGAACGATAACGCTAGCAAAAGTACGAAAAAATGGCTACGGGTGTAGCCATTCTCCGTATCTTTTATGATATTTTGAACGTTTTTATTTCCTTAGAAACACTTTTTCAAAGTATTTGAGGATATAAATGATACATACAGCTATAATAGCTTTGAATAACGAAGTCTTCCATTCAATACTATCATTGAATATGGCATCGATAATCAAGTTTCCAATAAAAAATGCTATGGTCAAGCCAAGAATGACCATTAAGCATTTACTCAAATTCTTGTATTTTTGCATTGTCTCAATATAATTTACTATTAATATCGTGCAAAAATACAACTTTTATTTTCAATTGCCAAAATTTTGTGCGCAAAACTTATAAGTTGACAGTAAAATAAGTTTTAAGGTGATAGACAATCATAAAAAACGAGGCGGCAATCTGCATCACGCAGGTTGCCGCCTTCTCTTTTCTAACTAACTAACTATCTTATCAACTATTCAAAATGGATTATATGATGGAGTTGTCTAGGGCTTGACGCCCCAGACGTAGCTTGTTTACTTCAAACGGATGATATTCAGCGAGCTGGCAGGAATCTCTACCGTAGCACTGTTCTTCTCTGTAGTTACATAGTTTTCTACAGGATAGATGTTGGTAGGATTATCGATGGTGTTCTCCTCCAGACCGTTCTTGGCAGAAAGGCGGATGAGCTTGCCATCCTTGATCTCCTTGCCCTGAAGATTGATCTTCGCTGTGGTGTGCTCGGTACTGGTGTTGGCAATCTTCAGGATTACCTCGCCAGTCTGCTCATCAAGCGTTGCTGTTGAGAAGATGCCAGGAAGGGTGTTTGCCTTCAACTTGGTAGCGAATACCTCCTTGCCATCCAACTTGGCGAAGATGCTGTCGCCTACCACCTTCAGCTCGATATCGTACCACTTGCCGGTTTCAATCTTGCCTGGGCAGGTAGCAATCTGGCTCTTGGCACCATTTACGATAGACTCCACACCGTGCTGGGTGTTGTTCCAGCCACCGAGGTTCAACCAGCAGTAGTTGTTCTTATCTACGTAGTTGAAGATGATGAGGAAACCTTCGTTGCCGGCATCCTTCTTCGCGCGTACCTTATATATATAGCCATTGCTGGTAATCTCACCTGGGTTTAGACGGATGCAGCTCTCTTCGTTGCTGGTCTGCTTGATGATGCTGCCTTCTGTCTTCCACTGACCGCGGATGTCGGTAGGCAACTCCTGCAAGGTCACCGGCAGTGCCTTGCCGTTCTCATCGCTGTAGCCCTTGTCCTCGAAAGAAACCTGGGTGCCCCATGTTCCCATACCTACACGGCAGATGGCTGGCTTCACCTGAGTCTGCTCATACTTGTATGGATTCTCCTGGTTCACCTTCAGTACACGGGTACCGATGTTGTTCGCCATCACGTTCTGAACATAGTAAGATGGAGTTCCGAATACCTTATCGGATGTATATTGAATCATATCCGGTGCCCACATACGGTTGTTGAGGTTGGCGAAGATAGGAGCGTAGGATGCCATGGTCACAATATCAGAATTGTTTTCGATGCCCATCATATAGACAGCCTCACCGAGTGCTGCATCGAGCGAACCCATATTGCCGAAGCCCTGGGTTACGGCATATTCACCTACATAGATTTCGCTGCCCTTGCGGTCGTAGTTATCATACTTGTTGAAGTTCTCGGCAAACCAGGCTGGGTTTCTGTAGTAGTGCTCATCGAGCAATTCCACGCTCTCGTTGCTCTCCCACTTAGGGTTGTCATCGCCCCAAGCCACCACGTTGCCGATGAGGTGCATCTTAGGATATTTCGCCAATACGGCATCCTTGAACTTCTTGAAGCGCTCGTAGTAGTGGTCGCTCTGTGCGGCAGGGTCCGGCTGGTTGTTCTCATTACCAATCTCCAGATACTCGATGTTGTATGGTTCCGGATGACCGTTCTTGGCACGGAGCGCACCATATTTAGAGGTAACAGGACCATTGGCATACTCCAGGGCATTCATGCACTCGTCAATCCAAGGCTGGATGCTGTCCACAGGAGTCATGCCGCCGTGCCACAAACCAACATTCACAACATAGAGAGGCTTGGCGTTCAAATCTTCGGCAAGCTGCAGATACTCGTCGAAGCCCATACCATCGCTGGTACGGTAGCGCCAGTTTACGTTCTTATGGCCCGGACGTTCCTCGATAGGACCGATAGTCTTCTCCCAGTGGAAAGCATTCTCAGGAGATTCCTGTCCCTCTACGTAGCAACCGCCAGGGAAGCGGACGAACTTAGGATGGATGTTATAGAGAAGCTGAGCCAGGTCAGGGCGCAAGCCATTCTCGCGATTCTTGAAAGTAGGAGGGAAGAGGCTTACTACATCGAGAACGATGGTACCCTTTCCGTCGGCTACGAGTTCAAACTGTGCTTTCGCATCGTTGGCATTGGCTGTAAGTTCAGCTGTATATTTGGTCCACTTCTTGCCTACCTTGGCATTGAGGGATGTTTCTGCATACACCTTGTCGCTCTTGGCGTTGGTGAGTCGTGCCTTCAATCCGCCCTTGTAGCTACCCTTTGCCCAGAAAGAGAGCTTGTAGGTTCTGCCCTGAACGGCGTTGATACCCCAGAAGCCTTCGTTGATGAGAGAGGCTGTGGCAGCTGGCTTTGCCGCAATGGTAAGCTGGAGAGCCTTGCCCTGTGCATTGTTGAGCAAACCCTTGTTGATGAGTTGTGCATTGATCTTAGCACCTTCCTGAGCCGCAGTTTTCCAGGTAGGGATGTTCTTGTCGTCATCCTCAAAGGAGCGGTTGCTGATGAGTTCGGCATAGAGACCGCCATCGGCAGCATGGTTGATATCCTCGAAGAAGATACCATAGAGGTTAGGAGATACCTTGATGCCTGGGTTTGAGGCATCTACATTGATGGTAACCTGTGCGTTGGCTGCCAAAGCAGAGGCGAGCACAGCCGAAAGCAAAATCTGTCTTTTCTTATTCATTTGTTTATTCTTTATTCTTAGGTTTGTTTATTTTATTTCTTGTTGATGGCATGAAATCAAGCTTAGCCTGAATCCATACCGCTATTAATACACAGTTGCAAAAGTACACAAAATGCACAAGAAACAGGTGGACAAAATGCGAAATATAGTGTAAAAGGTGGATTTTCTGATGAAAATCCACCTTTTGTTTATTGTTGGTAAATAAAATCGGTTTTAATATAGTAATACTAATCCGGCAAAAGCCGAGTAGAGTATCATGCGGATAGGATTGATCTTCATCACTTTTACGCCGATAAAGGTGGCAAAAAAGAGGGCGATGGAGATGTAGAAATGCCAGGGATTGGCTGGCGTAGAGAAGTTCTCGCCATTCATCAGAAGCAGGGCTGCGGCTCCTACCAGACCGACAATGGCTGGGCGAAGACCGATGTAGATGCTCTGAACGGCTGAGGTGTTCATATACTTGTACAGCATCTTGCTGATAAGAATCATCAAAACAAAGGATGGGAGAACCAGCGCAAAGGTTGCCATGGCACTTCCGAGTATAGCCATCATGCCACTCATGCCGGCATTATGGACTGCTGTATAGCCACAATAGGTGGCGGTGTTGATACCGATAGGACCCGGTGTCATCTGAGAGATGGCAACTACATCGGTAAACTCTTGCATCGTCATCCAATGATACTGCGTAACTACCTGTCCCTGGATCAGGGAAATCATGGAATAGCCACCTCCGAATCCGAAGATGCCTATCTGAAGGAATACGATGAAAAGCTGAAGAAATATCATATATAATAATGTATTAAGAACAATATGTTTATATATAATAATGTATATTGTATTATATGCTAATCATAAAGTTCAAAGTTCAATGTTCAAAGTTCAATGTCATTCCGTTGGCTGGATAAACTGTCCATAGATGTATCCACCTACGGCAGCAGCGATAATAATCCAGATTGGGTTGACGCCCAGAAGCCATATCAGGAGGGCTGACAGGATAGGAATCCAGCAGTTGACAAGCGAAATTCCGGCACTCTTGGCAAGCGAGAATGTAGGTACGGCTATCAATGCCACGACGGCAGGACGGATGCCCGCAAATATGGCAGCAATCACCTTGTTGTCTTCAAACTGATGGAAAAACATGGCTATCGCCAGGATAATAAGGAAGGATGGCAACGAAGCGCCGAGGGTGCAGATGATGGCTCCCGGTGTCTTTGCCAACTTATATCCGAGCAGGGAACTCATGTTGATGGCCAAGGCCCCCGGACAAACCTGGGTAGTAGCGATGGCATCCAGAAATTCCTCCTTCGTCATCCAATGATGCTTGTCGACGACTTCGGATTCTATAATAGGAATCATGGCATAGCCACCACCAAAGGTGACTATGCCAATCTTCATGAATGTCTTAAATAAATCTGTATATTTCATTTATTTACTTTACTCTTTCTTCAATCCACTGACGTGCATTGACAAATGCCTCAATCCAAGGAGTTACCTCGTCGTTGCGGCGATCAGCTGGATACCAGGCGTTCTGCCATGGGAAGATGGCACGCTCCAAGTGTGGCATCATAGCCAAGTGGCGACCATCTGCAGAGCAGATACCTGCTACGTTGTAGTCACTGCCGTTAGGATTGCCTGGATACTCAGCGTAGTTGTACTTCGCAATGATGTTGTAGTGATCCTCTGGCTCTGGCAAGTAGAAACGGCCCTCGCCGTGAGCTACCCAGATACCGAGCTTATCACCGCTCAGGCTACCGAACATCACACTGTCGTTCTGAGGAATGGTCAAACCGAGGAATGTGCTCTCGAACTTCTTGGATGTGTTGTGGCAGAGGTGTGAACGATGCTTGTGCTCAGGATTGATGAGGTTCAACTCAACCATCAGCTGACAACCGTTGCAGATACCGAGTGAAAGGGTGTCCTCACGGGCATAGAACTTATCGAGTGCCTCTTTAGCCTTAGGATTGTAGAGGAAAGCACCAGCCCAACCCTTGGCAGAACCGAGAACGTCGGAGTTAGAGAAACCACCGCAGAATACGATGAAGTTCACATCCTCCAGAGTCTCACGACCAGAAATCAAGTCGGTCATCATCACATCCTTTACATCGAAGCCGGCGAGATACATAGAGTATGCCATCTCACGCTCACCATTGGTACCCTTCTCACGGATGATAGCTGCCTTGATGCCAGATGGCTTGCGACGGTTAGCGTCGAGGCTGTAGCTAGCGAGGGTTCCCTTGAAGCCATAACCGAAGTTCATCTCGATAGGCTGCTTCTTATAATTGGTGTAACGCTTCTTAGCCATACCGTTCATGCTCTGCTTGCGGTCGAGGAGGTAAGATGTCTTATACCAGTCGTCACGCAATGCATCGATATCGAACTCGTGCTCGAAGCCTTCCTTCTTGATGATGATCTTGCGGAGCTCAGGAGCAGGATAACCAATCTTGGCATAACCGATACCGTTCTCATCGAAGAATGCCTTCAACTCGTCCTTGTGAGCATCGCTTACCTGGATGACAACACCTGGGTTCTCTGCGAAGAGAGTCTTGATGATGTCGGCATCTGCGATGTCGTGGAGGTTGATCTTCATACCACCCTCTACGTTGGCGAATGTCATCTCGAGGAGAGTTGTAATCAAACCACCGGCGCTGATATCGTGACCAGCCATTACCCAACCACGGTTGATGAGTTCCTGTACAGCGTTGAAGCAGTCAACGAAGTACTCTGGGTTCTTCACGGTAGGAACATCGCTGCCCACCTTGCCCAGGCTCTGAGCGAAAGCAGAACCACCGAGGCGCTGCTCGTCGAAGCTGAAGTCGATATGATAGAGGCTAGAGTTCTTGTCGTTAACGAGAACTGGGCTAACCACCTTCTTGACATCTGAAACCTCACCACCAGCACTTACGATAACGGTACCCGGAGCGATGATCTTCTCGCCGTTAGGATACTGCTGGGTCAAAGAGAGAGAGTCCTTACCTGTTGGTACGTTCACGTGGATGGCGCAGCAGAAGTCTGACAAAGCCTTCACACCCTCGTACAGACGGGCATCCTCACCCTTCTGGCTGCGGCAAGGCCACATCCAGTTAGCAGAGAGGCTGATGCTGTCCATACCATCTGCCAATGGAGCCCATACGATATTAGTCAATGACTCTGCTACAGAGAGTACTGAACCTGCCTTAGGATCGGCAAGACCAGCCTGAGGAGCATGACCCATTGCTGTTACGATACCCTTCTCGCCACGGTAGTCGAGTGCTACGACACCACAGTCTGAGAGTGGCAACTGAATCTGACCCTGACCCTGCTGACGGGCAATCTTACCTGTCACGGAACGGTCAACCTTGTTGGTCAACCAGTCCTTACAAGCCACAGCCTCCATCTGGAGAACACGCTGCAAGTACTCGTCGAGGTTATCTGCAGAATAAGTTACATCTTCATATTTACGCTCTACGGTCTCATCCACCATCACAGTCTTAGGAGTATGACCGAACATCTGAGCTACATCGAGGTCGAATGGCTTCACGCCGTCAGCCTGCTTGAAGCTGAAGTGAGCATCGCCTGTAGTCTCACCAACCACGTACATTGGAGCACGCTCACGGTCGGCAATCTTCTGAACCTCGCTGATATACTTCTCGTCGATGAGCAAGCCCATGCGCTCCTGGCTCTCGTTGGCGATGATTTCCTTAGCGCTCAAAGTCTTGTCGCCGATAGGCAACTTAGACATATCGATTTCGCCACCGCACTCTTCTACCAACTCAGAGAGACAGTTCAAGTGACCGGCTGAACCGTGGTCGTGGATGCTGACTACTGGGTTCTCATCGTTCTCAACGAGTGCACGAACCAGGTTGTAGGCACGCTTCTGCATCTCAGGGTTGGCACGCTGAACCGCGTTCAACTCGATACCGTTGCTGTAACGGCCTGTATCTACAGAAGAAACAGAACCACCACCAAGACCGATGCGATAGTTATCACCACCTACTACGACAACTTTGTTGCCCTTCTGTGGCTCACCCTTCTTGTAGTCACGCTTCTTGCCGTAGCCTACACCACCAGCAAGCATGATTACCTTATCGTATGCATACTTCTCGCCGTTCTCCTCGTGCTCGAATGTAAGCACAGAACCGGTGATGAGAGGCTGACCGAACTTGTTACCGAAGTCTGACGCACCGTTGGAAGCCTTAATCAGAATCTGCTCAGGAGTCTGATAGAGCCACTTACGAACAGGCATGATGTCTTCCCAGTCGCGCTCAACATCGCTCTTTCCGTTGTCATCCTTCAGGCGAGGATAAGCAGTCATGTAGCAGGCAGTACCTGCGATAGGCCATGAACCTACACCACCACCCATACGGTCGCGGATTTCACCACCCGTACCGGTAGCAGCACCGTTGAAAGGCTCTACGGTAGTAGGGAAGTTGTGAGTCTCAGCCTTCAGAGAGATAACACTCTCGATATCCTTCACCTGGAAGAAATCGCTGGTAGTCTGATCGGCTGGAGCAAACTGCTCGATAACAGGACCCTGTGAGAAAGCCACATTATCCTTATAGGCAGAGAGAATCTTGTTAGGGTTCTCCTGAGTGGTCTTCTTGATCATGCTGAAGAGAGAAGACTCCATCTCCTTACCGTCGATGATAAACTGGCCGCCGAAAATCTTGTGGCGGCAGTGCTCTGAGTTGATCTGTGCGAAACCGAAGATTTCGCTGTCGGTGAGAGGGCGTCCGTTCTCTTTCTCCAGCTTGTGGAGATAAGCCATTTCGTCCTCGCTGAGGGCAAGACCCTCTTCCTCGTTATACTTCTCGAGGTCATCGACGTACTTGATAGGTTCTGGCTGGTGGTTCACGGTGAACACATCCTGACCGATACCGTTGTACATACGCTGGAGCATAGGGTCGTGCTCAGCGTCTTCGCTATCTACAGGGAAGTACTCCTCGATACGCGAAATGCCGTTAAGACTCATGTTCTGAGTAATCTCAACGGCATTCGTACTCCAAGGAGTAATCATTTCACGGCGTGGACCGACATAGAAGCCCTGCAACTGCTGGGCGTCCTCTAAAGTCGCGTCACCATAAAGCCAACAAAGTTCATTGATTTCGTCCTGAGATGGTTTGTGATCAATCTCGGTCGCAATCACACTCTTAGATGGAGTTCTGAAAAAAAGAATCATACTATTTCTCTTTTTATTATGTTAATGTATTTATTTTTCTTTCGGTTGCAAAGATAGCGCTAAATTTTGGAAATACAAAGCCTTTGCTCGTATTTTTATAGTTAGTTAATGCTTTCCCCTTGTAAAAAACTACAAAATATTGATTTTGTGGTTAAAAATGTCTAAAACGCTTTGACAAATGATGTTTATTCGGGTCTAATAAGTAACTTTGCACCGTGAAAGCGTGTGTAACATTTAAATGTATATTTAATAACTGAAAATAAAAATAGGAATATGAAACAGACTAAGATTTTTGCAATGGTTTTGATGGCAGCAGCTTTGTTGACAACAAGTTGCGCTAGTAAGAAGGATCTTCAGAATTGCCAGACAGAAAACAGAGAGTTGACTGCCAATTACCAAGATACAAAGGAGAAGTTGGCTGCTACAGAGGCTAGTCTCGCTGCAGCTCAGGAGCAGCTCGCTACTGCAAAGAGCGACTACGCTAAGTTGCAGAGTGCTCTCGACAAGAGTTTGACAAATGCTAATCAGAACAACATTAGCATCGAGAAGCTCGTTGACCAGATCAATGAGAGCAACCAGTACATCCGTCATTTGGTTGAGGTGAAGAGCAAGAGCGATTCTCTGAACATGGTATTGACCAACAACCTGACCCGCTCACTCAGCCGTGAGGAGATGAAGGAAGTTGACGTTCAGGTATTGAAGGGTGTGGTTTACATCTCTTTGGCTGACAACATGCTCTATCAGAGCGGTAGCTATGAGGTGAACAGCCGTGCTAAGGAGACTTTGAGCAAGATTGCCAAGATTATCCAGGACTACAAGGATTACGATGTACTCATCGAGGGTAACACTGATAACGTGCCTGTAAGCACAACAAGTGCCAAGATGAAGAACATCCGTAACAACTGGGACCTCTCTGCTCTCCGTGCAGCTTCTGTTGTTCAGTATCTCCAGGACAACTTCGGTGTTAATCCTAAGCGTATGACTGCTGGTGGTCGTGGTGAGTACAACCCTGTTACAACCAACAATACAGAGGTTGGCAAGCAGCGTAACCGTCGTACCCAGATTATCATCACTCCTAAGCTCGACCAGTTCATGGACTTGATCGACAAGGCTCCAGAGGATTCTCAGAAGTAATCTTGGTAGATTATGAAGAATGAATAATCAGGGCTTGCACATCATTGCGTCCTGATGTATATGATAGAAGGCACCAATGGGTTTATGCTCATTGGTGCCTTTTTTGTATAAATATGCATGAATTATAGAAGATGGCTTAGAAAAAGCGTGTTTTATTGTCATTTTGATAGAAAATATATTAATTTCCTTTCTTTTATCAAATCTTTTTCGTAATTTTGCAGGCAAATTATTAATTAGACATGAATTGTTATGGAAAAGATTAAGATGACGACTCCATTGGTAGAGATGGACGGTGATGAGATGACAAGAATCCTTTGGAAGATGATCAAGGACGAACTGATTCTTCCTTTCGTTGACTTGAAGTCTGAGTATTATGACTTGGGTTTGCCTTATCGCGACCAGACCAATGACCAGGTAACCATTGACTCTGCTGAGGCTGCCAAGAAATATGGTGTAGCCGTGAAGTGTGCTACCATTACCCCTAATGCCCAGCGTATGGACGAGTATAAGCTCCACAAAATGTGGAAAAGTCCTAACGGAACAATCCGTAGCATCATGGACGGTACCGTGTTCCGTGCTCCTATTACCATTCCTAGCATTCACCCATGTGTGAAGAACTGGGAGAAGCCTATCACTATCGCCCGTCATGCTTATGGAGATGTATACAAGAGCGTGGAGATTCGTGCCGATGAACCGGGAGTAGCTAAACTCGTGTTCGAGGGTAAGAGTGGCAAGAAGCAGGAGGTTGAAATCCATAACTTCGATGGCGCTGGCGTTATTCAGGGTATGCACAATACCGACAAGAGTATCCGCAGCTTTGCTCACAGCTGCTTCAAGTTTGCCATCGATACCAAGCAGGATCTCTGGTTCGCTACCAAGGACACCATCTCCAAGACTTACGATGCTCAGTTCCGTAAGATTTTTGAGGAAGTATACGAGAGCGACTACAAGGAGAAGTTTGCAGAGCTTGGCATCGAGTACTTCTATACATTGATTGATGATGCCGTGGCTCGTGTGATTCGTAGCAAGGGTGGTTTCATCTGGGCTTGCAAGAACTATGATGGTGATGTGATGAGCGATATGCTCAGTACCGCATTCGGTTCTCTGGCAATGATGACTTCTGTCTTGGTTTCTCCTGATGGAAAATATGAATATGAGGCAGCACATGGTACAGTAACACGTCACTACTATCGCTACTTGAAAGGTGAGGATACATCTACCAACCCAATGGCAACCATCTTTGCATGGAGCGGTGCATTGAGAAAGCGTGGTGAACTGGATGGCATCAAGGAGTTGCAGGACTTTGGCGACCAGTTGGAGGCTGCTTGCTTCGATACCTTGAATGACGGTATCGCTACCAAAGACCTCGTCAACCTGATGGAGGGAGTTGAGGCTAAGGCCGTGAACTCTGCAGGTTTCATCGCTGCTATTCGTGAGCGTTTGGAGAAGAGATTGGGATAAGCCAAAAATCAGATAAACAAAGGAAAAGCCTTACCGGAGTCAATAGATGACACTGGGTAAGGCTTTTTTGATATAAAGAGCGGAAACTTTTACTTCTTACGCTTGGAAGAAAGAGCATCTGAGTAGTACTTGAAAAAGTCAACTTTCAAGATTTTACTGATGTGGAACAGCATGCCCGTATCGATGGTAGTGCGATCGTATACCTTATATATATTGGTGCGATGGCAACCAAGCTCGTTTGCCAACCATACAGATGTTTTACCCTGCCGTTGAAGTTCTTCCTTGATGAGTTTGCCTATGACCACAGTATTAACTTTATCGTTCATAATTCTTTGCTTATTAAAGATTTTGTATTTTCTTGTCTAAATCCGGTTGCAAAATTACCAATATAGTATTAAAATAGCGAACAAACTTGTAGCGGATTTGGTTACATTGCGTTAAAGTGTGTCATAAAATTCTTTAAAATTGTAATAAAACTAATCTTTTTTAAGCTGATTTGGTGAATGTAATTGAATTGTAATCGAATGTAATGCGTATTACAAAAGAAAAAGTGTAATTTTGCAGGCAGAATTTAAATGATAGGAATATGGAAGCAAATAAGAAGAAAATCCTGGTTGTTGATGATGAGCAGGACTTGTGTGAAATCTTGAAGTTCAATTTAGAGACAGAGGGGTATCAGGCAGATACTGCCAATTCGGGTGAGGAAGCTATATCGATGGATATTGCCTCTTATGATCTTTTATTGCTTGATGTGATGATGGGAGGAATGAGCGGATTTCAGCTGGCAAGACAGTTGAAGGAGAATCCGATGACAGCTCATGTGCCTATCATCTTCCTGACAGCCCGTGATACGGAGAATGATACTGTGACCGGATTCAATCTGGGTGCAGATGATTATATCTCCAAGCCTTTCTCTATCCGGGAGGTGATGGTGCGAGTGCGTGCTGTGCTGCGCCGTACAATGGAGCAGAGAGGTAACAGCAGCGAGCCTTCTCTGATTAACTATCAGGGTTTGCAGCTGAATTTGGACAAGAAGTCGGTGACTGTGGATGGAGAGTGTGTGCCATTTACCAAGACAGAGTTTGAACTCTTGCGCCTTCTGCTGGAAGAGCGTGGTAAGGTGTTCTCTCGTCAGGAACTCATCGACCGTGTATGGCCAAAGGATGTGATGGTGCTCGACCGTACTGTGGATGTGAATATTACCCGTATGCGAAAGAAAATTGGTAAATTTTCCAAGTGTATCGTTACCCGTCTGGGATTTGGTTATTATTTTGATGCATAAACATATATCATCATGTTTAAACTGAATAATGTAGGTAAGAAGTTGTATTTCAGCGTACTGGCGGTGTTCCTTGTGTTCGCTGTCAGTTTTATTGTATTTCAGCAAACACGCGAGAAACAGTATAAGATTAGTACGTTGACTCTGAAACTTGCCAACTATAATGAACTGCTGGCAGAGGATTTGGAATTGTCCAAGACTGGTGGCATTCTCCTTTCTGACAGTGTGGAAGTGGTGGATAGCGTGCGTGTGGCAGAGGCAAAGTTGGAAGATTTTGTGCAGACGCATGAGAGTAAGGACCTTCGTGTAACTTTGGTCAAGAAGGATGGAACCGTAATCTTTGACAATATGAGTAAGGATTATCGCCACTTTGCTAATCATGCCCAGCGTGCGGAGATAGCACAGGCATTGAAAGAGGGAATGGGTACGAGCGTAGAGCGACAGTCGAAAACGCTGAAGCAGGATTATTTCTATGTAGCGTCCTATTTCCCGAAGAGTCATCTTATCGTTCGTACAGCATTGCCATATAATGATGATTTGACCAAGTCGCTTCAGGCTGATCAGCATTATATCTGGTTTGCCTTGGCAGCCATCATCCTACTTACCCTGGTGCTATACCGTTTTACAAACAGATTGGCGAAGAATGTATCCAAACTCCGTATCTTTGCTTATAAGGCGGATCATAATGAGAGCCTGGAGGTGGAGGATCTGGCTAAGTTCCCTAATGATGAGTTGGGTGAGATTGCCGAGCGAATCATCAAGATGTACAAGCGTATTCAGACAACGCGTAAGGAGCAGGATATTCTGAAGCGCCAGCTTACCCAGAATATTGCTCACGAACTCAAAACCCCTGTAGCCAGTATTCAGGGATATCTGGAAACCATTCTTGACAATCCGCATATCAATGAGGAAACGAAGGCCTTGTTCCTGCAGCGCTGTTATGCGCAGAGCGAGCGTCTTACCTCGCTGCTCCGTGATATCTCTACCTTGAACAGACTGGATGACGGTTCGGATATGATAGATTTTGAGGTGGTGGATATCACGATGATGGTGGCAGAAATCAATCGGGAGACGACTTTGGAAAGAGAAGGTCATCACATGACTTTCGATAATAAATTGCCTGAACGCATTGTGGTGAAGGGTAATCGGAGCCTGTTGTACAGTGTGTTCCGTAATCTTGTGGATAATGCCATTGCCTATGCCGGCGAGGGGACAACCATGACTCTGGAGGCAAGAGAGCAGGGCAATAAGTGGCATTTCATCTTCAGAGATAACGGACAGGGAGTGCCTCAGGAGCATCTTGCCCGTCTCTTTGAACGTTTTTATCGTGTTGATAAGGGAAGAAGCCGAAAGATGGGAGGTACCGGTTTAGGTCTGGCAATCGTGAAGAATGCCGTGTTGCTGCATGGAGGTACTATTAGGGTAAATAATTTGCCTGAAGGTGGACTGAAATTTGAGTTTACCATCAAGAAATAAAAAACCGGAAGCCTTAGGTAGAAGAAATAAATCTTAAAAGTCGCTGGGAGTTTCGTCTTTGCGACTTTTTTTGTGTACCTTTGCATCTACTATTAACAATTATAAGAAAGATGAACCAATTTACAAAGATTATTGCAGCCCAGCTCAAATTGAGTGAACAGGCTGTCGAAAATACCTTGGTGCTGCTCGAAGAGGGCTGCACTATTCCTTTTATCTCGCGATACCGTAAGGAGAAGACGGGTAATATGGACGAGGTGAATATTGAAGCTATCGCTCAGGCTAATGAAAAGTTGAAGGAGATGGCGAAGCGCAAGGAAACCATTCTCAAGACAATAGAAGAACAGGGAAAGCTGACCGATGCACTCAAGGAGCGTATCGCAAACTGCTGGGATGCTACTGAATTGGAGGATATTTATCTGCCATATAAGCCAAAACGCAGAACCCGTGCCCAGATAGCCCGTGAGGCAGGCTTGGAGCCATTGGCACAATTACTCCTGTTCCAGCGTGAGCGCAATCCAGAGCTGGCTGCAAGAAAGTTTGTGGGTGAAAAGGTGAAGGATGTGGAGGCTGCCTTGCAGGGCGCCAAAGACATTATTGCCGAAACGGTAAGTGAGAGCGAGGAGAGCAGAAATCAGATTCGTGGCGAGTTCCGTCGAGGTGCCATCATCACCTCAAAGGTTGTGGCAAAGAAGAAGGATGAAGAGGAGGCTCAGCGCTTCTCTGATTACTTTGATTTCTCTGAGCCTTTAAAGAAATGTTCTTCTCATCGCTTGCTGGCGATGCGTCGTGGTGAAGCGGCTGGTTTCCTCCGTATCAGCATTTCGGCTGATGATGAGCAGTGTCAGGATAAACTGAAGCGTCATTATGTACATGGTTTCGGTGAATGCCAGACTTTGGTGAGTGAGGCTGTGGATGATGCTTTCAAGCGTCTGCTGAAGCCTAGTATTGAAACCGAGTTTGCTGCTCTCAGCAAGCAGAAGGCTGATGAGGAGGCTATTGTCGTGTTCGCAGAAAACCTGCGACAGCTTTTGCTCGCTGCTCCTTTAGGACAGAAGCGTGTGATGGCAGTAGACCCTGGTTTCGCCAATGGTTGTAAAACCTGCTGTCTCGATGCGCAGGGTAATCTGATTCATCACGAAATCGTATTTCCTCATCCTCCACGTAACAAGAAGAATGAGGCTACCGCTGCCATCCAGCGCATGGTGAAGATGTATCAGGTTGAGGCAATGGCTGTGGGTAATGGTACGGCAAGTCGTGAAACCAGCGATTGGCTGCACGAAATAAGTTATCCACACCCTGTGGATATTTATGTGGTTAGCGAGGATGGTGCTTCTATCTACTCGGCTTCAAAGATTGCGAGAGATGAATTCCCTGATGAGGATGTTACCGTTCGTGGTGCCGTGAGCATCGGGCGACGACTGATGGATCCGCTTGCCGAATTGGTAAAGATTGACCCAAAGAGCATTGGTGTAGGACAGTATCAGCATGATGTGGATCAGACACAGCTTAAGAAAAGTCTTGATACCGTGGTGATGAGTTGTGTGAATTCGGTAGGTGTAAATCTGAATACCGCATCCCAGCATCTCCTTACCTATGTGAGTGGATTGGGACCTACTCTTGCCAAGAATATCGTTGAATATCGTCGCGAGAATGGTGCTTTCGCTTCCCGTGCTCAGTTGAAGAAGGTGCCTCGTCTGGGCCCATCTGCCTTCGAGCAGTGTGCTGGTTTCCTCCGTATTCCTGGTGCCAGGAATCCTTTGGATAATAGTGCCGTGCATCCTGAGCGTTATGCGCTGGTAGAGCAGATGGCAAAGGATCAGGGTGTTACCGTAAAGCAATTGGTTGAAGATAAATCTCTACAGAAGAAGATTGATATCAAGAAATATGTAACTGCTGAGGTAGGTATGCCTACTTTGACGGATATCATGACCGAGCTTGACAAACCGGGCTTGGATCCTCGTGGTGAGGTGGAGAAGTTTGAGTTTGAAGCAAGTATCAAGTCCATTGAAGATTTGCAGGTAGGCATGGTGGTGCCAGGTATCGTCACCAATATCACCAAGTTTGGTGCCTTTGTTGATATAGGTGTCCACAACGACGGTCTGGTTCATGTTTCCCAAATGTCTAATCGCTACATCAATGATCCAAGTGAGGTGGTAAAGCTTCATGAGCATGTGATGGTGCGTGTGGCAGAAGTAGATTTGAAGCGCAAGCGCATCGCCCTTTCCATGAAGGGAGTAAAGTAAAAAAGAATATTCAGAATGAATCAGAATCAAGATTATAATGGTGATGCTCTCCTATTGGGGAGCATCACCAGAGATTGCATAGAGTCGGCATATTGCTTTATTCATCAGAAGCTTAGAGTCTTTGAGTTTTCAACCAATCCTACCCAGATGGATGATATAGAGTATGCCATTGCCCAATATGTGGAGGGCATGAATCCGCAGCTCTATCTTCTTCTTTCTCAAGGCAGAACGGAATTCCTTCTAGACCATGTGAATTTCGAAAAAGACATGCGTGAGGCACAGGAGAAATTAGAGGGGATGATGTAGGCATCTGTTCTCCATTTGGGGAATATTCTGTAAAAAGTAGCAAAAAGACGGGTAAATTTATAAACGAAAAATGCTAAATAGTTAGATAGTAACTACTTAGCATTTTTTATGTGCGCCTGATAGGCATATTTTTATTTAAATTCATGAAAAATTAAGATATTTATAAGTGCTTGATAATCAGATATTGATGCGCTTTATGCGTTTCGTAAAGTTTCTTAAAATTTCGTCAGATTATGCTTATGTTGGCAAAATGTTGGCAAAAGTTTTGTATCTTTGCGCAAAAAAATAAAGCTTATGTCAAACTTTGATTTAAAACTTTCTTCTCGAATAGATGAAACCACGCAGCGGAGTGAAATACTTTTGCGTTTTCATTGTGGAAGAAACGTGGACTTTAGAGTAAAGAGTGGAATATACATTCAGCAGAGCCACTTTCGATATTTTGTTAATAGAGAGGCTACAAGGAAATCGGGGATAAATATTCCCGATAAGGTCGTTTCGGCAACAAAGGAAGAAGCTAAAAAGAAAGGCTATAAATTAAAAATGTATGGTGAGGTTGTTATTGCTGAACGTTTGATTACTCCTGATGTGAAGTATGATCAAGAGCAGAATAAACAGCTTATGAACATACAGCAGGCTATCATGGAAGCCTATAAGGAAGAAGAAAATGGGACAATAGACTCCAAATGGCTTGAGAAGGTTGTTTATAAGTTCCATCATTCCGGTAAGAAACTTTCGGCAAATTCTCGTAGGGGTAAAAGACAAAAGTCTATTTATGACCTAGCTGAAGAGTATCTGGAAAAGAAGCGCTTCTCTTATGATCATACCAAGGCCTTCCGAGTGTTGATTCGGGATTTGGCTCGATATGAAGCTTTCAAGAAGAAAGTGATGCAGGAGAAGTTTGCTTGGAATATAGACAAGATGACTCGTAAGGATATTGAAGATTTCGAGGAGTATCTTCGTTATGAGAAGACATTATCAGAGAAATACCCTAAGCAGTTTGAAAGTATTCTTGAAGAGTATCCTGTTGAAATCAACGTGGTGCATACGATGACCAAATTGCAAGACCGTGGAGAGAATACCATAGTTAAGCTTAAAAAGAAATTCAAGGCGTTTATGCAATGGTTGTATGAAACGGAGAGAACAACCAATCGTCCTTTCGATGGAATCAAGATAGGAGTGGAGAAGTATGGTACACCTATTTATATAACAAAGGAAGAACGAAATCTTGTGGCTGAAACAGATATTCCTGCAATGTTTGAAAAACTGGATGATGAGGATAAGAAGGCATGTTCAAAACTTCCTTTAAGGACATTGGAAACTCAGCGTGATATATTTGTGTTCCAGTGTTTGGTAGGTTGTCGTGTTGGGGATCTTACGAGATTGACTTCTCAGAACATCACTCAGGGAATCTTGGAATATGTGCCGAGTAAGACGGCCGATGAGGATGCTCCGGTGAAGCCTCGTATTCCGTTAAATCCATGTGCTTTGAAATTGGTGAAGAAATATGAGGGTGTTGATAAGGATGGACGCTTGTTTCCTTTCATCAGTCCACAGAAATACAATGATGCCATCAAGGCTATCCTGTTGATTTGTGGCATCACAAGAATCGTTCAGGTTCGTAACTCAACGACTGGGGAGAATGAAATGAAACGAATTTGTGATGTTGCCAGTTCTCACATGGCTCGCCGTACTTTCGTTGGTGCAGCTTATAAGGCTGTTCGTGACCCGAATATCGTTGGAAAGATGAGTGGTCATGTTGAGGGAAGTAGGGCATTCAATCGCTATCGCCAGATAGATGATGACATTTTAAAAGAAACAATTAATTGCATTTAGTTATGATTTATACAATTGCACAAAACTTATTATATATAAATAATGTTATTGAAGGCTATATCTCAACAGGAGATATGACCTTCAATGATGCATGGAAAATTTATGAGTTTTATAGAGACAGTAAAGATACTGGGAAAATAATAGATTATATAGAAACTGAATTAGAATCAGATTCCCAGGAACTATTGAAAGATATTGAAATGCTACAGACGGAATCTTCACGATTCTTAAAGTTATATTATGCGAATAAGCATGTGTTTGAAAAAATAGATTTTGAGATGATATGCAGCAAGCATTTATCTGTATTTTCTAAAAAAGCCCAAGATGCACATGATATTTCAAATGAGGCATGGGATAGATATAATGTTATAGACAAAAGACTTGATAATGCATGGTATTCAGGAAATGATGATCCTAAATTGGAGGAAGAGCATGCAAGACTGAAAGCTGAATATGACAAACTTAGTCAGAATACCAAAGGTTTGTATCAGGCTCATCGTGATGAGCATATAAGAATTTCTGGCTTGTTTTGTTTAAAGATAGGAGCTGTGGTAATGTTGGTGTCTGTTTTGACTCAAATGGCAACAGTAGTCCTTGAAGGGTATGGAACGCATAAAAAAAATGGAGGAGCATAGATGGTAAGAATTGTAGATGCATTGAATCAATTACGTCCTGAATATATGTGGCTGCCATTAGATATTGCTGCAGATCTTGAGGTGTTGTGTCGGAACAAATTGTTTGAAGAGTTCGATGCGGTGGATTTTTATTGCTTTCTTAATTTACGTCCTTCTATGGGGAATTATGTTCCACTTGAAGATAATAAGAGAAGAACTTGTTATCTGATTAGGCGTTTATCTAGGTATATTCAAATAGATAATAAAGAAGAAGTACTTACTCGACAAGGAAAAGTACAGGTAAAAGAAAAAAATATAGTTGTATATTGGCAAACGGAAATCGCTAAAAAGTGTGGCTTAACATATGGGGATGTATCTAGATATGGTAAAGAATGTGGATATGGTAAAGCTGTTGGACGTAAGCAGAGTCAATCAAACGAAGAATTTGTTCGTCAATTGGATGAAATCTTGGGAAATTATGATCCAACGAATAAAGTTTGGGATTAATTTCCCCGCAAAAAAGTCGGATTCATGACAAAATCCCCGCAAAATAGTTTTTTTATACAAATGAAATTACTTATATTCTTGAAAATCAGTAATATAAGTAATTTCATTTTTTTGTTATTTCCCCGTAAAGTTATAATTGCTCCCCGCAAAAATACTCTTACCTTTGCAGCGTCAAAATTATAAAAGGTAAGAATATGAATATAACAGAAATTTCAAGTAATAGCCAGATTCAATTGGTTTTGAATAAGGCTGATTTAAAGGAACTCTTTTTGGAATGGAAAGAGGAAAGTGAATTGAATCGTAAGAAGGAGACAGAGACTCTTCTTACTCCAGATGAGGTAGCGAGCAAGTATCGTATATCTAAGGTGACGCTATGGCGTTGGGCGAAGGATGGATTGCTCAAACCTGTTAAGATGGGAAGAAAGTCTTTCTATCGTCAGTCGGATATAGAGCGTGTCTTTGATCTAAATAAATAATGTGGTATGCTTAAAATCAATTCGCATTCACTGGATGCTCCACCAAAGGAATTGCCTACTTATGTTCTTCGTCTGGAAGTACAGCGAGTCATCGAGCAATATGCTAAGGTATTCCAGTGCCCGAAGGATTTCATCACATCTGCGGTGTATTGTATCGTGGCAACTTTGTGTGGAAAACATGTGACGATTCATGATGGGAAGTATCGAAATCATCCTAATCTATGGATTTGTCATATAGCTCCAAGCGGTTCAAACAAAAGTTCACCAATCAAGGCACTTTTGGAACCTATGCATCAAGAGGATGGTAAACGCTATAGGGATTTTCGTGATAAATATAAGGTCTTCAAAAAGAATGTCGAGGAGGATGAACCTGTATTTAATCAACTGATAGTCTCAGATGTTACTCCTGAAGGCTTGTATCAGGTGCTTGATAGAAGATGTGACTCTCATGATGGACTTCTTTTGTACCGAGATGAAATCAAGGGTTTCATAGATGATATCGGACGTTATCATAATAGTGGTGAGATAAGCAACTATCTTTCCATCTGGGATGGTACCACTTTCTCTGTCACTCGAAAGACTCAAATGCCAATTCGTATAGAACATCCATTTCTTTGCATGATGGGTGGCATCCAGCCAGATGCTTTTACTGAAGCTTTCAAAAGAAATTTGGCTAGTTTGGGTTTTGTGCAGAGGTGGCTGTTTGTATATCCTGACAATATACCGAAGTCATTTTATTCTGAGGTAGTGTTGGAATCATCCTATGTAGAAGCTTGGAATGAGATCTTCACGAAGCTATTGAAGATGGGGAATATGGAACTGACGCTCAGTGCTGAAGCTAAGCAAGTGTACATAGATTACTATAACGAAACAAAGGCTAGAACGGATGAAAATGATTCGTTCCAGGCATCGATGTTATCGAAATTGCGTATTCATGTATTGAAATGGTGTGCCATTACTCACATCTTGTCTTGCCAAGATGATGCTGGGCCTGGTTGTTATTTTGCTTTGCCATCTTCTACAGAGGTGTCAGCAGAAGAAATGAAGTATAGTGTGGAGTGTATGCGCTACTTCGAGTATTGTGGAACCAAAGCATTGAATCTTATTACAGGAGGAACGACAGCTAAGAAGATGACGAAAGAACAGTTGATTAAACTGCTGTATTCCCTAGTAGGAGAAGATAAAATGAATATTACTAAGTTTGCAGAAGGTATTGGTGTTAGCAGGCAATACGTGAGTAGGATAGTCAATAAACAGCCAGAACTTCATGGTTGCGGTTGCGCATCAACGGAAACCCCTTTATATAAAGGGAGTTCAAGCGTAATCCTACCGCAACCTGCTGTAGCAGAATGATAAGCCTCAGATTGAAATATGGTTGCGGTGGGTTGCTGTTCTATCTTGTTGATAATTAGAAATATAGGGCGTGTCGCAACTGAAACTATAAAATAAGGTATATCTATGAATATATTTTCAAGGCAAATATCAGTTTACGATGGAGTCACTGATAATGTGGGAAGGGTAATTACCTTGCATGATTTCCTTTTCTCTAAAGAGTATGCAAATGTCATCCAGATGATGCGCTGTATTGCAGATATGGAGGAACGGGATAAATGGAAGCGGCGACTCCCACAAGCAGCTATTAGTGGTGTGTTTGCTCCAACGAGAGCCGTTGGGAACATAAAGCAATATTCGGGGTTGATAAGTATAGATGTAGATTCTAAGGAAAACCCAGATATAACGAATTGGGAAGAGCTTAAAACTCAGTTAGCAGTGTTGCCTCAGATTGCTTATTGTTCGCTCAGTGTTAGTGGTAAAGGTATCTTCGCCATTGTTCCTTTGCGGTATCCACAAAATCATTTGCAACAGTTTCGACAGTTGCAAATCGACTTTGAAAAAATGGGAATTACGATTGATGGAGCATGTAGCGACCTCACTCGTATGCGTTGTATAAGTTATGATGAGCATCCGCTAATTAACATGAATGCAATCCCATACGAAGGTGTTTATGTGGAACCACCTAGAAAGGTGTTTTATCCTCTTGGTGATTTCGATGTGAATGATGATTTTCTGGCTGTGGAAAAATGCTGTGAGATAATCAGCCGCACCGGAACGGATGTGACAGTTTCCTATGAACAATGGATGAAGGTTGGCTGTTCTCTTGCTACTCTGGGAGAAGATGGCAGACCGTTCTTCCACATCTGTAGTCAACAGAATCAGGATTATAACGAATTGAAGACAGATAAACTGTTTTCTGATTTGTTGAAGCGAAATTACCAAAGTGTTAGTATTGGAACATTTTTTTGGATTTGCCGTCAATATGGTATCCGAATCCATTCATAAAATAAATTTTAGAATTAATGAAAGCAATAACAATTCCAACAAGTCTTTATGTTGCTTTAGCGCAATTGGAAGACAAAGATGCGGGACAGATAGCAAAAGCTATCGCTCGCTATGTAGAAGAGGAAAAGGAACCAGCTTTTTCCAATTCCCTTTTGAAAGCGTTCTTTACGCTTTTTCGTGAACAAATCGATGCTCAACGTAATGCTTATGAGCAGCGTCGTGTTGTTAATACTCAGAATGCTCAACGCAAAGTGAGTAAAAAACGAGTCGTACCGAAGAAGACCGAATCGGTTGTAGAAGAGAAGAAAGAGAAAGTTGCTTCTAACGCTCCAATTCCTTTGCAGCGATTGGTTGATGTCTATCCGAAAATCGGTACTTATACGGGGGAATTTCAAAATGCTTGGGATTCTATGGCGGAGTCTGATAAGCAGCGTGCCATAGATTTTGTTCCAGTTTATTTGAGTCAGTTTCCTGAGCCTTCTGCCCAGTTCTATTTGAATCAATACTTGAAGGCTAAGCCTTGGGACAAGGTAACTGGTTAAAGGGCTGAAGGGGTTGTGGGTAAGCAGAGGTGACGGCATTTCTGTTGCGAGATATGCCGAGGTATTACCTTTGCTGCGCTCGGTATCCTCTGCGTTCTCGCCTCCTTTCTTTGAGAAAGAGCGGAGGATGAAGTCGTTCGCAGGCTCACAACCCTTGATATGAACATTTTAAGCGATTAAAGAAATGACAAATAAAAGTAAACAAATATCGTTAGAGAATAAACGAAATCATGTGGTAGTTACCAAGGTGACTCAGGGTGAATATTCGAAGATTTGTTCGGCAGCTAAAAGTTGTAATATGACAGTAAGTAGCTTTGTTCGTGCTCGTTGTTTGGGGTATAAGCCAAAGAACAAGTTGTCTAATGAAGAGATAAAACTGCTAGGAAATTTGGCGAAATGCCGTATTGATATGGTCAATTTTGCTAATGCTTTGTCGGGGTTAACTAACGAACAAAAGCTTTCTCTCTTTCGTAATTATCGTGTGATGTTTGATTGGTATGAGAGGGTTGTGCCAATAACGAATGCTGTAGTCGACTATTTGCAGTCGGTACAGAAAGTTAATGAATTCCCATCTAGTTCAACTTAAATTAGTAGTTTATGATTGCAAAGGCAAAAGCAATATCACATGGTATCAATGCCATCAGATATATGAGTGGTGAGTCGGAGCACAAGAAACATCCGGAGAAAATATACCATGTATGTAATCAAAATCTTGATGCAGATATGGATGCTTTGGGGATTTGGATGATGATGAACTTGATTTCTGCATCACGAATGGATGTCAAGAATAACGTGATCCGTATCGAGATAAGTCCTTCTGCTGAACATACCAAGGACTTTTCTTTATCTGATTGGAAGAAACTTTGGAACGATTTTATAGAAGAGTTTGACAAACAGGTAATCTATGACAAAAAGGGTAAGTTGGTATCAGACAAAACTTATTTGGGATGTAGTATGGCTACTGTTTGGCTTCATAAAGATTCTGAGAGCGGTACACCTCATCTTCATGCAGCAGTTAGTAGAATGACAGAATGGGGACAGATGAATAATGATCATGCCATTCATCTTCGTGCCCAACGAGCAGCTGAGATTATTGCTCGAAGATATGGTTGGACTACGGCTTGTGAGATTCGAGACAATAATCTCAGGAAGGTAAGTGAGGATTGTATGGACATCGTTAGATTAATGCCGCATTGGTCATGGGATGAATATGCTTATTTGTTGAAAAGAAAAGGATATGATGTGCGTTTGCGTCGTGACAAAGAGGGTATCGTTCGTGGCTATGTTTTGGCGAAAGGTAATGCAAAGTACAAGGCTTCTGAATTGGGGTGTGGACGAAAGTTGACAGCCAAGAATATCGAGACTACCTGGAAGTTGCTTCATCCACAGAATAGGAATGTTTCTGCTTCAATGAATAATCCTGGTCATAAGCCCCAGAAGGGTATATCTGCAGGTTTTAAAATTGATGGCTCAGGTATTGGAACTGCCGGGAATTCTACGGCAAAGTTCGTTGATGATAGATATAGCCGAGCTTTCAATTCTTATACGGAAAGAGTTCCTGGAACATCACGTGTAAGTATAAATATTGATGGCGAAGTCTATGATCGCTTTATTCCGAAAGAGATAGAGGACTATTTTGATACGGAGTTTGATTTTCGTAGTGTAGCTAACTGGAAGATGTTGACGAATCTTGCTACAGCTTATTTTACGATGCTCGCCACTCCCAACATTTCTGTTTCAGGAGGTGGTAGCACTGGCAATGATCAGAAATGGGGACGAGATCCACGTGAAGATGAAATGGAGTGGGCACATCGTTGTGCTCAGGCTGCTATTGCTGCATTGGGAAAACGAGCAAGATATGGAAGACGTAGATAATAATATTATATTTAAATGAAGAAATTTGATACAGATGAACTTCGGGCGCAATTGGATACCTTTTCGCCCGAACAACAGAGAGATATGGATCGTGATTTGCTCAATGAATACATCAATGTGTTTCGTGCATTATCAGGCATAGTTGAGCAAAGTATCCGTAATTACAAGATTATCTCAGAACAAGTAGATGCTTCTACAGCCAAGGTTGGCAAACTCCTTCCTATGTTGAAGGAGGCTAATACAGTTCGAGTGGATGAAAGAATTAAGTCAAGTATAGAGAAGGTTGCAGTAAAAATGGGTGATGATGTTGCTGATGCCTTTGGTAAGAAAGTGCGAGCGGTGCTTGATGATGTAAATGAGGTATCAGGTAGAATCTCGCTTCCTCTTGATGTTGCTGCGGCATGTATGTTGACTTTGATTTTTACATTTTCGATTTTGGTACTAGTGGTCATTGTGAACATTACAGAAATCCATTCCGGTGTATTATGGATTGTCCTTGGAGGTGGATTCGGAGCAGAGATACTAATTTATTGGCTTGTTTGGTATTTGCATCGTAAAGGATGGGTATAAATAAAGTTTGCATATTCTCTTGACTGGGAATGTGCAGACTATATCTTAGATTGCTGTGAGTTGGCATCTGTTATAATAAAAACCACTGGTCTGGCTTTAGACTTATCCTTAGGTCTGACCATTTTGTATATAGCAAGCAACAAGCTTAGGCATTCTCAATAAGATCTTTTAAAGCGCAAGTTGCTTCTTGTGCTATCAACTCGTAATCATCGAAGCTTGTTAAAAAAATCATATCGTTGGTATCATAGAAAGATTCTAAATCTATATCTAGTTCTGATATAGCTTTGATCTTGTGTATTATATTTTTTATTCTGTCTTTGTTGTACTTTCGGTTTAAAGCAATGCTCGATGTGACAAAAGTCTTTATGGCATTTAGACATTCTTCAGCGTCTATCCAGAATGCTAATTCCATTTGTGAAGCAAAGAGGTCAAGATATCTATTAATCTTGTTACGCATTTTTTTCGTAATGTCTTCTTCGCAGATAATATTATTTAATATACGGTCTACAGCCACCATCAGGCATTGAGGACATGAATCGGCGATACCTTTATGTATGATATCCATAAACTCTTCTTTGTCCTGATAAACTAAATAGCAGAGTCGAATATATGCTCTTTTGCATCCTTCATTTATAGCTCTAAAATAGAAGTCTTTTGATAAAGTTATATTTGGTTCAACACCACCTATTCCGTAACCATACATTAAACCTTGTTTATAGAAACCTTCGCCTTTTGACGTGTGAAATTTTTTATATTTTTCATCATTGATAATCTCGTAATTGAGGCTAGATGATGAACCATAATATGCATCTTTATCTGCTCTAAGTTTATCGCCTAATTCTTTACTCTTTTGCTCAATGTCTTCTTCGAATCCCCATAGCCAGAATTCTTCGAAAACGTAATCGTCTTGCAGATCTATAGCTTTCAGTAAACTTTTATCATATTGAAAGCCTAGTGCGCAGCTAATACCGCAATAGAGTACAATGTGCTGATCTATGTAGATGTCATATTCAGATGCATTTCTAATTTTTTTTGCAAATGCATCCAAAGTTTTAGCGATTACTATTTTTTCATCTTGATTAAGATAGTTAATACCATATTTAGAGTCTAAGTACTCTTTTACTGCAATAATATAACCAGAAACGTATCCTTTTTCTGCATATTCTAGTATATATTGTATACGTTTATTAATGTCATCTGGATATAATTCTGCTGCAAATAGTTGTATATAGTCAAACATACCCTTATCTATGTAATTTTGCATCCTCTTACGATAGTCTTCATTGCTTAAGGGGGATGTAAAAAGAGATGCGTGGGCATATTCATTGCATTCGATATAGAGTTCTGAATTCTTTATTTTAGAAGAACTTTCTTCCTTTTTTCTGTAAAACTCCTCCCAATTTATATCTGCATTGTAGTTTTCGATTACGAGTTCTTCTGTAGGTTGCAACGAATCAACATCATCATCTAAAGATAATAATGTGTTTATAGCTTCAACTGTATCAACAGAAAAGAATTCTCTTTGATCGTTGTAGCGTAAGCCTTTGGTTGCAAAAATAGAGTGTATCTCTAATTCTGCAGCGACACAATCATGAAATTCACGATAATAAACCAGCTGAAATGGTGTAGGCACACCTGTAGCAGAAGAGAGTTCTTGTACTCTCCTTGTAGGATCAAATCTAGTCATGCCTATTTTAAGAAGTCCAGGCATACCTGGATTACTCAAAATATAAACATATCCATGATTTGAAGAGTGATTGTTTTCATTTTGTTCCATCATGTATTGTTTTACAATGTTTTTAGCTACAAATATAGCTATAAAATATGAGATAATAAAAAGATAAAGTGCTATTTAATATTTTTTAATT